>WNGL01003947.1_pt1 | contig 17868 bp, 14 predicted proteins | sample 5400591 | NCBI WGS metagenome assembly WNGL01 (sample SAMN13153377, study PRJNA577476) | soil metagenome | isolation source: 80 cm soil or saprolite under Garry oak tree replicate 1 | place: USA:California | collected 2016-06-15 | reverse complement strand
TCAGCAGCTTGTCACACAGTGTGTGATCCTGCTCCTCCGGTGGGATACTGACCGTAAAGGGGATCAAACGGATGCGTCGCCAGATGCCGTCGTCGGTGCCCCGGATCACCGGCTTGTGATTGGCGGCCAGCCACAACTTACATTCGGGCTTGAAATCAAACCACTCCCCGCGCATAAAACGGGCGGAGATGCGTTTATCCCCTGTGATCTGTTTAAGCACACTTTCGGCCAGCCGTCTGCCATCCTCCGTCTCCACCGCCGAGACAAAACGCACCCCTTTGAGCCTGGCGATATCGTTGGGGATAGTATCGCTTCCGGCCTTGGACAGGAGCGTACTGGTCGGGGTCGCCGAGGCATAATTGCCGAAGAGTTCATGGATGATGTCCAGGAAGGTGCTCTTGCCATTGGCGCCGGTCCCGTAGAGGAAAAAGAGCACCTGTTCGCTGGTCGCTCCGGTCAGGCTGTAGCCTACCGCTCGTTGTAAAAACGTGATAAGGTTCTGGTTGCCATCCATGATGCGATCGAGGAACGAGAGCCAGAGCGGGCACGTTGCGTGCGGGTCGAAGCGGACGGGGGCACGTTTGGTGATCAAGTCTGCTCTACTCTGCTCGTAGCGCCTGCCTGTTCGCGTGTCAATCGTGCCATTCTCGCAGTTCAGCAGCCAGATATTGCGGTCCAGGTCATCGGGCAGTACGGGGATGCCGCTTCTGGCTTTCGCAAAAAACAGCATGCCCCGGATGCGGGCTTCCGTTTCACTGGCGGTGGCCCACCTGGCCAGCGCTTTCCTGGCTTCCTCATTCTCTGTTGTCGCGGCCTCAGCGTAGATGCTTTTGACTGTATCCTCCGCCCGTCGTATGATCTCGGCGGTGTCGTCGATATTCCAGACGCCATCGCGCCACACCAGCCACTTCTGCCAGGGATGACAAAAGCGCACGTCCTGCCCATGCCTTCTGAGAAAACGGGTGGCGTTGCCGACATCGGTTCTTTTCTCGCTCACGTGTGAACTGGCCTTTGGCCGGTGACCGTTGGTTGGCGGTAATGCGCCAACCTGCGCAACATCGCTCGTATGCGGCACGTTATACTGCATAGAAAACCTCCTGTTGTCGTGGTGGCGGCAGGGACGAGTGCGCCCGTCTGTGTGGCAATGAACCGAGCGCACCCCGTTCTGCTGCTCTGTTGCCTGCACCTTTGTTGATGGGTATTAAACACGGTTCTTGCACGCTCAGGTATCTTCACCGTAGCAAGCGTGCCGCTGCCATCAGGCAGCGCCGAGAGGACGCTGGAGAATAGTCACAGAGCTGCACCATGAGAGAGAACAGCGTGAGGAAAGGCTGTCTCGATCACGGCACGAAGCAACTGGATGAGATAGCCCACGTAGATGGCTCCATCGCGTACTAGCATGGCGTCCAGGCGCGGCAAACCACGTTCTCCCTGATCCAGGCAGAGTTCGTGGAGCAGCGCGATTTCAAGTGGAGAAATATCCTTCTCTCGCTGGAGGAACGTGTGTTTTTGGAAAGTACACAGCAGCAGGATGCGCGCCTGCCCAACTTGCAGGCAGGTATACACCTTCCCCCAGCCAGGCAAGAGTGCAACATAAGGGTCTAGCCGCTCCTGGACACAGATCAATCCGCCCAACGGGCCCATTGGCGTAGCTCCATGCACAGGGAGCAGCGGACGTTGCATGGTTGTAACGTCCAACTCGCCTTGACGTGCCCGCTGCAACACGTTGGCAGTACGCTTGATCAGGTCGGTAGACGCATGCTGAAGACAGCAGGGTACCAGGACGATCTGCTGCATGCCTTGATGCAGGAGATGCTTGAGACCTGCTTCCACATCGCTCACAGCAACGGGTTCGATCATTGTCACAGGGTACAGGCGTTCGACACGCTGTATGATCGCTGTGACGAGGAGCATCGCTACAGCAGGGTGCCCATGCTCGTCTGACGGGGTACGATCCACAACAGGCACAAGTACAGGGCGATGCAGGTGTGTTATTGTGCTATTGGTTACCATGGTTTTCCTCTCTTTCTAACTCGATGAGCTGTGCAGACGGATAGGCGCGTCTGGCATAGCCGCACACATTATCTCTCAGACAGCGCAGAGGCAAGAGCAGGCTTTTCCAGAGCGACAGCGAAACGGCGACCTCTCTTCCCTGCTCTTCCCACCGCCTGGACCAGGGCAGGAGCACCACCGTAGCCACCCGTGTTTTCCGCAGAGGAGAGACAAAGGGTGAAACCATCCCGGGCAGCATCCCATATTCCACGACAGGGTCGCATGTCGATGGATTGATGCTCCAATGCTTAGCTGTACGTCGCGGGAGAGCCAGCGCATGTGCCACCGCACGCAGGTGCGTGCGTTCCAGTTTCTGGTCGCCCACGCAGGTACACAACAACAGCTTGCCGGCCATGTCTACCGTCACCGTTTTCTCCACCAGTGCGCCTGGAGGAAGCACTGCCTGGGTCTGGGCGGCACTGTGAGACGCCGCATGAAAGGCGATACGCTGGTGCATAGGACGTGTGTGCCAGGCTGACACAGGCTCTACATCCCTTAGCGCCTGAATATGCAGCGACGCGATCTCATAGAGCGGGCGCAGGCTTGCGCAGGAAAGGGTGGCCGCGCCAAGCACTGCCTCGCGCAGTTCAAGGAATTGCACTGCTTCCGTTGCTCCAGCGGTGTGCCAGGCTGCAAACGCGTGCTGCAGGGGAAACAAGCGAGAGAGCTTCTGCTCAATGGGCAGGACATCTCTCTCTGGTTGGGCAATGACGTTCGACGGGCTCATAGGGTAGATATGCTCCTTACTGCTCCCGGCCTGGCACGCGGTCATCCTGCCAGTCCTACTCGCCCAGGCTCCCGGTGCTTCCGCCATCCACGCCCCAGACACTGCCCGTCACATAGGAAGCGCAGTCAGACGCGAGAAATACCACCACATGCGCCACCTCTTCTGGCCTGCCCAGCCGAGCCAGTGGCAGCCTGCGCAGACGCAGCTCGTAGCTCACTGCTTCCTCGCGGGGACGGTGGTGCTGCACCGAGAGCGTATCTTTGAGGCCTCCTGGCCGGTTCCACAGGTCGGTGTCAATGGGACCCGGGGCCACCGCATTCACGCGGATCGTCGGGCTTTCCGACCACGCCAGCATTTTGGTCAGCGCCAACACCGCAGCTTTCGTGGGAACATAGTCCGGGAAGTGCGGCTCCGGGTGACGGGCCAGATCGGAGGCATTGTTGACGATGCACCCACTACCTCGCGCATACATGAGCGGCAGCACCTTTCTGCTCGCTCGCACGTAACTCATGAAATTGACCTGCCAGGTGTGAATCCAGTCCGCATCCTCCACCTGCTCGAAGGGCCGCACCACGCAGACGCCGACGTTGTTGAACAGGATGTCGATGCCTCTGTCATAGGGAGCCAGTGCCTCGTCGATGCCTGCATTGACGCCTATCCTGGTTGAGAGATCGGCCACTGCTGTGCTGACGGGGCAGCCTTGAGCGCGCAGTTCGTAGGCGAGATCACCCAGGCGTTGCTCATCGTGGTCGATGAGCGCCAGGTGGGCTCCTTCGGCGGCAAACGCACGGGCGGTCGCGGCTCCGATACCACCGGCGGCACCCGTGATCAGCGCTACTTTCCCTGCCAGACCCATATCCATTGGACATATGCTCCTTTCGCTCCTATGAGATCATGTGCGCTCTCTACTGGAGTGTTGTGTAGACAAGGCCACTTCGGTCCAGATGACCATCAGCGGCTGGTCAGAAGAGGTGTTGGTGATACTTCGCACCAGTCCGGTTGGCACCGCGACACAGAGCCCGGCAGCGCCAGCAACCTTCTCGTCTCCGACGAGCATCGTGGCTTCACCCTGTACGACGAATGCGACCTCCACACCGGCATGGCACCGGTAGGGGCCGAGCGTTCCCCCAGGAGGAAGCTCTGCCATCGTGAAGGCTCGCCACCCACCGGTGAGGAGCGCGCCCAGATCGACCGCCGCCGCCTGGATAGGGCGATCTGCCCCGCGTAGGGATGGGACCCCCTGCATGCGGTGCGGGAGTGTGATGCGAGTTGACTGTCCTCCCGCGCCAGCGCCGGGAAACACCTCGACGACGAACAGGTGCATGTCCTGGTCCGCATGGTTCGCGATGGCATGCCTGCTGCCGATGGGTGTGGTGATGAGATCGCCCGCAGAGACCTCCAGCGGGGTACCATCCAGGTACATCGTGGCGCGTCCTGAAAGGATGTAGTAGATCTCCTCCGTGTCATTGTGTATATGTTCGCCGCACGAGGCACCTGGTGGGATCACGACGAACTCGACAGTATGCCAGGGGTGCCCGAGATGCATCCCGTAGAGGAGCATCTTCCATTGGCACTCGCCTTCACCTCCTACCAGTGCCCGCGTTGTTCCCAACCCTTCCGTGGAGTTGAGAATGGGACCATAGGTCCGGATCATTGCCGTTGCAGTCATATCGCCTCTGTCCTTTCTCGATTGCTCACATTGTCCTCCCGCAACGCCTCGATGGCGGTACGGACCGTGCCCTCCTCGACGTGCGTCAGCACGGTCCCCGCTGTCCTATGAGCCACTCCTAGCCGCTCCAGGAGGACCAGATCGTACTTCCCACGCACCGGAGGCAGGTAGCCGCGCTTGTTATCATGTGCCATCAACTCCAGCAGTTCCTGGGCGCTCACGTGCCGGGGGACCCTCGTGGGAGCGCCATTGAGACGCAGGAGTGCGAGATGCGCCTCTTCCTCCTGTTGCGAGAGCATACCCAGCATGCGCGAGATCCGTGCCGCAACGACCATGCCAATGCCAATGGCCAGCCCATGGGGGATCGCCCCGCCTGAGCACAGTTCCAGAGCGTGCCCGACCGTATGCCCATATTCCAGGATGACAGCATTCTGCTTTTCCAGCGCATCCTGGCTCATCACTGAGCATTTTGCTTCGATGCATAACGCGATGAAGCGCTGCAGCTGGGCTTCTGGATACATCCCGTCCTGGCGCAAGGTCGCGGCAAGCTCATCGTAGTGCTCTGGGCAGATGGCCAGCACGTTCTTGATCAGCTCACAAAGCGCCGACTGGATCTCGATCGTGGGCAGCTTGCGCAGGTAGGTGAGATCCGCCCACACAAACTCTGGCTGGTAAAACTGCCCGAAATGATTTTTCCCTGCGTCCGAATTGACGCCTTGCTTGAGCGAGAGGCAGGAGTCAGACATCGCCAACAGCGTCGTCGGGAGATGCACCAGCCTCGCGCCACGGAAGAAGAGGGCCGCCAACAGCCCCGCCACATTGCCGACCAGTCCTCCTCCCAGCGCAATGATGCAGGAGCGCCGGGTCGCTCCCGCGCGGACCGCGTCGTTGCCCAGGCGATGAATGGTGACCAGGTTTTTTGCGTGCTCACCACCCTGGAACGTGAGGAGCGTGCAGCTACCGATGGAGGATACCCGCATCCAGGCTTCTTCTGCAAGACGCGTGGGAAAGGTCGCATCGGTCACGAGCACAACGTGGTCGGCCTCCAGCGCGTACAGTTTCCCCAGCAGCTCTGGCCATGCATCACCAGAGCGCAGGTGATAGGGATAAGCGTATTCCCTACGAGAGGCATGTTCGCTCCAAGCGATCTCCCGGTCCAGTCCAATGGTCGCGTTTTCAACGAGTTCCATACGTTCTGCCTTTCCTATGTCCGTTTGAGAGCAACGAGGATCTTGCCATGCACCTGGTGTTCCGCAAGTGGCAGCAATCCATCCTGCACGAGTGCATCCAGCTCAATGACACGATCCACCACACCGCGGGCGAGGTCGGTTGTTGCCAGCAGCGTGAGCGCTGCCGGGAGATCGACATCGCACACGTGCCCGTTGGAGCAGCGCAGTTCGATTTCACCGAGCACCATCGCGCGCAGATCAAGCGCACAAGAGGCCTCTTGCAATCCCACCAGCAGTACACGCCCGCCTCGCCGGACCAGGGTCAGGGCCTGCTCTGGCGCCCCTCGCGCCCCGCTGGCCTCGATCACCACATCCGCCCCCACGCCGCCGGTGAGGCGGCGCATGGCGTGCTCCGGATCTTCGCGCCGTGTGTTGACCAGGAATGCTGCCCCCAGCCGTGCCGCTCTCTCTAAGCGCTGCTCATCCACATCGAGAGCAAGAATGGGGGAGATACCCTGTGCCTGCGCGGCGGCCAGGATCAACGACCCGATACCGCCAACGCCAAGCAGGGCGAGTACCTGCCCCCGCCGCACACCACTCGAGCGGAGGGCATGCAGTGCGATGGCCAGCGGCTGTGCCATCGTGGCGCTCTCATCGCTGCATCTCGTAGGCACCACCTGGCACATGCGGGCGGGAACTTTCGCCAGTTCAGCGAGTCCTCCATCAGCGTGCAGCCCGAACACAAAATACCGTGCACACAGGTTGCTCCGTCCTTCCAGGCACCAGCGGCACTGTCCACACCACCAGGCAGCCCCTGGCACGACCCGCTGGCCCACGGCAAGACCTTCTACCTCAGGGCCTATCGCCGCAATGCGCCCGACGAACTCGTGCCCCAGGATCACCGGACCACGATGCTCACTGGCCGGATGCCGGACATCCAGCGGGATGAGCAGCGGGCCATGTGCAAACTCCCCAGCGTCCGTTCCACATATCCCAGCCATGAGCACCTCAAGCACCACCTCGCACCGGCCTGGCCCGCTGGGATCAGGCCTCTCTTCGATCTGCACATCTCGCCTTCCATGATAGACGGCAGCCTTCATCGCCTTCCTCCTTCTTCTCATGCTGGACGTGTGCCAGCGGAACGCTCACGGTTTGGCAGGAGACGAGCGACCTGCGGACCCGCAGCAGATGGATGTCGCTTGCCACCAGGCCTTCTGCCTGTAAGGTGTAACGCTCCCGCCCGCTGACGTATGCGTGTTCGTTTCCTCTCCAGCAGATCGTCTTTGGTGTATCTGCGTGCAGGCGTGCTTTGCTGCACTTCCTTGCTCCCATGCCTGGACGTCACCTGGAATCGGCTCATCTGGCGCAGGAGTATCCCGCTGTGCCAATGGAGCCAATCGCAGAGCGCTGCTCGCAGTGGGTCCAGCGCTTCGAGGGGTGGCGGAGCACATCCCCGTGCCGCTGCGATAAAGGTGGAAAACAGAGCGGGAAGCTCCTCACTACTGCCCACAGGACGGGTCGGACGTTCCGCACAGAAGCGCCTGGCATCGGGCCGCATTGCTCCCTCATCCCACTGCCTCACCTGCCAGCGCTGCTCATCCTCTCGCTTGATGAGCACGGGCATCCCCACCAGTGAGGCAAAACGAAGCAGAGCGTCCTGGAGGACGTCCTTCCACAGGTCGGGCGCCTGCCCATCGCCGGCCAGGGGATTCTTCCCGGTGCTAAGGTAGATCCCTCTCACACGTAAGAGGAGCAGCTGGGAGCACAACGGCCAGAGGACGGTGTCAAAGACGTGCTGAAAGCCGACTGCATCGGAGAGGTCACAAGGGCTCCCTTGCGGACATGGCATCGGGAGGACCAGCGGCGTGCCCCCTGCCCGAAACAGCCTGCGGATCGTCGTGCCGCCGATGTTCGAGCTGGAGTCATCCTGTGCATGCGACAGTGCAATTGAGCCTGGGATGGCGATGGTAGGACGATCAGGTGGTGGGAACTGCGGCGAGCGTTGTGCGCGGATGCGTGCCATCTCGGACTGTACATACGCATCCAGGTCTTTGCCACTCAGCCTGTGCCGATCACGCGTGCGGGGCTGTGTCGCTGACGGGGACGTAAACGGTTCACGTCGTCTCGAGACATGCGAGAGAGCCACCCCAGCGAGAGCCGCAGCAGTGATCGCCAGCAGACCCACCAGGATGAACGCCCCAAAGGCCGCAGTGAAACCGCCGCTGCGCTCCAACAGGACACCGATGAGTGGGGGACCAAAGGCCGATGCCGGAGCCGAGATGACGGACACCACGCCCTGTGCGGTCCCTGATCCCAGAGCATGTGCCTTGCCGATGCGTGCTGCCTGGTCGAACACTGCTGCATAGGGCAGCGACGTCCCACAGGCCAGCAGAGTGATGCCCCAGGCGGAGAGAAGCGGAACGTGCTGGGGCAGTGCCAGCAGGATCACGCCACCACAGGCCAGCAGCGTTCCTGTCCGCAGCAACACGACATGCCCGCAGCGCCCTCGTGAGAGCAACCAACCGCCGAGCGGACGACAGAGCATGCCTGCAAGCAGCCCCCATGCGCCAATCATCGCGGCAACACCGATGGGGATCCCATAGGTCACCGCCAGGTACAGCGCCAACCAGGGGGCAATAGCTTGTCCCAATCCCAATGTGCCGAAGTGGACCAGGCCGAGCGACCACAGGACACCGGAGTGCCATGCATCCCAGATACGACGAGGGTGTGAGGTGACAGGCACCGGCTCGTCGCGCAGCGCCACCACACAGCCGCCTGCCGCCACGAGTCCCAGCAGTCCCCACACCACGAACACGCCTTGCCAGCCAAAGGAGGCGAGCAAAGCAGGGGTGGCAAACAGGCCAAGAGCCGCTCCTGCCTGCATCGCGCCTCCAAACACTCCCTGTCCGAACGCCGCGTTCGTCCCTACACGTGCTGCCTGTGATGCGGCCACGATGGCCGCGCCCGATCCCAGTCCGATCAGGGCCCGCATGCACACGATCCAGACAAGATTGGGGAAGAGTGGCAAGCAGCACCCGGCTCCGCCAACGAGCAGCAGCGACCCGAAGAGCATCCGGCGTGCGCCCCAGCGATCGGCGAAGACGCCTCCAAGCAGGTAGGTGAGTCCAATCCCCACATACAGCAGGGTTGACAGCAGGCCGACCTGCCAGCTACTGGCATGTAATGTGCTCTGGAGGAGTGGAATGAGCGGGCCGTAGTTCGTAAAGTGACAGGAAATCGCCACCGCGGCGAGTATTAATACTCCGCTGCGCACAGCCATGCGTGCAGGAAAGTAGTGCTGTCTCCGGCGTTCCGCTAGCGTATAAACGCTCACTGGGTTTGCTCCTTTCCAGGGTCCATGTCGACGTGACGACTTCCGTCCCACGCCAACATAGGCTTGTGACACAAACGGACGGTTACTGCGATGCACTCCCGTCCAATCCCGCCTCCTGTAAGACCGCCCGGTCCAGGGATGACCAATCTTGCTCCACCCAGCCATTGGCGATGCAGGTCATCAACCGGTTGTGGACCACGTTGAGCAGGGGCATGGGCACATGAGCGCGTGCTGCTGTGCTCGAGACCAGTTGCATGTCCTTGTAGCCGAGCGGGACAGGAAATCTGGCCGGTTCGTAGGCTTTGTGTGCAATCATGGGACCATAGGTGTTGAAGGCGGCACAGTCGAAGAGCGTCTGCCGCACCATATCGATGATGCTCCTGCGGTCGATGCCAGAGCGCTCCCCCAGCGCTAACCCTTCGGCAATCGCCTCGAGGGTGACTCCCAGCAGGAAATTGGCGATCAGTTTCACTACATTGGCCGCCCCGGCTGCTTCTCCAAAGTCAAAGATACGCTCTCCGAGGGTAGTGAGGATGGGCCGGACACGTTCCCTGGCCTCGTGGGGACCTGAGATCAGGATGGCAAGCTGTTGAGCGGCCGCCAGCTCTGGTCTACCATAGACAGTGGCCCCCAGGAAGGTGCTTTCCTGTTGCGCATACACGGCTGCGAGTTCTTCTGATGTCTGGGGGGAGATGGTGCTCAGCGAGAGATGCACGCCGCCCGAGCCAATCCGCGCTAGGATGCCCTCCTCGCCGATGGTCACCTGCTGGAGCGCGGCATCATCGGGGACCATCGTGATCACAAAGCCGCCGGGTTCGACAACGTCACCTGGCCGTAACGCCCGGCGTGCTCCTTGCTCAACTAACGGTGCTACATTGACCGCATTGATGTCGTAAACACTGAGCTCAAACCCTGCACGCAAGAGATTGTGCGCCATGGGTTGGCCCATGTTACCTGTCCCGATGAACCCAATATGTTCAGACATGTCTGTCTCCTCTTGCAAACAGTCACGACGCCTTAGTGAGAAAACCCTTCCTTCATAGATGTTGGCAATCCGTTCCAACCTTCCAGGTGTTCATAGCTGAAACTTTCTTCCTGTGAGAGATTCGCCTCTGCCGAACAGGGAAAGGCATCCCTGGTCGTAGGGATTCACCAATCATGGCGCAAACACGACGATGCCTTTGCCGCTCTCGGGCACGAAGACGTGATTATTCGCAGCATCAGCCGCGACTGAGTGGGCTTTGGCGACGGTGGGAATGCTTTGCATCCACGCCCGGCTGTCTGCATCGACAATCGCCAGCACCGGGGCCGCTCGCTTGCCCACCGTATTGAGAAACGCGGCCAGGTAGTACGTATGACTGCCCGGGTTGTACCAGACCTCGTCGCAGCCCTTCACCTGCGTGATGGTCGCAAGAACGTGGCCCGTCCTGGCATCGAGGATGACCGGGTGACCGTCGCATCCGAGCAGCAGCTCGTCCTGCGGCCCAAACGCGAGCCCAGTGGGGTTGCAAGCAGTCAGCGGGTAGACCTTCACCACGCGCTTTTTGAGGGGATCAATGACCGCCACCTCACCTCCCGGGTGCGCTGTGGTCTGGGGGACGGACACATAGAACTTGTGCGTCACTGGATCCCAGACAGGCGCTTCCAGTCCGGCGCGGGCATCGGGAAAGACGATCTTGCTGACCACCTTGCGATGGGTGACTGAGATAAAGGAGACGAAGGGTGGCGTGTCCGATCCATTGGTGACCAGCATCAGCTGCTCCAGAGGATCGTAGGCGATTTCATCCGCTCGTTTTGTCCCACCTGTAGAGATCGTGGCGACGATGGAGCGCGACATGAGGTCGATAACTTTCACCGTACTATTGCCGTCACCCGCCCAGAGCTGATACAGGTCATCGGTCACCAGACCGGCAGGTCCCTGCGTCTCGATGCTCCCGTGAAAGCCGGTAAAGCCACCAATAGCCCCCAGGAAGGTATTGGTTTTCGCATCAATCAGATCGACACGCGCGTTGCCCGCATCGGCGAGATAGTACATCTGGCCGGGCTCATCGAACCAGCTAATATCGAAGGGCCACCTGGCAGCATGTGGGGGGATGCCGGGTCCGGTGATGGTGAGAAGCTTGTGGTACGAAGCTGTTGCTGCCGAAGCATTTGCGCTCACCAGGAAGGTGAGTGACCCTGAAAAGAGGGTGAGCAAGAGCGTGAACGCCAGGACCCACCGTATGTTGGCTTTCAACTGCAAACGCATGAGATGTTCCCTTTCTTTCCTCCGTGTGTGCTGCGCGTCGCGAGCGCACAAGAGTCCTTTATTTCATGACATCGCTTCGTCCAGACGCGCCGGATGGCACCTCGTCGAGCCATACCAAGCGGGAGTGCAGAACCGCTCGCCTCTCTTCAAGAGCTCGCAATGGTGTGCGTGTTAGAAACGGGGTGTCCTGGGAGGAATCGCTGTGCAAGCGGATCAGCGTAGAGCCGCCGGAGGATCCTGTCACGAAGACGCGTCGACTTGAGTCCTTGACGCAGGGAGCCTGCGTAGGCTCGGCAAGCCCGCACGTACATCTCAAACAGATAGGGTGACAGGCCATTGTGCTGGCCAGCACCCATCCGAGCCTCAGCATGAAAGAGTGTCGCGAGCGCGAACCAGGGCGATGGGCCTGGGTAACCCCATGCTACCGTTTTGCCACCGGTCCAACCCCAGGCAAGAAAGCCTGGAGCCGGTATGTCTAGCTCGTAGAGGTGCAGGCACAGGACCTCCTCTCCCTGGTCTGGCGATGACAGGGAATCGGGAGGCACCATGCGGTTTCCTCCGCGAACGCAGAGCGCCAGGCGCTCAGGATCAAGGTCCAGGCTGTGCATCACTCCGGTGTGGGCACATCCCCTGGCAAGATGATGACCTGGCCTCTGCTGGCGAAGCGTCCCCCCATAGGCTTGCTGTACCTGTGCTGCACCTCGGCATATACCAAAGAGCGGCATCAATGTCTCGCGTGCTACCAGCGCCATCAGCATCATCCACCAATCGAGCAAGGACTCAGGCCCTTCCAGTGGTGCATGGTTCTCATGACCATCGAGATGAGGATCAATAGCGCTGTCGCTGCATGAGAACAGCAGGCCATCGAACTGCAGCAAGGTATGCAGGACCAGCTCGAAAGCCTCTTCCCTGGCAGCGGGGAGGCGCACCGGAATGAGGCGCACCTCGCCTCCGGCAGCGAGAACTGCCTCGATACTGGCAAGGTCCGCACTCATCACCTGCTGCTGCCCATCGACGCTGGTGGATGGCGAGGCAAGCATCCCGATGAGAGGCCGGTAGCGCGGCGGAAGCAAGCTGGCTTGTTGTGTTGTGACCAGCGTTGCAATGATGGTGCCAAGGTCGTCCCCGGCATCCGGTAATTGTATGCGATACATGTCCAACACCTACGTTCTTCTCACTGAGCCGGTTTTGGGCCCTGGATCAACAGGTGGCCCTTGAACAAATGTACCTGATAGAGAGAGCAAAAGTCGTCACTGAGTAGCCGACTTTACGCGTCACATGCGCCTAATTTTTCCGTCACATCAACCGCATTGTGGCGTCACTATGTCTCTGTTTGTGACAACATCTATCTCCAAAAACTCGCTATACTGCTCTCTCTTTTTCCACACGACTTCCTCTACACTTACAGCTGGCAGGGATTTCATGCGCACATGCACTCTGTGGCATCGGAAGGAGCAAGTAACGTGAGATACATATTGAGCAAATACAAGACGGCGAGGGGCGACTTACGATCCCTTTTTTCATCAAGACGGCACAGTACAGACTACCTACCAGCTCGATGCGCGGGCGACAATAGGAGCATGGTGGACTCATCCACACCCAGGTCTCTGTCTCACTCCGTGCTCTTGATCGCTCTGGTCCTCATCGGACTGCTCGTGCTAGGCGCTGCTGGTGGGAGAGCAGAGCGCAGTCCCATGCCACGCTCCACAACCATCACCACGCCACAGCATCAGCCCGGTACCCAGGTCGGTGCAGGGGACGGGGTAGCGCACCCGGCCACGACAGCTGCCTTCTGCCTGCCCACCGACCTCACGTGCCTGCTCAATCAAGCTGCGCAGTGGGTGGCCAAAGCCATCTTTTCCGTGATAGGGCCTATTGTCGACACCATCGATCAGAATTCGCTCAACTTCATCACGCAGACCCCGCCTGCTGGCACCTACCAGAATGCGACCGTAATGCAGTTCACTACCTGGTCCATCGGCGTCGTAGACGCAGCGGTGGCGATATTCATCGTGATCGCTGGTTACAATCTCATGATCGCCCGCCAGATCGGAGCCAGCTACCAAGGCGTTATGGAATTCCTGCCGCGCATTGCTCTGGCAGTACTGGCCGCCAACCTCAGCCTGTTCTTTATCCGCTTCTTCATTGATCTGGAGAATGCACTCTGCCAGGGAGTGACCGACCTGTTCGGCCTGACGTTCCTGACCAACACCATCGTTGGCATCTTTCACGGCAACCTGGCCGCTGCGGGGCTGCTCGTTTTCCTCCTGGCCATGATCCTGGGGGTGATGAATCTGCTGCTGGCCGGACAAATGCTGCTGCGCCTGGCGCTGCTTGTCCTGCTCATGGTGCTGGCACCGCCCGCCTTCCTGTGTTGGGGGCTACCGCAAACGCAGGGGTATGCACGTCTCTGGAGTTCCACCTTTGCCGCCACCGTCTTCGTGCAGTTCTTCCAGGTGGCTGCCCTGGCGCTGGGAGCCATGCTCATTTCCTACATCAGCGCCTCGCACCTGCTGAGTCTGGATAGCACCGTGCTCACGCTGCTCGTGAGCCTCGCCGTGCTCTACCTCGTGTTGCGTATCCCGGGCATGCTGCGTGTCTACGCCTTACGCCCCATTGCTGAAGCAGGACCGGCTGCCGTGCGAGCAGCGCAAGGAGCTGCGGAGTACGTCGCCGGGACGGCAGTGCGGCTCGTCGCGCTCGCGTAGCGGTAAGAGCAAAGGAAGGAGGAGACAGATGCTGAAACTGCTCAGTGGACTGGGAAGCCTGGGCGTCGCTCTTCTGGCTGCCCTGCTGCTGCTGGTAGCCATCTTCTCCGTGCAACTCTCCGGTTCCACAGTGGGAGGAGGGCCGTGTCTCCCCTCGACAACAAGCACCGCTGGAACAGGAGGCTGCTCCGGCAATGGTGCCGTCGTAGCACAGGCGGCACTGGCGATGGCGCCACACCTGTATGGCACTCCCGATGCCTGGTACGACGCGGGGATGCCGCAACCGGTGCTGCGGTTCTGGTCGCAGGCCTGTCCACCTGGCTCGGGCTGCTGGAGCGACTGGCAGGAAGGCAGCCTGCAATGCGTCCTGTTCGTCACCGGGGCCTATGCGCTCTCGGGCTCGCCCCTGCCAGCAGCGGGCAATGCCATTGACTTCTGGTCGCTGTATCAGCATCGTCCGGGGTGGGTGGAGATTCCCTCCGCTACAGCGCCTCTGGAACAGCGGGGCCTGCCCCTGCCGGGCGACATTATGGTGTGGTCCGATCCCCCGCCGCGCGTCGGCCACGTTGCCATCGTCGTCGGGGTGATCCCTCCTGCCGGAGGCAAGAACGGCTCGGTGACCTTTGCCGAGGCCAATGGACCCGGTGCGCTGGTCACCGAAACGTTGTTGCTCGATCTCTCGGTCGTCACCTGGTCGAATCCTGTCCCGTACACGGTGCTTGGCTATATCCGCTCGCTCACACCCATTGAGGGAAATGTTTCGCAGCGCCTGGTGCGCCTCTCGCAGCTTGACCCCGGCCAGTACGACTCGACCGCCGAGTACAACACGTGGGCCTACTCTGCCTGCTCTGCTGCCGCTATGACCGAAGTGCTCAACGCCTACGGTGGGCACTACCGCATCCACGATATTCTCACGGTTGAAGCCCAGCGCGGTGATATCACCCCTGCCCTGGGATTGGTGCGCCCCGGCGGCATTGCGGACACGGTCGCGCAATTCGGCTTCCAAACGTCCTGGGGCTTCTCACTGACCCTCGACCAGGTCATCGCCATTGCCAATCAGGGAACGCCTGTGATTGTCGGGTTCCCACCAGATCGCTATGCTGGCGGTCATCTCCTGGTCGTCACCGGTGGGACCGCCACGGCTGTCTCGGTCGCCGACTCGTCCGGGCACGACTATACCGTGCTCTCACGGGGAAAATTCTTGCAGTGGTGGGGTGGCTTTTCGGCCATCGTGACGCCCCGGTCGGGCTAATGTAATGGGATTGCCGCGTCTTGGCGGCAGCGAAGAAAGGACCATAGGCATGCGACTGCTCATGATCAATACCCTCAGCCAGATACCCCTGGTGCTCGGGAGCATCTCTCAGTTCTTCGCGAATCTGCAAACCGATGTGGTGGCCTTCGCTCTGGCAGCCAGCACCTTCTTCTTTGCCTGGGCAGCGATCCTGTACATGACCGCAGGCGAGAATCAGCGGCGCATTGATTATGCGAAGACCTCGCTGTACGCCGCGCTCACCGGCCTGGCCCTGGCCTTGTTAGCAGCGACCATTGCCGGGTTGGTCAACGCTGCGGCGGCTGGTCAGTAGACATATCAGCATCATGGATGGAGAACTATCCCGTCGGAAAAGGAGGCGAGGAAAACGATGCACGCGTCACACAAGGTGCCAACGCACATGAGTATTCCTGATAAGGTCGTCTTTGGGCTAACGGCGCGGCAACTCCTCATCCTGCTCATTGGCTGCAGTGCCAGCTACGATCTCTGGCTCCAACTGCACGCGCTGAATCCCTATACAGCGCTTGGGCTGATGGTGCGTGTAGGGATTGCTCTGTTGCCGATAGCCTCGGCGACCGCCCTGGCCCTGATCTCTGTAGCAGGTCGGCCGCTTGAGGCCTGGTCGCTGGTGCTCTTCCGCTACTGGCAACGGCCCCAGACCTACGTCTGGCGCAGCATCCGTACTCGGCAACCGGGAGAGCGCGCCCGCACCGACAGCGGAACAACGACGAGTCGAGACGATGATGAGCACGAGGAACGAGAAAGGATGCACTAGCATGCCAACACAAGAGCAGCCGTCGCGGAGGGGTAGCGTCCAGGAAGCGTTCGTGCATGTGCAGGAAATCGCACACAACGTCCTGTGCCTGGCCTCTCCAGGCAACCCAACCAGGCGCGAGTACCGGGCCATCCTGGAGGTCTCCTCCACCAACTACACGCTCAAGTCGGAGGAGGAGCAAGACCTGATGATCGCCGGGTATCGCGCCTTTCTCAAAGCGCTGGCCTTTCCCATCCAGATTCTGGTGCGCAGCCAGGAGCTCGACCTGAGCTCCTATGTGGAGCACCTCGAAGAAACAGCCACACAGTCGGCTGCTGACCCGATGTGGCGGGACCTGGCCGACTCCCATGCGCAGTTCGTGCGGGAACTGGCGGCACGGCGGACCCTGCTCGCACACCGCTTCTATCTCATTCTCCCCTCTGACCAGGGTCCCGGGACCAGGCAACCAGCGCTGGCTCACCTGCGGCCTTTTGGACGCAAGCGGACACGCGAGCGCATGAAAGCCGAGACCCTGGAAAAAGCGCAGCAGCAACTCGATTTGCGAGCAGAGGTGGTGACGCAGCAACTGGCCGCCATTGGACTGCACTGTCGCCGGCTCACAGGCGAGGAACTCATCACACTCTACTATAGCTGCCTCACACCCGAGCGTGCCATCCGCTATCCACTCCCCGCCCTGGCCATCTCCGCCATCGGACGACCAACCAGGGTCAGGCAGCACAGACACGCGGCCCTAGCTTTTGACGCACGCTTGCCGGATGAGGTGTATGCCTCGTCTCACCGACAACGCGCAACGAAGAAACCGCAGCCGCAGCCGGAAGGAGCTGTTCCTCTGCCCGACCTGCTGCACCTGGCCGATCTATTAGCTCCGGCCAGCGTGGAGGTGACACGCGAGAGTATGCGCCTGGAAGATGAGTATGCGCGTGGCATCGCGGTGACAAACTTCCCACGCGAGGTCTCTCCCGGCTGGCTGGCTCCGCTGCTCCTGCATGACGAGATCACGGAGATCGTGTTCCATGTCCACCCGCAGGACAACGCCGCCATGCTGCGCCAACTGCTGCGGCGCAAGAATGAGTACCAGTCCTCACGCCGCATCAACGAGCGGCGTGGACGTATGGAAGACCCGGAGATGCAGGTGGCCGAACAGGATGTCGATGTGCTCATCAGCCAGCTCGCCAGTGGCGAAGAGCGCGTCTTTGACGTGGGCTTCTACGTGATTGTGCGTGCCTCCGACCGGCGCAGCCTGGATGAGCGCACCGACCGCATGCTGGCCGTGCTGCGCAACCTGTTCCTGGTCGCACGCCCCACCACCCTCGAGCACGCTCCCGCGTTCCGTTCGTTTCTACCCGAGGCGCGTGACGAGTTGCTGCGTACGTTCAGCCTGGACGCAAGCAGCCTGGCCACGGCCTTCCCCTTCATCAGCAACTCCCTCTTCATGCCAACAGGCGTGCTGGTGGGCATCACGCCCAACGGGGAACCGGTGGTGATTGACGAGTGGGATGAGTCCCTGGACAACCCCCACGAATTTTGTGGAGCCATCACCGGAGCGGGCAAATCCTATCTCTATAAGATCCGCATCATGCGCGAACTGCTGTTGCACCGCACGCAGGGCTTACAGGTCGTGGTCATCGACCCGGAGAAGGAATACGAGGACCTGTGCCTGGCCCTGGGTGGCGACTACGTGCGGCTGGCGCCCGGGTCTGAGCAACATCTCAACCCCTTCGATCTGCTACCCCGGGGAACCGATATCGATGCCTACGTCGCGGACCGCAGCCGGGGTGACCGCCTGGCCGACAAAGTGCAGGCGCTGCATGCCCTCTTCGACATCATGCTGGCCGATCGCGGACCCGGCAGCATCACGACACTCACGGCACGGGAGAAAGGCCTCTTGGACCGGGCCATTTATGAAACGTACCGTA
>WNGL01005048.1_pt1 | contig 17870 bp, 11 predicted proteins | sample 5400591 | NCBI WGS metagenome assembly WNGL01 (sample SAMN13153377, study PRJNA577476) | soil metagenome | isolation source: 80 cm soil or saprolite under Garry oak tree replicate 1 | place: USA:California | collected 2016-06-15 | reverse complement strand
GCATACCACCCCCGCTCATGTACTATTTCGCGAGAACCTGGACTGACGTAATTCCCGGAATAGTCCTGTTTCAAGTATCAGGGTTCAATGTACCAGCATTCAACGCCTACATCGCAGGAGCCGCCGACGGAGCAAAATCCGCGTCCAACTTCGGCATAACTTGGGCATCCGCACCGCTTGGAATAGTCTTTTCACCTCTCGTCGGAAGCGTTCTACTGAATTGGATCTCAGTAAGAAGTATCTTCATACTTACATTCGTGATCTTCTCCATCTCAACCATAGTTCTCTTCTTCATGAAGCCGCAGCCTCCACTAGAAAGCGATGCTAAGTCACCTCGACTCGAATTCCCAAGATCACGTCGAGAAGGATCGCTCCTTCTCTATCTAGCCGGAGCAGCGCTCGCCTGGAGCGTAGCTTCGCCCTTCATCCCCCTCTACTTCCAAGATGCTCTCAGCATAGGCCCCTCGATCATACTGCTTCTAGGTGCGCTGCAGTCTCTAGGTGCCGCCATTTTCGCCATCCTACTAGGTAGGAGAGCGGATACAAGAAGCCAGGGCGGAACCATGGCTCTCGGTCTTCTCTTGTCTGCAACAGGTCTTATCGGAATTGTTCTGACGAGAAACCTCTTGCTCGCGTTTCCAATGGTCTTCCTCATCGGAAGCGCCAGATCCCCGAGCCTCATTGCCTACTCCATTCTCTCGACCGTGCGGAAAGGAGCGTCGAGAGCAGGACAGTACGGGTTCTATCTGACAATGGAAAGCCTGGGATTTGTACTTGGATCTTACCTAGGCGGGTTACTGTACACTCTGACCCCAATCAGCATTTTCTACACAACCTCAACATCGTTCGTCGCCCTTGCAATCCTAGCCTGGTTGAGCTTCCGGCATAAGCCAGAATCCTCGCCGTCAAGACAATAAGAACAGAAGGATTAGTTTTGTCGCAAGACTCAAAGTTCCACTCGCTAGATTTGGTTCGCTATCGCTTTTTCCCATAGACTGCATAGACGATTCCCTGGGTTAGTGGAACAGGTCTAGTGTCAGGCAGTCCTATCTCGGCCATGAGAGTGGCGATCTGATTTCCAGTTCGGGACTTGAGTATGGAACGGCCGAGATATGATAGGGTTCTTCCCCAAGCTTGGGAGACAATTCTTCCGAAAATGGGGAACAGTCCTAGGAGGTAATCGTAGTAGAATAATCGAAAGACCCTGTTCGGCGGTCTCGCAAAATCGAGAGAGATTACAACACCGCCGGGTATTGTCGTCCTAGCCATCTCCCTGAATGTCGATCGCGCGTCGGAGACGTTTCTAAGCGCAAGGCTGATCGAAGCGGACCTGAAACAATCGTCCCTGAATGGCAAGTTCTCAGCGCGCGCCAAAACCCACTCAGTTCTTCCGGACAGCCTCTTCCGCCTCAGCCGTTCCTTCGCAGTTTGCAACATCGAGAGAGTCAAATCGACACCGACTACCAAGCCATTGTTGGAGACCGCGTTCGCAAAATCTGCTGCCAATAGGCCGGTACCGGTAGCCACATCGAGTACTACGCTGTCGGGGCGAGGCATAGCACGTTCAACCACGTAAGCTCTCCATTTTCTGTCCTGGCCGAAGCTGAGGAGTCCTAAGAGTAAGTCATATTCCAGCGGAACCTTGGAGAATAGGCTACGGACGTACCGGGCCTTAGAATCGTACACGGTCTACGCGACTGTCGGGTGCGCTTTCCTGGCCTCAGCTCGAGTGAGAGCATAGCCAACCGCGCCAATACCCACAACCACAATGACCATGAGAATGACGACAGGGACAAGCTCCAAGGACAAAGTCGCAACGTACCATATGGCTCCCAGGAAAGCGACCATGCCTCCCCAAGCAAGAATCATTGAGCGAGGAGGGGCATAACGATCATCAGGACCATGCACGACGAAGGCCGCTACGATAAGCCAAGCCCCGAACACCAAGAAGATCAGTGGTATACCCGTGGACAGATTAAGGCCGCCAACCCCGACGAGGGAAAGAAGCATCACGATTCCGAACACTATCAGGAACACTCCGCCGTTGAGCGGAGCCCACGGAACCCGAATCATCTTTAATCCAGTTGAACGCGTTGGTGTTCCGGTTTATAGTTCTATTGTAATCGCCAAGATCTGCGACGTCTTGTTTTGCTTGGGCAGGGTCTTCGATAAAGAAGGCTCGGGCTCCGTGAGGTTCGCCTGGCGCGATGGACAGGCCGTAGGCGATCTTTGTGAGGGCGCTCTCCAGTTCTCTCGGTTGCTGGGTGAGAAAAGCTGAGTACGCGTCTGCATAGCTCTCCCGCAGACGGGTCAATCGTAATGCGAGGAGGGTGGTGAGAATGTAGACGGCATAGGCTGCGACAGCGACTATAATCAAGAGTCCGGCACTGTTGTTCTTGTTGCTGCGACCGCTGTAACCGCTGGCAATGCCGCCCCAGAGAACCGACCGGGCGATAATATACGCGACCAGAGGAAGGGCACTTATCATTGTTACTACGATAAAGTCGCGATGTTTCACATGACCTAGCTCATGTCCTATGACTCCTTCGATCTCATTCTCGTCCAGACGTTGAAGCAGGCCCTGGTGAACTGCAAGCGTAGCGCTCTTGCGGGTGCGACCGAACACGAACGCATTTGGAGTCGGGTCTGGGGAGACGGCGAGCCGAGGCATAGGAATACCTGACTTCGAGGCGAGCTGGCTCACTTTCGCTTCAAGCCATTGATTCTCCCCCGGAGCCAAATAATGCAAACGACTCGTAGCTCGAACGATTAACGGACCTATCAGGTACTGAAGCAGTATTATGAAGAAAGCACCAACTAGACCAAGCACTAGTCCGGTGACAGGGTCGAGAAAGAAGGCGGAAATGACGAACAAAAGGCCGAGGGATATGGCGAAGACTAGAATTATGGTAAAACCCATTGTACGCTTGAGAGCACCGAGTCCAGCCAATTCTTCTTCCCTAGCGTTAGAGAGCTTAATTCGGCCTTCATTAATTCTATCCTAGAACAATCGGGGAAAGAACCATTGTCGGACGTTGTCTCAGAGATAAAATGCAAGAACTGCGGCGCGCCTCTGAGCGTTAACCCTGGAGAGATCGTCTCGACTTGCCGCTACTGCGGCTACACTGCGGTAGTCGGAGCGAACGAACCGTTTCAACTAGAACACAGTCTCGTCCTCAACAATAACAATGCTGCGAGTATCGAGAACGCTCTTCGCGACTGGATGAGGGAGGGGTTCATGAAACCCGGAGACCTCGCGAAGAAGAGCAAGATTTTGACCTTGGAGTTGCGGTATCTTCCATTCTGGCTGGTCCCGATGGATGCGACGAGCGCATACGAGGGAGTTCTGGAGAGGGTCTCACCGCCTTCGCCGAGAAAGGGCGTGATAGACAGGGATTATGATTGGCTGGTGTTGGGAAGAAAAGGAGCGCAGTTTCCGACACGGGACTATACTGTCCCGGATACTGGGAAGATCCCTTTCGATTTCAAGAGAATAGATTCCGGGGCGAAGTTCCTCAACAGCGAGATGACCAGTGAGGAGGCTGTTCAGCACGCTAGGGATGAGGTAGAGGCGAACCAGAGGTTCTTGGCTAAACAGGAGGTGGACCAGGTAACGTCCTTCAATACTAATTTCAAGGTTGATAGGCCGACGTACATTCACGCACCGATCTGGTTCAGCACCTACGAGTACAAGGGCCGAAGCTACAACGCACTCTTGGACGGAAGCTCGGGAGCAGTTCTGCGGGCGGACATTCCACAGACGGATTTCAAGATGATCTGAGGCTCTGCGTGAAACACGGATTGATTCCTGTCTTGTGATTGATCGTGCTCGGAAAAATCAAATTTGTCCGCGAAAACAGCTTTCGCTACGAAACGGACTTCGCAGAAGTACACTGTTATGCGTCACGAAAATGCTCTATTGCTCATGATTACGAATAAGGGCTCTCGAAGAACCCATACCAGGCGGGGTTCGATTACTCCGCTCCTGCTTTGCCAGATGCTTGAAACGTACCCCTTTTAGCCGAATCGGTCGCTGTCTGGCACTGATTCCGGGCGAGTCTGGCCGTTCCGGGCTTAGTCTGGTCTTGGATGTTATGGCGAGGACTCGCGATTTTCTCGGCAAGGTCTGAACGATTATCGACGAAAGTTCAGGAGCGGTACGGAGCTTGTCTAGAGTTCCAAATCTCCTGTCGTCTCCCAGCAAGCCCTCCCTGTAAAGTGGAAAGAGGCGTTAACTTTGGGTCAAGAAAGCTAGAACCAATTTAGTATTCTCATTACCCGAGCGTCACAAAAAACATATATCTAAAAATCACTAACAGTGTTTTTGCGATTGGAAATCCCTGACACGTGGAATATTTTCCTCGCAATCCCAGCTTTCGGCATACTTATCTGGTTTCTTTTCTGGGCAACAGCAACATTCCAGATACTGGGCTACATCATATTTCTAGGAATCATAGTTCTCATACTCTATCTGAAGCATCCACGTCGAAAAGAACCAGAGGAACTAGACGATCATCTTCCCTTTGATAGATGGGAGATGGGTCAGGAGAAAGTCATTGCTATGCTCAGGAAGGTGGGTGATAAAGAGAAACGTGGAAAACCAGATTAGTATTGATGCGCCCGAAATTGATTGCCCCTGCCTGTTGGAGGGCCCCGATGATGGACAACCGCTATGACTGGTTTGATGTCTGCAAACAATAAAGCCTGACTGTTTTTCTCGCGCGTAGCATGTAACTCAATCCACGAACTCAAACTCGCTGTGCGCTTCGGGAACAAGATGCGTATTGCGACGAAGACGCCCGGATCCAGTTAGAAAGATTCCCAGGTCCTAGAGAAACACACATTCACACACATATCTCGATTTCACTTTTCCTACACGATACTGTTCCAAACCTCTTAAGAATAATAGCTGAACAGCCAATCATCGTCTTATCTTGCCAGAAGCAGGTTACGTCTCTCTCTGGGTCCCTGGGCATCAGACAGGAAGAATCGTGAAGACAGCTCTAGCATCAGCTCTAATTCTCCTTACAGTTCTGGGATCCCTTGGCACAGTGCTGCCCGGAATAGTTCAGGCGCTAGCCTCGTGGTCATCGCCGTCGACTGCAGCCCAGAATCAGCAGTGCCTGCTAGCGCTGTCAAATGCTACGCCACCGTCACCTAGCTGCCCACTGCCGGGTTCGGGATCGGACCGCCCCTTGCATGTGGGCGCAGATGCGGTGCCGAATCTCTCCTTACCCCACATCATACTTTCCAGCGTCGACAATCTCATCGGCGCTGGCGGAGTTGTCCAAACCTCCCCGGACAATATTACAATCTATAACTTGGCGGTCAAAATGAGGCTTAGGGGCGGCGTTCTTCCCCATGACGAACTCTTAGGTCCAGGACTGAGAGCCCTCAGCTCCTACTCTTCCTGGGACATTGAAGCGAACCAGACGGGCCACTGGACGCGTCTGATTCCAGTCTCAAACAACTTTACCGTTATCGGCACCAACACCACAGGCACCTATGTTGAGAGAACGATGAACGTTGCAAATCCCCTGTACTCAGGGGAGTTGAGGATTGTCTACAAAGCTACATCCGCGGGACCTCTGAAATATGACCTAGCCTTCACCGCTGGGGACGCGGGACGCTATAGGCTCACCTACACGTGGCGGAACGTTACGGGCATTCATAGTCTATCGACGCCTTCTAAACGGTTTACAGTGGGTTATGGTCTCTCCAATTATACGCTGTCGTGGGGAGACGTTCCACCTTCTCTGAACGCCACTACAGACATTACGCAGGATCGTTTCTCCTTGATCATCGACTTAGGACCGATGAGCGTCGGGTCCCAGGTGAAAGTCGACCCTAGCGTCGTATCAAGCGGCCAGCCTACGGCAACCTCCTACACATTTCAGCGGAAGGTCTTCTACGAACCTAAAGGGGGCAACTATTTCGTGTTCTACTACAACGGCCTTTCAACAGTCTATAGGTCCTCACACGACGGTACCAGTAACAGTTGGTCAGCCCCCCAGCCAATGCCACAAGGCTGGCCTGCATACAACGACACGCCTTCATCCTCCCCATTCGTATGGAACCAAGGACAAATAGTTGCAGTGGCCGCTGGCAGCACTATCCAGACGACAACTGCATGCCCCACCGCGCCCTGTCGTGGGCTGAGCACTGTCTCGCTCTACTACGCTTGGGGAAACATCATAGGACCGAACATAAACTGGACAGTGAACCCAGCAACAGGAACCCAAGTCTTCACTCCCGTCCCCCTTGCAAGATGGTGTTCCAACAGCGGTGCGGCTTCATGCACGCTCACTCTGGGCATAAGGCATGTCTCCCTCGCTGTAGCCCCCGATGGGACTCCGGCTTTCTCTTTCAACTTCTACGCAAACGGCCCCATAATTTCCGGAGAAGGAGATGGCATCTGTCAACGAGACTCGTCGATCGAGAGCGATGTAGCAGTCGCTTACAAAGGAGGGATTGGATTTGCAGGCTGTGAGAGCGATTTAACGCCCCTCCGCTCGACGATTTTCCTGGCAGACTCTCAGGGAGATTTGCGAATAGTCTACCAAGATCATTCCGGCTCAACAATGCAGCTTAAGACGAGGTCCGTAGGAGGGACTCAAATTGATACCAACCAACTCTCGACCGTAGCCGACACTTACATAACAGCGTCCTCCACCTCCTACAACGACAACTTTGGAACCCTCAGCTATCTGCATCTCGCGGCGCCCGAGCCAGGGACTTCGTTCGAGTCGGATGCGCTTGTCCAGTTCCAGCCTCTCCCCCAAGGCATACTGCTCAAGAACGCAAACCTCATCTTCACAGTGAACCAGACGGGACAGGGCATCGATAATTTCTACGCGGCTGAGCCTAGTTCACCGTGGGACGAATACCGCACCACGTGGAACACCTTTTGGGCGAGCGGACAAGGGGTCTTGCGTGGGTCCGTATCTGCAACTCCAAACATGACCCTGACAAATCTTGCCAAGAACCAGCAGTTCGTTCTTGACGTGTCGAGTCAGCTTAAAGGCGTGACTTTTGGAAGCTGGTCTGACCACGGTCTATTTGTTGGTATGGGCTCCAGCATAGCATACCTCCCGCCGACTCTGAATCTTGACTCTCGCGAGTCAGGCAGCAGCGTCAGTCCAAAACTCTCAGCGTCCTATGTCTGTTGCATCGGACCCCCCGAAGTCTTGGAGACCAACGAGGATTCGGGAGGACAGTTCTCTGTCGCTGTAGATGCAAACTACGGGGCCCATGTAGTTTTTCAGAGTGGGACGAATGGCAACGTAAGTTATGCCTATCGGCCAGCGGACGGGTCATCATGGGCCTTCACTCCAACTCTGTTTGCGTTCTCTATGAGTGACCCCGCTGTAACCGTGGACTATTCTACGAACGATATCTATGTTTTCGTGGTATGGACGCCATTTGCGAATGCTGCCTCTGTAATATTGATGAAGCACAAGGGCCTCCTCCAAAACTGGAACGACGTTTCGGCTGTCCCTGCCGCATCGCCTTACTACCCCATCGAATTGGGGTCCAACATGCAATCCATCAGCGGAACAAACTCCAGTTGGGTGTCTATCATCTGGACAAACTCACAGTCTCCATATAACCTGTATTTTGAATCGATTCCCATCCAGACAGTCTGGTCCCCCTTCGCGTCTCCATCAGACCCTTGGGATGGATACGGGATTGCACCTTACGCGCAATATTTCCAGAATCTGGGAGAATATGTTTCCACCAGCACTGGCCTACTGTCGATTCGTCAAACCGCTCTCAGCCTCCCGGGCCGCGGCGTGAATCTCGACATAACTCTCGTGTATACCGAGCCTTACATCTTTTTTAACGGACAACCCGACAATTTTGAGCCCTACCCTTGGGCCCCCTTGGGCAATGGTTGGCAACTCAACTTTCCCTGGATGAGCGCCACTAACGGTCCACGACACATCCACCTCTGGGATGGCGAGGGCTATAGCATACCCTCCAGCTTCTGGAGCGGCAACTCGGGTAGTTTCGAAACCCATCAAGGAGAGCAGTTCCGGATGGTAAGGAACACTACAGACGTAGTACTCTATGCAAAGAGCGGCGAATCATTTCGGTTCGACCCCTCCAGTCATGCGCTTACACGAATCATGGACCTTTCAGGGAACAACATCACGTTCACCTACTCAAACAATCAAATCTCTACGATTACCGATACGGTGGGCAGAACCTTTCTTTTCTGCTACACCAACAATCAACTCGCGAGAATAGACCAGGCATCAGGAGGATGCAACAGCGAAGCTCTACTGCAAAGGATCGGCTTTGTATACTCTTCATCTGGCTTTAACGTCACTGACCCAGCTGGGAGAACCACTAGCTACCAGTATCTAACTCAATCGTCTAGGATGCTAATTTCTAGAACAACCTATCCTACAAAGTGGTACACAAGCTACGCGTATTCACCTACGAGCGTTGGAACCGATGGCCAAACCTATCGAATAACTAACCAAACCGTAGTTACATCATTGGGCTCAATTGTGAAACAATTCCTGTACGTCTACAATGACGCTCCAAGCGGCCAGGTGAACAGTTCAACCGTCACAGCCTACAACGGAACACAGCCATTCAGCTACAGCGACTACGCTTTTTCCTTCGCAGGCGTTACTTGGAACGTCTCAGACGCAGGTCACCACCTTGTTCGGGGAGCACAGGAAGTCTTTGGAGTGGGCGGGCAGGTCGTCAAGGAAACAATTCTTGTTGCTGGGTCAGGGCTCTTAGGTAGCTATACGAACTACTACAGCTACGACCTATGGGGCAACTTGATCTACAGCCGCAGGACAATTACTTCTAACTCGTACCACGAGAGCTTCAATGCCTACTACAACGGCGGCGTATTGCCCGGCTTCAACGTATTCCAGGAATCGTTCAGCCAGAACCAAGGAAACTCGCCTGATAATCTATGGGCGATCGGACAGGGAAACTGGATGGCCGAGAATGGAGTCTACAACGAAACCAGTAACCCGGGAGCTCAAACTGGTTCGTTCGTCTGGTCCGACATCGGGGTCACAAATGTCACGGTCCAGGCAAGCGTAGTTTTAACCAGCCCAGTCTCGGCCCTGGACCAAAGAATCGGATTATTCACCCACTACGACGCGACTGCAGGGCATAAGTGGGCGCTCGTCATTCACTCTTTTGGGAGCACGCCCTATCTGGAGCTGCTGGACGATCCCGTGGCTGGCCCAAGCGACCTTGGATGGCTTGGAAATTCTCAGAACAGTGCCAGGGCTTACTGCCCCCTCAACTATGGTGTTCCGTACAACTTCACTCTAGCAACCCGTGGATATGCGGCGAACGGAACCGCAACGTTTCCCGGTCAGACCTCTCCCTGCAACGTACGAGGTACGTTTTCGTCTTCCAGACCAGCATTGGCAACCAAGTCCGGGCTGTACTCCTTGGGCTACAATGCGCTGTACGACAACTTCACCGCAACCACTCTCAACCCATTCATGAAGACTCTCAGCTTCTCCAACTCCTTTGGAAGAGGCCGAGCTCCCGGTGGGAACCTTCACACCGCATTGGCCGGCACGGCTGAATTCCAGAATGGAACAAATTCCGCTCCCATCGAGACATACTACAGCTATAACACATGGGGAGGCCTGACCCAAACTCAGAGGCTCAGCCCCGCGACGGGACAATGGCTGGTCACATCCAGAACCTATGATCCCTATGAAAACCCCAGCCAAGTGACAGACGCCAGAGGTAACGTGACCCTCTACGGGTATTCCCCCAATTACAGGTCGGCCTTCCTGACAAGCGAGGACCAGACGCTCGTCCCCGGGTCAACGCTGATTTCGAGACGTTACAGTTACGACCTGACAATGGGAACGATGCTGTCCAGCGTGGACCCGAACGGATACAACACAAGCTACACGTACGACATTCTAGGACGCATGACCAGTATCAGATACCAGACAGGTGATTATGCAACCTACGCTTACAACGACCCAGCCAATCTTGTCAATATGACCAATGAGAATGGCTGGAGGACTCAGCAGAGATATGACGGGCTAGGCCGCCTCTCAGCCGTCGAGCGGTTTCGGAACAACTCGCCGTACTCCTTTGAGACTTACACGTACAACTTGCAGGACAAGACAGTCACCGAAACTGACCCGGTGGGCAACCGGGTCAACTACCAGTACGACGCCTTAGGCAGAACTACGCTTGTAACGAAGCCTGACCTCAACACCACGTCCCTAGCCTACGACGACCTGGATTCGTGGGTTCGCGCCACAGACGAGAACGGAGTCAGCAAGTGCAGTGTATTCGACAGGGCGGGCAGACTTGTGAGTATTGTCGAGAACGCAGACTTTCTCTGCAGAGGCATTGTTACCAGTTATTACTACGACGAGTCCGGGAACCTGCGAAGGCTAGTACCCTCTAACACAAACTACTTCGCCAACCCTGGATTTGAGATGGGAAGCTTCAGCGGCTGGACGGAGACAGGGTTGGTGATAAGCGATGCCTTCTACTCCGGTCAGAGACATTCGGGGCGGTTCTCGGCCCAAGCCCCGAACAATTTCAATGGGTGCTCCCCTGATGCGTTCACCCTGCAACAGAACTTTCCCTTCCCCATCCCAGCCAGCCAGGTTAAGACTCTGGGGTTCTGGTACTACGGTGGAAGTTTTCCCACCCCTGACGCAGCCAAAGTGCTCTACTCTGACGGGACCTACGCTCAAACATCTTTACCCGCCAATAGTGCCTGGACCTTCATCAGCCTCAGCCTCGACCGCTCGAAGCAGATAACCGGCGTGTTAGTCTTTCGACCCGTTGCGACCTGCTACAGCATCTTTCTCGACGATTTCGTACTCAGCCTCTCCCAGTCCACCAGCTATTCCTACGACAATCTCAACAGGCTAACCAGGACAGGCTATCCGGATGGGACATCTGAAATCTATGGATACGATAACAGCGGCAACCTTGTTCAGAAAACAGATCGCAATATTGTTCAAACTTCCTACTCCTACGATTCTCTCAACAGACCCCTCACGATCACCTATCACGGCCCAACCGTAACTACTGACCAGTACAGCTATGACCACAATGGTAACCTGCTTCAGTTACAGAGCCAGAACGCAACGCTAACCTACACTTACGACTCGAGGAACAGGGTGGTCTGCGAAACTTACTTCATCAACGGCGCCGCCATCTCAGGCGGTCCATGTGGTAATGGCGGGGGTGGGGGAAGCGTGGCTGCTGGAACGCTCATCACGCTCGCCGACCGCACCCAGGTTCCGGTTCAGAACCTCCACGTAGGTGACAGTCTTCTTTCCTACAACATCACTACCGGCACCTATGTGGTCTCGACGATTACAAGCCTCGTCGCGGTTGAGACGACGAACATGCTCGTGATCAAGACAATGGACCCGCTGCCCTTGATGGTGGACAATGCTACTGCCCAGAAACTCTGGGTCCGACAAGCGGACGGAACAACCAGCTGGCTCTCCGTCACCATGCTACGGATAGGCGATTCGCTCTTCAACGCCTTCGACCAGCAGTGGACCCTAGTGACGAGTATCCAGAATGCACCAAACGGGCTCCACATGATGTTCGACATATACACCACCAAGCCCTATGATTATATTGCCAACGGATACCTTGACCCTCCCAAGACGCCGCAGAGCCCAAAGCCAGGCCCCACTCTCGTCTCTCCTTCGTCGACTCCCGGCGGGGTATACGGTGCCGGCTACACTTTCGCCTACCGGTACAGTGGCGAGACCCTCCAAAGCCTCACCTACAACGATTTCATGGCTGCGAACTACTTCTATGATGACCTGGGACGAATACTCAACGTCACCGTCCCAAACACCACCGCCTCAGCCAGCTTCAGCTACTACACCAACGACCAGGTCAAGGGCATAGCCTATGGTAACGGGCTCATGCTGAACTATACGTACGACAGCGATTCTAGACCTGTAACCGTCAAACTGTCAACCCCATCCCTGCTCAGTCTGAGCTACCGGTACAACAAGACTGGGACAGTCGCAAGCGTGACAGGGACGGTTAACAGTGTTTCAGTGAGCGAGCAGTACCGATACGACCCTCTCGGACGCTTGACCAACGCAACCCTCGCTAGTGGGAGCGGAAAGACCGCCTCGACCACGAGCCTCTGGTACCAGTACGACAACCTCGGGAACAGAGTATGGCAGGGGCTGAACAGTACGGCAACCGGCTACAAGTGGACAACAACCAGCTACGGTTACAACCCAGCGAACAACGAGCTTACAAACGCGACCAACACCGGCACAGCGACCCGTTACGGCTATGATTCAGACGGCAACCTACGGACGAACAACGTCACGTCCGGAGGGACTACTACTCACTGGACATACACGTGGGACGTACGGGGCGATCTCTTGAAGGCGGCGAACGATGGGGGAGTTCAAGGCTACTATGCTTACGATGGTCTTGGACGACGTGTCGAGGCGAAGGAGGCCAGTTCCATACTCTTCTACGCATACGCGGGAACGGAGACGCTGGGGGAGCACACCACAGGCGGAGCCGACACCGACTACGTCTACGCCAACGGACAACGACTCGCCAAGATCACATCATACAGCACAGGCAGCCCTGCAGTAGACTACTACCACAACGACGCATTAGGGAGCACCCGCCTCGTCACCAGCTCCCCCTACGTCAGCTCGTCCAAGAGTGTTCTGTTCAGCGACAGCTACCAGCCCTACGGCCAGGACAACGTCGCATCCGGGACCGAGACGTACAAGTTCACAGGCAAACCCTACAGTTCAGCGACAGGTTTGTACTATGACTATGTTCGTTGGTATGACCCGTCCATTGGCCGCTTCATAAGCGCCGATCGAGTTGCCGGTTATCGTCGGGACCCACAGAGCCTCAACCCCTACGTCTACGTAGAGAACTCTCCAACGAACAGCGTTGACCCGTCAGGGCTCGACTGCCTCAGTAGTCTGTCCGACTTTGGCGGTTGCGCTGGTGGTTTCCTCTACGACAACACGGCGGGAGCCGCTGTCAACTCCTACAACTGGTATCAAGGTGCCAGTGACAGCGACCGGTGGGCTTTCTGGACGGGAGTTGGCGTCGCGGTCGGAATCGGAGTGGTTATCGGAGCAAGTTGTGTCGTCGCCGCTTGCGCTGGATTAGCGCTGCTCGGAATCGGCGCGCTGACCGGTGTTGCTGGAAGCGTGTGGGCCGCAGACGCCTACCGACTCGCAGGAGGACAATCAGAGGGAGGGCTGAAAGCATCACTTTTCTGGGGCGGAATAGGAGCCGGGTTAGGATTCGCCGGGGGCAGCGCTGGGATGACATCATTGTGGAACAGGGGCCTAGTGAGGCCGCCCGTGTCCGCGGAAATGAATCTTGGTTCTTCCGCCGCGAGATTCCGGATAGGAACGTCGGAGGCAGGTTGGTATTCAGATGTCTCGTTCGATACCATAGGAGCAACAGAGCAAGAGTTCGGCCATCTCACAAGGTCCTTCACTGGAAATCTCTACCGTTACACTGCCCAGTTTGCCCCCGATGTCCGAGGAGTGGTTGGACCTCAAGGGCTGGGTGGAGCCTCCCAATTTCTCGTAAATAGCGGTTCTATTAACATCCTCTCAATGTCACGATACTCGCTTGCTCCTGCCTATGTGGCCCCTATCGTTGCAGCAGCGGGTATTTTCACGGCTGCCGTTCCATTATAGATGTGAGTAGGCATGTCGAGAGACTCCATCATTGGCAAATCGGTCTGGGTCGAAATGGACAGGGATAAGTCTGCTGTTGTGTTCTCGCCCAGGAAAGGGACCGTAACATACCGTTATTCGAAACCCCTCGAAAAAGAGGATTGGCTCGTCACGCTAGAGCCACCTCCTCTAATGCTTCTTCCATTTCCACAGAGGCTGCATAATGTCATTCTCCAATATTATGACGTGGATGAGCACAGTCTGCACCTCACGTTTGAGTCTGGCTTTTCGTATGCGGATATATTGAGGATCAAACGAGGGAAGAAGTCCATGAATGAGGACATAGGTCGGGACGATGTCGCACGTATTGGTTCGGCCTTGGTGTATCCATGGCCCAAGCCAGAAGGTCGGGAGTTACGAATAGTGCACCAAGGAAAACCGAAAGACTGAAGTTCCAAGCGAATCTAGGCGGTCGAAGACTTCGTGGTCTACGTATCTTGGCACAGATACATTATCTGAACACTGCTGTGCAGGAAGCGGACAGCGACTACGTCTACGCGGCCGGAATGAGAATCACCAAGGTCAAAGGCTATGGCGGCCTAGCCCCACAGCCAACTACTACATTACCGACGCTCTGGGCAGCACACGCCTTGTTACATCGCCGACCGGGTCCGTCACATTCTACGACAACTACCAGCCCTACGGCCAGGACAACGCAACATCAGGAAGCGAGACGTACAAGTTTACAGGCAAACCATACAGCGCCGCGACTGGTTTGTACTATGATTACCAGCGCTGGTACGACCCGTCCACTGGACGATTCATTTCGCAGGACCCGCTGCCAGGATATCTTTCGTATCCGCAGAGCCTGAACCCGTACGTCTACGCTGCTAACGCTCCCGCTACCCTCGTTGACCCTACCGGCTTGTTGGAAGAGGGCCACTGGGGTTGCATAGAGGGCGAGGAATGTGGGCTCGTCGACCTGAACGCTTTCTGGAAGGAAATCGAGAGCGAGGGCGGCATAGGAGAACCATCGCCCAGCGAAACAGGAACAATAACAGAACCCATAGGACCACCAGAACCCACAATAGAACCAACAACCATCGAGCCCAGCGGAGGACCGGGCGGCGCCCAGTCTGGCTTGAAAGGCAACTACTACGAAGCAAAGTACGTCGACGAACAAATTTCGCGAGGCCTGGATCCGACAAGAATAGAGGTGCAAAAAACATTCGAGGACAAGACCACCGGCAAAGAGTTTCGTGTTGACAATTACTATGAAGGCTCAAATGAAAAGACTATAACTGAGATCAAGAGTGGCTATGTTTCAGGAACGCGATTCGAAGTACAGGCGTTAGACTACCAAAGAGTAGCGAGCGCGAATGGAGCCCAGCTGCAATACGCATTCTACGGCCGGGCATCAGCGCCGTTTAGAGCGTTCCTATATAGGCATTTGATCGATTGGGATTATCTTTGAAACGCCAATCTATCCAAGAAATGTCATATGTACATTCTGGACTGCTTACCGCTTACCCAAGATACTTGGACCTGTTTCCCAAAATCGTTGAGATTCTGCTCTCTCATAACGGGATTTACGTGCCTGAATATGTCGAGATTGCAACACCAACCAAGAGCGATTTGGTCCCCTTCAGCCCGGGCATCGTGAACCAGCTTTCCAATGATTGGAGGAGGGCTCCCGAGGCGAGCATATGCGACATGAAGAGACATAGTCCTGTTGAGGTTGAGGTGACTCTTGCCAATGCACCTTGGAACCCTTTTGAGGGACCAGGGGTTGATGTGGAACGTAGCTACTTTCAATCGTCTCGCGAAGTCAATGAACTTCTGAACGTGCTGGTAGATCTTTACTCTGTCTTCCAGCCTGCATACGCCTTCATCCGGACTACGGAAATGGGAAGGGGTTATAACAATAAGGGAAAAGAAAAGTCTCGCGGGATCAATCTCCAGCGTGGTCTGCCTGACATCTACTGGGCCAATTTTCTCGGGCCTGAATACGTGGAAATGTTCGGACAAGAAGCCCTCAAGTCAGCTCCTTTCCATAAGGTTGAGAAACTTTCCGACGGTGGTGCGCTTATGATACTTTCCCCGTCATTATTTGACATCGAATCTGACCCCGAGGGTTTCGAAAGGCTTAGGATCGAGGCGAAGCGACATTTGGGAATGGATGCTTTCGACACAGGCGATCGGAGCTTCAGGGGCAAGACTCCAAGGTTCCGATTCCTTGATGAGAGGGCTAAAACCATGACACCTATCAAGTTGATTTCCGTTATGCAGTCCGATCTGTTGTCGGCAGTGCCTCGACACGAGTGGTCTAGATGGCTTAGAGATGTCCAATCTCTGGGCCTTGATCTGGTTCGCGAAACAGGTAGTCAAGGCATCAAGCTCGACTATTCCAGCGAAAGCTTGGCGAGACTGGATACTTATGTTGCAGATCAGCACTTTATGTCCTCCCCCAAAATTGAGATTCTAATGAAAGTGTCGGCCTACGTCTCCGAAGTGATAACTCGGAGCTCAAAGGCGAAATGGTCATTCACTGACTCACAAGAGATTCCCGTTCTAGTACTCGGAAACATTCAGCTATCACCTCTTGCCAGGGCACAGAAGGTATTTTTGGAGGGCGAGAAGTTTGAACCATGGTATCGATATTTTACCGAGGAACAGACCGCTAAGGAAGAACCAAGCAAATCAAACTAGAATTGTTTCCTCGAGCCAAGCTCGCCTGGAGACCGCGAGAAATGATCAATGATCTAAGTGAAATCAGGATGCATGACGGTTGGGGCAGCGAAGTGGCCATAGCGGAAGATCCCCAAGGCCTCCGGACAACAAACCATACTATACCCGGCTTATTCGAGAGCAACAGCACGACTGCGGCCTCGCCTTACGTCTTCGACGACATTGGTGACCAGTTTCCAGACCCTTAACGAGATTATTACCATCTACAGCTACAACATAACCAACAACGAGCTAACACAGTGCACGGTCCCGCCACGACTTCCTACAGCTACGACCGGAACCAGAACCTCGCTTCCAAGAATATTGCCAGCGGTCAAAGGACCTACTTCTGAGATGTTCCCGGTGACTTTCTGACGATCACTAACAACTGCGTAGTCCAGGGCTACTATGCCTACGACGGTTTCGGACGACGTGTCGAGGCGAAGGAGGCCAGTTCCATACTCTTCTACGCATACGCGGGAACGGAGACGCTGGGGGAGCACACCACAGGCGGAGCCGACACCAACTACGTCTACGCCAACGGACAACGACTCGCCAAGATCACATCATACTCCACGGGTAGCCCTGTGGTAGACTACTACCACAACGACGCATTAGGGAGCACCCGCCTCGTCACCAGCTCCCCCTACGTCAGCAGCTCCAAGAGCGTCCTGTTCAGCGACAGCTACCAGCCCTACGGGCAAGACAACACGGCATCAGGAAGCGAGACCTACAAGTTCACAGGCAAACCATACAGCGCCGCGACTGGTTTCTACTATGATTACCAGCGCTGGTACGACCCGTCCACTGGACGATTCATTTCGCAGGACCCGCTGCCCGGCTTCATCTCGAATCCCAAGACCCTTAACCCATACGTCTATGTTGTCAACTCGCCCACAACCCTGGTCGACCCAAGTGGGGCCTATGCGGGTTCACCTACCGGAGCATGTGCGGACTACTGCGGCGAGCCGCCAGGCGCGGACTTTCTGCTTGGCGCCTTCATCCTCTTGGGCACCGCGGACATGCACTACCATCTAGGCGGCCTCGGCGAGAATACAGGCAGCATATGCGAGAGATGCGAGAACGTCAACCGAGACATCGGGCCAGTGGATAACACAGGAACCCGAGAACCCGACCCGACAACTGGAGAGTCGGACATTGGACCCGGGGGAGTCCGACCGGTGCAAATCGGGAAAATGGGACTTAACAGAGGACTTGACAGCATTGAGGTCGGCCCGGACGAGGTCGATCTCGAAGTTAGGACTCAAACATCGCTTGGGGGACGCGTCGAGGACGCTTACGTAAGAGACGGGCCTTATGCTCGTTCCATTTTCGAATCGAAATATTCGGTTAGAGGTGCCGCAGCCCCTGCGAGTGAACGGAATCTTCTTCAAGCGGACAAAGACAACGAAATACTCCAAAGAGGAGGGATGATAGTAAATGGACAGTGGGTGCCTGTACAGCGGTCAA
>WNGL01009722.1_pt1 | contig 17873 bp, 15 predicted proteins | sample 5400591 | NCBI WGS metagenome assembly WNGL01 (sample SAMN13153377, study PRJNA577476) | soil metagenome | isolation source: 80 cm soil or saprolite under Garry oak tree replicate 1 | place: USA:California | collected 2016-06-15 | reverse complement strand
ATCGAGCACCGTCTCCTCTTTAAAGCTTCGCCCTCCCGTATCCACGCCGGTCAACCTAGCGGGATAGGGTAGCTTAACTCGTGTGCTGATCCGACGCTCTTGCACGAGATATCACGAAACCCATTGAGGAACAGTCTGTAATTTGCGGCGACTTCATGGACGCCCCTTGACCTTCTCATTTTCACCACTCTGGTCACTTCCAAGCACAGCTAACGACCCGAATATTGCCATACGCTTGCGCATCGCGCATCGGCGCGTCCGCCCTTTTTCTTACGGATACATGTATTTTTTTTTGGGGAAAAACCTCGGCCAGTTGTCGGCCGGCGGGTGCTCCGCAAATCGGACAATTGTCCCGTCCGTCAAGCGGGAAAGGTGGTAAGGATTTACCTACTTTGGAGAAATTCTAGTGCTGTCAGTAGGATGAGGATCAGGTGCGGCAAGCTTGGCGAGACCATACTTATAGGCGTAAATCATCAGCGCTAACCGGTCGGTGACACCAAGCTTCTCGAAGATCGACGTCAAGTAGTGGCGTACAGTCTTTTCGGAAATAAACAACTGTTCTCCGATCTGCTTGTTCCGTCTGCCTTCCGCAAGCAAACCGATGACCTCGTGTTCGCGCTCGGTCAGACTGGCAATCTTCTCGGCTTCAGGATCCACCTTTTTGGAGGCATTGGAGTGCAACAGCTCCGTCATCACCGTGGAGATCAGCGAGTTGTTCAACCAGACCTCGCCGGAATGAACCTTCCGAATAGCCTTGATCAAAAACGCCGACGACTCTACTTTAAGCACCACGCCCATCGCCCCAAGACGCACAGCGCGGAGGTGAAGCTCGGGATCCGGCACGCCCGTTACGGCGATAACGCGCGCTCCTTCTCCGATCGTCAGCAATTCCGGAAGAAACTCGAGACTGTTTTCTTGACCGAGATCCAGATCGAGCAGAATAACGTCGGGACGCAAAGCCGCCGCCGAAAGCGCTTCGGTTTTATTCGTTGCCTGTCCGATGACGGTCAACCCCGGCTCGCGCTGGAGGACTGACGATAACCCTGTCATAAAAAGCTCGTGGTCATCGACGAGCAAGACACGAATGGAGGTCTTTTCCAACACTTGCATAATCCTTTGGGGATGGCCCAGCCACCCCCTCCTGTTCAACGTGGGCCGGCAGTTCCTCCGGCCGACTGACCTTTCGCGCGCAAAGGCACGGTTCGTTTCCTCTCCTCCTTGTAAAACGCTACGTTCGGTTTTTGGGACGGTTTTACCGTGATTTCAACCGGCCTCACATTTAAATCTGCGGGTTGTAGCGATCCCTCGGCTGGAAGGAAGATCTCGAACGTCGCTCCATGTCCAGGCTCACTCGTGACAGTGATGAATCCCTGGTGTGCCTTTACGATCCTTGAGACGGTTGGTAAACCGAGACCCGTTCCCTTGCGCTCTTCCTTCGTCGTGAAGAAGGGTTCGAAAATCTTGTCGAGGTTCTCGGCTGGTATGCCGATGCCATTGTCGGATACCCGAAGCCGGATATGTCTGCCAGGCTTCGCATCAGGAGATATCCGGGCCCCCGCCTCATCCAGAACCATGTTCTCTGCCTCGATCGTCAATACTCCGCCATTGGGCATGGCGTCACAGGCGTTCAAGCAAAGGTTCATCAGCACTTGGTGCAACCGAGTTGCATTGCCCAGCACCGTCCAGAGCTCCATCGGGATCGCCGTCTTACACTCGATGGATTTGGCAAAAACGCTCCTGAGAACCTGCGAGGTTTGTTCAATCAGGTATCCAAGATCGAGCGATGTTCGTTCTTCATCAATTCCTTTGGCGAATGAGAGAAGCTGTGTAATGAGACGCCCCGCATGTTCTGCGTTGACTCGTAACGTCTCGAGCCAACGCTTGGCCTCAGCGCCCACGCATTTTTGCTCGAGGATGCTGCTGGCGAAGAGCACGGGTGACAACACATTGTTCAGATCATGCGCAATGCCGCCAAGCAGTCTGTCGATGCTTGCCATGCGTTGTGCACGAAGGAACTGAGTCTCCAACTCTTTCTTTTCCGTAACGTCCGTGTTGACGATCAAAACAGCTTTAGGATGCCCGTCGTCGTCGTGCATGAGTTTTCGCCGGCTCTCCACGATGACCTCTTTGCGATCCTTCGTCGCCTGACGCATCTCACCGACAATTGTCCCTTCCACTTCTTCCGAACCCGTAAGACGTTTTTGGGCCAGGAGTGCATAGACATTTTGGCCGAGGGCTTCCGAAGCAAGCCAACCATACAGACGTTCCGAACCCTTATTCCAGAAAACAATTCGTTCCTCGAGGTTACAAACAATGAGGGCATCTTGTGTCTGATGAAGTAAGGCAGTTTGATCCACCAGTTTCGTGTCAACCGACAACTGGCTTTCTTTTACATTTTGCCGAACCAATTTATCTTTGCGAAGATTCCTCGAGTTCACGACGCGGTAAGTCCCTTCCACACCTTCGAATTCCAATAACAGTTCTAATCCAATTGTACGGTGACCCAGCAAGAGTTCAAAAGTGGTAGCACTCCATCCGTGAAACAAATCGTCAAAACGGCACCCATTGTGGGTCTCCGGCGACCGCTAGTGCCATAAATCCACACTTTTTGTCAGAAAAACGCTGACGTCGCAGGTTATTCACGCCTACACGCATACATTTGTCGGCTAAAAACCCGATCCGACTACGGACAGAAGTAGAGTTCGCCAATCGCCCACTTCCGACCTCCGTGACCTGAAGAATTACAGATGAGCGGGGGTGTGGAACGAATCTTGAACAAGAGCGTATTCCCCTCCTTTGCAAGGAGGGGTGGACGCGCCATCAAGAAGATGACGCCGAAGGCCACCAAAGTTGGCGCGGACGGGGTGGTCAGTCCTCGAAGGGTGTTTGAAATTGACCACCCCGTCTGCGCCAATAAGGAACGGGACCATTTTCTTGATGGCGCAGCCACCCCTCCTTTGCAAGGAGGGGAATACGCTCTTGTTCAAAAGTCTTCTCAGACTCTTTGGAGTAGCTACGGTTGCAGCGAGGGAGGTATCACCGGCGTCATCACACTCGCTTCCGGCAACACAAAACGTCCTTGCGGCGCGTTTCCGATCGGCTTCAGCCATGACCGATCGATTTCGACGGAGACGGAACGCATCAACAAGGTGATCGAAATGATAAGGCGGAAATCATTCTTGCGGTTCGTGACGACGCCGGTTAAACCGCACAAGGACCCATGCTCGACACGCACCAACTGCCCCACGGGCAGGTACGCGTAAGGCTCGTACATGAGGCCCGAGTGGACCACGGTGCGAATCGCGTCGATCTCCGTTTCATCCACGGGTTGCGGGCTTTTCCCGGCGCCGACAATGGAACTTACGCCTGATGTCATCAAAATAGGCAGCCGCGTTTGGACGTCGAACTGGCAAAACAGATATCCCGGGAAAAGAGGCAGCTCCAGGATCTTGGTTCGATCCGACCAACGCCGTTTGCATTTGTAGGTTGGAAGAAACAGTTTATAGCCTTTGTTGCACAAATTGGCCGCAACCATCCATTCGGATCGGGGTCTTACTTTGAGTGCATACCACAAATCGTGTGCCATTGCTCACCTTTACAGAGAAACAGAATTCTGGCATGGGGACATAGCGAATGATATGGGGGGACGGGAGATTTCGGATTTCGGATTTCGGATTTCGGATTTAGGGACCAGGACGGGAGATTTCGGATTTCGGATTTCGGATTTTGGGGACCCCGAATCCGAAATCCGAAATCCGAAATCCGCAATCCGAAATCTCTTGTCCCCGTATCATTTATGGCCGCATGTTATTCTCCGCCCGTGATCGATATACATTCCCACATCATGCCCGAGATTGATGACGGCGCGCGCAATCTCGAGGAGGCCGTCGAAATGGCGCGCATCGCCGTCCAGGACGGCATTGAGCGGATGGTTTCCACGCCCCACATGTTCAATGGTCTTTCGCAAAATCCCGGCCCATCGGAGATTCTCGACCGCGTCGCCGCACTCAACGAAGCCATAGCGGGGGCCTGTGGCGGACTGTTGAAGATCCTGCCTGGGAATGAAGTGCACATCTCTCACGGCATTGTCGACCAGGTCCGGCACAATCAGGTGACCAGGATCAACCAACGCAACTACATGCTCGTCGAGTTTCCGCGGGTGACTGTTCCCGTGGCGGCCGAGGAGCTTTTCGACCAACTCCTGTTCGAGGGGGTGCAACCGATTCTTGTCCACCCGGAGCGCAACTCGCAGATTCAGGCCGATCCCTCCATCGTCGCGGCTCTCGTCGAACACGGCGTCCTGATCCAGGTCACTGCCATGAGTGTGACCGGTGAATTCGGTCCGGCCGCCAAGATCTGCGCCGACACTCTGCTCCGGCGCAACTGCGTTCACTTCCTGGCCACCGACACGCATCGTACGAGCAGCCGGCCTCCGATCCTCAGCAAGGGCCGCGCCGCCGCTGCCGCCATCATTGGCGAAGATCGCGCCCGCGCTCTGGTCCTGGACAACCCACGAGCCGTCATCAATGGCGAAGCGGTTCAAGTTCAGCCTCCGATCCACCTTGGATCTTCGGCCAAACCGAAACGCTCCTTCTTTTCCCGATTTTTTTAGAATGATCGACATCCCAGAAGAGCCGCGGGCGCGTTCGGTTTCCCGATATTTTCGCCGCGCCGCCGGCACGCTGCCTCACCTGACGCGGACCCTCGGCCTCATCTGGCGTGCCGCTCCCAACTGGAGCCTTGCCTGGATCGTCCTTCTGCTCGTTCAAGGATTTCTCCCGGTCGCCACCGTCTATCTCACGCGCCCGGTCGTCAATGGAATCGTTGCCGCCATCCGCTCGGGCGGCGGCTGGCGCCCGATACTCGGGCCTGCCGCTTTGATGGCCGTCGTGCTTCTGCTTACCGAGGTGCTGCGCGGCGCGATCCAGTGGGTCCGCACGGTGCAGGCGGACCTGGTGCACGATCACATCACGTCGCTGATCCACCGTAAGTCCGTCGATGCGGATCTCGCCTTTTACGAATCGCCGGATTTCTACGACCACCTCCACATGGCGCGCGCGGAGGCGGGCTATCGGCCGATCGCTTTGCTGGAAACGCTGGGGGGGCTGCTACAGAATGGCGTCACGCTCGCCGCCATGCTCGTGGTGCTCGCAGGCCTTGGCGTCTGGCTTCCCATGGCGCTGCTGGTCAGCACACTTCCGGCGCTCGCCGTCGTCCTGCGCCATGCCGTCCGGCAGCACGAATTCCGCGTCCGCACCACGCCGGTTGAACGGCGCGCCTGGTATTACGACTGGCTGCTCACCACTGCAGAGACCGCGCCTGAAGTCCGGCTCTTTGCCCTGGGCGATCACTTTCAGACCGCATATCAAAGTCTCCGAAAGCAGCTCCGTGGCGAACGTTTCGATTTGGCTCGCCGCCAGGGCACGGCGCAGTTGTTGGCGGGGGTCTCGGCGCTCGCGGTCACGGGCGCGGCCTTCGTCTGGATGGTGTCTCAAGCGCTCCGCGGTTTGATATCCCTGGGCGACCTGGCCCTCTTCTACCAGGCGTTTCAACAAGGACTGAGCCTGGCGCGCGCGCTGCTCGAAAATGTCGGGCAGCTTTATCAGAATTCGCTTTTCCTCGGCAACCTTTTCGAGTTCCTGGCGCTGGAGCCACAGGTCGTCTCGCCTCAAGAACCCGCAACACCGCCGGCCCGCCTGAGAGAAGGGATCCGCTTCCACGACGTCACGTTTCGGTATCCCGGCACCCGCAAGATCGCACTGCATGACTTCAATCTCACGATTCCGGCCGGCCGCGTGCTGGCGATCGTCGGCCCCAATGGTGCGGGCAAGAGCACCCTGGTAAAGCTGCTGTGCCGCTTCTACGACCCCGAGTGCGGTTCGGTCACGGTCGATGGCGCGGACGTGCGCAGTTTTCCCATCGAGGAACTGCGCCGGCAGATTACGGTGCTGTTCCAGCAGCCGGTCCACTACAACGCGACTGTTGCCGAAAATATTCGATTGGGAGATTTAGAAAGAGCCTCGTCCGATTTGGATATACGTGGTGCGGCCCGCAAGGTGGGCGCCGAGGCGTTCATCCGCCGCTTGCCGGACGGATACGAGAATCTCCTCGGACACTGGTTTGAGAAGGGCGCCGAATTGAGTGTCGGCGAATGGCAGCGGCTGGCTCTGGCGCGGGCATTCCTTCGCGAGGCGCCGATCATCTTGCTGGATGAGCCGACCAGTGCGATGGATCCCTGGGCCGAGGCGGAGTGGCTCCGGTGTCTTCGCGCTCTGGCAAAGGGGCGGACGGCAGTCCTGATCACGCACCGCTTCACTACGGCGATGCTCGCCGATGAGATCCACGTGATGGAGGAAGGCCGAATCGTTGAATCCGGATCGCACCCGGAACTCACTGCCAACGGGGGGCGCTACGCGGCGTGGTGGGCCGCGCAGAATTTTCAATGAGAGCAGAACCCACATTTCTCGTGGCCGCGGTGCGCCGGTTTCTGCATCCGGACACGGCTCTAACCGATCCAGGGAATATCGACTGGAGCGCGCTCGTCCGGCTGGCGTCGGCTCATGCCGTTACACCGATGCTCTATGCGGCTCTTCGAGAAGTTTCGATGCCGGATGCCATTGCCGCGGAGCTGCGTTCCGGATATGAAAGCTCGGTCGAGCGGAGCCTGGCGCAAAGCGGGGAGTTGGCGCGCCTGTCCGGGCTGCTTGAGAAGCATGGGATTCCGGTGATCACCGTGAAGGGTCCTCTCCTCAGCCGCTATCTGTACAATAATCTCTCCGCTCGTTCTTCCAGCGATATCGATCTGCTGGCCAGGCCGGAAGACGTTTTGCGTATCCGCGATGTTCTTGTTCCCCGGCAATACCGCGTCGCGAACACGCTTCACTGGAATTCGGATTCGGCCTACCTTCGTTCACGAGAGAACGAAATCTCTTTTGCGAGCCCTTCCGGAGTCAGCATCGATGTGCACTGGCGCTTGCTTCCACGATATTTCGCCAGTCCTTTCGATGATCTCGACGTCTGGCGATCGGTGCGGACGGCGATGCTTGCCGGGCGGCAAATCCGCACGCTTGCGCCCGAACACGTGTTGCTGCTGATCTGTTCCCATTCCGCCAAGCACGCCTTTGAGCGCCTGGGATGGATCTGCGACATCGCCCGCTTCCTGACCGTCACGCCCGATTTGGATTGGCCCGCCGTCATAGCTCAAGCCGCCCGCACGCGCACGTTGCGGCAGGTGTCGCTCGGTGTCCGGCTGGCCGCCGATGTGCTCGGCGCGCCGCTGCCTGCAGGGCTGCCCGAGGATCCCGCGGTGGCGCGTCTTGCCGGTCTCGTCCGGGATCGCCTGCTCGGAGGAGTGGCCACGCCAACTCCAGCACGCGATTTAACCCGCTTCTGCCTCGGGCTCGTTGAGAATTCCCGCCATCGATTGCGTTTTCTCACCGGCCACTACCTCACACCTTCCGAGGCGGAGCACATGGTCCTGAGGCTCCCTCCATCGCTCTATTTTCTTTACTACCCATTCCGTCCCGCCCGCCTGTTTGCCAAACACGTCCTCGGTCGAGCGACTGGCTGAAGGGTGTGGGACGCATGTTGAACAAGAACGCATTCCCCTCCTTGCAAAGACTTGCAAAGGAGGGGTGGCCGCGCCGAAAGGCGCGGACGGGGAAGCTGTGAAAAAAATCAAAAGGTGCGGATGAGAATTGAAAATTCTCATCCGAGGTTCTTTTGCTGGGTCCGTCAATTTTTCACAGCTTCGGGGTGCAGCATTTTATTTGATGGCGCAGCCTCCCCTCCTGTTCCAGGAGGGGACTGGAGTTTGGACATTTGCGCGGGTTTTTCGAGCAAAAACTCCCCTCCTTGGCAAAGGAGGGGTGGCTGCGCCCATTAAGAAAAAAGCGGCGAAGCCTCCTTAGCGGGCGCAGACGGGGTGGTTCGTTCAAGCCACCGATTATTGGAAGTTGAACGAACCACCCCGTCCGCGCCAGTCAAGGAACGGGACCATTTACTTGATGGCGCGTCCACCCCTCCTTTGCCAAGGAGGGGAGTTTTTGCAAATTCGAGATGTAAGTTCAGGCCTATTGAAAAAAGCTCTGCTTAAAATGTCCAAACTAGACCCCTCCCGTTCCATTTGAGATCGTACATGGGACATCCCAACATTTGACATTTTGGGGAAGCTCGAGCGTGCAGCGAACAAGCCCGCGTTTGTACCCCTCTCGGAACCCGCTTCTCCAGGGATGATCCCAGACTGTTCCTGAGAAATCGGAGTCTGCCCCCACAAAACTCCCACGATCGATCGGTGTTCCCCCCACAAAAAGGCCGGTTTGCGACGCTCCGGAAAACACATCTGTGCTCGCAAAAAAGGTCGGACCTTCCGATGCGCGTCCCGCCGAGGATTTGTAAGATAGCGCCGTCCCATTTACAAGATCACAGGCGCAGCACGACGCACCGGAGAAATGCGCGAGGAAAAACGAAAATGAAAACATTGTTGATAATACTGGTGGCTTTGGTAGCACTTCCACTTTTAGCCGGGGTGCAGCAAATCTCTATGCGTGCCAACGACTGGCGCGTCACGGGATGGTCTAAAAACACACAGGTCTATAGCGCAGCTCCGCTTCGCCCGTATTTTGATTTCCCAGAAGGAACGGACATCTCAGTAAATTACATGTTTCAGTCCAGAAGGCCGCCCATTGTCGGCAGTGCGCTGTCCTTGACGTATCAAATAGTCAGCACAGGAACGCCTACGTTCAATTACTTCTTTCCGCAGTTCGATCCGGGCAATTTGTGCGTGACTCCCGCCCACGTGCGCTTCTATTTCAACCAGCAAGGCTACAAGACGCCGCCATATCCGGCGACATATCAATGGTGGTCCGTCCCAGTGGCCGCGGAATTGACTAACAATTCCACAGTCTCGCTATCGGTGCCTCTGACCCCTGATCAATGGATGAGTGCGTACGGCAAGTTTGGCAATCTCGACACGGCAACCTATTCCGATTGGACAAATTCTTTGCAAAATCCCGATTCTATTGGTTTGTCATTTGGGGGCGGCTGTTATCTCGGCCACGGCGTCAGCACGTTGAACGGTTCCGCCAGGTTCATATTATGGGATTATTCGATTGTTCCATGACGCAGTGTTCGCTGGACTTTGATGTTTGATGGGTCGTGTCCTTCTCCCTGTGGGAGAAGGTGGCCCGAAGGGCCGGATGAGGGTGCATTTCCTGCCCTCACCCGGCGCTTCGCGCCACCCTCTCCCAAAGGGAGAGGGACATGCCCGAAACAGGTTTCCAAACAGAGAATCCCATGAAACCCGCATCAATCCTGCTTCTGTAGCGAACCGCATCTCGTAATTTGGACAAGAGTGTCCGCAGCGGCCGTTCGCCAGGCTGAATGCCGTGTGAGGTTGTACACTTAGCGGAATGCTGAAGCGACAGCGAGTTTCCGGCGGTTTGTGGGACGTCCTCTTGACCGCCCTGCTGATGGCCGTTCTGGGCTACGCGGTCTTCTTTCTGAGTGCCCCCATCGCCCAAACGGACCGGGCTGGCAGGGAACACCGGAACATCTACCTTCTTGCGCTAGGGATCCTGGGCTTTGCGCAGGCAATCCTTTTCCACCGGCGCGAGACCAGGAAAGCGAAAAGCCGGGCCGAAAACCGAGTCTTGGTCTGGCTCGCTCTGCTCCTTCCCAGCTATGCGGCATTTCAACTGCTTCCTCTACCTCTATATATGCTGCGCGTGCTGTCGCCGGCGCGAGCGGAATTGCTGGATGCGCTCGCTCCCCTTTCGCTTCGGCCGGAGTGGGCGCCGCTCAGCGTCGCGCCGGCGCTCACGTTAGAACACTTTCTCCTGTTTGCCGGATACGCGGTCGTGTTTTTTGCCGTTCGTGACGTTGCCCGCTCCAGCCGCGATACACCATGGCTGCCGGTACTGCCGGTCCTCGCGATTGCCGTATGGCAAGCGGGTTGGGGTGTGTCGCAGTTTTTTGGAGGAGGCGATGAAGCGTTCGCGCACGGAACCTATGCGATTCGAAACCACTTCGCCGCCTTCATGGAGATGGCGCTCCCCTTCCCGATTGCCTATGGAGCGGCTGCGCTCGGCAAAAAAGGTTGGGGCGGCAAGATGATCTCAGCGGCGTCGGCCTTCGGCGCCGGGATTGGATTCACGGCAGCGGCTCTGATCTTTGCCGCAATCCTCTGCTCGCTCTCCCGAATGGGACTTGCTGCGAGTGGAGGCTCGCTGGTCCTGATGGCCGCGTTGGCTCTCACGGGAAAGTTCAAAGCAAGAACAACGTGGACCATTGTGATCTTGCTGAGCCTGGCTCTCGTGATCGGGCTGGTGCTTCTAGCGCCTGCTCAGGTGATCTTGCGCTTCTCAGACCTTTCCAGCGAAGACCGGTTGAATGTCTGGCACGACACGTTGCACCTCATCGCTGCCTATCCGCTCTTTGGTTGTGGACTTGGAGGCTACCAATCGGCGTTTGAGAGGTTCAAGACATCCGCGTTCGATCTCGTCCAGGATTACGCCCACAACGATTACTTGCAGTATCTGGCGGAGCTCGGCGCGGCGGGGTTCCTGATCGCCGCGGGGTTTCTGACCCTGATCGGTTTCCATGCCGTCCGCGCGGGATTGCTTCATCGGGATCCCGATCGCCGCTGGCTTGCATTGGCTTGCGCCGGCTCGCTGGCAGCGATTCTCATTCACAGCACGGCGGACTTCAACCTCTACGTCCCAGCCGATGCAACGCTGCTGGCATGGATCTGCGGCCTCAGTAGTAGTAGTCCCCTCCTTTCGAAGGAGGGGTGGCTGCGCCGTCAAAAAAATGCTCCCGTTCCTTAAAACGCCGCAGGCGCAGACGGGGTGGTAAGAAATCCGGTATCTCGCATGCTGACATGCCCGGCATGAGCGAGCACCTGCACGGCATAACTCAGGCACTGCGGCTGAGGCGACGTTATGGGAGCATCTTCAGCGGAGGCAAATTCTAGGCAAGAAATTCCGGAGACAAGAGGGAATTGGTCCGTACATTGTGGATTTTTATTGTCCGGAATGTCGCGTCATTGTGGAGCTGGATGGGGCGCCCCATTTCGAGGCGGATGAGCAGGAATATGATGCGGAGAGAACGAACTATCTCGAGGAGTTGGGCATGAAGGTGATTCGATTCGAGAACAGAGCGTTATATGAGGATACGGAGTGGGTGTTGGAGACGATCAAACAAGAGTTGCGGGGCAGAGAACGGCGATAGGGGTTTTCTTACCACCCCGTCTGCGCCTGCGGCGCAGACGGGGTGGTAAGAAATCCGGTATCTCGCATGCTGACATGCCCGGCATGAGCGAGCACCTGCACGGCATAACTCAGGCACTGCGGCTGAGGCGATGTTATGGAAGCATCTTCAGCGGAGGCAAATTCTAGGCAAGAAATTCCGGAGACAAGAGGGAATTGGTCCGTACATTGTGGATTTTTATTGTCCGGAATGTCGCGTCATTGTCGAGCTGGATGGGGCGCCCCATTTCGAGGCGGATGAGCAGGAATATGATGCGGAGAGAACGAACTATCTCGAGGAGTTGGGCATGAAGGTGATTCGATTCGAGAACAGGACGTTATAAACGGCGATAGGGGTTTTCTTACCACCCCGTCTGCGCCTTTTAAGGAACGGGAACATTTTCTTGATGGCGCAGCCACCCCTCCTTCGAAAGGAGGGGACTAAGGGACACTTGATCGATCCAGGCTGTTCCGGCGATCAGGCTATCAAAGCGCAACGACTGCCGGCGGACAACTTGAATCTCAACCAGCTTTACTGGCGCGTCCACCACGAGCGTTCCTTCCAACTTTTTCCAATCGGTTGTTCCCGTGACTCGCGCGGTCTCCATCATGGACACGCGGAACCCGACACCTTCATCCGTCGTGATGCCGGCAGTACGGACAAACGCCTCGAACCGGTAGGCGCCGCGCGGCAGAAAGACTCGCTGCGAGACACCCTGGTAACTGGAATTGACCTTGCCGTCGAAATCGATGCGCAGGGATGAGTTTCCGGAGCGTGCCACGCTGTCGTCCCGGCTCACTTGCACATGCTCGTCCCGGGCAATTTGCCAGTCGAAGAGGGTCCCACCCGGCTCATGTTCAAACCCGCCGTTAAGGACAAAGGTCGACTTACCGAAGTCCGGCTCCCGCGCTCCCAATTGAGACGACCACGCTGCCGAAGCTTTCTCGACCAGGCCCCGGCCAAGCAGAAAATTGACGTAGGTTTCCGCGAGCCGGTCCTCGCGTGAGCGCGGCCCGAGCCATTCCCAAGCCTCCCGCGCATTTGCCAGATCCCCAGTCTCGAGCAGGTGGCGAAAGTAGGCCTCGACAGCCCGCGGTTGCGCCGGCAGCCCGCCGCTCGCTAAAATCTGGCCGAAGCTGAGTTGTAGTGTGTCGAAATTATTGAATACGGTGGCGTCATAGTCCGTGGCGCCGCCCAGAACTTTCCCAAAGTAGGGGAGAGCGTTCCGCGGCTTTGTTGTATTGAGGTAGAAGATCGCGATGCTCAACAATGTCCCGGCGCTGTTGGGAGCAAGTTGAGCCGCTCGATCCAAGCAGTATTCCGCTTTATCGATTTGGCCGGCCTGGACGAACGCACCTTCCGCGTCGACCCATCGATCCCCTGAGGCGGCGTTGGTGCGCAGTAATCCCTTGAGAATATTCTGCCCGCCGTCCAGGTCTAGCGCGGGTCCCTCTTTCAGCCGCTCGATTGCGCGCGTGAAGAGAGTATCCGGGTCAGTCAGGTAGAAGTGTGTCCAGCCAACCTGCTGATGATCTCTGGAGACGGATTCAAGAGAAACCTTCATCCAGGCGGCAGAAACAAGAACCGCACTGAGCAGGAGTCGAGCGATAACCGGAAGCACTTCAGCCTAGTTGGGCACGCACGAGCAACTGAAAGTGGTCTTATTTTTTTGTGTCGTTGTCGCTGTCACACAGGTGCCAATTTTGCTGCCCTTGCTCCCGCTGGGCGATTTGGTGCTACATGCGTTGCCCGCGTTCATGCACGAGTTGTCCGTTTTGACCACGCAATCTCCCGTTGCCAGCAGGTTCATGTCCTGCAGCAAACCCGGCAAACCATCGAGCTTTGTGCACGGGGCGCCATAGGTTTCCTGCATGTAAGCCAAACCCTGCTTTGCGCCGACACCACACACAATCAAAGCGATTGCGAGTACCAAAATCAATCGTCGAACTTTCATAGTCATCCTCCGAAGTTATTAACGATTACAAACTGACTGTAGGCGCGGTCTATGACCGCGCACTAGAGTTTGGACATTTTTCCGAACCCTTGATCAATAGCATGGCATCGATGCCTTCAACTTCACGCTTCGCCCGCAGGCATGTCGTGGGAGCGAAACGTGTGTCCGAATTCCCCTCCTAGGTTAGGAGGGGTGGCTGCGCCACCAAGGAAATGCTCCCGTTCCTTATTGGCGCAGACGGGGTGGTACGGAATGGCGCTTCGCATCATGGGTCGACCACCCCGCCGTTCGCTAAAAAACGCGCGAACGGCACCCCTCCTAATCTAGGAGGGGAATTTTTTGCTATGAAAAGCGCGCGGTCATAGACCGCGCCTACAGTAGAGAAACATTTAAACCGTCTCCAGCGATCAGCGTCCGCTGAAGGCGACCGCCACCACCGGATCGTATTGTACGGTGCGGACTCTTTCCGGCAGCTTCCTGGAAATAAGGTCCACCAACGGCATGATCACGGTCGCCGTCTGCGCGGCATCCGGCGGCACGCTCAGGTGGAGCGAGGCGCCATCGCCCATCGGGATGACGACGCTCCAACAAAGATGCGAAACCCTCACGAACTTCTCTTCATAGATCTGCCCGTTGAAGTTCAATTCCGCGGCAGCAAAGCCGAAGCTGCGGCACTGGCCGCACAATTGCGCCCACCACTCGTCAAATGATGCGCAAGATTCCAGCGCGCTCTCGAGTTCCCGCAGTTGAACGTTCATGTCGATCATTCGCTGAAGCGTACCGCCCATGACCATGTGGCGAGCCGCGGTAAACTCCGCATATCCGAGGTGCTGAATGCCAATCCACGTTCCGGCGCAGAATAAAAGCACGACGAACCCGCCGTACTGGTTTTGTTGACCGGACTGGATAAGCGACAAGACGGCTCCAAATGCGCACGCTCCGTAGAGCAGAAAGACAACGCCCCGGGTCGTCATGCCTCGATCCAGGAGCCGGTGATGCATGTGGCCGCGGTCCGCGCCGAAAATGGGTTGCCCGCGGAGGAAGCGGCGCGCGATGGAGAGCGTCACGTCGAGGATCGGCACGAACATCGCCATTAAGGGCGCGACCATGCCCAAAACAGTCGCGGTCTTGAAGCTCCAGATGACGCCGAAGCATCCGAGAAGAAATCCAAGCAGCAAACTTCCGGAATCTCCAAGGAAGACCGTTGCTGGATTGAAGTTGTAACGCAGGAAGCCCAACAGGGCGGCGCCGAGCGGGACCGCCGCAACCACGAGCGCGCTGTTCTTCCCGAGGATCCCCGCAAGCAAAATGGTGAGCGTGGCGAACAGGCCCGCGCCCGCCGCGAGACCATCCACGCCGTCGATCAGATTAAAAGCGTTGGTGCAAAGAAGAAGCCATCCGATGGTGAGCGGCAGCGACAGCCAGCTCTCCGTGGTATAGCCGGCAATTCCCATAACGCGCAATCCGCTCGCATAGGCCAGCCCTGCGCCAATCAGCTCGCCGAGCAGTTTTTGCCATGGCTTGAGCGTGATCAGGTCGTCCAGCAAACCCACGAGAAAAATGATCGCGGCCGCGGGCAGCAGCCGGATCAGGAACTGGATCGCGGGGTTATAAAGGAACGGGTCCCAGACGCCGAGCGCTCCTGTCACGCCGATCGATATAGCAATCGACGCCACGATCGAGATCCCGCCAACGCGCGGTATCGGGGTGGAGTGGAGCTTTCGTCCCCCGGTGGGGTGGTCCACAAGTCCCAGCTTAAGAAATAGATTGCGTATAAGCGGTGTTAAAGCTAACGCACAGATAAATGAACTAAATGCAAGTAGTACTGTTGCCAATAGCATGATCAATCCTTGAGAGCTACCGGTTGGTGCTGTTCTTCCGTCATACGTGACAGAAGTGCCCATTAAACTAGAAAAGCAGGTACTTGTATCTAGTTCGAAGGTGTCGCTGAATTGCGCCGCGACCGGACCTTCGTGCTATATAGAATGTGCGCCTTGGTGACCTCCTTTTGGTTCAAGCCCTTGCGGGCCCATATTTAAGGTTTCTTGAGGGTTCGTGCGAGTTCGGAGTCAAGCGATTGAATGGACACGACCCGAACTTTCTCGTCGATGTCGTAAGATGTCATCCCCGGATAAACAACGAACAGCTTTGTCAGCCCCAGGTCTTCGATCGCGATTCGCATCGATTTCGTAGTGCCGGGAGCGTCGCTGTACTTCATCTCCAGACCGTAGCCGCGGCCCCTCCAGCGGACGAGCAGATCGAGTTCGGCGCCGGATTGTGTTGCCCAGAAGTAAAGGTTGCGTTGTCCGGCGAGGCGTGCGGCCTCCTCGACGACAAAGCCTTCCCACGACGCGCCAACTTTGGGATGGCCTTCCAACTCCCGGAAATGCCGGAGACCGAGTAGCACATGCAACAATCCGGAATCACGTATGTAGACTTTCGGAGCTTTGACCTGGCGTTTAGCGAGATTCTGGTGCCACGGTTGAAGCTGTCGAATCATGAGCGCTCCGGTCAGTGTGTCGAGGTGACGCTTGACGGTGGTGTGGGCTTCCCCGAGTGACCGTGCGATTTCCGACGCATTCCAAACCTGGCCGTGATGATGGGCCAGCATGAGCCACAGACGGCGGAGCGCTGCCGGAGCGGTCTGGATGCCGAACTGGCGCAGGTCGCGCTCCAGAAATGTCTGAATGAAATCCTCTCGCCATGTCCAGCTCTCCCCCTCCGTCCGCGCAAGGAACGATCGGGGGAATCCTCCGCGCCACCAGAGACGGCGCGTGGAAGATGGTCCGACCTCGGTTAAAGCGAAGCCGCCCATCTCGACAAGCGCAATCCGCCCCGCCAGGGATTCCGACCCTTGTCGAAGTAACTCCGGGGATGCGCTGCCGAGTATCAGAAAGCGAGCGCGCTGCGGACGGCGGTCCGCCAATACGCGAAGCACCGGAAACAAATCCGGCTTTTGCTGCACTTCATCGATCACAACGAGGCCGCGGAGCGGGCTGAGAGCCAGCATTGGCTCATCCAGCCGTCTGAGACTGGTGGGGTCCTCGAGGTCGAAGTATTCAACTCCGGGGGAACCGGCAATCTGGCGCGCCATTGTCGTCTTGCCACACTGGCGTGGCCCGAAGAGAGCCGTCACCGGATTGGCTTTGATCGCGCTGCGGATTCTCTTTTCTAAGCCGGTACGCGGCAGCATTGTGTTGTCCTTGAATATTGAGCTACGGCTGTTCAATATTCAAGAACAACATCCCGGTGCCGGAGCTTCGCAATCAGGAAGCAGCTTTATCGGATTGGATTGGATCGGATTGGATTCCCCTCCTCAGCTGAGGCACTAGTGTCCAAATTAGCCGAAATAGAGGCTCGTGTCCTTCTCCCTCTGGGAGAAGGTGGCCCGAAGGTCTCCCAAAGGGAGAGGGACATTTCCGGAACAGGTTTCCAAATAGAGAATCCAATGAAAACTTTATCGCAAAGCAACATTGCTGGATCACGAACCCACATTGCTTTTTCGTGAAGCCACATTGGTTCGTGACGAAGACGCTTTGCTCGGTCACGGTGAAGCCTATTTCCGGGACCGGCCAGCCTTGCTTCCTTCCGGAAACACTTAATTCCATCGGGCAAATACTTGCTTCCGTGACGGATTCAATTATTTCTGAAGCGCACTAAAATTGATTTCGCTGCGCCCTTCCCATTCACGTCGATGGGAAGCGGCCTGATCCTCCATCGCATTTGTAATAAGAACCGGAATTCGTTTCTCCGGGAATTGAGCCGTCTGGCCGTCAACAGTTCCGCATGGCGAACAGCAGGGAGATTTCGTGCGGATTCACAATCCGATACATTGAAATCCGAGGGCTCGGGCCGGCTTCTGCCTCAACAGAATGCGGAGCAGTATGCTGGTATCGACGTAAGCGATCACCGGTCTCCACGCATCTCGCGAAGCAGCTTATCCGAATCAATCGGCTTTGACGGCCGCACACCTTTGATCTTTTTGACGTCGGTCCACGGTCGAGTGGCTTCGTCGACCTTAAAATCATCAACGCCGTCGTCGACAGGCACAATCCGCGCGATCGGGGTATTTCGATCGCAAACAATAATGGTTTCTCCCCTTCGCACCTCGGCAAGATAGGTACTCAATTTCGCTTTCAATTCCGATACTTTCGTTTGCCTCATGGCCTTATTGTGACCTCATCTGGCCATGAAGTCAAAACCGGTCTAAGCGGGTCCACTAAGGAGGCATGCGTTGTCCGGCGAGGCTTCACTGAACGTTCTTCCATTCATTGGCGCGATCCCGGGAACAGGTGTATCCATCTGGGAAGCGGGTTGATCCGGTTCGGAACTGACTCTTTCATGACAGTGCAGCAGTATCTCAATGAAGTTGGCTACCGGCATGTGATCGTCTTCTGCACAGAAGGCAATTGCCGAAACAATGTCGGAAACTGGCCGGCGCGAGCGATTCCAGCGGCTAATCCAGCCCGCAGAAACTTCGATTATTACCGCGCGAAGGATCAGGCGATGGTCGAGGAAGCCGACTATGGTCTGATGCTCTGAGACTGCGAGAGCCGCGGGACTCTCACGAATATCGTTAGTCTCGTGCAGCGCCACAGGCCGCTCGTCGTTTACCTCGCCCCAACGAAATCTTTCTACACCTTGAGGCAGCCTGATGATCTGATCGACATGG
>WNGL01013210.1_pt1 | contig 17876 bp, 16 predicted proteins | sample 5400591 | NCBI WGS metagenome assembly WNGL01 (sample SAMN13153377, study PRJNA577476) | soil metagenome | isolation source: 80 cm soil or saprolite under Garry oak tree replicate 1 | place: USA:California | collected 2016-06-15 | reverse complement strand
TGCAGCGAGGAGAGAGTGGCCTCCGAGATCGAGGAAAAAGTCATCTTCGACAGAAACGGGCTGGGGCTGAAAGAGGGTGTTCCAGGCGTCCAAGATTCGACTTTCAGTCTCGTTTCGGGAAAATTTGTGGGTGGAGCGGTTAGGCGAAAGCAATGTTTGCTTGGGGAGGGACGCGCGATCCAGCTTGCCGCTGGGAAGCCTGGGCAGAGCCGCGACGGTCTCGATGAGCGCCGGAACCATGTATGCTGGCAAACGGTCATGAAGGTGTAGTCGGAGACGATCCGGGTCTATGCTAGCCCAGTCTCTGGGAACAACGTAACCGACGAGCTGCTTAAGACCCGGGGCATCTTCACGGACCGTGCAGGCGGCCGAGAGGACGTTCGCTTCTTCCATCAGCACGGATTCTATCTCGGCTAGTTCTATCCGGAAGCCACGAAGTTTCACCTGGCTGTCACTGCGGCCAAGGAATTCGAGGTTTCCCTCAGCGTCAAACCGGCCGAGGTCGCCTGTTCGATAGAGTCGCGTTTCAACCTCGACTCCCTGCACATAAGGATCACGGATGAATCGCGCCATAGTTTCCTTCGGTCGCCCAACGTATCCGCGCGCCAACCCGATCCCGCCGATACAGATCTCGCCAGTCGCGCCCTCAGGTACCGGATGGAGGGTCTCGTCGAGAATGCGGATACGATACCCACGTAGAGGTCGTCCGATTGTTACCGGTTTTCCAGGTGTGAGGTCTGAGTATGTTGCGGTGACAGTGGTCTCAGTGGGACCATACGTGTTGACTAAGCGCCGGCCGGGACGAGCCCAGCGTGTGACTAGGTTTTCAGGGCACACTTCTCCTCCGAGAATGACAAGACGTAGCGTGGGGATCTCTTCCTCAAGCATGCTGAGGAGGGTTGGGACGCACGAAATCACAGTTACCTGGTTTTCTACTAGGAATTTTGAGAGGTCAAGGCCTCCATGAGCTAGTTCGCGGGTCACAGGGACGAGACATGCGCCGGCCTGGAAGGCGAGCCAGATCTCTTCAACAGAGAGGTCAAAGGATAGTGAGGCGATCTGGCAGACCCTGTCTTCGGGCGTAACGCGAAAGAGTTCGGCTTCTGCCTCGACTAGGTTGCAGACGCTGCGATGCCCGACTAAGACGCCTTTCGGGCGACCCGTCGAGCCTGAGGTATAGATGACATAGCAGAGGTCGTCGGATCTCACTCTGACCACATCGGTTGGGAGGCGTGTAGAAGTTTCCGAGCCGATGGCATTAGCATCCACGTCGACCGCGATGATTCTTCCGTGAAATTCCTGGTGACGCGAGGCCAGAGTGGCCCTGGTGAGGAGGGTCTCAGCGTGAGAGTCACCGAGAATGTAGGAGATCCGGTCCGCCGGATATTCCGGGTCCAAAGGCAGGTAGGCCGCCCCAGCTTTTAGAGTGCCCAGAATCGATACGTATGCGTCAAGTGATCGGGAGAGAAGTATTGCGACAAGAGAGCCGCGGCCTATCCCATGGTCATAGAGGTAGCGGGCTAGACGATTGGCTCGTTGCTCAATCTCAGCGTAAGTTACTCTTCTGCCTTCGACTATTATGGCAATTGCTTCGGGGCGCCTGTCAACTTGCGCTTCGAAGAACTCGTGGAGTAAGCTGAATCGGCCGGCTTCTTCTGGGGGCCTGATTCTTCGAAGCATTTCTCTCGATCGACCATTTTACCAAAGGTTTGAACTTTGTCCATCTCGGTATATCTTCGGATATTTCGATGACTCTGTGCGCCCATTGTCTGGACTATTCTTCCCATATTGCGATATAAATCAACGGATTTTAAACGACTACAAACGGCTACAATCGCGCTTTAGAAAATCTGCTTGATTCATTTATCCAGGACCCGGCCAGTTGTAACAGCGATCCTAATCCAGTTAAACGGGCTTAACATATTCTGAAGTGATGTCAGCTGGTCGTGCTACTCCGGCAAGCCTCATCACATTTACCAGCTCCGCTCGCAAGTGTTCCAGTACCGCAGCAACTCCGTCTGCCCCATAGAGCGCGAGACCCCATAGGACTGGACGTCCCACGCCGACCGCTTCGGCACCTAACGCCAATGCTTTGAAAACGTCAGTTCCCCTTCTGATTCCGCTATCGAATAGTACCCTTGTTTTTCCTCTGACGTTTTCGACTATTGGTCCGAGGGCTTCGACCGCGCCAAGGCCTGTGTCGAGTTGTCTCCCTCCGTGGTTTGATACGATTATCGCGGGGACCTTGCGCTTGGCAGCCTCCTCGGCATCATCAGGTGAAAGAATTCCTTTGACTAGGACCGGTAGAGTGGTATGCTTCCGAGTCCATTCGTAGTCGTCCCAGCTGAGATCAGCTTTGATACCAGCGGTGAGAGCCTCAAGATCTCGAGTTGCAGCCGCGAATCGCTCTGATTGAACGTTAGGCCGGGTAAGATCCTTAGGTAACGTGAAGCTGTTCCTGACATTCCGATCCCTGATGCCTAACACGGACAGATCGACGGTCAGAACGATTGCAGAGTATCCAGCTTTCTCGGCTCTCTGAAGCAGCTGTTTGTTGGCTTCAGGGTCCTTGTTGAAGTAGAGTTGGAACCATCGAGGACTGTCCTTGATCGCGGCCGCTACTTCTTCCATAGTCTTGTTAGAGCCCGTCGGAGCGACGAAGAGCGTTCCTGCCTTCTTCGCGCCCTCCGCACTTCCAACCTCGGCCAAAGGGTGGACGACTCCGTGGTTGGCCATCGGAGTGACGTAGATCGGCATAGACAGTCGCTGACCGAGAAGATCAGTCGATGTGTCGACCTTCTTGACTCCGGTGAGGACCCGAGGCATTATCGTTATCTTCTGAAAAGCTTCCCGGTTAGCCCTCAGGGTCAGCTCGGAACCGGCGCCGCCAGCCACGAAATCGTAGATAGCTTGGTCGATCTGCTTCCTGGCTTCCTGTTCGAGATCGTCCAAGTTGACGATTGTGGGCGTTGCAGTCTTCTCGATTTGAGTCAGCGGTTTCCCTCAGAAACCGAATTCTACCGCTGGGGGTATAAACTGCGCCATTGATCCGAAGACTCAAAGGTACGTCATGACGATATTGGAATTGGCTCAAGGAGCCACTTATGCAACATCAAAAGCGGCTGCTGAGAGGACTTGTCTCGCTACGGAGTGACAACACCGTGAAGACTTTCATGGGAGAATTTGAACTGTATGTGGATCATGTGATTCTGAGGATCTCTGATAAGTTCTCCCTTTCTTCGATCGCAAGATCTCTTCCACCACCCACCTTTCCGGAGGTGGAATTGAAAGAGTTCATTCCATTTTCGCGTATCACAAGCCTTGATCATGAGACGAAGAAGGCTGTTCTTTCAAGAAACGTGACATGGAGGATGAAGACCGATGAAGGGACTACCTGGAACATCAGTGGATCTTCGAAACTCTTTGAATCCCTTCAAAACACGTATCAGGCTTGGAAACGTAGTACTCTGCGATAGACGACACCAACATCACCATAATAGTTCGAACTAGTATCATTCGATTTCGCGTTTCATGCGGGCAAGCAGATCGACTGCACCGTCTGCGTAGCTGCCGATCCAACGATCATGAAGTTCTTTGATTGGAAGTGGGTTGATGTAATTCCAGCGAATACGCCCTTCGCGCTTGACAACGATTAGGTCGGCTTTTTCGAGAACGCTCAGATGCTGCATTACGGTGCAACGGTCGATTAGTTTGAAGTGCTCGACTAATTCTCCAGTTGTTCTCGCTCTCTCTTTGAGCAGGTCGAGTATCTCGCGCCGCCGAGAGTCGCCGAGTGCTTTGAAGATCGGGTCGTACTTGTCTTCCTTTGTCAAGTTCCTCTCTCCCGGGCAGATCTATTCATGTCGATGCTCACGGCCGATACCTCAGGGCGAGCAAAGTGTTATAAATATATAACATATGCTGACATGGTTAGAGTCTGCCAAACATGGACCTAAGTTTCACCGTTCAGACGAAAATCCAGAAACCGGTAAGCGAGGTCTTCGAGGCCGTCCACAACCCGAAGAAACTGAGCAGCTACTTCACTTCTGGCGGATCCAATGGACCACTCGATGAAGGAAAGACAGTGCTCTGGAAATTCAACGACGTTGGAGACAAACTCGTGGAGGCCCCCGTGAAGGTACAGACGGTTGTGCGAAACAAACTGATCCGATTCTCCTGGGAGGCAAGCGAAGGGCCCTATGACCCGAAGACCGGTTCAATACCAGAATCCGGTGGATACGATACTACTGTCGAGATGAGTTTCGAACCATTGAACGCGAAAGAGACGCTTGTGAAGATAGTTGAGGGGAAATGGCGATCTACAGAGGCCGGCCTGCAAGGCTCGTATGGAAACTGTCAAGGCTGGACACAGATGACTTGCTGCTTGAAAGCCTACTTGGAACACGGGATCAATCTAAGAAAAGGATCGTACTAACAAGCGAAAAAAAAATCCAACCAAAGGAACGTCTTTCTAGGCGACCCGGAAAACGCTCTGGGATTTCCGAACGTCGATCGTTGGCTTCGTGGCGAAAAATCGATTTCTTTTTGGGGTAGAAAGGTCATGCATCTTAAGACCTATCCTCCAACATCGGAATCTTCTTTCCACGTAGACGATTGAGTATTCCAGGTTTCTGTATCAGCTTAATCCTCTCCTTTTGAAGGACAATGTTGGTTGAAGCAATTGTCAACTGCATCTTCAACCCATATCCGATATCTTGCCAACCCTCGGATGCTAGAATAACACCAGTTCTGTCCCAACTTTTTCTTTCAGTCAGGGCAATATGAACTATCAATTCATTCCCCCTCCTTTCAACTTTGACAGTGTGTGGTATTCCTTTCAAGTCACAGTCTCCAAGGTTAGATCGACGTTAAGAGGATATACAGGTAACGAGAAATAAGCTATTAGTGTCGAGCACCGGGACGAACCGCCTTACGGATGAACGAGAATGGTATCCGCTAAGAAATTCGAAACAATAGACGAATACATCGCGTCGTTCCCAGAAAACGTTCAGCGCATTTTGCGGAAGCTTAGGGAAACAATACGGCAGGCTGCACCTGAGGCGGCGGAGTCTATCAGCTACGATATGCCTACCTTCAAGATAAAAGGGGAGAGACTGGTGTACTTCAGCGGCTGGAAAAATCATATCGGATTCTACTCCATACCCGAAGGCAATGAAGCCTTCAGAAGAGAACTAGCCCCCTATGCCGGTGAGAAAGGGTCCCTGCGATTCCAGCTGACCAATCCTATCCCATATGATCTGGTCAAGAAAATCGTCACGTTCCGAATGAAGGAAATTCATCAGAAGAAGTAATCCATATTTCATCTCCAACCTCTTTGATCAGGTAGAGGCAGTTCAAACGTGGATATCTACCTAGTCGATGGCACCTACGAACTGTTCCGTCACTTCTACGCCGTCCCAACCCAAGCCAACGATAAAGGCGAGGAAATTGCGGCGACGCGTGGAGTGCTCAATAGCATAGCCGGCATGCTGGAGTCCGGAATTACCCACATCGGTGTTGCGACAGACCATGTCATCGAATCGTTTCGAAACGATCTCTGGGCCGGATACAAGACAAGTGAAGGAGTTGATCCTCTACTCTTGTCGCAGTTTACATTGCTTGAAGAGGCGCTGCAGGCAATGGGAGTTGTTGTCTGGCCCATGGTCGAGCTGGAGGCCGATGACGCTCTCGCCGGAGCAGCCGCCTCTCTGAGCAAGCTTGCGAAAGTCGGCCGAATCTACATCTGCACTCCAGACAAGGATCTGGCCCAATGCGTTCGAAACGACCGTGTTGTTCAGCTGGATCGTCGCGCCCGAAGTGTTCGGAACGAGGCAGGCGTGATAGAGAAGTTCGGTGTCCCTCCAAGCTCGATCCCTGATTATCTCGCACTAGTAGGCGACGATGCGGACGGATATCCTGGTTTGGAAGGCTGGGGAGAAAAATCAACAGCCGCCGTTCTCGGAATCTACAAGCATCTAGAATCCATTCCCCCGAAGGTAGAAAACTGGAAGGTACAACCACGATCCGCCCCTCGCCTCGCAGAAGTCCTAGAAACCAATTTCAAACTCGCAATTCTGTTTCGCGACCTCGCAACTCTCCGAACAAAGGAGCCAAACATATCATCTCTCGAAGAGATCCATTGGAGCGGATCTGGGATGCGATTTCCAGCGATCTGCAAGCGACTAGATGACTCTCCACTAGTTGATCGCGTAGCCAAGATACATGCTCGACACCGGCCAAGGGTCAAGAGATCGAAAAGGAACTGAAGGCCCAAACGGGCCAGCAGTTCAGATAGTTCTTCGCATTACAACGGTAGTTGTTCGGCCGGTTCCGAAGGGTCCAACTGTCTTGAACCCGGCCTTTTGGAACATCGAGACTGTTCCCGTATACATGTAGCCTGGGCCCTGATCAGTCTTACTCACGGGAATGGCCTCGACGAGTCCGCCACCCTTGTTTCTTATGCCTTCTAGCACAGCCTTCAGGGCAGTACTGGCTACACCGCCCTTGCGATAATTCTTGTCAACGACAAAACAGGTTATCCTCCAGAGTTTCTCTTTCTCACCTGTAGGCGCGAGACCTCGATAGTTGCGACTATGGTCAATCCGTGGAAGTTCCTCTCTGGGACCATACTGGCACCACCCCACTGGCTCCCGATTTGCGTAGACAATTACCCCGTGGGCTCGTCCATTCTTGACGAGCGTTTCCTTTTGCCGACGGTTTCTCACCTCTCTCTCAGCCCTCGTGCGAGATCGGGTGTTCTCGGGCCCAGAGTATGATGTCACATGATGGTGCATGCACCAACACCACCACGCATCCCCAATTTCCGGTTTCTCGAAAAGCCGCGCCAGATCAGACCACGTCTTAGCCGAGAGCTCCTTAGACGTGTATTCTGGGACTTCTGACGTCAATGTCTCGCCCAATTCTCACTTTCCTCGCATGTCATGTCTTGATAATTCAACATTCGTCGATCCATGGCATTAGCGAAAATGAGCCTGAATAACCGAGTTTTCACTATCCTTATTTTTCGGGGACGCTATCTAGGTCAAATTGTGGATCCTGTTCGGGTTCGCTTCTTGGTTGGCGGGCTCTTCCTAGTGGGACTCGCCTTGTTCAATTTCGTCACATACACTAACACCAATTCTACGCAATCTACATTCAACATCCTCTCGGGACAGTATGAATATCTAACAATCACACGTAGTCCCGGCGATTCGATCAGCGGCGCATTTCAAGAAGGCTCAGGGAGTCCAGTCAGCTTCTACATTCTAAGCAGTGCCCAGTTTGCCTCATTCCAGACTGGAGCCTCCCTCAATAGTATGTATTCCATTCAGGACGTTGCATCGAGCGCTATTTCTTTCGCCTTCACCATGCAGGATACGTATTACATCGTGTTCCGTCATGGAAGCGCCCTCTTCAACAGCACAGAGACGGTCAACTTCCAACGCACCTACATAACCCACGACAACTTCCGGTTAGGACTTGGACTCTTCTTCCTCGCCTTCGCAGCAGTCGAGCTTGTGGTTGCGTTTCGCCCTAGAAAGGCCCCTCCGGTAATCCCTCCACCCCCTCCGATCTCCACGTACCTACAAGGACAACCGACACCGACGCCCGCCGGGCAAACCGTAACAAAAAGGTGCAGCCTTTGCGGTCAAGTTGTCGGAGAACAACTGAACTTCTGCCCCACCTGCGGGAATAAGCTGAACGATCAGTTACCACATCAGGAGTCAACCTGAAGGTCGTCGACTAGTCTTCTGAGTTTCGCGTTTTTCCCTTTCGGAATTGTTATAGGAAGTGTGTCGCCTATCTCATGTGTCGTCAGTGCGCAGTCAAAGTCGGAGGCTTTGACCTAGAATTCGATTACCATCTTCAGGTTACGGCAAGTCTTGCTTCATCAGAAGAATGTCTTCTAAGGCCGCGATCCAACAGTAGCCGAATTGTGTAGCTCACACCTATTCCGTCTCCTATTACATAATCGCCGGTGCTTCCGGAGTCCTTGAATTCGCGCCCGCTGAGATGGCTTGGTATCCTATCAAAGGACAACGAGTTCGCTTCGAAGGAACAGATAGTGGACGGGTCGAAAACCAGAACGAGTTCTTCAAAGCTCCGACCGACGGGTTTCCAAACAGCGCTTATTCGCCCCTTGCCTTTGAGCTTACCGAGAGTCTCGTTGAATCCTGCCTTGTACACTGGGAGTCCCGGGTTTCTGTTCAAGATTACCCTCGCCCCTTTCGACGTGGCGGAGAAAGTTCCCAGACAGCGAAGCTGGCCGCTCTCGGCCGTAAGAGTCATCATTGACTCATCACTTGGGATAGCGAGAACCGTCTTCTCGACCGATACATTGTGAGGCTTTGCTGGTGGCGACAGTAGCATCAGAACAATCTCACGTCCCTTGTCCATATCGAGTTTAAGGGCCGGAGCGATCAAGTACCCTTCCCCGTTCGAGGTAACAATGCCCGTACAGGGAAATTTGTCTGTTGGATCGAATTCCACAGTAATTTGACCTTGTTGGATCGAATTCCACAGTAATTTGACCTTGCTCAGTGGTATATTCCGCTCGAGTGGGTTGCGTCAACTCGAATTGACAGTCCGACCTAGCAGCCTCGTCGACACCTTGTATCCAAGAATAGACGAGTCCCCTCCCACGGAAAGCTCCCTTCAGACTTCCAATACCATACACGGTTAAGCGGTCACGACCATCAGACCGGCCAAGCTCGACCCGATTTTTCACATAACTGATCAGCCGCGTCAGCTGACAACTCCTAAGGTCTCAAAGAAGAAGGTCTTGGCAATCTCATAAACCCAATAGCATAGTAGGCCAAATACATTCAGTGGATGGCGGGCTCGTCCGGGTCCACAAGGTTACCCTTGAATCGAAGAGCCCAAGAGAGGGTGCTGCTATCCTCTTTTTTTGCCAGAGTAGGAAGATGTCAAAAGATGTAGTGACTTGCCTTGCGGAACCCTTTCGCCATAGAAAACCCTCTTAACGGTTCAAGACCGGTGGGATTTGAACCGGAACTGGTTCACATTCACGTCCCAAAAATGTTCATTTTTGGGCTTATTCTTCCGTAGGTTCGAATCCCGCCAGGATTCGCCCGCCCGTGTGTGAATTTGTACCAGCGCACAAACTCCTCTCCTTTTTCATGCTTGATCGAGCCTAGGGTAAGCAAGGGACCAATAGGGGTCCGAATGTCCATGTTAAATATGAATGGAGGCGCGAAAAGAAGAGGAATTTGCAAGCTCAGCTTAAGAAGATTAGAGGACTCAAGAGACTCCCGGTTGCATTTTGAATTGATGGATACTCAAGAAGCTGTGATGGGCAACTCTGGGCCGACCGCAGACACGTCTGACTATGAAGCGCTACGGCGCCGACACATCCTGGATCTTCTATCAGCAATCCCCGAGAGCATTCAACATCTCAAGTGGCCTGTGGAACGGATCAGGGAGGAGCGACAGCAACGCCTTCGCTCCCTGATCCGCGTGGGGAAGGAGAAGTCTGAATGGCATCGTGAGCGTCTAAGGAACATTGATGCCGACTCCATCACAGAGGCAGACCTTGCCAGGCTGCCGGTGATGAAGAAGGCCGATCTGATGGCCAACTTTGACCAGATAGTCACTGACAAACGCCTCACACTGGAAAAGGTCAATGCGCATGTCTCAAGTCTACGAGAAGACCGCTATCTTCTCGACAATTATCACATCATTGCCTCAGGAGGAACAAGTGGCTTCAGGGGAGTGTTTGTGTACAATTGGGATGAGTGGATCACGGCCGCAATGTCCGCAATGAGGGCTAATTTGCTATCCGTTAACCCACTGCTGTGGCGTCTCCTATCATCTCGTCCAATAGGCAAGATCGTAATAGACTCAAAAATCAAAAAAAAGAAAGTCAGAAAACCAGGCTCTAAAGCGAAGATCGTGGGCGTGATGGCCGACATCGCATCCCACTTTACCTACGCGATGGCAAATTCCCTCGCTTACCCATTCTTAGACGCATGGTTTCCAGCCACTCTTTCAATCCCGGAAATCGTGGATGGTTTGAACATGGCTCAACCCGACAACCTATCGGCCTACTCCTCTGTACTATACCGACTCGCGTTAGAGGCCAAGGCGGGGAAGCTCCATATCGCGCCCAAGCGGATTTCCTCTAGCTCTGAGCCTCTCTTTCCTTATATCCGGGACGCTGTCAGGGATGTGTGGGGTCTAAACGTGGCCAATCTTTGGGGCGCATCGGAGGGCGGGATGCTTGCATGTGGCTGTGGCAAGGGCGAGGGTATGCACCTCAACGAGGACATGCATATCATAGAGCCAGTAGACGAGAATGGAAGGCCAGTGCCTCCTGGTGTCAGGGCAAGCAAGCTTTACCTCACGAATCTCTTCAACCACACTCTACCTCTCATCCGCTACGAGATTAGTGACCAGGTCAGATTTCTCGATGGTGAACCCTGTCCGTGCGAGTCGACCTTTCGCCGAGTCGAAGACGTTCAGGGAAGGTTGGAGGACGTGTTCACCTATGAGGGCGGCGGAGTCGCTGTTCACCCCCTTGTGTTCTGGTCCACGTTTCAGCATTACCCCAACGTGGTCGAGTACCAGGTCAGGCAGACCGAACATGGAGTTGTAATCTCGCTATTGACCAACGGTCCGGTCGCCGTGGAACAGGTGGAGAGGGATGTGGGTGAGTATTTGGAGAAGCTGGGTCTTCACAAGCCCGAAGTGTCGGCCAGAATCGCAGACAACCTCGAACGAACACCTGGCGCTGCGAAGCTGAAGAGGTTTGTACCGCTAGCAAACGCGTAACATTCTGGCCCTAGATTATGGGGTCTTGCACCTGGTGATCAGATTGCTCAGAATTGGTGGGCCTCGGAATCGAAAAGCCCTGCAGCATCCACGCATGCGCCAGCCTCTCTATCAGACCTAGAGCAGCCACTTCCAAGACTGACGTGATCCGCCGAGTTCGCCCTCGCCGTAGGAGTCGACCCTTCCAAGGTACATATCGAACCTGACACGAAATACGTAGATCCACAGGAGAAGGAACACATCGAGATTCAGGCCTTGATGAGGGCTGTTAGGGACGCGCTGTCAAGACCCCAGAATGGCTAGACCTCCCGGTGGTTTTGGGCCGTTGGCGAAGCGGGGACCCGGTGGGATTTGAACCGGAACTGGTTCAGATCCACTTTCCAAAACTTTCATTCTTGAGCACGTTTTCCTCTGGTTCGAATCCGCCGCCGGGTTCACTTGCCTACGCCCGCAGAAAGCAGATATCGAAGAGCAGGCTATCTCTTAGATTATTGACTCACGCACTGAAAGGCATGCTATGTCGTTGCCTCGTCTGCGAACACCAGTTCTATTCTTCCGGAGTTGCTGTCGTTCTGGGTCCAGAAAACTCCCAGCACATAGCTTGACGCGTCGAACGCGCCTGCTTCATAGTAGCTTCCTATGCTCATCCCCGAGCTAGCACCTTGAGTCGAATACAGCTCGGTCCTCTGGCCCCAGCTGCCTGGCGCGCCGGAATACTGGTAGACCTGGTTCAGGGTATAATTGTAGTAGATTAAGGACCATTTTTCGTGGAGCGGGTCGTAGCTCGCCGTCCACCTTGGGTTGATGTTGGTTTCAGCTGTACCAATCGTTTCAGGGGCACTCCACGAGCCAGTTCGGGAAGCGAACTGCAACCTCTCCGTGAGGTTCTCCTGCCAGATAGCGTAGACCGTATCGTTTCCAGTTCCAAACGCGAACGCGTTGCCGCGTACCGCAGTTCCGCTCGGGGTTACGGCTTCCTCTGGACCCCAGGCACCGTCTCTCCACAACCTTCCGAATAGCCTGCCCACATTCGGCCAGTAGAGAACGTACATCTCTCCCGAGGACAATCTGGCGAGGGAGAACCGCCAGCCGTCAGTCAAGTTTCTCAGAAGAGTATCCTGTTCCCATGTGGAATAGTCAGTACCGTTCGAGTGGATCACCCAGGCAAATCCCCCGCCTCCGTTTGAGGTAACATTCCTGTAGGCCACGAAGACCTGCCCGGTGGTGCTGATCCTCATCGACAGCCCATACCATTCCTGGCCGGGCGTCGCCTCTTTCACAACCGTTTCAGCCTGCCAGTTGATAGTACCGTCCGCGTTCAACGCTCCTACACGGAACATCAACGCCCCGCCGAGATTTCCGCTGTTCCCATCGTACCGAGTATAGAAAACATGCGTCCCGTTCGTAGCCAATGACGGTCTTGATCCGGTTACGACTCCAACGTTGGTACTGGTCCAACTCACGCCACTCGGGCTCGTCGCATAGTAGAGGCAGTTGGCCGTTGTCCCGGAGCAATTGCCATAGTTGATGTAGAAGATCCAGTGTCTACCCTGCGCGTAGAACCCGCTACCGTCCCACGGGTACAGAAAAGGCTGGGAACGCACGTTGGGCGTGGAAACCAGGACGAACGATGTAAATTTCGTGTACGCTATCATCGTCCCCCACTCCCCTGCGCCTATCGCCCCGTACCCTCCCGCGTTTGGCGTGTCAGTCCACGGGGCAGCAGGCCAGAACAGCCCGCCCAGCCTAGGATTGTTACCATCTTCGTAGCGGACCATGTTTTGGATGTATCGGATGCTGATAGTAGAGTATCCGGCAGCACCAGGGACAACGTACGGGCATACTATGCTGCAGAAGGCGCCGCCCTCGGTGTTGAGCACAGGCCATCCGAGCCCCGGTGTGGAACCCGAGGATTGGCCTGCGATCTCGGTCAGCATCGTCAAGTAATCTGTTTGAGCTATGTTGTCTGCTGTCGCGTTGCTCCAGTAGCTATCCCAGACACCATTCTTGTTTGTGTCAGCGAATCTGATCTTCGGGTCAGTCCTCAGCAGAGCCCCAATCGGAGGAACGGTTCCAGCGGCTGGAGTGTCCCCTGTCTCGTACATGCCTGTTGAATTGTTGTCATAGACTATCGATTTGCCGGGGGCCCATGTTTCACCCGGGTCATTGGTAGCATTGACAAATTTGATCCTGGGGTCGGTCGTCAGGACCGTCGCGTCTGGTATATCGCCCACTATCGCTGTATCCCCGGAATCGAAGACCCCGTTAGAATCGTTGTCGTATGCTAGGTGTTCTACATAACTGGGATAGTAGAGGTAGGTGTGAAGGCTCTCGAACACTCTGCCCAAAGTATCGTTCACAACGGGGTAGTCTAGGTACCACAGGTTGCGAGGGTTGTGACAGAAGTAGCTGCAAGTATTCTGGACAACTATCCAGTGGGTGTCCCCGATCATCCTGTCCTGGTTGATCCATTTCTGGAAGGCGATGCTTGAACTACTCGTCCAGGCAGTGTCTGTTGCCCCCGTTCCAGTCATGTTCGGCTCGTTGAGAGGTTCCCAGATGATCTTATCGTAGCTGTTCTGGAATTGTCCCACGATTCCTGTCGGTCCGCTGAACGGGTTGGGTCCGAACCAGAAGTTCAGCCAGCACGAAGTACTATCATCTGTCTGAAACTCGTTGTGCCCATGGTAGTCTACGGTGAGCCAGAAGTCGTAGAACTGGGCAATATTGACCGCTCGTGCTAACTGGGATGAGTTGTAAGTCCCCATGAAATTGTTGGCGCGCTGTGCACAATATGGCGCAAAGGAACCTCTCACGGTGTTGTATCCTAGCTGCGCTTCTCTTATCACAACTTGTTCAAAGCCACTCTGCTTCTCGCCTACGAAGACGAGAGACGGTGGTGCTGAAAGGTTCTGGTCCGTGTCTGCCAGCCTCACGCCACCCCAACCGCCCAGAACAGGGGCAGGCGATGAAGCGTGGACTGTGTAAGGCGCCGGAACTACGAGGAGTGTTGAGAGTGCGAGCGATACGAGGACGACTACTGCGCGGATGCTCTTGTATCGTCTCTCCGCTGGTCCTCTGCCCAACAGCTACCACGCACCCTCAAATGTATCAAGATATCTCCGTTGATGCGCGCTTATATTCGGCCCGTTTACAATGCGGCACAAACAAACTCAGTTGCGCTAGCAATTGCTAAAGATTCGATCTTCCTCGCGTTGGGCATTGTATCCGTAGCACCCTCTCCATGTAATGCAAAAAGGACTCGATGAAATTTTGGTGGGCCCGCCCGGACTCACTGCAAATTTACAGTGGAACTGGCTGAGTCTATCGTTTCATCAGAATTGTCCAGGGCCTTATACTACGTTAACTTGCAAGGTTAGGTTGAAGTTCCACAGTTGCCTGACCATCGAGGCACTCACGACAACGCGGAGAAGAGAGTTTGGCTCAGATTGTCCCACACTTATTGTAAGAGTAATTTTCCCAGCTCCGCCGGAGGACAGAATCATGCTCATCGGGTTGACGGACGCGTTTGCGTCGTAGGCGTGGATATAGTAGTTTTCCCACACTGTTGTTCCGAGACTCACATTGCCGGAGAGTCCATTCACACTAGAGAGGTTGATCTCTGTCGTCCCGGATGAGCCCCGAGTGATCGTAAGAGAGGATGGGCTGGAGGTCATAGTGAGGTTCTGGACAATCACGGGAAAACTCGCTGTATGAGATATCGCACCGCTAGAGGCGATCACAGTAACTGTGAAAGTCCCGACTTCCCGGTCTTGGACGTTCAGGCTTAGGCTTCCTGTTTTGCCAAGTAGAATTTGATCCTTTGCTCCGTACGTTTGAGGGTCTAGTAGCGCGGTTCCCATGCCCGGAGGTGACCAGGCGGTAACAGTGATGATGCCCGTGAAGTTCCTGATCGCCTGGATCGTAATCAAAGTTTGATTCACGCCTGATGCCTGAACGTACATCGGATGCAGGCCAGACATGATGAAATCAGGCCCTGGGCTGAGAATGCTCGGCAGGAGTATTATTCCGGCGGTCGCCGAGGCTGTCGCGAGTATTCCTATCAACAACACCCACAATGGAACAGGCCTTCTCCAGTTCACAGGGATCGATTTCATGGTCGATCATTGGCAATTTCTCCCATAAGGCTCTACCTGTTAGTTGACTCACGGTAGATTTACAGTGGAACCCAAGCCACAAGGGCTCATCGCTCTATATCATAGGAAACCATGGAGAGGCTCGATACTGATAGAGCTTGAATTGCCTTGAATACGCGGTTTCTAGTCATAAATCCTCCGGTTTCACTTGAAATATATGGTGGGCCCGCCCGGATTCAGCCCCCAGGGGAGTGAATTACGTGTCCGGAAACGCCTAGAAGCTGCTACCCCTTCTTTTTCCTGACCAGGGAAGCACTAGGCTTACGAATCACGATCTGGCTGTCGTTAGTCGTCATCAACAGCATATCCCCCTTCTGGATTCCGGTCGCCCTCAGGATTTCCACGGGGATGGCGACGCGGAGGCTGTTGCCCACCTCGACTACTTTTACCTCGAACTCTATTGGCAAGTCACCATCGGATAGCCAAGGGCTACACTTAACTGTTTTGAGAACCATCTGTTATCGTTAGCGCCTTTCTTCGAAGTTCCTGCGCTGTCCTAGACACCAAGAGCTTCCTCACATACTTCGCATGCCATTGCCTGTGATAGAGTAGCGTTACAATTAGACACGGAAAAATGAGTACAATAATCAGCGCCAAGACTGCACCCCCGGCCACGGCGGTTCCCCCGCTGAGTGAGAGTACGAATTTCAGAAAGGCGCTCGCAACTCCTGTTCCAACGAAAAACTGCACAATCCAAGTTCCGACCTTGGACAGAGTGTTCTCCTTGTTGTCATATCGTCTCAGGCCCGCATCCTCGTATGCCCACACTAGAGCGAGGATCGGGACAAGAACTGAAAGTGATACGAATCCGAAGCCGAAGAAATACGTGACTTCGGTCATAGCACTTGAGTTTGCAGCCAGCAGAAGTGTTGCGTTCGATGCGATTAAGAGAACAATCGATACTACTTGGATTAGTCTCCAGGCCAGACTCGGAGGTAGTCTTGGCGAGCCGATCAAGACATACTCTGACGATTCGGATCTTGGAAGATGGATAAGTCGTAAAAGTCTTTCGTGAGGCTTTCGCATTATGATGTGACGCAAGACTCTCTCAGTTCCTCGGGATCCTGCTAGCCTCCAAAAGGCTAGCGGTATGCCGAGAAAGAAGAAGGTCACGAAGAACCCGATGATTACTCCGGAGAGTTGAGCTTGGAGAACACCTGCTATAGTGAATACTATTACAAGCAGAAGTAAAGAAACTGCAGCAGCTGCGTTCGCAATCCTATATTGAGGGGTTTGGGGTTCCGATGGATCTGTCAGAGATATTCGCAGCCGTGTTTTAGGCTCATCTTGTGCGTGAGCTCATCCAGTGTCGCAAGGGCGGTGTCTATCTTGTTGAATATTTCCTGATGGAGCCGCAACATCTCAGTCGCAAGCTTAGCGGAGGTCTTCTTGATGTCGTTGGATAATCCTTGGAGTCCTGGAAACAAATCGTAGCGCTGCAGTTGAGCATACTCGTTGGGCCATTTCCCCGGATCTTCTCCGATGAGGATCAAGAACACGGCTCCTGCGTACCACTGGCTCTCGTTTGTGTCAAGCTTGACAATCTCTCGCAGGGGGCTTTCTCGCCCTTCTCGAAGGTCCATTTGAGCACGGAAAGGTCGCTGGATGAGAGTTTGTTGTAGATTGCAGATGACAATTCGTAGACAGACTCGTCTAGCTTGACGCCGTCCGTCCTTATCTTTCGCTCCACCTCAGCGAGTTGATCAGAGAGTTCAGAGAAATGGTTCTTGATATCGGAGTAGAGTACTTTGTCTATAGCGAAGACTTGATACCCTTTCTCGGTCACAGATTCAACCGATACGAAATCCGAAATCGAATAGTTCTTCGGCCAATTTGCTAGTGGTGGCTTGTCCCACCTCGGTAGCCGTAGGTCATCGGATCCTTTCGCAGTTAGAGGCCAAATCTGCTCTTTGAGCAGCACTAGCGCTTGTTGAATCATTCTGAGGTTATCTCTATGTTCTCGCAGGTGGGCTTCTCTCCTTACGAGCCTTCGGTCGTATCTCGTCGTCAAGAAGCCAATGAGGCCGGATATGGCGCCTCCTGCCAAGGCTCCAATGAACGTGTCTTGGCCCGACACTAACCGGTCACCATTTTCCTACCTCCAGGCCGGATTTGCTTACAAAGTATTGGACTGAAAGAAAGTCATCAAGTCGTATGCTCTCTTGCAATATCCAACGAACAGCCTTAGGTTCGCGTAGGCCAGCTGCCTGTCTATTCGACGGCCTGTTGGATGACCCACGTCGTTGCGGCAATTCCTGATCAGGTTCAAGATCCCATCGAGCTGAATATCAAGGTCATCTTCCAGGGACCGTGGCAGGCGAGATCGAAAAGTAGCAACTTCTCTCCTGAAGGCATCGATCTTTCTCTTGATCGGTCCACTCGCCTCTTTCCGGAACCTCTCTTGTTTTCGAACGTCAGTAATGGCATTCGCGTAGCTGTCGATAAGTAGTAAGAATGCTTTCTCAGCGGCTCCACCTAGCATAACTGTCGATGACAGGGTTAGGCCCCTGAGATATGCCTGTAGGGCTTCGGAAACGTAGACGAGAATAGTCTCGTCTACCGTCGGAATCTCTTTCTTGAGATAAGACAGATACCCATCTGGATCGTGAGGGATCGGTTGTCCAGCCCGAAGGCTTTCTCGGCCGTATTGCGTTATCCTGAGAAAGGGCGGGGCGGGGTTTTCGAGGTTCCAACCCCAAATTAGTATCCCTTGAATCACCAGCTCCGAGATTATCTCCCTGACTTTCTCAAGGTCTTGGTCGGGCATTCTGTGCGTTCCTGTGGTGCCGGTAATTGTTACCGGTCGATCCTGGTAGAAACCCTGTTGGAGAAGTTTCTGTTCCACAGCCCTCGTTAGGCCAAGCACTTCAAGGACTAGGTTTTCAGGTGCTTGTTTTAGAAAGTCGAGAACAAAGGGGCGAAGCTCTT
>WNGL01003945.1_pt1 | contig 17877 bp, 2 predicted proteins | sample 5400591 | NCBI WGS metagenome assembly WNGL01 (sample SAMN13153377, study PRJNA577476) | soil metagenome | isolation source: 80 cm soil or saprolite under Garry oak tree replicate 1 | place: USA:California | collected 2016-06-15 | reverse complement strand
ACTCAGGGGAAATATAATATATATAGCTTAAGCTAGCTAATAGCTTACCTTAATGCCATTTCCTACCTTAACACCATACTCCTATCTTTATATAATTAAATACCTATATCTGTATTAATTCTACCCTCAGGCATAACCCCTTAAAAGATATAAACCTTTTTTCTATATTTACTTCCCGCATTATTTATTAGCACTAACACCCCTATAGTCTAGGTATGCAATAGCACTAACCCTAACTTTTTATTTTTTATTGTAAAGTTACCTAAAGATACCTTACAGTGGATCTACTAATCCTGCAGGCCTAAAGTCTTTATATAGCTCAAACCTAATAACTTAGATAACATTAATCTAAACTCTTAACCGCGAACTAAAGACAACAGTAACTATAATAGCCCTATACTATTTTAGTCTACTACTAATATTATAGATAGTCTGGACAGCCTATAAGATATAAATAATAAGAGTGCCCATTATAGAGATAAAAGGCCCATATTTAATGCTTTTTCTCCATCTTAACCGCCTACTAAGTATATAAGGGACTATACTGCTACACTAAAGCTAAAGTACATTATAACCATTAATAATATAAATAGGCATAAAGAAAGGGAAAGGTGTAAAAGGTTGGAAAATACACTTTCTAATATCTTTATAATAGAGGAAGAGGATAACATGCAGGATATATATATACAAGAAAATGGAACAAAACTTGCCTGGCTAGCCAAACAGCCTAACTATATAAAAATAGGTAGATAAAAGGCCTCTACCTTAGTCTATAGGGCAAGCGCTATTACTAGTAAAAAAGCTGTTAAGAACTTAAAGGCTGTACTTACTTACTAATAAAAAAATAGTACTATAGATTTAAACCGCCAGACTGTTTCTTAATTATTACATCCTCCCTAATTATTATTATAGTCCTTAGCTACTTTTACCTCCACCAGCTAGAATATAAATGCCGCCCTATTTAGCTTCTAAAAGGCTTTCTTTAACATTACTACCATTAAAGCAACTAGGATACTTTAAGATATTCTTTATTACTATTACCTTATATACCTCTACCACTATTATTAAACCGCGGAAACACTTCTAAACCATATAACCATATAAGGTAGAGGTATTAGCGACACCTCTTTAGTTAAAAAACAGCTCTTTAACACACTCTACCCATCTACAGATACACCTTCTTTATTACTAGTTAACTTATCCACCCTATCTGCTAAGCAATAGCACTACTTTATAAAGTATCTTACCAAGGGCCACTAATAGTATTATATACAGGAGACATTTAGTCCTAATATTCTTGCTCTTATTCCTATATCTAAACTACTAAATTCTTTTATAAAATGCCTCTTATTAGCTATATTTAAGGTATTTCTTAACCTTATTAACCACTTTTACCTAAATGCTATTAAGTTTAGTCAATTAATAGAGGACTTTATATAAAGTGTGTTAATAGGCCGCTAACTGCCTTATAGTCATCTTCCTATTAAAGATTTAAGTAATAATCAACTATAGGAAATATATCTTTCTGACCTAGTCTAACTGTTTAAGCGTTATTACAAGATATAAAGTAGTGGCTGCTAAATGTATATATGTAAGGAGTCTATAAGACGTTATATAATCAATCATAAGGATTAAGGGCATAGGGAGGTGATATACTATATATAGCTGATGTAAGCTGTATACGAGGCATATACAAGGGTATAGGGTTCTGTTAGGGAGTCTCCTATAGAGGCTCCTGCGGCGGCGTTCCGTGATAAGCATTATACTACACTAGCTATTAAAGATATTTCTTTCTTGCCTATTAAAGATATTTCTTCCTTACCTATTTAATAAATATATAAAAGAAGTTAATTTTAGCTTATTAACACACCAAAAGGTATTAAGAATTAAATAACTAGGCTATTATTAGCTACCTTAATTATTAATATATATAAGCTTTTTATTCTACCAAACATTAATTAATTAAGTTTTTATTATTATTTTTAACTCCTTTAGTTATTTATTTTAATATATAACTTAAAGTAGTGCTGCTTAATAAAGTCTATATTAGCTGTAAAAAAGTTACAGCTAACTATATTATAGCAGTAGCTATTATAGATAGGGAGACTACTAATTAGGCTTCCTCTATACCCTAGCTTTAATACATCACTAGGGCAGGATATAAATAGGCCTATACTTTAATAAAGTCTAGAATTTCCCTAACCTATTTAGCTTAATAGAATGTGACTATACAAGGTATCACACAATATTTATACTAGTGCAGCAGCCGCTATACTTAACCTAGATAGCCACATTAAAGGGACACAATACTTTTAAATATTAAGCCAGGATGTCTAGTAAAGCTTCACTTAAAAATAGCCTTGCAGAAGAACCTTCTATAGCACTTCTATGTCATTAACCCATGAAAATGCCGGTTTTACAGTCGCACTTATTGCTAGGTCACTTATTATACAGCATATATACCTTACTTACTATACTTTTATATGGGGAATTCGCTTATTACTTAGCAAAAAGTTAGAACCTAAAGTTAGCCTTATTATTATTTAGTACTCCTACCTAACCCCAAAACTTTTGTCCTCAGACCTTTTTAATATAAATAAGAGTTGCTGTTTTGTCCTCCTATATACTATAAATAACTGTTATCTCTTACTTGTGTCTAGACGCCAGCCTTTTATACTATTAACTAAATACTATTACTTTAGTAGATCCTGTAAATAGCTAAATACCTTAAACTATACATTCTGGAACAGGTTATAGCCCTTAAATAGTGTGGTAAATAGTTTTTTATTAACATTATATGCCTTATTATATACAATACTACCTATTTTTTATAAGCTATTAGTCAGTTATAATTCTATATCTATACTGCTAAAATCCCTAATTAGTGCCTAGTAATAGTAGCATATTTAAATTAAATAGGAGTTATAGTTAAAACAAGCAAATCCCTCTACCTAACTATTTAAGCAGTGTGACTTACAGAGGAGCATAACACCTCTATTAATATTACTAGTAGGGATTAGGGTGTCCTCTATACTAAAATTAAGCTAGTAATCCTCCTTAAGTATTTAGTCTATATTAAAATTAAAATACAGGTTAATATAGCTAAGAAAGTCATTTTAAGCTTACTAAAATATATTATATTTAGTAGCCAACTTAAGGCCATACCTAGATATTACCAGGAACAGATTATAGAAAGTATTATATAGTATATATCCATCATTATCACCAGTATACTTATAGGAGAGGTACTATACCTCTACTTAGAATATATCTAGGCATAATTTTAGTATTATATATCTAACATCTATAGGCTAATTGGTTTTTATTATAAAACATTTTTTTTTAACTTTAGCCTTATAATCTATATCTATAAAGCTATAGGGATAATACTAATAGATATTAAGCATACAGCTTTTCTTTAGAGCTGGGAGGATAATATTATTAACCTAAGCAGCCTATTCTCTATTATAAAGATATATTTTACCAAACTCCTTAATAACCATATACAGGAAAAATATATAGCACTTATAGCTAAATCTACCAGCTACTAGCCCCTGGCCTAATTAAAGCTGCTTTAGCTTATATATTTAGTAACCTTAAATCTAAATCTTTAGGTTTTATATAATACACCAGAAGTACAGGGGTCTATACACTAAGTTAAACCCACCTCAATATACAGCTAGTGTAGTTACTTAAGTAATAAAGCTATTAATATCCTATTATCAGCCAATCTAGATTTCTGCATCTTTAAACCAGTTTTCTAACTTAAAAAAGTTAAGCTTTAGTGGGTTTTTATTACCTCTAGCTAGTAGTACCTGCCACAGGATATAACTGTGGTCCTTATTCCTTAAAGCGATCTCAGGCAGGTCTAAAGGGTAATTAATTATACCACTAAAAGTAAATAGTAATACTCAGCATTACTAGAATTAAGTTATTTATACTAAAGAATACCCACTCTTATTTACTATATGTGGAGGCTTATCTATAAAGTTAGTAAAGTTCCTATTATAGTTCTTTGCACTTATATACTATATATACACCTTTTATTCCACACTATCTTTAATTAGGTAGCAGTAGCCCTAGTATACTACTCTTAGTTAACCCTATTATTTTTATTATTAATAGTGTGCTCACTAAAGTCTACCTGCCTTGCTTACTAATCCTTAAGTCTATTATTACTATTACTAGCATTATTTATATTACTATAGGCAGCCCAATCTATATCATTAAATAGCTGTATTAACCTAGCTTCACCACCCAACTTAAAGCATAAGGAATTATCAGTTAATAGTAATACAGGCCATATACTATTACTACCATTGTTATTATTACCACTATCATTATTACTATTATTATTATTGCTATTATTATCATTAAAGGCTCCATGCCAGCTTTTATTTATTAATACCTCTGCTATTCTACTTATATCACCTATTTCTTTAACCTAATTTATATTTTTAGCACCATCTTCCTCCTCTAATAATAGGGCAGGCTTTATACTTTTAGCTAATTACAACTAAGAAGATTTATAAACTAAAGATAGAGAGTGAGTTAACACTATTAGCTGTACCCATTTAATAAGCTGCTATTATACTACTCTATCTGTATCTACTACCTTATTATCCTCCTTTATTAGTATAGCGGCATTATTAGGTATTAGAGCAGTTATACCCCTAGTTACTAACTGCACCTAAGTAAATTAATTTAGTGGCGGTAATAGTGTTAAGACTTTAGTATAAATACTTAAGGATTTAATACTTAGTAGTAGTAGCTTATTTATATATCCACTTTTAGCAGTAAAAAGTAAATTAAACTAAATAGATTTATAAATCTAATATCAGTCCTAGCTTAATAGAAAATAAGGACTAAAAATAGAATAATTTACAAAGGGCCTTACCAGCTTACCTATTTGCAGGTTAGAATTAAATAGTTAAAAATAACTACCTCTAAATACTGTTGCTTTAGGTTACTAAATCCTTCCACTTAAATCTCCTAGTTAGGCACTATAATCTATTTACCCCCTTTAGGCCCAGCTTACTAGAGGATAAAAAGAGAGTCTAGTTAAATTTAGAATCCAGTATAACTACTAACCTGCTAGGCCTAACATTTTTAACAACAGGATTCTTAATTTATTGTATTAGCTGCTTCCCTCCTCTCTTCTACTATATAAAGTTTTTTTAGGTAACCACTATTATTTTCTTTAGGCATTAAAAAATATATAGCAAGAATACTCTTCTATTTATTATTATGGCGTTAATAAAATATATTTAAGTATATTAGTTATTATAAGGTGTTATTCTACCCCTAGTTTAAAGTACTATACCTAATTAAGGTTTTTATATTACTTATTAATAACACTAACCTAAATTGGGGTTTTTATATTGCTTATAAATAGCACTAACCCAATTTAGGTTTTTATATTGCCTATTAATAACATTAACCTAAATTAGGGTTTTTATATCCAACAGGCTATAGAAATATAAAATAATAAAGTATTAAAATGTTAAAAATTAACCTTTTAGTGGCATAAGGAGGCTAAAGCCGACTTTGGCATATTAATATACTAAAATATTAAAAATTAATCTTCTGGTAGCATAAGGAGGCTAATAAAACCAGCCTCTTTATACTACTAATTTTTAATAAATTATTAGGGTTAAATTATATTATATAGTTTTAGTATAATAATATGCTAAAATATAATTATTATAAAAATAAATAATTACTAATCCAGATAAGTATTAAGACAAATATTAATATAAATATTAAAATAAGTGTTAAAATAAGTGTTAAGATAAATATTAAAATAAATATTAAGATAAATATTAAGAAGAGTATCAAAAAAAGTGTTAAAATAGTAACTGTTAGTATAGACTTTAAATTAGTATTAAAAATGGCTAAGTAAATATAATAGGACAATTACCAATTACTATATAAGACCTGTTAATAACGGCTTACAAATTAATAATAACACTAACTTAATTAAAGTTTTTATATTATATACTATAATATATTATAACTTAAATTATATTAACTTAGTTAAGGTTTTTATATTACAACTTAAATAGGCACTGATTTAATTAAGGTTTTCATATTATATACCAAAGCAACATTAAATTCCTTAACTTTACAGTAATATAGTAACCCAACCACAATAGATATTTAAAATCTAAAACCTGCATATAACTCACTATACCTAGTTCTACCCTTTCTATACAAAAAAATCACCTTTCCGCAAAAAAAATTTAGTGTTCCTTACTTAAATTTTTACTAAATCCTTTATTACTAATAAAATCCTAACACCCTAACACCTATAACTTACTACTTTAGCCAAAATATATTAAAGACTTAAAGGTAGTTATTATAGCTATTTTTTAAACTTAATATATTAGTTATAAGGCCTATAATAGTAAAGGGTAATAAATACCTAAATTAGTAATTTATTAAGTAGTATACTATAAAGTATTTTATTATAGTATAATAGCTTTACTTTTTAAAGGTCAATTATCTTAATTATTATAATATTAAAATATATAATATATAGCTTACTAGCTTGCCTAAAAATAGCTTTATATTAAATTAGCTATTTTATATTAATAAATTAAAGTCTAATTTTAGTGGCCTAATAGTTTACCCTACTATTTCTATATAATATCCTCTTGTTATTAATCTTCTACCTATTAAGCTTAGTAGTAATATCCTAGATAATAAATTTAATAATAATATACTAAATATTTTAGTTTTTAATTTAATGCTTAACCTTACTAAATTAAAACTTTTAGGTTATAAGGTTTAATACTAATAAGACTTATAAATAGGCTTAGAGGTTTTTATTATATAATAAATACCTTTCTTTAAGTAATTAGCTAGTTTTATTATATATAGCGCCTTTTTTACTCTATTTCCTTATAGTAAAGCTAACTTTAATATGCTATAAAACTATATAGTTACCTTAGCTGTATATACTAAATATATACTTAAGTATTAAGATAATTAATTTGGCTGCTACCCCTTATTTTACTACTATATATTTAATTAAATTATAAGAGAGCAAGCCCTTAATACTATTTATTTCCTTTATAGCTAATTAAATAAAAATAGTCTATTTTTAAATAAGCTTAATAATCTTATAAATAATATTAATATAACTTTAATAATATACAGAATATATATATTACAATAATATACAGAATATATATATTACAATAATATATACTATACAGTATTATTAGTGGATGATTAATTCTTTAAAATCTATATAATATAAGGAATAATATTTATTATATATTCCTTTAACCTAAATAAGACTAGCGTTAGGGGTAAAATATAATACCTATATATTTTAATATAATATTTTAGCAACACTAAAAGTACTTAAAAATGTGTAAAGAACTAATATCCTATAACTATATAGTTTAAATATCTATATATGTACTTCTCCTTATTTCCTTCCTTACTATTACAGTATAGGTTATAATAGTACTAGATTATCCTAAATTATTCTAAATTATACTAGACAGTACTAAATAGTGTTATAGATATAGGCTAATTGCTATATATTGCTATACATTATTATATATTGCTATATATTGTTATATATTGCCGTATATTGCCATATATTACTATATATTGCTATATATTACTATATATTTAGGCTTATATATATCCTCTTTGCTATAATTACACCTTAATTAGCTAAGTCATTAATATAATATATTCTACCTATTTTATTATTTTTAACTTGATTTAGTTTATATTAATAAGTTATTTAAAGGCTAATAATAGATTACTTTTAATTATAGTGTTTACAGGGTTACTATCTCTATTAATCTATTTAATTTTAGCTATTTTATATCTTTTATATAATTGGTATAGGCATATAATATTAATTATAAGTCTTTTCTCCTATATAGTTCCTAATTTAATAAGGCATTTATAAATTAACTTAAAATTAGTGTAAAAGATAAGTAGTAGGTTAATATTAAGTTACAATTTAACTGTGGCCTTAATTACAGCACTAATATTAAAACTATAGGCTATAGTATATAATTTAGAGACTAGTATACTTTTAGTGATTCTCTTGCATTTAACTAAGGACTAATAAATAATGTTTACCTTATTTAATAAGTCTATTAGTACTAAAATATATCCAATCTATAATAAAAAGTCCTTATTATTTATAAATAAGGAATTGGTAAATATAAGTAGTTAAAGTGTCTTTATATTAAGTTTAATAAAGCTTAAGTCTTTTATTAAGTTTTTAATTTACTACTAAATTCTTTTATTAAGTAGTTTTATATCTTTTTTATTAAGGTTAATTACTTAGGCAGTATAGGACAAATTAAAAGAAGCTTTAGGCTGGTATATAAATATAATATAAGTTTCTCTTACTTATTAGGTAATATATTAGTCTTTAGGCATAAGTATTATATAAATAGTACCTTTAAAACTAATTGTTATTATAGCTTCCTTAATATTAATAAGGGTTAAATTCTAGCATTAGCGCTCCTATATAAGTATAATTATATAATCCTATTATTAGATAATGCCTCCATTAAACTTAATTAGATGCTTTAGTATAAGTTACTTATATTCCTTAATTAAGAACTTAGCTTTCTTAATCTTCTCCTATTCTAAAGCTATAAAAACTAAATTAGTTAATAAGAGGGTATTATTAGTCTATAGACTAATTATTTTAAAGTTTATAGGGTTATTAAGGTAAAGTAGGTAGGGGTTATAAATAGATTAACTTATATTTAGTTCTTTAATATAATAGTTATAGTAAGTCTTAAACTAATAGTTACTTGCCTTAGGAATACTATATAAAGGTCTAATAACCTTTAAAATTATGCCTTTTAAGACTTTAAGTATTATATTAAGTTTAAAAAGTACTTTAATATAAAAGTCTTAATTTAGTTTTATAGTTAATTATATATAGGCCTGTAAAATGTCTTATAAGTAAAGATATATACTATTGTTTTAAGTTATAGCTATAATATAAAGAGTAAGGCATTAGCTAACTTATTAAATTATAAATAATTAGGTTAGTATAAGGTCTTTTTCTAGGTTATTATAAGCCTATATAATTAGTCTTAATTTTTTAAAGGCCTTATTAGTACTAAAGTTCTTAATCTTATTAACAAATCTAAAGTTAAATACTTTATTGTTTTGTAATATATCTTTGGGGTTAACTAGTTTAAAAACTCTTTTTTTAAGTAATCCCTTAATCTCCTTCTAATATAATACTATAAACTAATTAGGATTTATAAGTTAATTATTATCTTTATTTTATAGGTAAATTAAGATATTTATAGTATTTACTTTAATAGGGTACTTATATAGTCTACCTTTTCTATATTTAATGGGTTAAGGTTTAGGCTTAGTTTAAGGTTGGAGTTTAGGTTTAGTTTAAGGTTAGGGTTTAGGCTTAGTTTAAAATAGGGGTAGTTTACTTTTATTATCTTCTAATTATATATCTATAATTTTAGGGTCTATTAAATATAGTTTTATGACTATATTACAGAAGTTGGTAAGTCTATAGGGAAGTTGTATAATATAGTTCTTATTTTTAATATTAAGTAGGTTATATAGGCTAGACTAGTAGCTAGGTTAGCCTATAGGTCTTTCTCTTTATACTAATATAGGTGAGTTAAGTGGTAGGTTATAAATTATAGTTGTCTTAGGTCTGTTACGCATATTAAGGGCATTTACTATTTAGTATTTAGTTTTAAGTTTCTTGATTTCTTTTATAGCCTTTTTAAGAGCTACTGTTTGTTATATAACTATAGGGTTAGGTGTATTAGATTTTACTATATATAAGTAAGCTCTAAATACTAATAAGGTAGGTATAAGACTATTAGGGCTTATAAAATCATTAATTACTTTAAAGGCTATTTATAGGGCTATATCCTTGCTAATATCTAATAGTTCTACAATAATAATATAGTATATATAATAGAGGGGGCCATAATAGTGTTTTATTATTTTAACTAAATTATAAGCTTTAACAGGTACGCTTTTTATAGCTATTTTAAGTATTATAATATATTATTTAAATTCCTTACTTATAAAGTTCTTATCTATATTATATATAATAATGTTAGGGGGTCCCAAGTATATATTAATTTAGCACATTTGTAATATATCTTATATATACTTGGCGCTAATACTTTACAGCTATTTACTAACTTAAAATTATGTTTTTTTATTAATAATATATAAAAGGGGTATACTATTAATATATATAATATTAACCACAATTAAATAGTTAAAATTAATATTATTATATAAAGTAAATCTAAATCTACTAGGCGACTTTCCATATTTTTGATAATAGTAGCAGTAGTATATAAAATAATCTAAGGTCTTATTATTAATATTATGCCCTAAATGTTTAAATATTTATATAAGACATTTAACTAAGGGGTAGTTAAAGTAATAATATAATCATTTTAATTCTATATTAGTTAAATAATAAGGATTTTAATTAAATAACTTAGTTAAGTAATTATATAAGGATATATTTTAAAGTAGAAAAAGGTGGCTAAAGTAATATATAACTAGTACTTTACTTTAAGGGGTAATTAGCATATTTTTTAGGTTATTAAAGTATACTTATAGGTAGTTTATGTCTGCTAAGTAGAGTAAAAATAAGGTATTAACCTTAATAATATAAAACTTAATTATATTAATTAAGGTAGTTATTTTAGCTAATCTGATTAATAAGGTTAATTTAATACTAAACTATATATTAACTATACCTTATATAGTAGTATTAAGTTATATACTAGTATTAAGTCTTTAAAATGCTAAGAATTGGCTATATCCTGCTATAGAGCATTTAGATACTCCTATATTAATTATTATACCTATAAAGTTATTTATAGTATAATAGGATATAAATATGGTTATATTATAGGTAAAGGGGTCCTAGTTAGTTATAAAAGGTATTATATTATTTATAGTTATAACTAAATAGCTGAAGGCTTTATTAGCTAAAATAGCAGCTATAAAAATAGCTTTATATTATTTTACTTAGCTAAAGGAGGTATAGAAGTAATTAATATCTAGTTATAAGTTCTTATTAGTTGCCTTATAACTTATATTAATAGTTAGTACTTAAAAAGCTTCCTTAAGCTCTTTTTTTAAGTTAATATTATTATCTTTATAGTCTATAATATATTAATTAAGTTATTTATTAAATTAGTTATTAAATTTATTAAATTTGTCCCTATTAGTAGTCCTAAACTTAGCTTTAGACTCTTTTTATTCTTCTTAAATATAGTTTTATAATTAGCAGCCTTCTTTATTATATATAAAGTAATATAGTTTATAATATAGGGAGAAATAAAGATAGGTATAGTTGTGGTTATAGTTTTAGTTATAGGTTTAGTTTTAATATTAGTTACAGTTTTAGTATTAATTGTAGTTGTTCTTTTTTCTAAAGTACTAATAATTTATATAATAAGCCTAAGTTTAAGCTTACTTTAGGTTCTATTTTTTATAAGCTATAATTAAAGATTATAATTTATTAATAAGGGGGCTTAGTTCTTAAAGTAGGTCTAATATAGTAAATTAGTATACATGAATTCCCTAACAAAATATAATAAGTTTATTAGTTAAAAAAGGTATTATTTATAGCTTTAGGGTAAGTCTATACTGTAATTAAAAAAGTGTGTTAATTAATATTTAAAAGCAATTACTAGTCAATTTATCTGTATTTTTGTTTATAATTATCTTTAATAAAATTATATTTTATTTACTAAGGTTTTTATATTTAGAGCTAGGGCCTTTAAAGAAGCCATAAAGGTACCTATAAATATCTTTAAATAAGAGATTACTAAGTCTACTATTAAAGTACTAGTTTAAGGCTAGACCTGTTAATATAATTAATAAAGCTTTATTATAAGCCTCTTATAGAATATTAAATTGGTTGTAGATATTATAAAAAATAATTAGTTTATAATTAAAGCTGTTATTTATACTATTATATTTAAATTCCTCTATATATATTTTTACTATATTAGAAATCTTTTTGCCCTATTTTAGTATAGTTAATATCTATAGGGGGGGACAGTTTATAGGTATAGAGTTATATATAGTGAGGGTCCTACTGGTGTTTCTCTAGATAGTGGTAGAGTTGTAATCTAAATGCTTAATAATTATTATAATTAAAATAGGGTTATATAAACTATTAGATCTTATAATAACTTATAATTAAGACTATACTTAATTATATTATTTATTTTATTTAACTAAAACCTATTTTTATTTAACTTATTATATACTTCTTCTAAGTTCTTTTAGGTCTAGGAATGTTAATATTCTTTTTAAGCTATTTTAAATAAAAGTTATATATATATTATATATTTCTCCTTTATATATATATATACTCCTCTTTGTTATAGAAAGGTATATATATTTTAAAAGTATTATATATATACTTTTAAGAATATATCTATATTAAATGTTTTAAAATTATCTTAAAAGAAAGACTAAAGTTTATTATTTATTGACTTATATTTATTATATTCCTATAACTTAAATAGTATAAAATCTATAAGATTTTTATTAATTATTATTTATATATTAATTTTATGTTTTTATTATTTTACTTTTATCTTCTAGTCTATTGGTATAGCTATTTTAAAAGGGATAAAAATAGTTTAAGTAGTAGTTAAGGTAGTTATATTCTTAATATAGTTATATTTTTAATATAATTATATTTTTAATAAAGACTACTAGTATAGTGGTCTATATCTCTAATTAAGGTAAAGTATTAAATATCTTTTAAATCTAAAGTAGATTTAAAGTATTTCTAAATAAAGTGGAGTATTAAATGTCTTTTAAATCTAAAGTACTTTAATTCTCTTTAACTAAAATAGGGCCTTTATAAAATAGAGTATTAAATATCTTTTAAGTAAGTATATATTTCCTAATATATATATACTTACTAATTAGTATTAGTATGACTTTAATAATATATAAAATATATATATTATAATAATATATACTATACAGTATTGTTAATAAATAATTAATTTTTTAAAATTTATATAATATAAAAAATAATATTTATTGTGTATTCCTCTAATTTAAATAAGACTAGTATTAGGGGTAAAGTATAATACCTATATATTCTAATATAATATTCTAGCAATAAATAGTAATAAGGGTAATTAGGTTCTAAATAAAATTATATAATATATATAAAAACTTAAAGGCATTAGGCCCTATTAAAAATAAAAGAGAAATAAGCTTATAGCTTATATTAAAAATATTTAAAATAGTTCTCTATTCTTTATACTTAGTACTACTAATTTATATTAGTATAATTTATACTTTTATATACCTTTATTTAATAAATATAAGGCTGCTAATAAGGCTTAATGCTACTAAATTGCTTTTTAAAATTTTAATAATAATCTATATATTACTATTTATTAGTTATATTACTACTTTAATTTATTTAAAAAATATATACTTATAAGTCTATTTAATAGTATTAATTTTTAGTCTTAATATAAGTAGTAGGTATAAGGTAGTAATTATATATATAGCTTTTTATAGAGTTTAATAGCCCTAAAGCTATTATAATATTAATAGAAAATGGTAGAATATTATAGTATAACTGTGATGGTGCTGGGGCACCGCCCCTTGCAGCTAGCTTAGCGTAATCTCTAGAGTTTACCTATAGTATATATATTAGCCCCTAGAGCCTCTTTTCCTTTTCTTTTCCTCTCCTTAGCTTAATATCTTTATAATATAGTATTTTATAAGCTTTAGTTTAGAGGCATTTATGTGAGCTGTTATATTATATTAAGCTTATCCACCCTAAAGGGGACTTTATTTATTTTAAAGCTCCCTCTTTACCTTGCCTGGGAAGGCCTAAATAATATCCTATCCCTATTCTGTATATTAAGGACATATGTTAAATACTTTTAGCTATATATTGTTAATAACAATATTAGGTTACTACTATTAATACTAGGAGCCAGTATTTAAGTAGCTAAAAGGTCTCCTATAGTTATAATTAAATACTAACTTTAATGGCTAAAAATATATACCTATAAAGGCCTTAATAATATCTTACCCCTATTTTAACTTTTTTAACTAATATAGAGTTATATAAACTATAAAGATAACTTTAGTTAAGATTTAGCTTAAGGCTATAAAGATAATTTAATCCTGTCTAAGCCTAAAATTAATCCTATAGTATTAGCTAAAATAAGTTAAAATATGACCTGCACCATATTATTAAGCAGTAGGTATATATTATCTGCAAAGTCCTTTAGAATAAATCCTATCTATTGTCCTTTAGCTATTACTGCTGTAATAACTACCTTAATTAATATTAAGCTATATAAGGAGAGACAAAATTAATTAGGAAAGACCTGCTGTTAATATTATACTGCTACTAAATAGATAAAAGCTTATACTAATATATATATAAGCTATATTTCTTTTTTTTATGGCTTAGGGCGTACTATACTAAAGGAGGGGGTAGTAGAGCTAAGGAGGTACTGGAGTTCTAAGAGGAAGAATAATGACTATAGAGGGCTCTTAGTAATATACACCTCTTATAACAGCAGGATGGCTATATACCTTATACTAACCTAATAATAACTGTACTGCTATACCTATAGTCTAACTAATAGACTAATTGTGCTGATATGCCTATAATTTATTAGTTAACTGATAGATTGAGCTTTAAATATTTAACTATTATTACTACCTAATATTTATATTATACTGCTATTATAATAGACCCTGGCTGCTCTACCTGCAGCTAATTAACCCTTATTGCTTTACCTGTAACTAATTAACTACTTACTGCTCTGCCTGCAGTTAACTAACTTTTACTGCTTTGCTAGTAATAACAACTGTATATAAGGTAGAGCTTTGCTCCCTAATATATAACCCCACAGATAGTACTGTACTGCTACCTAACTGATAAGCTCTTATACTAATATGCCTGTAAGTAAACCTGATAACCTCTTGCACTAATATACCTATAAGTGATTTTAATTACTATTATACTAATACGCCTGCAATTAATTGACTACCAATAGTGCTAATACGCCTGCTATTTACTATTTAATATTAATACTGCATTATTATTTAACCTCTGCTGCTTTACTTGTAACTAAATTAACACTTTACTACTTTACTGTAGCTAATTAACCCTTGTTACTCTACCTATAGCTAAATAAATAGACCCTTGCTGCTCTACCTGCAGCTAATTAACTTTTACTACTTTGCCTGCAGTATTAACTGTATATAAGGGAAAGCTTTTATGACAGTACTAGTATATATTACCTGCTATATTTAGCCAATTAGGATTTTCTATACCTGGTATAAAAAATCACTATTAGCTCATTTACCATTAGTGCCTTAGTGGCCCTCATAATATATCTACTTATTACCCTTAAATAATTTTTTTTTTCTTTTTCTCTTTAACTTAGTATCTTTACTAAATAGTAATTTATAAGCTTTAGTTTAGAGGCAATTATATAAGCTATTATATTATACTAAGCTTACCCTACACTGCCTAGGAAGGCCTTAATAATATTTTACCCCAAAAAAAAAAAAAAAAAAAAAAAAACTTTGTCTATAATAATGTGTTAACATGCTATACTTAGATACTAAAACAACTCTACACTATCTAGGAAGGCCTTAATAATATCCCACCCTATAAGCCAGACAGGATTAGACCTGTACCCCTAGAATTAAAACTAAATCATATGATTTTAATAAACCCTAGGAAGCTAATAATGGCACCTAAAGCAAGCTTATTTAAAAGAGCTGCCCTGACCTAAGAGGAGTATAAGATTTAATTGGGATCTAAAATCAAAGATAACAATAATATTATAGATATATATAAATAGATTTGTGCCCTAGCGGCCAATTAGGAAACTGACTGTCTCTAAGCTTAAAGCATATAAAAGACCCTATAAGAGATCCTAAATAGCCTTATGGCCCTATAAAGTAGCTTAGTTCCCTCTTCTAAAAGTCCTAGTTATCCTGTCTACTTAACTAAATATAATATACTAAGGAGTATAAATACAATAATAAAGCAATTAAAGTCTATTAAGCTCCCTGACCCCTAATTATTATCTAATAGGATAGACCCTATTTTTAAGAACTAGAGGATTTAAGTATAAGGAAAGCTCTGTGTTAACTACAACTATTTCCTGTCTAAAGAAGCCAAAATGCTCTACCTCTTTAGTTAAACTATAGGGGATGCTTAATAGTACCTTTAAGCTAAATTTAAAGATAAGTCCTCTGTCTAATTCACTTCTATTAATAAAATAATATAGTACCTAATAGCCATCTATATTAACCTAAATAAAGTATAAAATGCCTATTATAACTATAATTACCTAATAATGAAACTAAATTAGCCCTTTACTAAATTTTAGACCCAATTCCTATACTTTATAGGAGAAGGCTAAGTTCCCCTTAAGAACTATTATTTAGACCTATATAATAAGCTAACAATCTGGTTATAAGAAAAGATTGCTATAACCTTAGATAACCTACCAACCTATAAAAGACTTACAGCTTATTGCCTATTATTAGACTTAGAATTAAAGTGGATTGATACCCGCCCTAATTAGTAGAAGTAATTATATAGCAATTGGAACTCATCAGCCATACCTATAGGAGCTGGAGTAAGAAGACAAGCTGTAATGGCTCTTGCACCAAAAGCAGTTATAACTATATACTGGCGAGCCTTGCCTGACTAGCTATATACTATACCCTTAGCTAGTACTTATTATAATACCCTAATTAACCTAGCTTTGGCCACATGCTATAACTATAATAAGGAAGGTTATTTTGCCTTATTTTACCTAAAGCTAAAGGATATAGGCAATATTAAGGAGATAGAGGAAGGAGAAATATCTAACAAGTTGGGAAAAGAAAAACCCTAGGGAAAGACTCCCCCCTAAAGTACCCTATTAATCTTAAAGAGATTAATCTAAGTCAGTTAATAGGTGGAAAATACTTTATAATTCTATATATAGTATCTTAAAATAAATATAGAGTTAACACAACCGCCTTTATTAATACTAAAGTAAATGGCTTTACCTTTATAAATACTGCTTATATAAATAATATTGCTAAGTTTCTAAATATAAAAGCTACTAGACTAGAGAAACCTGTCTAAGTAAAAGGCTATAATGGTTAAGCTAGTAAGCTAGTTACCTATATCTTAAAGTTATATATTACTTTTGACAGATAATGCTAGTATAGTATCCCCTTTTATATCCTAGATCTAGGGTCCTATAATATAATCCTCAGCCAAAAATAGATATCCTATTTTAATATTTAGCTAAATATATAATAAAGATAATTTATTTAGCTAGAGGATAGACTGAAATTACCCTCCTTTATTAAGGAAATCTAAACTAATTATAAAACACTAGCCGTAAAGGTTAACCCTATTTATTAGTAGGATGTTAGGGACTATAACTTAGCCTTTACCTAAAAAGATACCCGCTATAAGGCTAAAAGGAACTTTTTTGTACTAACAAAGATACTCCCCTAAAGTACTACAGTTGATAAAGACTTTACTTATAATAGCGGGACAGATAGTAATATAGATAATGTCTAAATTATATAGATTTAATTAATATAGAAAAAAATATACTAATAGGACATAAGGGATAACCTCTAAAAAATGCAATAGGAGCTAAAAGGAGTGATAACAATATCTGTTGGTATGACTTTAACAACATGCAGAATACATATATCACAATGATATATACTATACAGTGTTGTTAGTAGATAATTGATTCTCTAAGATCTACATGACGCAAGGAATGACATTTATCGCGTATTCCCCCTGACCCAAATGAGACTAGTGTCAGGGGTAAG
>WNGL01003943.1_pt1 | contig 17880 bp, 12 predicted proteins | sample 5400591 | NCBI WGS metagenome assembly WNGL01 (sample SAMN13153377, study PRJNA577476) | soil metagenome | isolation source: 80 cm soil or saprolite under Garry oak tree replicate 1 | place: USA:California | collected 2016-06-15 | reverse complement strand
ACATCTTCGGCGCGCAGCTGCTCGCGCTCGAGGACCGGGGCCTTCGCGACAGGGTCCTCCTCATCGTCCAGGAGAAGCGCGTCAACGTCGAGGCGGCGCTCTCGGAGGTCATCGACAAGTACACCCGGACGCTGGACGGGGTGCCCGACGCCTACCTCCGGGAGCGGGCAGCCGACGTCCGCGACGTGGGCCGCCGCGTCCTGTCGGCCCTGATCGAGCGGCAATGTCCGGACGGCCCCGAGATCCCGGACGGCGCCATCGTGGTCGCGGAGGAGCTGCTCCCCTCCGTGACGGCGCGCCTCCAGCTGGAGCGGGTGCAGGCGTTCGTGACCGAGCGGGGGAGCAAGTTCTCGCACAGCTCGATCCTGGCGCGCTCGCTGAGGACCCCGGCGGTGGCGGGGGTTCCCGAGGCGGCGCTGCGGATCAAGACCGGCGATCGGCTCATCGTCGACGGGGTGGCGGGGATCGTCTTCGTCAACCCGGACACGTCGGTCGAGCGAGAGTACGATCGCGTGGAGGCGGAGCTCCGCGCCGACAAGGAAGAGCTGCGCCATCTCGTCGGCCTCCCGTCGGTCACGCTCGACGGCACGACGATCCCCTTGCTCGCCAACATCAACAAGTTCGCGGACACCGAGGCCGCGCTCCGCTACGAGGCGGACGGGATCGGCCTCTACCGCACCGAGTTCGCGTTCTCGATCCGTCCGCGCTTCCCGACCGAGGAAGAGCAGTACGAGTTCCTCGCGCGCGCGGCGGAGCGCTTCCACCCGCGGAAGGTCGTTTTCCGGCTGCTCGACCTCGGGGGCGACAAGATCCTGCCCTATTTCCCCTTGCCCCCTTCGCGCAACCCGTCGCTCGCGCAGCGGGGCCTCCGCCTGCTCCTGAAGCACCTCGACGTGCTGAAGCCGCAGCTGCGCGCCTTCCTGCGCGTCAGCGCCGAGCATCCGGCTTCCATCTTGCTGCCCGTCGTGGGAGGGATCGAGGACGTGCGGCAGGCGCGCGAGGTCGTGCGCCAGGTCCAGGACGAGCTGACCTCCTCGGGCAAGCGCTTCAATCCCGAGATACCCGTCGGCGCCATGATCGAGGTCCCCTCGGCCGCCCTGATGGCCCGGACCCTCGCCAAGGAGGTCGACTTCCTGAGCCTGGGGACGAACGATCTCGTGCAGTACGTGCTCGCAGCCGATCGCGAGGACGAGAGCGTCCCCTCCTACTACCAACCTCTGCACCCGGGGGTCCTGAGCCTCATTCGCTCCGTCGCGGTGGCAGCGCGGAGCGCAGGGCGGGAGCTCACGATGTGCGGGGAGATGGGGGGCGATCCCCGCCTCACCTCGCTCCTGCTCGGCCTGGGCCTGAGCGAGTTCAGCGTGGCTCCGGGCGAGATGCTCGAGGTGAAGCAGGCGATCCGCGGGATCCGGCTCGACGACGCAGAGGACCTGGCGGCGAAGGCGCTGGAGCTCGGCTCGGTGTCCGAGATCGAGGCGCTGCTCCTCGAGCGGCGCGCGGCCGGCGCCTAGCGCCGCTCGAGGACGGCGAGCCGCAGGCCGAGCGCCACGAAGAGGCCACCGGTGACGCGCTCGAGCAGGCGCGTCACCCCGTAGCGGCCGCGGAGCCAGGCGCCGACCGAGCTCGCGAACAGCGCGAAGCCGACGCAGACGATGGTGCCGTTCACCGCGAAGATGGCGCCGAGGAGGAGCAGCTGGGGCGCGAGCGGGCCGCGGATGGGATCGGCGAACTGCGGCAGGAAGGCGAGGAAGAAGAGCGCGACCTTGGGGTTCAGGACGTTGGTGAGGGCGCCCTGCACGAAGATGCGCCGCGGCGACACCGGCGCGAGCCCCTTCACCTCGAGCGTCGCCTGGTCCGAGCGCAGCGCCTTCACGCCCAGCACGACCAGGTAAGCCGCGCCCACCCAGCGGACGAGGTCGTAGGCGTGGGGGAGGGCGAGCAGCAGCGCCGAGAGCCCGAGCGCTGCCCCGAGCACGTGGACGAGGCAGCCGGCGCCGATGCCGAGCGCCGAGAGGACGCCGGCCGAGCGGCCCTGGCTCACGCTGCGCCCCAGGATGTAGAGCAGGTCCGGGCCGGGCGTCACGTTGAGCAGGAGCCCGGCGCCGGCGAAGAGGAGGATCGAGTGCGTGTCGGGCATGTCCGACCGTTACAACAGCGCGAGCGTGCCGCGCAACGCCGGAGTTGAGCGGTCAGTGCGCCGGCCAGGCCGCGGGGCGGACGGGCGCGGGCGAGCCGGGCTGGGCCGGGCCGCCGGGCTGCGCCGGCCGCGGCGTCCTCAGATCGGGCGACGTGGCGCCGTCGACCGCGCCGGCGTCGAAGCCAGCGGTGAGCTCGAGCGACGCGATCGAGCCGTCGCGCAGCGCCGCTCGCCGCTCGGAGGCGAGCGTGGCGAGCGAGATCTGTACCGCTCCCACCAGCGCATCGGGCGCGCCCGGTTCCCGCTGGACGACGCGCACCGAGAGCTCGCGGCGATCGTAGGCGTTCGTGGCGAGCGTCACCGTCGATCCGGGCCGATAGGCGAGGGCGCGCTGGGGGACCGTCTCGAGCAGCCTGCCCCCGGGCAGCGTCACCTGCAAGACGAGGGTGGGCCAGTTGGCGGGCGGCACGAGGTCCGCCACCTCCGCCGTGCGGTCGAGGGCCGAGCGGCGGTCGTGGCGGGAAGCGTTGGCTGCCGCGCCGGCCAGCCGGAACAGCTGCGGGCTGAGCCCTCCGGCCCAGGGCGTGCCGTCGGGGCGGAACGGCTGGACGAGCAGCGAGGTGAGGCGCACCGTGAGCGGGCGGATCGCGACCGCATCGAGCGCCGCGGCTGCCAGACCGCCGCGGTCGAGCCCGGTCTCGCTCGCCTGCCGGTACGCGCGCTCGGCGCCGCGGAAGTCGGCGCGGGCCACCGCCGCCTCCCCGGAGGCCATCGCGCGGGCGTACCGCTCCAGCCCGCCCGCGCGCTCGTCCGGCCGGAATCCCTGCGCCGCCCGCAGCCGCTCCGCGGCGTCGAGCCAGCTGCGCTGCCCGAGCGCGCCCTCCGCCTCGAAGACGAGGCGGTCGTGCTCGGCCGTCCGGAACGCCTCGTGCTCCGCGCGCAGCGCCGCGAGGCGCGGCGCCAGCGCCGGGTCGAACTCGACCGCGCCGGCGAGGACCTTCACCGCTTCCGGGAAGCGCCGCGCCTGGCGGAGCGACTCGGAGGCGGCCGCGGCGCTCGCCGCGTACGACGCGCCGGCGCGCCTCACCGCCTGGACGACGTCGGGCGCGCTCGAGAGCTCGCGGCCGGCGCGCAGCGCCGCGCCTGCCCGGTCCAGGTCGCCGCGAGCGATCGCGGACTGCGCGTCGCGCACGCGGAGCAGCGCCACCTGGCGGGCCGCGTCGGCGCGCAGCGCGCCCAGGGAGGCGCCGGCGGCCGGGTCGAGGCCGGACACGAAGTCGGCCTCGTCCAGCGCGCACTCGAAGTCGCCCTGCGAGGCGCACAGCCGCGCGCGCTGGGTCGAGCTCGATAGGGCGTGCGCCCGCGCCTCGTCGAACTTCTTCCGGAGGACGGGATCTTCGGGGCTCGACTCGACGGCGGAGCGATACTCGAGCACGGCGTGGCGCCAGTCGCCGACGGCGGCGGCGGAGTCGCCCGACTTCTCGTGGGCCACGCAGGAGGCGAGGAGGACGGCGGCGAGGAGGAGGGATGAGCCGAGCAGGCGCATCCTGGCACGCTACACCGGACGGAACGGCGAGTTCGCGGTGGGCCCCCGGAGCCGATGTCGGGAAGGCTGCGCCGGAGACGTCACGACGACTCTGCTTCGGTCGGGACGGTCCGCGCGGCGCGGCGCTCCGCGGCCGGCCGCTGCTGCGAGCCGGCGTTCGCCGGCGGCAGGAGCATGCGGAACGTGGTCCCCCGCTCCACCTCCGTGTGCACCCGGATCTCCCCTCCGAGCGCCTCCACGATGCCGTGGCAGATGGAGAGCCCGAGGCCGGTGCCCTCGCCGACCGGCTTGGTGGTGAAGAACGGATCGAAGATGTGCGGCAGGACGTCGGGTGGGATGCCCGCGCCGTTGTCGCGCACCTCGATGGCCGCCCAGCCGCCGGCGGTGCGCCAGGTGGAGACGGCGATCTCCGGGTCGGGCTGGCCCTCCGGGATGGCCTGGGCGGCGTTGACGAGCAAGTTCGAGAGGACCTGCGCCAGCCGGGCCTCGCTGCCGTGCACCGCCGGCACGTCGCCCAGGCGCGTGACCACGCGCGCGCGGGAGGTGATGACCTTCGTCATCTTCAGGCAGCCCTCGATGACGGCGTTCGGGGCAGCCACGCCCGCCAGGTCGTCGCCCGCCCGAGAGAAGGTCTTCAGGTCGCGCACGATGTCACGCACGCGGCCGGCGCCGGCGAGCGCCTCCCCGAGCGCTGTCGCCGCATCGCGCAGGGGCGCGCAGGCCGGCCGGTTGGACCAGTCGAGCTCGCTCGCGCGGAGCTGCTCCATGGCGAAGGCGACGTTGCTGAAGACGTAGGTGAGCGGGTTGTTCACCTCGTGCGCGACGCCGGCCGCCAGCGTGCCGACCGAGGCCATCCGCTCGGAGATCAGCATGCGGGCTTGCAGGTCGCGCTGCTCCGCGATGGCCGCTTCCCGCCTCAGCCAGGACCGGTGCGCGAGCCATGCTGCACCCGCGGTGATGACCAGGAAGACGACCAGCATGGAGAGCCCGACGATCACCTCGCGCCACCAGCCGGCCAGGATGTCGCTCGTGGCGAGGCCGACGACGAGGTAGAAGGGGTAGGTCGCCACCTTGCGATACGTGATCGTCCGCTCGACCCGGTCGACCGCCACGCCGGTGTAGGTGGCGGAGGCCTGGCCCCGGCCGACGAAGGCGCGCATCTCGTCCGAGACGATCCGGCTCCCGAGCGGAAAGGTGACCCCGCCCGCGTGGTGTCGGACGATGATGCCGAGGTCCGCGTCGCGCAGCGCGATCACGCCGTGCCGGCCGAGGTCGAGGCCGGAGAACACCTGGTCGATCCGATCGAGCGTGAGGGCCGCGACCGCGGCGCCCGCGAACGAGCCATCCGGACGTCGCAACGCGCGGAGGAGGAGGATCGCCGGGGCGCCGTGGAGCTTGCGCACGACCGGCTTCGAGATGACGAGGCCCGCGCCCGGACGGCGGACCTGCTCGAAGTAGGGGCGGTCGGCCAGGCTGGCCCGCGCCTCGGGGGTGATCCCGTCGCCGAGCTGCAGCTCCCCGGCAGCGTCGGTGGTCCGGATCGCCTCCAGCTCCGGGACGCGGGACTGGTGGCGCGCGATGAAGGCGCGGAAGGTCGGCTCGCGGATGCCGCCCATCGCCAGCTCGTGCGCGTACTCGTCGCACACCGCGAGCAGGCCCAGGTCGACCTTGTCGATGATGCCCGCGAGTTGCTGCTCGAGGAGAGCGCCCAGGTTCTGGGTCGCGACGACGGCGCGCTCCCGGTGCTGCGACCAGCTCTGGACGAGCGTGTATCCCACGACCGCCGTCGCGAAGACGTCCACGACCGCCACGGCCAGGACGAGCGCCCGGACGACGCGCACGCGCAATACCGCTCCGCTGGCGGTCGAACCTTCGGGCACGCTGGCAGGCCTCCCTCTTCCGGAGAGCAGGGGTCGCCCTGCTCGGGCGCAGCGTATCGCAAAATTCCCGATGCGCCACATGGAGGGGGAAGACGTACACCGGGCGTCACCTTCGCGTCACCCTCGGCGCGAGCCCCGCGTCTCCGGCGGCAGCTCGGCCAGCGCCCGCATCACCTCGACGAATCCGGCGCCGATGCGCTCCAGCGCGTAGCCTCCCTCGAGCACGGCCACCACCCTCCCGCCCGTCGCGTCGGGGAGGCGCCGGAGGAGGTCGGTGACCAGGTCATGCAGGTCGCGCGGCTCCAGGAGGAGGCCGCCCTCCGGATCACCGGCGAGGAGGTCGAACCCCATGGAGAGCACGACCAGCTCCGGGGCGAAGGCCGCGAAGGCGGCGTCGAGGGCCTCGCCCCACCGCGCGCGGTACTCGGCCGCGCCGGTGCCGTGCGCGAGCGGGACGTTGTGCGTGGTGGCGACCCCGTCGCCCGCGCCGCGGTCGCGGGAGTCGCCGGTGCCGGGGAACGCGGGGCTGAGATGGAAGGAGAGGAGGTACACGCTGCCGTCGTCGTAGAAGATGTCCTGCGTGCCGTTGGCGTGGTGAGCGTCGACGTCGACGACCAGCACGCGTGCGGTCCCCCGCATGGCCTGCAGCCGCCGCACCGCGACCGCCACGTTGTTGAACAGGCAGAATCCCATGGCGCAGTCCGGCCCGGCGTGGTGCCCGGGCGGCCGGGAGAGCGCGAAGGCGCGCTGCTCCGGACCGGCCGCCACCCGCTCCACCGCCTCGATCGCGCAGCCGGCGGCGGCGAGCGCGGCCCGCCAGGAGCCCGGCGAGACGAGGGTGTCGTCGTCGAGGGCGACCGTCGCGCCGCGTCGCCCCGCCTCCGCCACCGCCTCGCGGACGCGCGCGACGTGCGAGGGGAGGTGCGCGCGCAGGAGGTCGTCTTCCCGCGCAGGCCTGGCCCGCACCTCCCGGACGGCCGCGCCGAGCTCCCGGTCGAGCGCGAGCGCGCCGAGCAGCGCCGGAAGTCGCCCCCGCCGCTCCGGGTGAGCCGCCCCGGGGTCGTGCAGCTCGCAGTCGGGGTGGGTGATGAGGAGGACGGGCTGCGGCACGCGCACGATCGGGCTACATCCTCCCCCGCAGGTCAAGCGGACGCCGCATCCGGTGCCCGCGCGTGAACCGCTCCACGGCGGCGCGGCTCCCACGACAAACACGAGCAGCGGAGGCCAGGTGAGCTTGGAAGGGTGGGTTGTCGCAGCGGCCGCCGGCCTGGCGGCGCTGGTCTTCCTGCTCCGCCTCCGGGGAGGACGCAGGGTGCCTTCGAGCATGGTTCGCCAGCTGATCGATTCGGGAGCGCGGGTGGTCGACGTGCGGACGCCGCAGGAGTTCGGCGGCGGCGCTTATCCGGGGGCGGTGAACATCCCGCTCCAGGAGCTCCCGCGCCGGATGGACGAGATCCCCAGGGAGAAGCCGGTCGTCGTGTACTGCGCCTCCGGCGGACGGAGCGCCGTGGCGGCCGGCATGCTGAAGCGCGCCGGCTACGGCGAGGTCGTGAACGCGGGAGGCCTCGCCGACATGCCGCGCTGACGGCGGAGCCCGCCGTGACGGCGGGATGTAAGGAGATTGCGTACTTCCCCGCCTGTGGCGCCTTTGCGCGCGGCCTCCCAGGCCCATCTTTATGGAGTACGATCGCGGGTTCATGTCCGCGGAGGCGAATCCCTCGCCGGTGCCGGGCGCACCGCACGATCTCGTGCGGAGCGTGCCCGAACCGCTACACCGCTCGCTCGACCTCGCCGCCAGCCACTTCAACGACATGGTGATCGTGGCGCGCGCCGATCATCTCATCGTGGACGTGAACGACCGCGCGGTGGAGGCGCTCGGGTACAGCCGCTCGGAGCTGCTGAGCATGTCGGTGACGGACCTGCGCGATCCGGCCACCCTGGGCGACTTCGGCGGCCGCATCGAGGAGCAGCATTCGACCGGGCAGGCCTTGTTCGAGACGCGCTACCGCCGGAAAGACGGGAGCACGCTGCCGGTCGAGGTGAGCGTGCGGGTCTTCGAGCTCGCGGGCGCACGCTACTACCAGGGCGCGGCGCGCGACATCGGCGCGCGCAAGTGCACGGAGGAGGCGCTCCGCGCGAGCGAGGCCAAGTTCCGCGCCGCCTTTCACGGGGCCGGCCTCGGCATCCTCCTCGTCGACGGCCGGGGCGCGGTGCTCGAGTTCAACCGCACGTTCCGCGAAATGCTCGGCTGGAGCGAGGAAGAGCTCCAGCGCGCCCACCTCCCCGAGCTCCTCTGTGGTGAGGAGGCCGCCCTGCCGGCCCGCGCGCTGCAGCGCATGAGCGAGGGCGTGACGGACCCCGTGCTCGGCGAGTGGCGCTTCCGGCGCCGCGACGGCACGTCCGCCCACGGCCTCGTCCGAGCCACCGCCGTGCACGGCGCCGACGGGGCCTTTCACTATGCGGTGGCGCTGGTGGAGGACCTCACCGCCAAGCGCTCGCTGGAGGCGCAGCTCGTCTTCGCCGACCGCATGGCGTCCATGGGGACGCTCGCGGCCGGGGTGGCGCACGAGATCAACAACCCGCTCGCCTTCATCACCGCGAACCTGGAATACGCGCTGTCGGAGCTGCAGAACCAGAAGCCCCCGCTGGCCGCTGCTGCGAGCGCGCTGGAGGACGCCCGCGAGGGTACGAACCGCGTCCGGAACATCGTGCGCGACCTGAAGATCTTCTCGCGGGTCGACGCCGGTGACGAGGACCTCGTCGACGTGCGCCAGGTGCTGCGCTCGGCGGTGAACGTCACGCACAACGAGCTGCGCCATCGCGCCAGCGTGCAGCTCGAGCTCGCGCCGGTGCCCTTCGTGCGCGCGAGCGCCCAGCGGCTCGGCCAGGTGTTCGTGAACCTGCTCATCAACGCGGCGCAAGCGATGACGGATGGCCACGCCGACGTGAACCGGATCCGGGCCGCCTGCTTCACCGCGCCCGATGGACGGGTGGTGGTGGAGGTCGCCGACACCGGGTGCGGGATCCCCCCCGAGAACCAAGCCCGCATCTTCGAGCCCTTCTTCACCACGAAGCCCATCGGGGTGGGCACGGGCCTCGGCCTCTCGGTGTGCCACGGGATCATCGAGCGACTGCACGGCGAGATCACGGTCGAGAGTCGCGTGGACCAGGGCGCGACCTTCCGAGTCCTGCTGCAGCCCGCGGATGCGCCGGCCCGCTCCCCCCACGCGTGAGCGCCGCCACAGGCGCGAGAGGCGCTGAGCGAGATCGTTTCACCTGACACGTCACGTTGCGCTTGCGAACGACGTCGCGTTTCAGGCGGCCGCGGGCGCGTCCGTGCCAAACGTTGTGATCCCGCGCGGTTGACCTCGGGCACGCCCCAAGCAAGTGCATGCGGGTCGAACACCCACCCCGGAGGGTCCCCCCCCATGAAACGCGTCGTGCTTGCAATCGCAGTGATCGGCATCCTCACCCCTGGCTCCGCCTACCCCACGAACGGCATGCGGATGATCGGCTTCGGCGCGTCCCAGGTCTCGATGGGCGGCGCGGCCGTGGCCCTGCCCCTCGACGCTGCCAGCGTCATCGTGAACCCGGCCGGCATCAGTGAGCTCAATCACCGCATCGACTTCGGTGGCTCGTTCTTCAAGCCCACCGTGAAGTACCAGGCGTCGGAGGGGCTGCCGCCCGGGTTCCCGGCGGGGAGCGCGGTGGGGAGCACCGCGCAGCTCGACTCGCAGCGCGGCGCGTCGCCCGTTCCCGCGCTCGGCATGGTCCTGCCCATCAACGAGGAGCTCACCTTCGGGCTGGGCGCGTATGGCGTGGCGGGCATGGGCGTGGACTACGCGCAGAACCTGTACGGTGGCCTCACCTACTCGAACTACTCGCAGATGCGCTTCGCGCCCGGCCTCGCGTGGAAGGTGAACGATCAGCTCTCGTTCGGCGCGACGGCGAACGTGATGTGGGCCCAGCTCGGCTACGACGCTGCGGCCGGCATGGGCCAGGTGGCGCACGACCTGACGTCGGCCTTCGGCATCGGCGCCACGGTCGGCGTCCGCTACGCGCCGCTGAACTGGCTCGCCTTCGGCGCGGCGTACGAGTCGAAGAGCGTCTTCCAGGACTTCTCGGTGCAGGTGCCAGCCCACACCGACCAGACGCCCACCGGGCCGGTCCACTTCGACGCCGGCACGGACAAGCTCACCTTCAACCAGCCCCAGGCGGTGACGGCCGGTTTCGCCGCGAACCCCTACAAGCCGCTCACGTTCGCCTTCGACGTCCAGTGGATCAACTGGGCGCAGACGAACGGGACGGGGCTCCCGGTGATCTCGCTCCAGAACGGCGCGCAGACGTGGAACCTCGACTGGGACAACCAGCTCGTCTTCAAGGCCGGCCTCCAGTACAAGGTGCTGCCCATGCTGGCGCTCCGCGCCGGGTACAACTACGGCAAGAACCCGCTCAAGGCCGACCGGGCGTTCGAGAACATCGCGTTCCCGGCCATCTCCGAGCACCACATCACGGGTGGCTTCGGGCTGAACCTGAGCGACAAGTTCGGGATGAACTTCTCCGTGATGTACGCGCCCGAGTCGACCCTCTCCGGGTCACAGCCTGCGCAGTTGATCGCGTCCTACAAGACGACGATGTCCCAGATCGCCGTCGACGCGAACGTCGCCTATCAGTTCTAGCGAGGGCTCGGGCCCTCGCCCTCAGCACTGCGGTCTCTCGGGGTGGCGAGCGCCCTGCGTCGGAACGGGGGTTCCGGCGCAGGGCTTTCGCTGTGCAGCCCGTCCGTGCCATCTTCACCGGTCCATGGAGGCCGCCACGAAGAGGAATGGCGCGCTCGACCCGGCCGAGATCGAGATCGCGTTGAAGGTGCTGTCGGAGGTCGCGCGCGATCGCGCCGTCCTCACCGCGCTCGACGCCGAGGCGCGCGCCGCGCTGCAGCGGCTCGCCGGCGAGGTGGCGCGGCCGGACCTCAAGTCACGCAAGAAGCTGCAGAAGGCCCTCCTCCGCCAGGAGAAACAGGAGCGCAAGGCGCACGACGCGGCGCTGCGCGGGGCGACCGGGATCCACGCGCTGCGGCGCGCCCCCGTCTTCAGGACCCCGCTCCCGCCCGCGGCCCCGCCCCTCGACGCGGTGGGATCGCAGTCGCCCGGGCCGGAGCTCCACGCGGAGCGCAAGTGCTACGTGTGCAAGGCGCCCTACCGGGAGCTGCACCCCTTCTACGACCAGCTCTGTCCGCCCTGCGGCGAAGAGAACTTCGCCCGGCGAGGCGCCACCGCCGACCTGCGCGGCCGGGTGGCGCTCGTCACGGGGGCGCGCGTCAAGATCGGCTACCAGGGGGCCATCCTGCTGCTCCGCGCCGGCTGCTCGGTGGTGGCCTGCACCCGCTTTCCCCGGGACGCCGCGGCCCGCTACGCGCGCGAGCCGGACTTCGAGGCGTGGCGTGACCGGCTCTCCATCTACGGCGTCGATCTCCGCCACACGCCGAGCGTGGAGCTCCTCTGCCGCCACCTCGAAGGCGCCCTGCCGCGCCTCGACTTCCAGATCCACAACGCTTGCCAGACGGTGCGGCGGCCGCCCGGCTTCTACGCACACCTCGTCGAGCATGAGCAGGCGCCGGCCGCCGCCTTGCCGGAGCACGAACGCCGGCTGATCGCCCGGTACGAGGTGCTGCGCGGCGCCGCGGGCGCGCGCGGCGTGGCGGGCGTGACCAGCCCGGCGCTGCTGTCGCAGGCGCCGGGCGCCGCCGACCTCCTCCTGGCGGGCCAGGCCGGGGTGGAGCTCTTCCCGCACGGCGTCCTCGATCAGGACCTGCAGCAGGTCGATCTGCGCACGCACAACTCCTGGCGGCTCGGGCTGGCCGAGGTTCCGACGCTGGAGCTCCTCGAGGTGCTCCTCGTCAACGCCACCGCGCCCTTCGTCATGACGGCCCGGCTGAAGGGGCTCATGCTGCGCGCGCGCGCGGCGCCACCCGGCAGCGCCACGAGCGCCGACCCGGCGAAGCACGTCGTGCTCGTCTCGGCGATGGAGGGTCAGTTCTACCGTGAGCACAAGACCGACCGGCACCCCCACACCAACATGGCGAAGGCGGCGCTCAACATGATCGTCCGCACCAGCGCGCCCGACTATGCGAGGGACGGGATCCACCTCAACGCCGTCGACACGGGCTGGGTGACCGACGAGGACCCGGCCCACCTGGCTTCCCGGAAGGCCGAGGAGCACGCCTTCGCCCCACCGCTCGACATCGTCGACGGTGCCGCCCGCATCCTGGCGCCCATCATGGATGGCTTCCACACCGGCCGGCACCAGGCCGGCGTCTTCTTCAAGGACTACCGGCCGACGGCGTGGTAGCGGCGCCGCCGCGTCTCGGGGCAGCGCCGCCTCTCTACCCGCGGGCGTTGAGCCGCGCCGGGCAAGTCTTCACGCCCGAATCTTTCCCTTCGATTCCGGCTCTCATCTTTCATGAGCACCGAAAGGTACGTCCGCGTGATGGCTGGCCTTTTCATTCTCTCCTCGCTCGCGCTGGGAGTGGACGGGAGCCCGCTCTTCGCCTCGCGCTGGTTTCTCGCCATCGCGGCCTTCGTCGGATTGAACCTGTTTCAGAGCGGCCTCACGCGGTTCTGCCCGGCCGAGCTGATCCTCAGGGCGCTCGGCGTCAAGAGCGCCGCCGAGCTCGAGCGTGCGCGGCTCGGCAGGGTGGCCTAGCCGGCCTCAGCCGTCGTCCTCGTCAAGGGCGGCTCGCAGGCGCCGGTGGACGCTCGCGGGCGCCCGTGCCGATCCGAGGAGGTGCGCGCGCAGCGCGCGGATGGTGGCCGAGAGCTCGCCGCCGAAGCGGGCGCAGCCTTCGCACCCGCGCAGGTGCGAAGCGGTAGAGCGCGTCACCGTGGCGCGCCACGAGCTCCTCGAACGCCCCGCGGTCGCCGCCCGCGCTGCGATGGGCGAGCGCCTCGTCCGGCTCGCGGGCACGAGCCCTCGAGCTCAGCAGTGGGGCCCGCGGTCGCTTTCATCGGCCCCGGACCGGGGCCGCGGCGGAGCCGCTCAGGTAGGCACGCCCATTCGAGGCAGGATCCAGGTCTGGAGAGCGATCCACGCGACGGCGAGCAGCACGAAGACCAAGGTGTCATTCATCGCTCATGAGAGCCGGGCCGCGAGCGAGCGGTTCTTCGAGCCGATGCCCGGACGGTCAGCCCACCCGTCGCTGCGGGTTCATCTCCTATCTTGATCTCACTCGCGGCCCCACGCCGCACCCCAGGTGCGAGCACGGAGTGTGATTGTGGGGGGCGTACGATGGGTCCGCACCCGTCGCTCGGTGCAGCGGGGGAGCGGTGGTATCCCGGCCGGAGGAGCGCCGAACACGATCGGAGCGCGCCTCGCGGCGTCGGCTCCGCCTCGTGATCGGCAGCGCGTTCGCCACGGTCCTGGTGGGGCTCCTCGCCGTCGTGGTGGCGGTGGTGGCGATGGCGGCCCAACAGCTCGACGAGCTCTCGGCGGTCAGCGACGGCCACGCCCGCGCGGTGGCCGGTGCGAGCGAGCTGCGCGAGCGCGTCGCCGCCACCTGCCGGAGCGCGAGCGCCGCAGCCGCCACGCTGGGCGCGAGCGCCGCGCTGCAGCAGGAACAGGCGGCGCTCGATCGGCTCGACTCCTTCGCCATCGATCCGGAGGAGCGGGCGGCGATGCTGCGGATGCGGACGCGCCTCCGCCAGGCCGTCGCCTCCGCCGCCCGCCTCGAGCGGGCCTTGGTGGCCGGCGATCGCGGTGCGGCCGCGACCGAAGCCGGCTCACTCGTCGAGCACGGTGAAGAGGTGAGCAGCGCCGCGGACGCGCTCGTCCGCCATGACGTGATCGAGATGCAGGCGCTCGCGTCGGGCGTTCGGGCCTCCCTGCGCCGAGGCACGGCGGTGGCCTCGGCGATGACGCTGGTCGTGGTGGCCGCGGCGCTCATGCTGATGAGGCAGGCCGCCCGGGCCGAGGCGAGGCACGTCGCGCTCCTGGCGCGCAACCAGGCCGAGCTGGCGGCCTTCGCCTCACGCGCAGCGCACGAGCTGCGCACCCCCTTGCAGACGCTGCGGCTCGCGCTCCACGTCCTTCGCACCTCGCCCGGCCAGGGGCTCGCGCTGGAGCGGGCGCTGCGCAGCGCCCGCCGCATGCAGCAGATCATCGAGGACGTGCTGCGCTTCTCCCGCTCGGGCGGCGCCCCCGAGCCGGGCGTACGCTGCGCGGTGGGCGCAGTGGTGGGCGAGGTCCTGGCCGAGCTCGGACCGCGCGCCGGGGGAGGCCTGGCGCTCTCGGCCGAGCTCGAGGAGGGGCTCGCCGTCGCCATGGCCCCCGGGCACCTGCGCATCATCGTCTCGAACCTGGTCGGGAACGCGCTCAAGTACGGTGCGAGCGAGGGAGGACGGGTGACCGTCCGGGCAGCGGCGCGGGGCACCTCGGTCGTGCTGGCGGTGTGCGATGCGGGCGCCGGCATCTCGCCCGAGGCGCGGTTGCGGCTCTTCGAGCCCTTCTTCCGCGGCAGCGCCAAGCCGGACGGCTACGGGCTCGGGCTCGCGACGGTGAAGCGGCTCGTCGAGGCGCACGGCGGGAAGGTGGAGCTGGAGAGCGAGGTGGGCGCCGGGACCACCGTCACGGTGGTGCTGCCGCGCGCCGCGCCGGCGGTGCCCGCGCCGGCTTGAACTGCTTCAGGGGTGCGCGTTCCAGGCCCCCCTGGTGCAGGGACGCTTGGTCCCCCGACTACGGTCCCTATCGACTGAGGGTACAATCGCCACAGCGACCGGGCACCGGCACCACGTCATCCGGGCTCTGGCCGGCCGGGAGGCACGATGAACGCGCGCAAGTACGCTATCTACGGAGCGCTGTTCGGCGTCTTCTTTCCCCTGGCGGGTACGCTGTTCCAGGCGGGGATGCTCAGTGTCGGCGGCTCCATGGTGGAGCGCATCGGCCAGGTCCAGGCCATGCCGCTCATGTGGATCATCGACACGGCGCCCTTCTTTCTCGGCCTGTTCGCCAGCTTGGCCGGCAGGCGCCAGGACGAGATCTTGGCGATCGAGGCCGCCAGGCGGGCCGCCTTCGCCGCCACCGCCGGGGAGCTCTTCTCGGGAGCGCAAGCGCTGCTCGGCACCGTCTCCTCATTCAGCTCCACCACCACCCAGACGGCGGCGTCGGTGCGGGAGACCACCGACACCATGAAGCAGCTCGGGCACACCGCCGCCCAGGCGGCGCTCACCGCCGAGACGGTGGTGGGCATGGCCGAGGCCAGCCGGCGCTGCTCGGAAGAAGGCCTGCGCGCGATGGAGCTCTCGAACGCGGAGCTCCTCAAGCTGGGCGAGGACGTGCGGTCGGTGGCGGCCCTGGCCGGCGGCCTGGATAGGCGCATGCGCGAGATCTTCGAGGTGGCCTCGGTGGTGGGCTACCTGTCCGATCGGTCGGACCGGCTCTCCCGCGAGGCCGCGGAGCAGCTGGCGCGCCACCCCGCTCCGGCCGGCTTCGGGGTCGTCGTGGAGGAGATGAAGCGCCAGGCGGAGGACACCAAGAAGGCGGCGGTCCAGGTGAAGACCATTCTCGGCGAAATGGGCAAGGCGGTCGCCGCCACCTCCACCGCGGCCCGCAACGGGCTCGTGCGTGCGCAGCACGGAGCGGCGGTGGCTGGCCGGACGGGAGAGAACATCAAGAAGCTCGCCGCCGCCTTGAAGGAATCGGCCCAGGCCGCCAAGGAGATCGCGCTCGTGGCTCAGCAGCAGGATCGGGGCCTGGACGGGATGATGAAGTCGATGAACGAGATCTACCTCGCGACCGAGGAGACGATGGTGTCCACCCAGCAGGTGGCGAGCGAGGCCCGGGTCCTGAACGACATGGCGCACCGGCTCGACCGCTCGGTGCGACGAGCTCACGGCGGCGAGGTGACCCCGGTCACTCCCACCGCCCTTCGAGTCTGACGTGAGAGCCAGGGCTTGCTTCCGGGCGCGCAGTCCGGGAAGATCGCGCGGATGCTCCTGGCTCCCATCACCGACGTCCGCGATGCCGCCTTCGCGGCGGTGAGCGCCGCCTTCGGCTCGCTCGGGCGCGTCTGCATGGCGCTCGACGCGGAGTTCCGGGTGCGCCACGTCTCGATCCAGCTCGACGCGCTGCTCGGCCCCGGGGCGGCGGCGCGCGTCGGCGGCCATCCGATCGAGGCGGTCCTCGGCCCCGAGCTGTTCGCGCCGGGGAGCCCGCTCCGCGAGGCGCTCGTGGCGGGAGAGAAGCGCGAGGGCTGGCGCGCCCTCCTGCTCGGAGAGGGCGGCGCGACGCGGCTCCTCTCCATCACGGCTGCGCCGCTGAAGCACGATGCCTACGGCGTGTGCGATCCCAACGCGGTCTACCTGCTCGTCATGCGCCCGGCCGAGGACGATCCGGCCTGGGTGACCGGCCACGAGCCCACGGTCGGGTCGGGGCTCCTCTGCCGCTCGCCCGTCATGGCGCGCGTGCTGCGCCTCGTCGAGACGCTGCAGCACAGCGAGTCGAGCATCCTCATCACCGGCGACAGCGGGACCGGGAAGGAGGTGCTGGCGCGCGCCCTCCACGCGCACTCGCCCCGGCGCAACGGGCCGTTCGTGGCCGTGAACGCGGCCGCCCTGCCGGGTGAGCTCCTGGAGAGCGAGCTCTTCGGCCACGTGCGGGGCGCCTTCACCGGCGCGGTGCGCGATCGGTCGGGCCGCTTCGAGCTCGCCACCGACGGCACGCTCTTCCTGGACGAGGTGGGCGACGTCCCGCTCCACCTCCAGGTGAAGCTGCTGCGCGTCCTGCAGGAGCGGAGCTACGAGCGGGTCGGCGAGGCGGCGCCGCGCCTGACCAACGCCCGCATCATCGCCGCCACCCACCGGGATCTGCGCAGGTGCGTGGCGGCAGGGACCTTCCGCGAGGACCTCTACTATCGGTTGAAGGTGATCCCGATCGAGCTGCCGCCGCTGCGCGAGCGGCGTGAGGACATCGAGCCCATCGCCGCCTACCTGCTCGCGCGGTCGGGCGCGCGCACCGGCCGCTCCCTGCGCTTCTCGCCCGACGCGCTGCGCGCGCTCCTCACCTACGACTGGCCGGGGAACGTGCGCGAGCTCGAGAACGCGCTCGAGTTCGCGGCCACCGTGTGCCAGGGCCAGACGTTGCAACCGGAGGACCTCCCCCCGGAGCTGCAGCCGAACTCCGCGCGCGCGACGGCGCCGTCCGACACGCCGTGGCCGGGCGCCCTCCAGGCGCCGGTGGATCCACCTGCGGCCGAGGACGAGCGTCTCTCGCTGCAGCGCGCGCTCGAGGTGCACCACTGGAGCCGGGCCGAGACGGCCCGGGCGCTCGGGATGAGCCGCAGCACGCTCTGGCGCCGCATGCGGGCCCTCGGGCTGGAGTGACACGGTTCGTTGCAGGCCCGTGAAACGTCTCGCTGCGGCTTTCTGAGACGTTTCGTCGTGAACGGCAGCCATTCTTCAGGAAAAACACAAGTAGTTACGCGGCGTACCTGTTCGGCACGGCTCGCGCAGTGGTGGTCCCAGGAGGAGCGTTCAATATGCGGATGTGCGTGGCCATGGCGATGCTCGCCTTCTCGTGGGCCGCTCAGGCGGCCGAGCCGTTGATGAAGCCGTTCGTGCTGGCGGCGCGCGAGCAGGGGAAGGTGCTGGAGGTGGCGGAGGCCGCCCAGGCGAAGCTCACGGCAGCAGGCTTCGAGGTCGCAGGCTCCTTCTCGCCCTACCCGGGCGCCCTCGTCGTCGCCGTCACGAGCGATGAGCTGAAGGAGCTCGCCGCGACGTCGCGCTTCGGCGGCTACGCGGCGGCGCAGCGGGTCACCTTCAGGAAGGTCGGCGACGAGGTGCAGGTCGCCTACACCAACCCGCGCTACATGGCGGCCGCCTACCGCATGACGAGCGATCTCGCCCCGGTGGCGGCGAAGCTCGAGGCCGCCCTGGGCCGCGTCGAGGAGTACGGGTCGGATGACGGGAAGAGCGCCCGCGACCTGCGCGGCTACCACTACATGCTCGGCATGCCGTACTTCGACGATCCGTCGCGGTTCGGTAAGTTCAAGAGCCATGCGGCGGCGGTCGACGCCATCGAGGCGGGGCTCGCCGCCAAGCGGGGCGGGGCGAGCAAGGTCTACCGGGTAGACCTGCCGGGCGAGAAGGAGACGGTCTTCGGGGTGGCGCTCACCGACGGCTGCTCGTCCGACGCGCGCATCATGAAGGAGATCGACTTCAAGCCCACCCGCTCCACCGGGCACCTCCCCTACGAGCTCCTGGTCTCCGGCGACGAGGTCTTCGCCCTCTTCGGCAAGTTCCGCATCGCCGTGAACTTCACCGACCTCA
>WNGL01003938.1_pt1 | contig 17884 bp, 18 predicted proteins | sample 5400591 | NCBI WGS metagenome assembly WNGL01 (sample SAMN13153377, study PRJNA577476) | soil metagenome | isolation source: 80 cm soil or saprolite under Garry oak tree replicate 1 | place: USA:California | collected 2016-06-15 | reverse complement strand
GAAGGGCGTATGGACGACGTTGAAGGTGCCTGCCGGATCCGGCAGCGCGCCATCGGCGGGAGGCTTCGCGTAGACGATCTGGGTATTTTGAATCATGGGTCGTCTCACCCTCGCCGGATTTTGGGTTTTGCCACGGCTAAAAGCGCCCTTCCGCGCGGAGCCGCTTGCCGATTTCCGTGATCCTTCTTTCGCCTTGGTCGAGCGCAAGCTGGCTCGTATGAACGGAGTAATTGCCGAGCACGAGGTGGTGGGGATGCTTGACGGCCGAGCCCAGGATGAAGCCCGTGTCTTCGCGCGCTTCGAAGTCAAGAGCCCTGTTCGACTCTTCGAACACCGCCAGCTCGCCCTTGTCCACGATCTCAGGCGTTGCCAGCTTTCCTCGATGCACTGCGATCCAGGCAACCCTGTGATCGTCCGGAGGTTCGTAGCGCCATTTCTCGCCCTTCGCGAGCGCGACATCCAGATAGTTCATCGCCGCCGGCGCGGGCACCTTACTCGCGGCTTCACCGAGGCGGCCGAGGATGACGCGCGCCGGGCCGTGCGACCGGAAGCGCTCGCCCCCGAGGTACTGTGCTTCGGGTTCTATGCTTTCCATCTCCGGAGGAAGAGCGATCCACAGCTGATAGCCCTTGACGCGCGCGGTCCCCACCGCGCCTCCGGTATGCCATACGCCGCCGCTTGCGCGCATCCATTCGACGCCCCCCGGCTCGATGATGCCTTTCGTGCCGGAGGTCTCCTCATAGGTGATCTGCCCCTCGAAAATGAGCGAAAGCGTCGCGATGCCGGAATGCGGATGAAACCCGATCGGCGGCGTGTTCTTCGGGTCGATCTCGAAATAATCCAGAAACACGAAAGGCTTGATCAGCTCGCCCACGTCCGACGGACTGACGAGCCGCGTGATGGGCCCATGCGAATTTCCGCGCGTACGGTGGACGACGCCGCGAGCGCGGGCTTCGGCAGCGGCTTTGGCGAGTGGCCTGTTCACCAGAGCCGAGTTCTCGATGGTCAGTTCGTTCGGATTGTTCGTCATGAATGCGCTCTCCGTTTCAAATTGGACATGTTCACTCGGGTCGCCGATTGAGTGCCGTACCGCTCGACTGCTTTGCGTTCGACATTTCCGGTTCCTTTTCTGGAGTGAAGCGCGAGGTCCTGAACATATCGTTCCGTTGCCCATCGTGGTAGCCTATATTTCTAGATACAACCCATCGTTCATGTCGATAGATGCTTGACGGCGTTTCACTCGATCAACTCCGCACATTTATCGCGGCAGCCGATGAAGGAAGCTTCTCCGCGGGCGGACGCCGGCTGCGAAGAGCGCAGTCGGTCGTCAGTCAGACGCTGGCGAATCTGGAGGCCCAGCTCGGCGTCAAATTGTTCGATCGGTCGAGCCGCTCACCGGTCTTGACCAAGCAGGGTGTGGCGCTTCTGGCAGAAGCGCGCGCGGTCGTAAGTGGGATGGATGTTTTCAAGGCTCGCGCGAAGGGCCTGTCGGACGGCCTCGAGCCCGAGCTGAGCGTCGTTGTGGACGTGATGTTCCCGCTCGAGCAGCTCACCAGCGCCGTCGCGGCCTTTCAGGCGGAATTCCCGGCGACGCCGCTTACGCTTCATGTCGAAGCACTGGGTGCTGTTTTACAGCCGGTGATCGAGGGTCGCTGCGCCTTCGGGGTGATGGGCACTCTGCCCACCGCCCCTGCAGAGCTCACACGCGAACAACTGCTCAGCGTGGGAATGGCTTTTGTCGCGTCCCCCACCCATCCTTTGGCGTCACTCAAGGGCCCAATTCCAGCGCGTGTCCTTGCGCAACATAGGCAACTGGTTCTCACGGACCGTTCCGAACTGTCGCAAGGAAAAGACTTCGGCGTTTTTTCGGCGAACACCTGGCGGCTCGCCGACCTTGGCGCGAAGCACGCCTTTTTACGCGCAGGTCTAGGCTGGGGCGGCATGCCCGTGGGCGTGATCGAAACCGATTTGGCAAATGGATCGTTGGTGAAAATTGGGATTGAGGATATACCTGACGCCAACCTCGTCATGGTGATGTCAGCAGTGTACCGAACAGACACGCCGCCCGGCCCAGCCGGGCGCTGGCTGATCGAGCGCCTCAAGTCGAAGCGGATCAGCGCATGAAAGCCGGGCTGTAGGCCCAGCCGATCTGGAAGCCGATGTCGGGCGTATTGTCGTAGTTGCGCATGTTTTCCGTGATCGCGAAGGTCCATACCGATGCGTCGACGCGATGGCGCAGGCCGATCGAGATCTGGTACTTGGTCTTGAGCAGCCCCGGCAGATCGGTGTCCTCGTGCGTGAACACGCTCGGGCTTACGTAGTATTGAGCGACGATATTGGTCTTCTGGCTATAGCTGTATTCATAGCCAAAGATGTAGGTGGGCACGATCTCCGTCCGGTCGGTCGCCGTCAGGACGCTGCCCCGGGTGCGCACCGCGGCCGCGCTCAGGTAAGCCGCGTGGCGTCCGGCGAAGCGCTGCAGCGTGGCCTGCAGGCCGATGTCGGCATGGCCGGTCGACAGAAAATCCCGCTGCCCGTCTATCGGGACCTTCACGGCCCCTTCCAGCACGAGATTCCAGGGCGAGGGTGCCGCCGCGACCGAATAGCGCAGAGCGAAGGTGGGATCGAGCAGTCCGCCGTCCAGGTGAGCGTTCAGGAACACCGTCTGCGCATTCTTGAGATCGAGGATGACGTTGACGGTGTTGCGCTCGACCGCGGGCCTGCCGTACGAGTCGAACCCGAAAGTCTTGTGGAAGCTCTCGATCGCGCCGTCCATGAAGCCGCCGCTGTAGTTCACGGCGCTGAAGGTGGCGTTGACGCTCCAATGATCGGCCAGCTTCCGATGCAGGGTTACGTCGACGAGTCCGAGCTCGAGATCGACGAGATAGGCCTCGCCGGGCAAGGCGCGGATCGCCGCGACGTCCGCGGGTCCAAGGCGGCGGCGTCCGGGCAGCGACTTGAGGTATTGCTCGACGTTCGGGCTCATCGCCCAGGTATTCTGGTAGCCGAGAAGGACTTCGACGCCCCAGCCGCCCGTCGGAGCCCACACGGCGTGCGCGGGACGCATGTCCAGGCGCAGAAAACCGAAAGGCGTGAGATCGCGCTCGCGCAGCAAACCGAACTTCGGGTACCCGGGCGCATCCTCCGCGGCCGCGGACCCGAGCAGGAAAAAAAGGAAGAGCGCCGTAGCGCGGAGCCTGCGTGACGGCGAGAAAAGCCTAAGACAGCTGAAGGCGAAAGGCACGCTCGGAAGATATCGTTCCGTCGCTCATCGCGGTAGCCCGTATTTATCGATAAGAACGATCGCTCCAGTCGATAGATGCCCCGGCGCTAGTTCTTCGGGTGCAGCACCAGCTTCTGCACGCGCCAGTTGAGCAGCTCCGCGACGTAGAGCACGTTCTCCGACGGGCAGGCGATCTCGTGTATCCAGCCGAACTGCTTCAGCTGCTTCCCGGATTCGCCGAGCACGCCTAGCAGCTTTCCGTCCAGGGACAGCTTGAACACGCGGCCCGGGAACGCGTCGGAAGCGTAGAGCACCTGCTTCGGCCCGGGCGTGATGCACACCGCCCACGGCGCGCCGGGCATCATCGTCTTCGGCCCGCCCCCCGCCTCGATCTTCGCGAGGTCCGGCAGGTTGCCGATCGCCGGGCGCGCCTGCGCATCGTAGGGCACGTCGATCGTGAACTCGCGCTGGAACGTCCCCTCGCCGTCGAACACCTGGATGCGCCGGTTGCCGCGGTCCGCGACGTAGATGTTGCCCTTCGCGTCGGCGGCGATCGAGTGCGGCGTGTTGAACTCGCCGGGCTTCGCGCCCTTGCTCCCCCACGACTTCACCCACTTGCCGTTCCTGTCCACCTTGGCGACGCGCGAATTGATGTATCCGTCGCTGATATAGGCGTTGCCGGCCGCGTCGAAGGCGACGTCGGTCACCTGTCTGAAGCGCCCGTCTTCGTGAGGCAGAGGCGGATTGGGGCGCTCGAGCGGCGCCGTTTCCCTGTCCGATGCTTCCTGCTTGCGCCCGAACACCATCGCAACGCGGCCCCGGGGATTGAATTTCACGACCATGTCCGATCCCTTGTCCGTGACCCAGACGTTGTCGTTCGGGTCCACACGGACGGTATGGCCGAACGACCAGGCGTACAGGTTCTTGCCGATCTCGCGCACGAAATTTCCTTCGGGATCGAACTCGAGCAGCTGCGCGGCGGCGGCGGAGTAGGCCGGGCCCGTGGTGTTGCCGCGCGACAGGACGAAGACGTGCCCCTTCGAATTCAGCGCGACGCCGGTGACTTCGCCCAGATACAGGTCCTTCGGCAGCTTGAGCGGGTCGGTCCCGTCGAACGGAATCTGCGGCACCGCGTCCTGTGCCAATACGGGCGAGGCAAGCAGCAGCAGGCCAAAAAGCAGGCGTTTCATGACATCCTCCTTGAGCGGGTGTTGCGGCGCAGTGCGCCGGGGACTTCTCCTGCAACGGGCGAGTATAACGGCAGACACCCGCGCAGCGGCGGCGAATTGGACTAAACTAGCTTCCGTCGCTCCGGGCCGAAGCACCGGTCCGGGCGGGCCTTCAATCCAATTTCTTTCGTCAGGAGAGTTCTTGTGCCAACCGGAAAAGTGAAGTGGTTCAACGCATCGAAGGGTTTTGGTTTCATCCAGGCAGACGACGGTTCGAAGGACGTGTTCGTGCATGTCTCGGCGGTGGAGAAGGCCGGCCTGTCCACCTTGAACGAAGGCCAGAAGGTGGGATACGAGCTGGTCACGGGCAAGAACGGCAAGACCTCGGCCGAGAACCTGAAGGCGATGTGACCACCCGCCCCAGGGAGAATTCCTGCAGATGAACATCATCTGGCGCTTCTACAGCGACCCCGCTCACGCCTGGAGATGGCAGCAGATTTCCGCGGACCGTACGGTCGTCTCGGAATCGCATCGGGCCTACAAGAACTACGAGGGGTGCCTGGCCGATGCCAGGGAAAAGGGTTACGTCTTTCAGGCGCCACAACCCAAGTCGAACAAGGGGCGCCTGCGCTAGGGCAGTTCCGGCCGGCGGAAGCGCCGATCTCGCCGAGGCCTGCCCGGCGGAAGCATTATTCTCGTGCCCTGCCGGATGAGCTTGCCGTCTTTCCGGGCCACGGATGAAATACAAAGACTACTACGCCGTGATGGGCGTCGACCGCAAGGCGAGCGCCGAGGAGATCAAGAACGCGTACCGGAAGCTCGCGCGAAAATATCATCCGGACGTTTCCAAGGAGCGCGACGCCGAGGAGAAGTTCAAGGAGCTCGGCGAAGCCTATGAAACCCTGAGGGACCCGGAAAAGCGCGCCGCCTACGATCAGCTGGGCAGCCATCGTCCCGGACAGGAGTTCAAACCGCCCCCGGGGTGGGAGCAGCAATTCGGCGGCGGTCCGTTCTCGTTCGACGATATCGATCTGGGGGATCTTTTCGCCGGCATGATGGGCGGCACGCACCGCGCCGGACGGCGCGGCGGCAAGGTTCCCGTTCCCGGGGAAGACTACGAGGTCACCGCACACATCACGCTCGAGGAAGCCTACCGCGGCACCGAGGTGAATCTCGAGCTGACCGTACCCGAGTACGACGAAAGCGGCTTCGCCCACCGCGTGCGGCGCGCCTTCAAGGCGCGCATCCCCAAGGGCGCCACGGACGGCCAGCGCCTGCGCCTGCCCGGCAAGGGAGGCAAGGGGCTGAACGGCGGACGCGACGGCGACCTGTATCTCAATATCGCACTGCATCCGCACCGCCTGTTTCGCGCGAGCGGCCACGACCTCTTCCTCGATCTTCCGCTCGCCCCGTGGGAGGCGGTGCTCGGCGCGAGCGTGCAGGTGCCCACGCTGGGCGGATCGGTGCGCCTCAAGGTCCCGCTGGGGACGCATGCCGGCCGGCAACTGCGGCTCGCCGGGCGCGGCCTCCCCAAGCCGCATGGGGGAGAGGGCGACCTCTTCGCGATCGTCCAGATCGCGGTGCCGACCGTGGCGAGCGAGCGCGAGCGCGCGCTCTTCAAGGAGCTCGCCGAGGCCTCGACCTTCAACCCGCGCGGACATTTCGAGGAGGAGGCTGCGAAGTGAAGACCGGGCAAGCGATGTGGCTGCACGAACGCCTCGAGCTCGCGCTCGAGGAACTGTGCGAGCTGTCGGGCCTGTCAGAAACGGAGCTGCGCGAGCTCGTGGACTACGGAGTGCTCGCGCCGATCGATCCGGACGCACAGCGTTGGGCATTCGGCGCGGACCGGCTGGTCGTCGCGCGCAGCGCGCGCCGCCTGCGCCAGGACTTCGACCTGGACCCGCACGCGGTGGCGCTGGTGGTCGCGCTGCTCGAGCGCGTCCGCGATCTCGAAGAGGAGCTGCGCGACCTGCGCGCCAGGCTCCCCGGCGGCCGCGCCGAATAGCGCCGCTTCAGGGCACGAAGAGGCTCGCGCAATGTCCCGCCTGCGCCGGCGAGTCGGCGATGCTCCTTCCGCGCGGAACGCACTGGTCGGGCGGCATGGGCACGTTGTTCTCCACTTGGCGCACCAGGAGATCGAAGGCGCGCTGCGCGTGCGGCTCGATCAGCTCGAGCTGCGGGAACACGTCCTGGAACGTCTCGATATGGTTGCCGTTCTGGATCTCGTACAGGCGATACGCGGGCCGGTCGCGGTCATCGTTATCTCGCCCGTGCTTTGACGCGGCCGCGACCTTGCGCGCGTACGCGCGCGCGTGGTGGTCGATCGGCAGCAACGCGTCCATGGTGCCTGCGACGGTGACAAGCGGGCGCCGGATCTTTCCCGTCGTGGCGAAGGCGGCGAACTGCGCGCCGACGTCCGAGAAAGAAAGTCGGTTCACGTAGTTGTAGGTTCCCGTGCCGCTCCCATAGGTATCGTAGGTGGGATCGAGGCGCTTCTGCCACTGGCATTGCGTCACTTCCCAGAACTGGGCGTTGTAGAGCCCCCAGAACGAAACCGCCCCCGAGACGATATCGGGCGGATAGCCGGCGCCGCGGATGTTGTTCGCCGCGGTCCCTGCGCCGTTGAATCCGGAGGCGACGTAATCCGGGAAGTTCAGAATGGCCGGAGGCAAGTCGGTCAGGATATTGGGCGCGTGCTCGTCGACGAAAGTGCCTTCCCAATCGACGCCGCCGTCGAAGAGGTCCGGCGCCAGTTCGACCGCGCGGCGTACCTGGTAGCCGCCGTTCGAGGTGCCGACCGCGTAGGTGAAGCGCGGCGAGCGGCCGTAGCCCGCCTTGACGCCGTCCCGCGCGAGCTGCGCCCCCTTGATCATGAATTCCGCCCAGCGGGTGAAAGGCTGGCCGGGATCGTTGTCGAAGAAGTGCACGAAGACCGGGGACGCCGGGTTGAGCCGGCAGGCGAGCGGATCCGCGGGTGGCGGCGGCACAAGCGTGACGATCGACAGGTTCAGCACGCCCTTGTTCTGCGAGGCGTAGGCGTAACCCTGCTGCAGCACGTAATCGCTCCAGGCGAAATCGCCATTGAACTCGCTACGCGTTCCCGAGGCTCCCGCGACCACCAGCCGGCCGTTCCAGTCGTTCGGCAGCCGCAGGAGAAAACGCGCCTGCCCGGCCGGGTCGGAAGCGATGCGCGCGTTGAGCTGCACGCCGGGGACCGTTTTGGTGATCGGAGTGCGCTTGCCCGCGCTGGGCGCGATCACGCCGCGATCGGTGACGGGAGTGAAGGCGCCCGCCGGCAGCCCGGTCAGCGAATTGTTGGCCGGCGTCGTCGAAGGATTGGCGGTGGTGAGGTCAGCGCTCTGGAAGCAGGTCGGGTCCACGAGCTGATTGCCGAGAGACTTGAGAACGTCGGCGCAAGTCACCCCTGCGCGGGCTGAGAAGGGAACGAGGAGCAGCAGCAAATGCGCACAGCGGATTCTCGGAAGCATCGTGTCCCTCCTGATTGGATCGGCGCTCCGAGTGTATCAACGGCAATCCTCGCTCACAAGGCCGGCGCAAAGCGATCCTTGAGATTCAGGAAATGGACTTCGAGGAGGTGAAACGATGCAGCGGCGGCAAGGAAGCTGAGCGCCGTGCCGACGATGATGTACGTAAAACCGACGAGGACCGAGCTGCCTGGTTCCAATGCGAGGGTCGACAGCACAGGCTTACCCACCAGGAAGTGGAGGGGAACGCTCAGCACGTACATCGCGTAGCTGTACTTCGCGACTCTCCGCAGGAAACTCCAGCGCAGCGCTCCGAGCCAGCCCGCCGCACCGAGCTGATCCGCCGCAACTCCCGCCGCAACCAGCAACGCAAACGCGATCGCAAGAAAACTGAGCCCCAAGGTGAGAGTCATTGGATCGGCGAGGTGGTAGCCGCGCGAGATCACCGCCCCGGCGAGGAGGGAGAGGACGCTCGCGGCGATCAGGAACCGGCGGTGATCCAGCGTCCACGAGGCCGCAGATGGAACGCGAAACGCAGCGGCAGCGGCGCCGCCGAGAGCCAGGGCATCCATGCGGGTCACCAAGAACGTGTAGATCCCCGGGGTTCCCGTCAGGAGCATGGCAACCCGAAGCGCCAGGGCCGCCGCGGCGACGGCGAAGCACAGGCGCATGACCCATTCGGCGCTGCGCCGGTGTATCACAAACGGCCACAGGAGATAGAACTGCTCCTCCAACGCCAGGGACCAGAAGTGGGACACCGCGGCTTCACCTGGATGGAATGCCCCGTACCAGTTCGAAAAATAGGCCCAGTGGGACAGCTCGACCATCGGATCGCGCTTGAAGGAAGCGGGCAGGAGGCCGAAGGCCGGCAGAAGAACGAACAGGACGAGGAGCGTCGCGTAATAGAGGGGAAAGATCCGCAGCACGCGGCGCACGAAGAACGAGCGGTAGTAACCGGATGAGTCGCGCGCATCCAGCAGGATGCCGGTGATGAGAAACCCGCTGAGAACGAAGAAAAGCTGAACGCCGATCCAGCCTCGATGCAGAGCCGAAACGAACGGGTAGGCGACACCGCCGAATGTGAACATCAGATTGAGATTGTGCGGAACAACGAGAAGAATCGCGATTGCCCGAAGGCCATCGAGGGTGGGCAAACGCGCCGGCAGGGAAACAGGACGCGCCGGCGCCGAGATCGAGGAGCTCATGGATGTTCGTTGGCGTAAACCTGCTGCCTCACCGTTGCACTCGCCAACAGCATCCCGATTTCGTCGCGGCGATTCCTTTCAATCACCTGACAAAGAGTTGGTAGACGCTTTCAAGGAAGTCCGACCACCGCCCCCTCCTTCGGATAGCTGATCGCGTAGCCCACGCTGAATTTCAGCGTCTGGTTCGGCGCGATCGAACGCGCCCAGGCGACCACGCCCTGCCGCTCTTCCCAGTTCTCGTCGGTGGGTTTCGGCTCGAACTTCGCCTCCACCTTGATCTGGTCGTTGGTCGAGACGGGCGAGGATTCCAACACCAGCAGCTCGACCGGCGTCTTGTGATGGCTCGTGAGCGTGTAGAGATCGCTCACCTCGCGCTCGTTGCGCTGGCCGATGATTCCGCCCGAGCCGTTCCTGTCCTTCGCGCGATCGACCTTCACGCGCACCAGGCTGTCGCGTCCGAACGCGAGCACCAGTGCCGCGGAGGTTTGCGGGTTCCAGCTCGTCGCGCCGACGTAGTTGCCGTCGCGGTAGAGCTGGATGTCTCCGGCGAGCCACACGCCTTCGGGGCGTTCGGCCTCAGCGGTGACGACCGCCTGAGCGTCCAGCCTCGGCACGACGCGCAGGCGCATTTTTACCGGGAGCGCAAGCTTCGCGAGCGATACGGTCAGCCTGCGGCCGTCCGAGGGCAGGCTCACCGCGCCCGGTACTTCGAACTCTGTGGTGAACGTGGTCTGCACTTCGACGGGCGTTTCCTGGCGCAGCTCGTCGACTTTCGCGCGCATCAGCGCGGCGGGGGCTTGGGCTGGGCGAACGGACGACTCCGACACTGCCCCGGCGCTCGGGGTGTACAACGACAACTTCCACGGACGCGGCTCGGCACCTTGAGGCGAGAGCCGCGGCTGGCCGGTGGAAAGTTTCAGCCTGACGTTCGTCCAGTCCTCACCCGTGGTCTGGGAGATCGTGCCCTGGCGCTCGAGCGACACCTTCGATCCCGCCGAATCCAGGCCGGCGCGGTACGCCGGCCGCCATCCGGCGCCGTTCACCTGGTAGGACACTCTCAGCTCGCCCGGCCGCTCGGCGGAAACGCCGACCGCGATCGTGCGCACGTCCTTCGCGCCGCTTTTCAGCCGCGCGAGATCGCGTTCGAGCGCGCGGATCTGCTTGTCGATCTCGCGCTTTTGCACCTGCACCTTCTGGATCCTGCCGAAAGCGTCGCTGCCGCCGCGCCGGACCGCTTCGATCGTTTCGGCGAGCGACCGTGCATTGGGAATGGGCGCGGGCTTCTCCCCGGCCGGCGCGCCCAGGCGCGAAATGAATTCGGCGGTCATCTGGGCAGACCTGGCATCGACCTCGAGAACCGCCTGCCGGTCCTTGAGCGCCTGGATCTTCTCCTCGATCGCGGACTCGCGCGCATTCGAGGCCGCCGTGCGGCTCTGGTCCTTCGTGGAGACTTCGCCTATATAGACGCCGGGACCCGCTTCCACGCGCACCGTCTGCGGATCGAAATTCGCCGGCAACCCGGAGATCTCGAGCCGCGTCATGCCCGGGGTGACCCGCGCGCTGCGCTCGACCGTCGCGCTGCCCGGATAGAGCGTCACGGCGGTGATGCGGGATGCGTCCTGCGCTATTGCCGTGCCGCAGCCAATTGACATCGCGACCAGCACGGTTCCAATACTCGTCCTTCGATGAAGCGTCATTGTTCAACCCCTCTCATCCGGCGTCACGCCGTTTCAATGTCGGTAAACGCGCCGGCGCCGCTGACGGGGTTAAAACACTACTCGGCTTTTATATTCGCCCCTCTCGCAATCTTCGTAAACGTCGCCACGTCGTCGCGGATCAGCTTGTCGAACCCTTCCGGCGTGGTCGGTTGCGGCTGCAGGCCGATCGGGATCCAGCGCTCTCTCGCGTCGGGCTCGGAGAGGATGCGCACGATCTCGCGGTTGAGTTTCGCGATGATGGGACGCGGGACGGCGGACGAGGTGAGCAGCCCGAACCACAGGATAGCCTCGTAGCCCGGTACGCCGGCCTCCGCGACGGTCGGCACTTCGGGCAAGAGCGGATCGCGCTCCGCCGACGAGACGCCCAGGCCCGTGAGCTTGCCCTCCTTCACCTGGCCCACTGCGTTCGCGATCGGCGCCATGAAGAACTGCACGCGCCCGGTCAGGGTCTCGGTGAGCGCTTCCGGGATGCCCTTGAAGGGAACGTGTACGACGTCGATCGCCGCCATCGCCTTGAACATCTCTCCGGCAAAGTGCGTGCCGCTGCCCACGCCCGCGGAGGAGAAGTTGAGGCTCCCGGGCTTGGCGCGCGCCTGCGCGATCAGCTCCTTCACCGACCTGATGCCGAGCGCGGGCGAAACCACGAGCACGTACTTCGAGCTCGCCGAGAGCGTGATGCCAGAAAGATCCTTGAACGTGTCGTAGCTCAGATTCGAATAGAGGATGGGCGCGATGGCGTGCGCGGACGAAACCGAGAGCAGCGTCGCGCCGTCGGGCGCGGCGCGAGCGACCATGCCCGCTGCGAGCGTGCCGCCCGCGCCCGGGCGGTTGTCGACGATCACCTGCTGCTTCCAGGCTTCGCCGAGCTTCTGCGCGACGTAGCGCGCGGTGATATCCGGCCCGCCGCCCGGGGTGAAGCCGACGAGGATGTGGATGGGCTTAGCCGGGTAATCGACCGGCGCTTGTGCGTGAGCCTGCTTTATACAAAGCGCGGCGGCAAACAGCAGTCCTATCATGCATGTCTTCATCCGCGATGCTCCCTGCACCTTAGCTTCACGCATGCTCCAGGGGACGCACCGCGCGCAGCCTTCCGCCGATTTCCTTTTGAGCAGCCTTTAGGTCGTAGGCCGCCTGCAGATTGAGCCAGTACTGCGGCGATTGCCCGAAAGCACGGCCGAACAGCAGGGCCAGCTCCGCCGTGACGGGACGCGCGCCCTTGACGATATGGGAAATCCGCATGGGCGAAACGCCGATGGCGCGCGCGAATTCGGCCTGGGACGTGCCGAGTTCTTCGAGCGCCTCCTTGAGAAACTCCCCCGGATGGATCGGGGGCAAGCCGTTCTTGATGGTCATATCATCTATCCTCAGTGGTAATCGGTAATTTCCACATCGAAAGCATCACCGCGCTCGAAGCGAAAGCACACGCGCCATTGATCGTTGATGCGGATGCTCCACTGCCCTTTCCGGTCGTGCTTCAATGCCTCCAGGCGGTTGGAAGGCGGGAAGCGCAGATCGTCGACCGTCGTCGCCGCGTGAAGCTGCGTTAGCCGCATCGCCGCCCGTTTGCGGATCTCCGGCGGCAGGCGCCGCGACTTAGCGGTTGCAAAGAAGCGCTCCGTCTCGGGCGAGGCAAAGGAGCGGATCACAACCGAAAATATAAACTATTTGTTTATGTCCGTCAAGCGACAAGCCGAGGTTTCCCCTGTGGCCTACAGCTTGCCTAAAATCACCGTCGCGCGGAAAACAGGGCCGCCAGCATCGCGATCACCGCCAGCGCCATCACGCCGGTCGCGAGCCAGCCCAGATTCTTCAGGCGCCGCCTGGCGGTGAAGGGCCCCATGATCTCCGGGCGCGCCGCCATCAGCATCATCACCGCCATGATCGGCACCGAGATCACGCCGTTGATCACTGCGCTCCAGACGAGCGCCCTCACCGGATCGATGTCGGTGAAATTGAGCGCGACGCCTATCGCCGTCGCCGCGATCAGTATGCCGTAGAAGCCGCGCGCCTCCATCAGCCTCAGGCCCAGGCCGATCGGCCAGCGGAAGGATTCGGCGACGGCGTACGCCGCCGACCCGGCGAGCACCGGCACGGCGAGCATGCCGGTGCCGACGATGCCCGCCGCGAACAGCAGGAACGCGAACTCCCCGCCGATGGGGCGCAGCGCCTCGGCCGCCTGCGCCGAGGTCTGGATGTCGGTGATGCCGTGTGCGTGCAGGGTCACGGCCGTGGTCAGCATGATGAAGAACGCCACCAGGTTCGAGAACGTCATTCCTATGTAGGTATCGACCTTGATGCGGCGAAGGTGGGCCCTGGCCTGCTCGGGCGCCTCGCGCAGCGGCGCTTCGCCGTCGGCGGCGCGCTGCTCTTCCACCTCCTGCGAAGCCTGCCAGAAAAAGAGATACGGGCTGATGGTTGTGCCGAACACCGCCACCAGCGTCAGCAGATAATCCGCGTGCAGCGTCACGTCCGGGACGAGCGTGCGTAAACCGACCTCGAGCCACGGCACGCGCACCACGAACACCGTGGCGACGTAGGCGAAGAGCGCGAGCGTCAGCCACTTCAGGAACGGCGCGTACCGGGGAAATGGGATGAAGACCTGCAATCCGAGCGACACCAGCGCGAACGCGACGATGGTGAGGCGCGTCGAGCCTCCGACGAGCAGTTGCAATGCCGCCGCCATCGCGCCGAGATCGGCGGCGATGTTGATCGTGTTGGCGGCGAGCAGGAGCGAGATGACCGCGTAAAGCAAGGGTTTCGGATAGTGCTGCCGGATGTTGGCCGCGAGCCCGTGCCCGGTCACGCGGCCGATGCGCGCGCTCACGATCTGGATTCCGATCATCAGCGGCAGCGTAAACAGCACCGACCACAGCATGCCGTACCCGAACTGCGCCCCGGCCTGCGAATAGGTGGCAATGCCGCTCGGATCGTCGTCCGCGGCGCCGGTGATGAGGCCCGGCCCGAGCTGCTTCAGCAGCGGCAGCCGGGTCGCCGGCTTTGCCCCTACTGAAGCGGCTGCGAGCTGTTGCTCTTTTGCGATCATGGCTGCTGTCAGGGAGCGCGGCGCTGCGGCAGTGTACGGAGAAACCCTGACGAAAGCTTGAACGATCCGGACGATTCCAACTCCAGCCGGCTAGCGCAGGTCCTCCGGCAGGATGTAGTCGGGATAGCGCTTCTTGAACTCGGCGAGCTCGCGCTCGGCTTCAGTCGCCTTGCCGTCGGTCTTGAGCTTGCGAATATCCGCGAGCCACTTTTCGCGCTCCTTCCCCTCGGATACGGCGATACGGCTCGTCAGGCCGCCGACGGCGCCGGCGCCCTGGAGCGTAGCTGCGGATTCCTGAAGAGCGTTCGCGCCCGGGGCCGGGGCAGCCGCGGGCGCCTGCGCCGGCCGGATCGGCTGTTGAGCCTCGAAGACGCGCTGGGCATCCGGCAAGGGTTTTGTCTCTTCGCCCTTGCGAAGTATTTCGACCCCGGGCGGGATTGCCGGCACGCGTGCGGGCTGCCCTGTTGCGCGGCGTTCGCCCGAAAGGGCGGTTTCGACCGTGGGCGGCTTCACTTTGTCGCTCCGCGGTGCAGCCTGCGGATTCGGCGCGACCGGCGCCGGGGCGGGGTGCGGCAAAGCGACCGACGGCGATTTCTGCGGCGAATCGGCTCGCGGCGGCTCCGCGACCGGGGATCTCGCCAACGCCTCGACGCGCTTCGGCTCCGCCGGAGAAGCGCGCGTCGCCTCTGCCGGAGAAACTTTCGCCGGCCGAACGGCCCCCGGTGCCTTGGGCGCTATCGCGTCGAGACCGGATTGCCGCTCGAACACCATGAGCGCCAGCGTGAAGGTCACGAGCACGGTCGCGGCGAGCGCCACCGGCGTACCCCAGCGGCGCGAGAACCCGAACCCCGCAGGGCGCCGTACCGTGCTGGCGACGCGCTGCGACGCCGCCAGGATATTGTCGTCGACCCGCTGCGGCGGGCGCGGTCCCTCCGCATCACGATAGATGTGGCAAAGCTCCTCGTCGCGCCGCTCGATCATGATTCCTTCCCCAGGCTCGCACGCAGCTTCGCCACAGCATAGCGCAGGCGGCTCTTCGCGGTCTCCGGGCCGACGCCGGTCGCCGCGGCGATTTCCTCGATCGACAGCTCGCCCTCCTGCTGCAGCAGAAAGGCCTCGCGCTGCGCATCGGGAAGCTCGACTAGCGCGGCGAGCAGACGCTCCACCGCGCGCTTTCGGTCCAGGCGCAGGTCCGCGGCGAGCTCCGCGGCGGGCGTGTCCTCGAGAACGGATTCGCTTTCCTCGTGGCTCAGGAACGACGCCTGGCCGTTCCCTCGATAGAAATCCATCAGGCGGTTGTGCGCGATCGCGTAGACCCAGGAGGTGAATTTCGCGCGGGCCTCATAGCGCCCGCGGGAATTGACGACGCGCATCCAGAGGTCCTGGAACAATTCTTCGGCTGTGGCCGCATTGCCGACCTGTCGCAGCAGGAACCGGTACAAGGGGAGACGATGGCGGCGGTAGAGCAGCTCGAAGGCGCGGGCATCGCCCCTGCCGTAGCGCAGCATCAGCTCCTCGTCGCTCGCCTCGATCCTCATGCGGCGCAAGTGTAGCGCCTCCGCGGGCCTCCGGCGCTGCACGAGGAGCGCGCGAGGCGGGACGGGCAGGACCGAAACGAGGTCCGACATCTTGGAGTTAACGCTGACGGCGCCCAGGCGGGGTTAGGAACAGCCGCGCTCACTTGCCCGCCCGGATGATCTCGTCGAGCTGCTGGCCCTCTATGTCGGTGTTGATCTGCATCCACAGCGGAAGGTGATCGGACATCTGAAAGGTGAACGCGAGCTTGTCCAGATCGGGGAACAGCTCCTTCGAGCTCCCGGCGTAGAAATCGACCACCCCCGCCTGGTTCGAGAAATTCTGCGGATACCCTGGGTAATGCAGGATCTGATCGTAGCGCTTGTCCTGGGCGAGGTTGGTGCCGAAGGACTTGCCCTCGAGGGCGGCGGGCATCTGAAGCCCTTTCCCGGTCAAAGCCGCGAGCTGCTCGGGCGTTTCGATGTTGAAGTCGCCGACGATGATGAGGTCCTTGTCCTCGCAGGTCTTCTCCTTCCGCTTCAGATCGACCCATTCGGCGAGAGACTGCAGCTCGACCAGACGCCCCGCGGGCGTCCCCCACTGGGCGTGCGCCGCCAGAAGGACGAAATCGAAGCTGCCGGCGCTGAACGACGCCATGAAGGGCTCGCGCCACCAGTCGAACTTAGGCAGATACAGGTTTCCGACTTTCTCGCGCGGCGGATTGGCCGTGGCGGCGAATCCGCTGAATGCGACCGCCCTCTTGTCGTAAATGAATCCGACCCGTTCGTTGTTTCCGCCCGAATCCCTGAGCGCGTCGGAGTAGATGACCCGCCAGGTCGGCCCGAGCACGTCGAGGACGCGGCCCAGGTCCGTCAGGTTGTCGCGCAGTTCCGCGATGCTGATGAGATCGAATTGACCCAGGATCTCGGCGATGTAGTGGATCGCCGCCGCGCTGCGCGCTTTTTTGCCGAACTCCCGGATGTTCCAGGTGGCGATGTTGAGCGTCTCGTCGAGCTTCGAGGACGGGATCGCGGCTTTCGCGATCCTCGACTGCAGGACCTTGAGACCCTTGGCGATTTCCGGGGAAATATTTCCGTGGTTCATGATGATCCCCCTCTATCAGCGTCCTCCCGCCTTTGCGTCCCGGATCGCGCGCCACAGCCGGTCCGGAGTCGCCGGCATGTCGAAGCGGGTGACGCCTGCCTGCCGGAGCGCATCCGATACCGCGTTCATGAGCGCGGGGAGCGAGCCGCTCACGCCCGCTTCGCCCACGCCTTTCGCGCCGAGCGGGTTCGTCGCGGTCGGCACCGGATGCTCGTGGATCGCGAGCCCCTCCACGAGGCCCGCGCGCGGCATCGGGTAGTCCATGAAGCTCCCGCTCAAGAGCTGGCCGGTGTCGGGATCGTACACGGCGTGCTCGCCGAACACCTGCCCCGCCCCTTGAGTGATCCCGCCCTGCATCTGGCCCTCGACGATCTGGTGATTGACGATGTTTCCGGCGTCGTCCACCGCGGTGAAGCGCACGATCTCGGCGATTCCCGTCTCCGGCTCGATCTCGACTTCGGCGACGTGGCAGCCGTTGGGAAAGGTCACGCCGAACCTGCCCTCGCTTTTCACGTCGAGCGCATTCGCGGTGCCGGCGTATTTCTTTGCGAGTGCCGCGAGGCTCACCGCACGGTCGGTGCCCCTGATTCGATAGGAGCCGTCCGCGAACTCGATGTCCGCTGCGGCCGCCTCGAGATCCCTGGCCGCGAGCGCGAGGCCTTTTTCCACCACCTGCTTCGCGGCGAGCTGCATGACGCTCCCCACGCCGAGGAGCGAGCGCGAGCCGCCGGTCGCGTTGCCGACCAGGCGCACCGCGGGGTCGCCATTCCGGAGGCGGAACTTTTCCACCGGCACGCCGAGCACGGAGGAGACGATCTGCGCGTAGCTCGTCTCGTGGCCCTGTCCGTGCGAGTGCGAGACCGCGTACAGAGTCACGCCGCCGTCCGCGCCGAAACGCAGCTCGACCTGGTCGGAGGGCGCAAAACCCCCGCCGCTCGCTTCGATGTACGCGGCCATGCCGCGCCCGCGAAGTTTTCCGCGCGCGGCAGCCTCGGCCCGCCGTGCGGGGAATCCGGCCCAGTCGGAAGCTTTCAGCGCGTCGCCGAGCACGCCCTCGAAATCGCCGCAGTCGTAGGTGATTCCGTTTGCCGCCTTATACGGAAAGCTATTTTTCGAAACGAGGTTCCTGCGCCGCAGCTCGGCGGGGTCGATGCCCAGCTCCACCGCGGCCTCATCGACCAGGCGCTCGAGCATGTACGACATCACCGGGCGGCCCGCGCCGCGGTACGCGGCGCCGGGCGCCTTGTTCGTCACCGCGAGCTTGACCCGGGCGCAGGCGGCCGGCACCGCGTATACGCCGGTGAGGCACGCGACCACGCCCTGCGTGTTGATGAAAGGGCCGGTCGGGGCGAGATACGCGCCGAGGTCGGCGATGTAGGAGAAGCGCAGCGCGAGGAATTTCCCCGAAGAGTCGAGCGCGAG
>WNGL01006700.1_pt1 | contig 17890 bp, 15 predicted proteins | sample 5400591 | NCBI WGS metagenome assembly WNGL01 (sample SAMN13153377, study PRJNA577476) | soil metagenome | isolation source: 80 cm soil or saprolite under Garry oak tree replicate 1 | place: USA:California | collected 2016-06-15 | reverse complement strand
GCCGCGCCGGCCGCGGTTCGAAGGCCCAGTCCTCCCGGGCGATCCATCCGTGCATGGGGGCCGGGTGCGTGCCGCGGAAGGGCCGCACCTTCTCGCCCACGTCGTAGCGGAAGCCCTGCTGGAGGCGCCGCTCGCGGGCCGCGTCGCCGTGGTACAGCCGCTCGAACTCCGCCAGCTTCACCCTCTGCGCCTCGGGGGGCCGCACCCAGCCGTAGTGGAACATGCGCCCGCCGCTCGGAGCCACCTTGAGCTTGCGGGCGGTCTCCCCCGGGCCGGCGCGGAACCCCTGTGCGTCGCGCCAGGATCGCACGCCAGCGCCGTGCTTCACCGCCCGGATCTCGCGCCGGTACCAGCGCCGCGAGACCCCGACCGTGTGGAACGAGCCGTAGAAGTGGACGTAGTCGAAGAGCAGACCCTCCAGTCGAGCGTCGTCGTGCAGGCGCTCGAGCGCGGCCCGCACGGCGGGGTGGCCATCCTCGTGCAACGCCTCGTCGGCCTGGACGTACAGGCAGACCTGTCCCGTGCAGCGCGCCAGGGCGAGGTCGGTCTGATGGGCGAGCACCCTCCCCCGCTCGAGCTGGCCCTCGTCCCATCGCGACTCGAGCACCACCACCCGCGGGTCGCCCAGGGAGCGGACCAGATCGAGCGTGCCGTCGGACGAGACCCCGACGTTCACCACCAGCTCGTCCACGAGCGGCAGGATGGAGCGGATGGCCGGCAGGATGGGGTAGCCGAGCCGGACGGCGTCGCGGACGAAGGTGAAGCCGGAGGTGCGCATGGTCGGAATCGGTGTGCCCCTCACCCCAGCCCTCTCCCCCGCCGGGGGAGAGGGAGAGGGCCCAGCCAGGGCCCTGTCATCCCTCGAGCTTGGTCAGCGCGTCCAGCAGCGCGGTGGTGGAGTGCTCCTTGGGATCCCCTGCCACCGCCACCCGGCCGCCGTAGCGCTTCACCTCGGCCGCCTCGGGGATGGTCTCGGGGGTGTAGTCGGTGCCCTTCACCTGGACGTCCGGCCGCAGGGCTCGGATGACGGGCACCACGTCCTTCGTGTCGAACAGGACGACGTGGTCGACGCATGCCAGCGCCGCCACGATCTCGGCCCGCTCCGCCTCGGGCACCACCGGCCGGCCGGGGCCCTTTCCCAGCAGTCGGGTCGAGGCGTCCCCGTTCACCGCCACCACCACCTCGTCGGCGAGCGCCTTCGCGCCTTCCAGATAGCGCAGGTGGCCGACATGGAAGAGATCGAAGACGCCGTTCGCGAGCGCGATGGTGCGGCCGGCCGCGGTCGCCTCGGCGCGCAGGCGCGGCAAGTCGTCGAGGCGGACGAGCTTCGCCATCACCCCTTCGCGATCTCGGCCAAGAGCTCGGCACGCGAGACGGTGGCCGTGCCGGGCTTGAGCACCACCAGCGCGCCCGCCACGTTGGCGAGCCGGGCGGCGGCCTCGGCGCCGGCCCCCGCCGCCACCGCCGCGCAGTACGTCGCCGCCACCGTGTCGCCGGCCCCGGTCACGTCGACCGCCTCCTGCGTGCCGTGGGCCGGGACATGCAACACCGGCTCGCCCTTCCGGAAGAGCGACATGCCGTGCCGGCCGCGCGTGACGAGGAGCTGCTCGCAGCCGACCTTGCGCAGGAGCACGCGGGCGGCGCGCTCGAGGGCTCCCGGCCCGGAGAGGGCGACGCCGCTCGCCGCCTCGAGCTCGGGCTCGTTCGGCTTCACCATGGTGAGCCCGGTGTACGCGAGCAGCCGGTAGCGCGAGTCGACGCAGACCGGCAGCCCGCCCCGCTTCACCGTCCGCAGCGCTTCGAGGGCGCTCGGGCCGATCGACCCGGAACCGTAGTCGCTCACGAGCACCGCCTGGGCGTCCCGCGCGGCGCGCTCGAGCTCGCGGGTGACGCGCGCCTCGGCGGTCGCCGAGAGCGGGGAGGTCGGGGCCCGATCCACGCGCAGCATCTGCTGGCGCCGGGTGGAGCGGCCGCCGGCCAGGATGCGCGTCTTCGACTCGGTGGCGCGCCCCTTCACGCGAACCAGGCCCGACACGTCGACGCGCGCCGTGGCCAGCGCGTCGAGGAGCATCGCCCCGAGCGCATCGTCACCCACCACGCCTACCGCGCGAACCTTGACGCCCAGCGCGGCCAGGTTCTGGGCCGCGTTGCCGGCGCCGCCCGGCTGGAGCTCGCTCCGCTCGTAGCGGACGATCAGGACCGGCGCCTCGCGGCTGATGCGCTCGCTCTCGCCGTAGACGTACTCGTCGGCCATGTAGTCGCCCGCGACGACCACCTCGGCCGAGCGGAAGCATTCGACGAGCCCAGCGAGCTGAGCGATCCCGGTCATGGCGGCGGGTCGGCGCATCGAGGGGTCCTACCGCGGCACGGCGCGCAGCGTCAAACCGGACGCGTCTTCCATCGGCGGTGCAGCCAGTACCATTGGTCGGGGTGCTCGCGGACGCGGCGCTCCAGGCGGTCGCTCAGGTCCTGCATGAAGAGGAGCGCGTCGCGGCGATGGTCGCCGGTGGCGGGCACCGCGAGCGGCCCCTCGATGAGGACGCGATGGCGGCCGTCGCCCAGCGGAACCGCGACCGCGAACACCACCGCCGCCCCGGTGCGCTGCGCCAGCACCGCAGGCGTGGGCGAGGTGGCGGCCGGCACGCCGAAGAAGGTGGGGAAGATCGCGCGCCGGCGCGCCTGGTTCTGGTCGATGACGTAGCCGAGCACGCGGCCCGCGGCGAGGGCGCGCCGGGCCGCCCGGAGCGTCTCGCCGCGCTGAACCACCAGGTCCTCCACCCCGGCCCGGGCGCGGCCGCGCCGCCACAGATCGTTGGCCCCGCTCTTCCCCATCTTTCGGCTGATCATGGTGATGGGGACGCCGCGCAGGGTGTGGGCAGCCGCCAGCAGCTCGAAGTTCCCGAAGTGAGCGGTGCAGGCGATGACGCCCCGGCCCTGCGCCCGCGCCGCCTCGTACCGCTCCCAGCCGTCGTAGACGAAGATGTGATCGAGCTCGCCGGAGGTGAGGCGCGGCACGAGCAGGAACTCGGGCGCGAGCCGGCCCAGGTTGCTGTAGGTGGCGCGGGCGATGGCGCGCCGCTCGGGCTCGGTCTTCTCGGGGAAGGCGAGGCGCAGGTTGTCGAGCACGACGCGGCGCCGCACCCGGAGCGTCCAGAGCAGCCAGGCGAGGAACGCGCCGAAGGCGTAGAGGGCGCGGCGGAGCCAGCGGGGGACGGGGCGGCGCGCGTCAGCCACGGTGCGGCCCCCTCTCCCTGGCCCTCTCCCCCGGTGGGGGAGAGGGGGAATGGGAGCCGGTCGAGGGCGAGGGGGCCGCCGGGGTCGAGGTCGAGGTCGAGGTCGAGGCCGAGGTCGGGGCGAGCACCTGGTCGAGCAACTCTTCCAGCACCTCTTCGCCCTCCACGATCTCGGCGCGGATCCGCACCACGCGCAGCAGCGGGTGGGCGGCGAGATCGGGCGGGAGGCGGACTGCATCCTTCTCCGTGGTGGCGACGGCGTCGCACCCGGCCAGCGCCGCGGCCCCGAGGGCCTCCTCCAGCTCCTCGGCGGTGAAGCGATGGTGGTCGCGGAAGACGCGCTCCGTGGCCACCTCCGCTCCCAGACCGGCGAGCGTGCGGCGGAAACCGTCGGGCCGGGCGAGCGCGCACAGGAGGAGCACGCGCCGGCCGCGCAGGGCCTCGGCGCCGAGCGAGCTCCGGAGCCGGCCGTCGAGCACGTCCTCCACCGCGTGGCGCGAGGCCACCGGGGGCCGCCCGATCGCATCCTGGAGCCTGCGGCGCAGCGTCAGGAGCGCCGCCGCGGGCACCTGGTCGCAGCGCGAGATCCAGCCGAGCTGCGCCCGGCGCAGCGCGGCCCAAGGCTCGCGGTTCGGGCCGCGGGGCAGGAGCCGGCCGTTACCGCCCGGTGACGCGGCATCCACCACCACCACGTCGAGGTCGCGCGCCAGCGCGCGATGCTGGAATCCGTCGTCGAGGACGAGCGCGTCGGCGCCCAGCTCCTCGACGGCACGGCGGGCCAGGTCGGGGCGGCGGGGCCCGCACAGCACGGCCACCCCCGGCAGCCGGCGCGCCAGCAGGAACGGCTCGTCGCCGGCCTGGGCGGCGTCGAGCAGCACTCTCCGGCCGTCGGAGACCACCCGGGCATCGCTGCGGTCCGCGCCGTAGCCGCGCGAGAGCACCGCGACCCGCCGGCCACGGGCGGCGAGGCGTTCCGTCACCGCCAGCGTGGCCGGCGTCTTGCCCGCGCCGCCGACCGACAGGTTGCCGATGGACACGACGGGCGCGCCGGCGCGCGCGACCGGCAGCAGCCTGGCCGCGTAGAGCGCGCCGCGCAGCGCGGCGGCGGCGCCACCTGGACGCCAGCGCCCCGGGCCGGCCGAGCAGTTCGCGCGCCGCTGATAGCACCGCCTCGGTGCCGAGGTCGGCCAGGCAGCGGTGGTGGCCCTCGGGGCAGAAGTCCCCTCCGTGGTTCGAGCAGGGTGCGCAGGCGAGGCCGAGCGAGAGCGCGCGGCTCGGGGAAGGCGGGCCCCAGCGGACGGGCGAGGTCGGGCCGAAGAGCGCCACCACCGGCGTCCCGACCGCGGCGGCGAGGTGGACCGGCCCGGAGTCGCAGGCGATGAGGAGCTGCACCCGCGCCAGTGCCGCCGCGAGCGCGTCGACAGGGAGCGGCGACAGGTCGGCGGCCACCGGCGCCCGCAGGCGCGCGCGCACCGTGTGGAACGCCTCGCGGTCGCCCGGGCCGCCCGCCAGGACGAGGCTCACGCCCTCGCGGGCGAGCGCGTCGGCCACCTCGGCGAAGCGCTCCGCCGGCCACCGCTTGGTGGCCCAGCGCGCGCCGGGCGCGACGGCGACGATCGGCCCGCGGACGCGGCCGAGCGCGTCGGCGGCCAGCGCGCGCGCCCCGGGGGAGAGATGGATGCGCGGCCGTCCGGGCGCCGTCACGCCGAGCGGCGCCAGCGCCTCGGCGTAGAGCTGGGTGGCATGGGCACGCACGAGCGGCCGGTCGGCGCCGACGAGGGCCAGCAGCGCCCCCCCGAGGCTGCGCCGGTGGAAGGTGAGGCGCCGCGGTGCCGCCGCGCGGCCGATGAGAGCGCTCCGCACCTTGTGCTGCAGGTCGATCACGAAGTCGAACTGCCCCCGCAGTCGATCTCGCAGGGCCATGGACGCCCCGGGCGCGGAACGATCGAGGACGTGTACCGCCGCCAGGCCGGAGAGGCCCTGCAGGAGCGGCGCGTAGAGCGGGTCCGTCACCCACTCGACGTGCGCTCCCGGGTACCGCTCCAGGAGCGGATCGAGGACGCTCGTGGCGAGCACCACGTCGCCGAGCGCGCTGTAGCGGAGGATGAGGAACTTCATCGGGGCGCTCGCGCTCACCGCTCCACCTCGGCCGGGGCGGGGCCGGCGCCGTCGTGGACCCGCGAGCGCGGCAGGAGACGCAGCATGTGATCGACGTTGCGGCCGCTCGCGCCACGGATCTGCGAGACGGCCTCGCGCGCCAGCTCGCCCAGCTCGGCGATCTTGTCGGGCCGGGCGAGCAGCTCCTGCGCCACCTTGAGGAGCTGCTCCGGCGTCGCGACCTGGATTCCCCCACGGCCGACCAATACTTGAAGACTGTCCTTGAAGTTCTCCATGTGCGGGCCGAACAGCACCGGGCGTCCCTGCCCGGCGGGCTCGAGCACGTTCTGACCACCGCGACGTACGAAGCTCCCTCCCACGAAGACGAGCGTGGCGAGCCGGTAGGCGACGGCGAGCTCGCCGATGGTGTCGAGGATGGTCACCTGCGCGTGGCCGGCCGAGGCGCCGCCGGAGCGGAGCCGCACCGAGAGGCCGGCCTCGGCGGCCGCCGCCATGATGCGGCCGGCGCGCTCGACGTAGCGCGGCGCCACCACCAGTTGCAGGTCGGGGCGGCGGTTCAGGAGCTCGCGGTAGACCCGGAAGAGCAGGTCCTCCTCGCCCTCGTGCGTCGAGCCCGCCATGAAGACCGGCGCCTCGGGGCGGAGCCCCATCTCGTTTTGCAGCGCGGCTGCCCGCTCCGGGTCGGCCTCCAGCAGCAGCGCGTCGAACTTGGTGTTGCCGCTCACCCAGACGCGGTCGGGGGCCGCGCCGAGGGCCAGCACGCGCTCCGCCTCCTCGTCGGACCTCATGAGGAAGAGGTCGATGTGGGCGAGCGGGTTGCCGATGGCGCCGAAGAAGGCGCGGTAGCGGGCGAGCTTCTCCGGGTTGAAGCGGCCGTTGGTGAGCGCGATGCGCGTCCCCGCCGAGCGGGCGGCGCGGATGAGGTTCGGCCAGATCTCGGTGTACTCGAGCACGAGCAGGTCCGGCGCGAGCCGCCGCACCGCGCGGCGGGTCGCGAAGGGCAGGTCGTACGGTGCGTAGAGCACCACGTCGGCCTCGACCAGCTTCTTGCGCGCCATGGCGAGGCCGCTGTTGGTGATGGTGGTCACCACGATGCAGCAGCCGGGGAGCCGCCGCTTCAGCTCCTTCATCATGGGCTGCAACGAGAGGAGGTCGCCCGCGCTCGCGCCGTGCAGCCAGATGCGCGGCGTGCCCTCGCCCGGGGAGAAGGAGCGCCGGTAGAAGCCGAGCCGGAAGGGGATGCCGTGGCGGATCTTCGGATGGAAGAGCAGCACCGGCAGGAAGACCAGGAAGAGGACATAGCTGGCGAGCGCGTAGAGGACGTGCATGGCTAGCCGGCGGCGACCCCCAGCTCGCCCCGCCCCTCGAAGATGCGGTAGAGCCGGGCGTACTCCCCGCGCCGAGCCATGAGCTCGTCGTGCCGCCCGGTCTCGACCACGCGCCCGCCCGACAGCACCAGGATACGATCCGCGCTGCGGATGGTGGACAGGCGGTGGGCGATGACGAGCGTGGTGCGAGGTCCCCCGGCCGCGCCCAGCCCCATGAGCTCCTCCAGCGCGCGCTGTACCTCGCGCTCGCTCTCCGCGTCGAGGGCGCTCGTCGCCTCGTCCAGCAGGAGGATGGGGGCGTCCTTGAGGAAGGCGCGGGCGATGGCGATACGCTGGCGCTGGCCGCCGGAGAGAAGCACCCCCTTCTCCCCGACCCGCGTCTCGTAGCCCTGCGGGAGCGCGGCGATGAAGTCGTGGGCGTGCGCCATGTGCGCGGCGCGCTCGACGTCCTCGGCCGACACGTCCGGACGGCCGTAAGCGATGTTGGCGCGCACCGTGTCGTTGAAGAGGATGGTCTCCTGCGACACCACCGCCAGCTGCGCGCGCAGGCTGGCGAGGGTGGCGTCGCGCAGGTCGATCCCGTCGAGGGTGACGCGCCCGTCCGTCGGATCCCAGAAGCGCGGCACGAGGTTCGCGATGGTGGTCTTGCCGCCGCCCGACGAGCCGACCAGCGCCACCACCTCGCCCTTCTTCAGTGTGAAGGCGACCGCCTCCAGCACCGGCCGGTCGTCGTAGGCGAAGGTGACCTCCTCGAAGCGCAGCTCGCGCGCGAAGCGCGGCAGGACGACCGTGCCGGCATCCGGGACGGTGGTATGCGCGTCGAGGATCTCGAACAGCCGCTCGGCGGACGCCCCACCCTGCAGCGCGATCTGGCCCACCTTGCCGAGCTGCTTCACCGGTCCGTAGAGGAGCAGCACGGCCGCCACGAAGGAGAAGAACTTCCCCGCCTCGAGCTCGCCGCGCAGGATCCGGCCGCCCACCCAGGAGATGGCGAGCGACAGCCCGATCGCCGCCATCACCTCCATCAGCGGTGAGGAGAGGGCGCGGACGAGGAAGCTCTTCCGGATGATGCGCAGCCAGCGCCGGTTCTCCTCGCGAAAGCGCTCGGACTCCCACCGCTCCATCCCGAACGCCTGCACCACCCGGATCCCGGAGAGCGCCTCCTGCACCAGCTCGGAGATGCGGCCCAGGGTGGACTGCGACTGCTGGGTGACGCGCTTGAGGCGCTTCGCGAAGCGGACGATGGGGAGGAGCGTCACCGGCACCGCCACGAAGGCCATGAGCGAGAGGCGCCAGTCGAGGACGAAGCAGTTCACCAGCATCACGATGATGGTGAGGCCGTCGCGGATGTAGCTCGAGACGGCATACGAGACGGCGGTCTCGACCGACTGCACGTCGGCCGAGAAGCGGCTCATGAGGTCTCCCGAGTGGCGCTTCGCGAAGAACGCCGGGGAGAGGCCGAGCAGGTGATCGAACATGGCCGTCCGCAGGTCGGCGATGACGCGCTGCGAGACCATGCCCATGAGGTAGAACTGGCCGAAGTAGGCGACGCCCTTCACGAGCGCCACCCCCACGATGACGGCGGGGAGGAGCGCGAGCACGCGCTCGCGGTCGACGCGCTGCAGCCAGCCGCCGAGGTCGAGCGAGGACGGCAGGAAGCGCCCGAGGCTGGCGACCGCCTGCGCCCTGCCGGTGAAGAGGAACTCCAGCACCGGCCCGAGCAGGTTCACGTAGGCGGCCGTCGAGAGCGCGAGCACGACCATGCACGCCAGCGCGGCGGCGAAGCGCGCCCGATACGGGGCGACGAAGCGGAGCAGGCGGAGGTAGGCGCTCAAAGGGTCTTCAGAGTGCCCGGAAACCAGGGCGAGCGCATCCTATGTCAGGCGCAAGGGATTTTCGACCATCCGGCGCGAGCGAACCCTACTCCTCGAGTCCCTTCACCTTTCCGTCGGCGCGGCGGCGCTCGATGATCTTCTGGGCGATGTGCGGCGGCACCGGGTCGTAGTGCGCGGGCTCGATGGTGAAGTAGCCGATGCCCTGGGTGAGCGAGCGCAGCTCGGCGTCATAGGTCATCGCCTCGGCGTGCGGGCAGAGCGCGCGCACGAGCACGCCGCGCGGGAGCGGCTCCATGCCCTGCACCTTGGCGCGGCGGCTGTTGAGGTCGCCCAGGACGGTCCCGACGTACTCCTCCGGCACGCGAACCTCGAGCTTCATGATGGGCTCGAGCAGGATCGGCCGCGCCTCCAGCAGGGCCTTCTTGAACGCCATCGATCCCGCCACCTGGAAGGCCATGTCGGAGCTGTCGACGTCGTGGTAGGTGCCGAAGACCAGCTTCGCCTTGAAGTCGACCACCGGGTAGCCGGCCAGCGGACCGGCCCCGAGCGCTCCGCGGATGCCCTTCTCGACCGAGGGGATGAACTGGCGCGGGATGGAGCCGCCCACGATGGCGTCCTCGAACTCGAAGCCCTCGCCACGGCCCCGCGGCGACAGCTCGACGTGCGCGTCGCCGTACTGGCCATGCCCGCCGGTCTGCCGCTTGAACTTGCCCTGCGCCTTGGCGGTCAGGGTGATGGTCTCGAGGTAGGCCGGCGTGGGCGGGGCGAGCGTCATCTCGACGCTGTGCTTGCGCCGCACGCGCTCCACCGTCACCTCGATGTGCGCCTGGCCCATGCCCTTGAGCAGCATCTCGCCGGTGTCGGGCGAGCGGCCGAGCTCGAGCGAGGGGTCCTCCTCGATCAGCTTGTGGAGGGCGGCGGCGGCCTTGTCGTCGGCGTTCTTGGTGTGGACGGCGAATGCGACCGGGCGGTTCGGCACCGGGAACTCCGGGAGCAGGACCGGGGCCTCCCGGTCGCAGAGCGTGTCGCCGGTGTGGGCGTCCTTGAGCTTCATGAGGACGACGATGTCGCCCGGACCCGCCTCCTTCACCTCGGCGTTCTGCGCGCCGTCGGTCTTGTAGAAGTGCGCGATCCGCTCCTCGCTGCGGGTGCGCGGGTTCATGAGCACGGCCTCATCCCGGAGCGTCCCGGCGAAGACGCGCACGTAGTCGACCCGACCGGCGAAGTGGTCGATGGTGGTGCGGAACACCTGTCCGACGAACGGAGCGCCGGCCGCGGTCCTCACCGGCACCTCGTCGCCGTGCAGGTTCTTGCCGGTGAGCGGACGGCCCTCGGGCCCGGGGAGGAGCTTCTCCACCAGCCCGAGCAGCTCTTTCACGCCGACCCCCGGCTTCGGGGCCGCCAGCGCGAGTGGCAGGAACTTCTGCGCGGCCGTGCCCTTCGCAAGTCCGACCAGGATCTCCTCGTCGGAGAGCGAGCCGCCCTCGAGGTACTTCCCGAGCAGCTCGTCGTCCGACTCGGCCGCCGCCTCGACGGCGACCGTGCGCGCGGCCGCCGCCTCGGCCTTCAGGCCGGCCGGGATCTCCTGCTCGGTCCACCGGGCGAAGCCCTTGTCGTAGACGTGCGCCTTCATGGCGAGCACGTCGACGAGGCCTTTCAGCCCGGCGCCCTGCCCGATGGGGAGCTGCAGCGGGATCGCCTTCACCTTGAGCGAGCTCTCCACGTCACCGAGCGTCTTCGCGAAGTCCGCCCGCTCGTGATCCATCCGGCCGATGACCCCGAGCGCCGGCACCCGGGAGTCGGAGAGGACGTCCAGGTGACGCTCGGCGTGGTTGTGCGCCCCCTCGGCCGCGGAGAGGAGCAGCAGCGCGCCATCCGAGACGCGCAGTGCCCAGTCGACCTCGGTCAGGAAGGAGGCGAACCCGGGCGTGTCGAGGACGTTGAACGTCCGGCCGCCCTCCTCGAAGGACTCGGGGTGCAGGCTGAGGGTGAAGTTGCGCTTCTTCTCCTCGGGCTCGGCGTCGAGGCGGGCGGTCGAGCCGTCCGGGGCCGCATGCTTGGGATCGGCCAGGTGGAGGAAGGCCTCGACGAGGGCGGTCTTGCCCGATCCGTCGGCGCCGGTGATGCAGAAGGTCCGAATGGTGCGGTTGCTCGGCATGGCTGACGAACTCCCTCGAGAGAAGGACACCGCGCACGAGCCGGCTGACGCGCCGGCCCGGACAACCGACCCCTGTCCCTTAGCACGGGGCGCCCGCAGCGGGTGGCTCCTGACGGGCTGCGCTATTTCGCGTCCTTCAGCTCCGGAAAATCCTCCTGCCAGAACTCCCGCTCGCCGCGCGGGGCGCCGGGCGCGCGGCCGGCTTCGGCCTGGCGCAGCTGGACGCGCCGGATCTTGCCGGAGATGGTCTTCGGCAAGTCGGAGAACTCGAGGCGGCGGATGCGCTTGTAGGGCGCGAGGCGGCGCCGCATGAAGCGGAAGATCTCGAGCGCCAGCTCGCGCGAGGGCGCCTGGCCAGGCCTGAGGATGACGAACGCCTTCGGAACCACCCCGCGCACCGGGTCCGGGCTCGGCACCACCGCCACCTCGGCCACCGCCTCGTGCTCGATGAGCGCGCTCTCCAGCTCGAAGGGGCTGATGCGGTAGTCGGAGCTCTTGAAGACGTCGTCGGCCCGGCCGACGTAGGTGATGAAGCCCTCCGCGTCACGGCTCGCCACGTCGCCGGTCCGGTAATAGCCGTCGCGGGTGGCGTGCGCGGTCAGCGCCGGGTCGTCGAGGTAGCCCGCCATGAGACCTGTCGGGCGCGGGTCGAGCGCGAGCGACAGCTCGCCATCGGAGGCCTCCCGCCCCTGCGCGTCGAGGAGCGCCACCCGGAAGCCGGGCATGGGCCGGCCCATCGAGCCTGCCTTCAGCACTTGCCCGGGTGAGTTGCCGATCTGGCAGGTGGTCTCGGTCTGCCCGTATCCATCCCGGATGGCGACGCCCCAGGCCTGCTTCACCCGATCGATCACCTCCGGGTTGAGCGGCTCGCCGGCGCTGAGCGCCTCGCGGAGCTTCACCCGGTACTGCGCGAGGTCCTCCAGGATGAGGAGACGCCATACCGTCGGGGGCGCGCAGAGCGTCGTGATCTCGTGTCGAGCCAGCACGTCGAGCGTGCGGCGCGCGTTGAAGCGGGCGTAGTTGTGGACGAAGACCGTCGCGCCCGCGTTGAAGGGCGCGAAGAAGTTCGACCAGGCGTGCTTGCCCCACCCCGGGGAGCTGATGTTCATGTGGACATCGCCCTGCACCAGGCCGAGCCAATACATGGTGGAGAGGTGGCCGACCGAATAGCTCGCCTGGGTGTGCAGGACGAGCTTGGGCTTGGCGGTCGTGCCCGACGTGAAGTAGAGCAGCACCGGGTCGTTGGGGTGGGTGTCGGCCTTCTCGAAGAAGAAGGGCGGCTCGGCATAGGCCTGCTCGTACGGCGTCCAGCCGGGCACCCTCTCCCCCACGACGATCTTGCCGTACCCTCCGTCAAACGCGCGCAGCTTCTCGGCACCGACCGGGTCCGTGATGACGTGCTTCACCTGCCCGCGCTCGAAGCGGTCGCGCAGGTCCTCCGGGGTGAGGAGCGAGGTGGCGGGGATGATCACCGCGCCGACCTTCATGGCGGCCAGCATCACCTCCCAGATCGGGACCGAGTTCCCGAGCATCATGAGCACCCGGTCGCCGCGCTCGACGCCCAGCCGCCGGAAGAAGACCGCCACCCGGTTGGAGCGCTCCGCCAGCTCGGCGTAGGAGAGCTTCACCTCGCTGCCGTCGTCCTCTACGAGGTGGAGGGCGGTCCGGCCGTTCCCTTCGGCGAGCACGTCGAACCAATCGAGCGCCCAGTTGAAGCGGTCGAGGACCGGCCACCGAAACTCCCGGTACGCTGTCTCGTAGTCCTCGCGGTGGAGCTGCAGGAAGTCGCGTGCCCGGCGGAACGCGTCTGTGGCTGGCATCGGCAGGCCTCGGCTGGGGAAGCAGCCATCATGGCAGACTCACGGCGCCGCTCGCCACCCGGGTCCTCCGCCACCGACCGCTCGCTTTGCCCGCGGCGCCCCCGAAGGAGCGTGGTAGACGTATTTTCCCGTCCCGAGAGGCCACGCATGAAATCACGTGTTCCTGTCTCCATCGCCGCGGCCATGCTGCTCGGCGCCTGCCGAACGGTCGCGCCGCCGGCGCCCCGCGCGCCGCGGGGGATGGGCGTGCTCGAGGTCCGCTCCTCGCCGGCCGCCGATCGGGTGGTGGTGACGCGGCAGGTGCCCGCTCCCCAGCCCGACGAGGAGTTTGCCTTCGCCGCCACCGACACCCCGGCCCGCTTCGAGCTCGCACCCGGCAGGTACGCGCTCCAGCTCGACCGCGACGAAGGCCGGTACGCCTACGACCTGACGGTGGACGTGAAGGCCGCGCAGCAGCGGCAGCTCGCGGTCGAGCTCCGGTCGAGCCGCTCCGCCCGCGCCGAGCCGCTCGTCTTCGGCGGTTTGGGGGCCGCCGCCACGGCGGGGCTGCTCGTCGCGTGCGCCGCCAACAAGGGCCAGTACTGCGCCGGCGCGGCGGGCATGGCGACCCTGACGGCCCTGGCCGGCTCCTTCGCCTGGTACGCCTGGCGGCACGAAGGGCGGCTGGTGTCCTCGGAGCCGGCGCCCATCGCGGGGGTCGCCGCCGGGACCAAGGCGCGTTGAGCGTCCCTACATCCGCTGGATGAGCCCGAGCCACGACTCCCCGACGCCGTCGATCATGAACTGGATGGCGATCGCGGCCAGGAGGAGCCCGGAGGCGCGCTCCAGGATGTTGAGGCCGGTCCTGCCGAGGACGCGATCGATCCGCGCCGCGCCGGCCAGGATGACGTAGGCGCACAGGGCGGTCAGGGCCACGGCGGCCAGCACGATCATGCCGTGCCAGACGTGCGCGGAGCGGGCGCGTCCCATCAGCACCACCACCGTCGCGATCGAGCCCGGGCCCGCGAGGAGCGGCATGGCGAGTGGCACGATGGCGACGTCGTCCTTGGCGACGCCGGACTCGACCTCGCCCGGCGTGATGCGCGTCTCGGAAGCGCGCGTCCGCAGCATGTCGACGGCGGTGATGAGGAGGAGCACTCCGCCCGCGATCTTGAAGGCCCCCAGGCTGATCCCGAGCACCTTGAAGACCACCGCGCCGGTGAGGGCGAAGCCTACCAGCACCCCGCCGGCGGCGATGGCCGCCCGGCGCGCCGTCTCGCGCTTGCGGTGCGCGTCGTCCCGGGCCGTCATGGCGAGGAAGAACGGCACGGCCGCGAACGGGTCCACCACCACGAAGACGGCGGAGAAGGAGACGAATGCGAAGGTGAGGGAGTCCCGGATCACGCGTCCCTGGCGAAGTGGCTGCGGCGAATGGACCACACCTTGGTCACCGCTTCCAGCACGATCCGCCGCGACATCTTCGACTGCCCCACCCGCCGGTCCTCGAAGACGATGGGGAGCTCCACCACCCGGAAACCCTTCTTCACCGCGCGGTAGGAGAGCTCGATCTGGAAGGCGTAGCCGGAGCACTCCACGCTTCCGAGGTCGATGGCCTCCAGCACCTCGCGCCGGAAGCATTTGAAGCCGCCGGTGAGGTCGCGGATGCCCAGGCCGAGGATGGTGCGGGCGTAGAAGGAGCCGCCGCGGGAAAGCACCTTCCGGCCGAGGCCCCAGTTGACCGTCCCGCCCCCCTTCACGTTGCGCGAGCCGAGGACGAGATCGGCCTCCCGCGCCAGCTCCAGCATGTGCGGCAGGTACTTGGGGTTGTGGGAGAAGTCCGCGTCCATCTCGAGCACGAGCGGGTAGCCGCGCTGGAGGGCCCAGGCGAAGCCAGCCAGGTAGGCCTTGCCGAGCCCCTGCTTCGCCGCCCGGTGCAGGACGTGCAACCGCGGCTCGGCAGCCGCCAGCCGATCGGCGAGCTCTCCCGTCCCGTCGGGTGAGCTGTCGTCGATGACGAGGACGTCCACCTCGGGCGTGGCGGCCAGGATGGCGCGGGTGATGGGCTCGAGGTTGTCGCGCTCGTCGTAGGTGGGGAGGCACAGCAGGGCCCGGTTCGGGCACTTCGGAAAGGAGGTCACGGGTGGGCTCCGAGGTAGGCGGCGAGCTCCTCGGCGACGCGCCGCGGCGCGCCCGGGCTTCCGAGCGCGGCGCGCACCTCGGCGAGGCCCCGCACCTGCTCGGCCCGGGCGGCGCCGTCTTCGAGCAGGCGCTCGACCTCGGCCGCCATCCGCGCCGGGGTGGCCTGACGCTGGAGGAGCTCGGGGATGAGGGAGCGGCCGGCGAGGATGTTCACCAGGGTGAAGTGGGCCAGCCGCACGAAGAGGCGGCCCACGAGGTAGGTGAGCCAGCTCAGGCGGTAGACGGCCACCATGGGCCGCAGCATGAGCGCGGCCTCCAGCACCGAGGTGCCGCTCTTCACCAGCGCGACGTCCGAGGCGCCCACGGCCGCCTCGGTCTGGCCCGGCGCCAGCAACACCTCGAGGCCGCGGTGACGCGCCAGATACGGTACCAACGTCTCCTGCGTGAGGGTGGAGGCGATGGGGACCACGAACTGCGCGTCGGGGTGGCGAGCCAGGATCCGCTCCGCCGCCTCCAGCATGGGCGGGAAGATCCGCTTCACCTCCGAACGCCGGCTGCCCGGGAGGAGCGCGATGGTGATCCGCCCGGCGCCGAGGCCGAGCGTGGCGCGGTAGCCCGCAGGCGAGCCGGGCGGCGGACGCTCCGCCAGCGGGTGTCCGACGAAGCGGGCCGACACCCCGGTCCCCCGGTAGAAGCCCTCCTCGAAGGGGAGGATGCACAGCATGCGATCGACGACGCGCGCGATGGTCTTCACCCGCCGCCGCCGCCACGCCCATACGCTCGGCGAGACGTAGTAGACTACCTTCACGCCGAGCGCGCGGAGGCGCTTCGCGAGCGGCAGGTTGAAGTCGGGCGAGTCGACGAGGAGCGCCACCGCCGGCCGGCGGGCGGCCGCGGCCGCGGCGAGCTCGCGCAGGATGCCGAGGATGAGCGGGATCTTGGGCAGCACCTCGGCCACCCCCATGACCGACATCTCCTCGGCCTGGCGCAGCGCCGTCAGGCCGGACGCACGCAGGTGCGCACCCCCCATCCCGAACGCCTTCACCGTCGGACAAAGGAGCCGCAGCTCGTCGAGGACCCGGGCGGCGTGCAGGTCGGCGCTCGCCTCGGTGGCGACGATGAGGACATCCTCCATCGGCGCGGGCTTATAGCACGCCCGGTAGCGCGCACCTCGACAGGTGGGAGCACCGTCTACGACCCGTGCGAGGGCCTGACGAGTGCCCCCGGAAGCGCGTACACAGGTGGGGTGAGCAGGCGGATACGCATCGCGATGACCCCTTTGCGCATCGTCTCGCTCTACGCGGTGGTGGGCGCCGCCTGGGTCCTCTTCTCGGATCGCGTCCTCGAGCTCTTCGTGCGAGACCCCGTCCGGCGCGACGCCATCGCGAGTGGCAAGGGCGTCGTGTACGTGGCCGTGACCGCCCTGCTCCTCTTGTTCCTCATCCGCAGCCAGCACGCCGAGCGCCGCGTCCGGGACGCCGAGCTGCGCACGGTGCTCGACAGCATGCCGGACGCGGTGCTGGTGATGGACCGCAGCAGCACCATCGTCGACCTGAACCGCGCCGCGCTCGACGTGTTCGCCGCGAGTGAGCGGCGCGAGCTCCTCGTCCCGGTGGCCGCGCTCCTCGAGCGGGTACACCTGCGCCACGCCGACGGCCGGCGCCTCGATCCGACGCGCTCCGCGAGCCGCCGCGCCCTGGGCGGCGAGAGCGTGGTGGACTTCGAGGCCCTGATGCGCCGGCTCGACGGGCGCGAGGTCTTCATCAGCATCTCCTCCTCACCCGTGCTGGCGCGACCGGGCGAGCCACCCCGCCTGGCGGTGGCTGTCGTGCGCGACATCAGCGACGTGAAGCGGTTCGAGGAGATGCGGGAGGACTTCCTTGCCACGGCGGCGCACGAGTTCAAGACGCCGCTGGCGGTGGTGAAGGCCTACGCGCAGCTCATGCACAAGCGCGGCCAGGGCGACCTGGCGGCGCTCGACGTCATCTCGCGGCAGATCGACCGGCTGACGCGGATGATGCAGCAGCTGCTCGAGGTGGCCCGCTTCCGGGTGGGCGGCGCCGAGCTCTCGCGCGAGCGCTTCGACATGCACGCCCTCGTCTCGGAGGTGGCGGACCGGCTGCGCCTGCAGGCCGACGGGCGAAACATCGTCGTCGATCTCCCGTCCAATCCGGCGAGCGTGGTCGGCGACCGCGAGCGGATCGGCCAGGTCATCGGCAGCCTGCTCGAGAACGCGCTGCGCTTCTCGCCGCAGGGGGGCGACGTCGAGGCGGCGCTGGCGCGCCAGGGAGGCGAGGCCATCGTGTCCGTGCGCGACCATGGGCTCGGCATCCCGACCGACCGGCAGTCGCGGATCTTCGAGCGCTTCTACCGCGCCCATGCCGGGACGCCGCACGACTACGGCGGGCTGGGGGTCGGCCTGGGCATGAGCCGCGAGGTCGTGACGCGCCACGGCGGGCGCATCTGGTTCGAGAGCGCGCCGGGCGAAGGGTCGACCTTCTTCTTCAGCTTGCCGCTCGCCGAGGAGCGAGCGTGAGCGGCACCGTACTGGTGGTGGAGGACGATCCCGACCTGGCGTCGCTCGTGCAGATGATCCTGGCCGACGCCGGCTACGAGGTCGCGCTGGCCTCCGACGGCCTGGAGGCCCTGGCGCGGGTAGAGGAGCGCATGCCGGGGGTGATCCTCCTCGACATGCGCATGCCGATCATGAACGGCTGGGAGTTCGCGCGCGAGTACCAGACTCGGTACGGCCGCGCGGCGGCGCCCATCGTGGTGGTGACGGCCGCGGAGGACGCGCGCGCCCGAGCTACGGAGATCGGCGCCGACGGCTGGCTGGAAAAGCCGTTCGAGATCGACGACGTGCTGCGGATGGTGGCGCGCTTCATCCGTCCGGACGGCGCCGGCGCCGCCGCGCACTGACCGGTCACCGCCCGCACCAGCTCCTCGGAGCAGGAGGAGGCCTCGGGAGACAGCAGCGGAACCTCCGCGGGCAGGGCGCGGCTCTCACCGCTGGCGCAACCCACGGGCAGCCCGCTAGATCGAGCGCTCCTCCATGAACGATACGTCCCCTCAGCCTGCGCCCACCGCGCCCGCATCTCCACCGCCCCGCGACCCCGTCTGCGGCATGCTGATCGACCCCGACAGCCCCGCGGGCGGCACCGTCGCGCGCGGCCGCTACCGCTACCACTTCTGCAGCGACCGCTGCCGCCAGGCCTTCCTGGCCGAGCCAGAGCGTTACTTCGCCGTGGACCCGGTGTGCGGGATGGAGGTGAACCCGAAG
>WNGL01004712.1_pt1 | contig 17890 bp, 13 predicted proteins | sample 5400591 | NCBI WGS metagenome assembly WNGL01 (sample SAMN13153377, study PRJNA577476) | soil metagenome | isolation source: 80 cm soil or saprolite under Garry oak tree replicate 1 | place: USA:California | collected 2016-06-15 | reverse complement strand
CCTGGCAGCGCGAGCACCCCGAAATTGGGGCTATTGATATCCACGTTAGGATTCGGCCAATTCGGATGGTTCAGAATATTGATCGCATCCAACCGGATTTCAAACTCTTTCGTCTCGGTAATCTTTACGCGTTTGACCAGATTCGCGTCAAAGCCGAACTGTCCGGGACCCTCGATCCAGTTCTGGCCAAGATTGCCGATCTTTCCGGCTGCGGGATTCACCAGGAGAAGCTTGCCCTGAGCATCCGCAATGGCGAACTGGCCATTTGCTGTCTGAAGGTTCTGTGCGGCCGTTATGTTGCTTCTGCTGGGATCGGGGACTCGCTGGAGACCTTCGAAGTAGGTCACCCGGCCCGGCGTATTGGTGATCTTAACTTTCCCGATGTCCTTGGGAAACGCACCAACCAAGTCCGGAAAATTGTTGGTGTTTGGAAGAACCTGGAACGGATTTGGAGTCGTGCTATTGGTCGTGAGGTTCAGGGGCATTCCAGAATTCCAGCTCACGATGGAACCCAACTGCCAGCGTTCGACCAGCCGCGACAGCCATCCGGGAGCGCTGCTGAGCAACATCTGGTTTGGTCCGATTGGCAGTTGCCACGTGCCATTGCTGCGGATAGCGTGCGTGCGGTGGAAAGTCTGCGGGGTCTTCGTGGACCGGTTCCGGGGATCGACAATATTGGTGCCGATGGATCGGCTCCACACGTACGTCGTCTGATTCGTGAAACCCTGCGACAACCGCTTTGTCACCGCCATCTGCATGGAGTGATACGTCGAGTTGTTCAGGTTGCCCACGATCGCCGCGCCCCCAAACGTCCTGCTACCGAACTGCGGATTGGTCACAATGAAATTCTCGGGGAGCCCAGCCCTGCGCAAAAGCCCACCAACCTGGCCGGTAAAGCTTGAATTCTGGTTCAGATAGTCCGCTAACCCCTGGACATTGCCATTGGCGAGGAACGCTCGAGTCCCCGTGAACTGGCGTAGAGCCTGAGAACCTGTGAGCGTGGTGCCATTGACGGTTCCAACACCCGGAACATTGAGCCCGGTGAAAATTTGATCGAACAACGGCGCATTACCGCCAGCCACCGTGGTCCGGAATGCTTCGAGTAGTCCGTTCTCCTCGACCATGGGGTTGTTCAGGTAAAGTGTGCCCTCCAACTTCGTCCCTTTGCTGCCGATGTAGCGGACTTCCATCGTCAGGTTCCGGGCAATCTCTCGCTGAAGCTCCACATTGAGGTTTTGGATATAGGGAGTCACCTGGTTCGTGTCGTACACCGTGAATCCTTGACTTCGTTCAGTCACTTGCACGACCGGGAGCGCGCCGTTCGGGTTCCTTTCCGGAATTGGAATCACGAGGGTCCGAAGATCCAGATCCTCCGGCCGGGTTGACGGATGATTCGCAAACTGGTTCGTGCTCGGCGCCAAGCCGACGTTAATGTCGACTCCCAATCCGCCGCCGGCGGCGAACCGTCCGGCATAGGCCACTCCATATCCCGCACGAAGGACGGTCTTATCCTTGCCTCCCCAGGGGAGCGACCAGCTCAACCCTACGGCAGGAGCAAAGTTGTTCCAGTCGTTCCGGTAGAGTTTCTTGTCAGGTTGCGGCGAGTGCTTGCCGACAAACTCCACCGTTGTCAACGAACCCCGGACTCCGGGCTTGTACCAGTCGGCGAAGCTCGATCCCGAGAGCCCGAACAGGCCGTTGCTTCCTCCGACCGGCGCGGCCATCATTCCGTTACCTTCATACGGCACGCCATACCATTCCCATCGCGTGCCGAGGTTGAGCGTGAGGTCCGGACGAATCTTCCAATCGTCTTTGAAGAACCAGCTCAACTCGTTCTGGTGGAAATCCCGATACTTCTGGTAATACTCGCTGTAATCCAGCCACTTAATATTCTTCGGATCGGGCCGCAGGCTGAAGGCCTGGCTGATATTGGCGACCGAGCCCGAGAGATCAGTCAACAAATCTTTCGCACGCTGCACATCCGTCGCATTGATACCTGGAAAATTCGTGGTTTCGATATTCTGGACCGGTATTCCACAAGCGAAACAGTAGTATTCCCGTTGCACCATATTCGCGCCGTTACCAAACGCAGCCGGGCCATTAGGACCTGGGTTTGGGCTGGGACCGAGATGGACAGCGGGCACAATTTCGTCGGAGTTCCAGGCATTACCGGCCTGACGCCGGAGGTCCACGCCACCTTTGAACGCGTGTTTGCCCCGAGTCCAACTGACGTTGTCTCCGTAATTCCACAGGGGCGTGCTGTTGCCGATGCTGCCGTTGTCTGCATAGATCATGCTGCTCTGGCCAAACAACGTTCCTTCAATCGTCCATGGGATCGCGCCACTTTTTCCCATGAACTCCAAGGCTTTCTTTCCTGTTTTAGCGTTGTCATACGCCTGACCCGCGGCCAGTTTCCCCCGCCGCAATCCGAAGCGGAATTCGTTGACCAGGGTCGGAGACAGCGTAGAAACGAACGATCCTGTATAGACCAGCGGGTGGTGGTCGATGAAGCCGTTGAACCCACCGGGCCACTCCGACAAGCTAAGGTCGGCAAAACCATGTTCGCGCGTGCCCGCCAGGGTCAGTTTGTTATTGGCGTTGAACTGATGATCGATGCGGAGGTTGATCTGGTCGCGGTTGGTAAGGTCTCCTTCACTCCCCCCGGAGAGGGTATCCGATCCGTACCGCCGGCGGATCCACTTATAGCGCGCTGTATTCAGACCATCAACGCCATTGGCTGCCTCGAAGTTGTTCGGCAAAGGCATCGCGTCGAGGATCGTCCGTTTGATCAGGCCACTCTGGTCGGGCCCAGGGCGCAGTGGATCCCGGTTAAATACGCTGAAGGACACCAGATCACCGGTTGCTCCTGCCGGCCTGACCGGGTTTCCCGCCAGGTCCACACTGGGAACGGATGCCGTCGCGCCGGCGTTTGGGACTCCCGGGAAATATCGGAAAATGCCTTGCCGTGCCGTCGGGGTTAGCACGATCGGCGTGACGACCGCCTTTTGCACGGTACGCTGGCCCTCGTACAGAAAGAAGAAAAAGGTCTTGTTTCGGACGATCGGACCACCGAAACGCCCTCCATACTGGTTGCGGTTCAGGTAATCCTTGCCGAGGTTGTTAAAGTTGTTGTTAAACGTGGCCGCATCCCACACGGAGTTACGGTTCGCCCAAAACACGGAGCCGCGGTAGTCGTTGGTTCCCGATCGTGTCGCCATCTGAACCTGCCCCGAGCCGCGTCCGAACTCCGCATCTGCGGGCGCCACGATGATGCGGACTTCATCCACGAGGTCCGGACTGATGAACGTCTGCGTAAACACACCCGGGTTGTACCTCCCCTGGTTCACGGGGATGCCGTCCCGTGTCGTCATTGAAAAGCCCGTTGGCGCCCCGGAAATGTTGGTTCCAACAACCCCGGGCATGGCATTGACCAGATCGGTCACATCGCGGCCGCCCAGCGGAAGGTCGCGTAACTTGTATTCCGGAAGCACCACACCCACCGACGCCGACGTTGTCGCGATAAGCGTATCGGCGGCCACGCTCACTTCAACCGTCTGCGCCTGTCCGCCCACCTGCAGCGTGAAATTCAATCGGACCTGCTGAGAGATCCCAAGCGTGACCTCGTTATAGGTCTGCGTCCGGAAACCGGCAAGCTCTGCGCTCGCTTTGTAGGTTCCTGGTTGCAGGAGCGGAAACTGGTATGTCCCGGTTTCGTTACTCAACACGGTGGTGACGATTCCCGTTCCAGTATTCGTCGCTGTGACCGTGACGCCCGGAATTAAAGCGCCCGAGGCGTCGGAAACGGTTCCGCCTAAGGAGGCATTACTCGACTGAGCGAATGCTGGAGCGGATACAACAAAAAACGACAGCACTACTGCCACAAAACCAGCGACTGTGCACTTCATTGTTTCCTCCTCTCGTGATTTCCTCTTCAGGTTTCTTCTTCGTTTGTTAAATCCCACAAATAGGCTCCGGTTCTGTTCGAAGACCGCTGGAAGGTGGAGAACACTGTCGCACGATCGCGTAGCTGGATGGCGCGTCAAAAGGAAAGAGAAGCTGCAAAGCGGCCTTCATCGTACCCCGCAAATCAAGCTCAATTCCATGAAGCCACAAAATTGCGCGCAGCATACTACCGCGCAGGAAATTGTGTCAATCGGAGGAGTCGAATCGGTCGAATCGTCGAACCGTTTAGCTGCGATATGCCTGGGAAGTATACGCATTTATTTTTGCTGAACGCTTGGGCGGAGCAGACTCCCCTCCTTGGCAAAGGAGGGGTGGACGCGCCATCCAGAAATATCCCCGTTCCTTTGAAAGGCGCGGCGCGAAGCGTGAGCCCGGTAGGGCGAAACATCAAGAACGGGGTGGTTCGTTCAAACTCCAAAACAATTTCTCTTGAACGAACCACCCCGTCTGCGCCGGACTTGGTGGCTTCGCAGCATCTTTTTGATGGCGCAGCCACCCCTCCTTTGCCAAGGAGTATCCAGAGCTGTCCTGCTGGCCAGCGCCAAAACACACAAGAAACTGCGCCCTCGAAAACAAAGGACTTATCGGCGCAGTTCCTTGAGAGGGGACTTGGCTTCAACCCCCAAGTTCTAGGAGGGGAGGTTTTTTTGCGCACCTTGAAAAATGGCCGAAAAAGCTTTGACACACGGCGATGACGAATGGTACAGGGAAACGGCAAAAAAGGGGGATGTGGAATGCCAGCCAAATCAAAGATTCGCATTGCCGGTAATTGCACGCTGCTGGTGATTTTCTTTGCGGGTGCGACGGGTATACCTCTGGCCGGGCAGGCGACAACAGCGGCCATTTTGGGCGCGGTGACGGACCCATCCGGCGCCGCAGTCCCTGGCGCGAGCGTGACGGTGACGAACACGGGAACAGACATCGCTCGGACCACACTCAGCGATGAGCGTGGGCGTTACCGGGTACCCAGCCTGAACGTGGGCCAGTACGAAGTGAAGGCCGAGCTTCCGGGTTTTCAAACCGTGATCCACAAGGGAATCGAGGTGACGGTCGGCCGCGAGGTTGTCGTGGACTTCGCGTTGCCCGTCGGTCAGCTCACGCAGACCGTGACGGTGGAGCAATCGGCTCCGCAAGTGGAAACGACGACGGCGCAGCTGTCGAATCTCGTCGACGAATCACAGATGCGCGCCTTGCCGCTGAACGGCCGGAATGTCGAACAGTTGATCCTGCTGGCCCCCGGCGTATCCATTTATCAGAGCATCGTCGCCGGAGCATTCTACGGAACGGCGCCCACGTATTCCGTTTCGGGATCCAGACCCAACGGCCAGGCGCAGCTTCTCGACGGTACCAACATCCAGGACTATTTCAATCGTGGGTCAGGAGCGGGTGTCGTCGGCACGTCGATGGGCATTGATGCGATCGCGGAGTTTCAGGTCCTGACCAACACGTACAGCGCCCAGTATGGGGGCAACGGCTCCGTGATGAACGCTGTGACCAAATCGGGAACGAATAACTTCCATGGCACGGCTTACGACTTCACGCGCGATAGCGCGATGGACGCCAAGAATTATTTTGATAGGCCAGCCGCGCCGATTCCCTCGTTCCACCGCGACGCGTACGGCGGAACCCTGGGCGGACCGATCAAACGCGACAGAATGTTTTTCTTTGGCAATTACGAAGGGTTCAGGCATTCGCTGGGCGAAACCCGAATCATCACGGTTCCTGACGCAGATGCGCGAAAAGGGTTTTTGCCGACTGGGCCCGGCGGCAGTCTCGTGAACGTCGGTGTCGATGCGCGTGTCGCGCCGTATTTCAAATTCTGGCCCGCACCGGACACGGTCGTGGGTGGCGGCCAGGGAATCGTCACGCTCAACCCGACACAGACGGCGCACGAGAACTACGCGCTCGGCCGGTTCGACTGGGTTCTCCCACAGGGTGACACGCTCTTCGTGCGGCACGTGAGCGACGTGGCGGAACTGTTTGAACCGAGCGGCGGGCCAATCCCTGACCTGTGGCCGACCATCAACTCCAATAACAACGAGTTCTTCACGGTCGAGGAAAAACACACTTTTTCGAGCACGCTGTTGAATCAGGCCCGGTTCGCCGTTTCGCGACCGTGGCAGCGCAGCAAAACCGACGTGATCACACACCCGGAGCTGCAGTGGTTTCCGAACGAAGGTCTGCCCGACGGGGGCCTGACAATTTCCGGCGGAGTTACTGGTTTCGGCTCGGCCGCTCCAGGTCCGTGGCAGTTCTCGCAGACGCGATACAACTTCGGCGATGACGTTTATTGGACGAAGGGAAGCCGCAGCCTCAAGTTTGGCGCAGGCGTGACCAAAGTTCAGTCCAACGTTTTTTCTCCGATTCCCGGCCACGGATCGTTCACCTTCAACAGCTTCACGCTGTTCCTGCAAGGTGTCCCGCTGCAGTACAGCGGCACGATACTGGGCGGACGCGACGCCTCGCGCCGCTTTCGCGAATGGCTCTACGATTTGTACGGTCAGCATGACTGGCGGGTGTCGAGCACCCTCACGCTGAACCTCGGATTGCGGTACTCGCCCACGAACAACGGAACCGAAGCGGACAACAAGATGCACCGTATCGTCGATCCGCCGTACAGCACGGGATTCGCGCAGGTGTCCCAAATCTACGATCACAATCCATCGCTGGCGAACCTCGATCCCCGGTTCGGCATTGCGTGGGATCCGTTTAAGGATCACAAGATGTCCGTTCGGGCAGGTTTTGGAGTGTTCCACGCGATCATCGGCCCACGCGACTACGCCGCCACCTACTATCAATCGCCGCCGTTTGTCAGTGCGACCGAGCTGAATCCCGTGTTTCCGAAAGCCTTCTCGAGCGTTGCTCCTGCTCTGCCCACGCAGACGTTTGCCATGGATATGAAAAACGGGTTGCACACTCCGTACGTGGAGCAGTGGAACCTGAGCATCCAGCGCGAGCTTGGCGCGACCACTGCGGTGACGGCCGCGTATGTCGGGTCGCACAGCATTCACCAGGTACAGCAGCTTCAAGTGAACCCGCCGATACCCATCGTTACACCCAACGGACTGCAGTTCGCCACGTTGCAGACGGTGGGCGGCAGACTTACCGTTGTCGATAACCCTCGCGTCAACCCGGCCTATGACACCCTGTCGTCGTCCAGAACGTTCGGATGGGCGAAATACAACGGATTGCAGCTGGGACTCAATCGGCGGTTGAACAACAACTGGTCGGGACAGGTGTCGTACACCTTCTCGAAATGCATCGACATTGGATCGGGTAGCTACCTGGTCGACGGTGGGACCAGCATTTCGAACCCGTTCAACCCGAACGACGACAGAGGCCGGTGCACGTACGACCTCCGCCACAACTTCTCACTCAACGGCCTGTACACTCTACCGTTCCACGGTAACCCATTTGTTGAAGGATGGCAGCTCAGCGGAGTGTTCCTCGCCCATAGCGGGAACCCCTTCAACGTCACGACCGGAATTGCGACAAACACGTTCAGGGGCTCGTCCGCTCGTCCGAGTTACGTTGCCGGCTGCGACCCTACTGCCCACCCCACGGTGGATCATTGGTTCAACCCGTCGTGCTTCTCCTTGCCCGCGGTTGGCTTTAACGGGAATTTCGGCAGAAATGTTTTGACCGGTCCGAGGCTGACGAACCTGGACCTTGCGCTCCTGAAGGGAGTGAAATTTTCGGAAGACAAAACGGTTCAGTTCCGGGCTGAGGTGTTCAACGTTCCAAACCACCCCAACTTTGCGCTTCCCGGCGGTGCCGTCTTCAGTCAAGGCGCTGTGGCCGGGACCGGAAACGTCAATCCGACTTACGGCCGGATTACGAGCACACGCACGACCTCGCGCCAGGTCCAACTGGGGGTCAAGCTGATCTTCTGATGTCGATTGCAGTCGTGGCAGGGCCGGCCGGGCACGAGAACGGAGTTTGGACATTTGCGCGGGTTTTTGGAGCAAAAATTCCCCTCCTTGGCAAAGGAGGGGTGGCTGCGCCCATTAAGAAAAAGCGGCGAAGCCTCCTTAGCGGGCGCGGACGGGGTGTTTCGTTCAAGCCACCGATTATTGGAAGTTGAACGAACCACCCCGTCCGCGCCAGTCAAAGGAACGGGACCATTTACTTGATGGCGCGTCCACCCCTCCTTTGCCAAGGAGGGGAGTTTTGACTCACCTGTGGCCTGCGTCAGCTGGTCGGGGGCGAAACGCGAAGTTCGAGAGGCAAGTTCAGGTCTATTGAAAAAAGCTCTGGAATCCGTTGTCACTCCCCGCACGCACGCAACTCCGGCTGATTCTGCTTACGCCAAAGCAGCGATACTCGTCTGTGCGCTTCTGACGGCCTGAGCTTCATCCCTCGAAGTGTGAAAAACGCTGTTGAGCTTTGTGATCTGAAGCAGTTTCTGAACGTGATCTGTTGGCTGTAGGAGGATCAATCGGCCGCCTTTGCTTCGGATCGAAGCCCGGATGGTGATCAACTGGCCTAAACCGAAGCTGTCGATGTATGGAACATCCGCCAAATTCAGTACGAACTCGCGGTGGCCTTCCTCCAAAAGTTCGTTGATATGTTTACGCAAAGCGACTTCAAGGAAGCACAATCTGCCGGACATATCCACGATGACGACACCAGAAACAAATCTTGACGTTAGTGAGAGGGACATAGCTCCTCCAGAGGCGGTCTCGTTAGGAACCGGCGATCACGATCTTTCAGGTCCGGCAGTTCCGGCAGTTCCGGCAAAAAAAGAAACAGGAGGAGGACAGTCATCCTGTTCTTCGACGAAGTAACCGGGATGATAGGCTCCCTTGCGTAAATTCAGTTCCCGGCGATACAGTTTTGCCTCTTTGAGCGTCTTGAAGTGAGCCGGAACCGGCGTCCGGCCAAAACCGCTGATTTCGTTAGTTTGCTTGGAACGGACCCAGTACGACAGGTTTCTGAGCATTGATCTTTCTTCCCCCTCTTGATCAAAGTTGTTCGGAGCAAGCCGAGCTGATCGATGAGGCATTATCGCACACATTCACTATAATTAGTTAAGTCTATTATGGATGTTTTATTTATGCGCAGCTATATTAACCAATTGTAGCTAACTGAGCTTTAGGTTTGCCAATTCACCTCCTCGAGCCCTGGGCGCCCTCCGTCTTCGTAATTTGGACAGGTCTGCTTCCGTACGCGTGTGCCCTCCATACGCGGCATGATACCCTTCACAAATGACAAGTTCGAGCCAGGAAAGCCTGGACACTCGTTACGGGGTTGAATCCAGCGCACGGCTCATCCTGGATGTAGCGAAGGCTGCTAGCAGTCACCTGGAATTGGCGGAGGTCCTGGAAGCGCTGATCGTTGCGCTCAGGCCGACGATTCATTTTCACGCGATTGCAGTGATGGTGATCGAAGGAGAGTACACCAGGCTGCATTCTTTACATCTTGAGGGCCTCAGCCGGAGGCCTGGAGAGCCCATTGAAAGCGTCGTCGCGCGCGCGGCCTCCAGCATCAAGGCGTCTGGGCAAACTCCGGTCATCAAGCAGCGGCTGAGCGAGCATCCCGTCAGCGAAATAGCTTCTTCCCACAGACCCTATGTCTGCTCCGATCTCCGAGGTCACAAGCGATTCCCAGCGGAGGAAAGGCTCCTGCAGTACGGTGTTCAAAGCTACATCTCACTGCCCTTGCTGAGACGGGGCGAACTGATCGGCGCCGTGGACTTTGTGTCGTTTGAAAGGCAGACGTTCCGGGATACCGACGTCCAGTTGCTGCAGGATGTTTCAGAAATCGTCTCGATAGCGGTGTCGAATGCCCTGGCCTTCGAGGAAATCAAGGCGCTAAAAGAGCAACTCCAGGCCGAGAACCGGCTGCTGCAGGACGAGATTGTTCAGCAGTCGATTTACGAGGAGATTGTCGGCTCGTCTCAGTCTCTGCGAAATGTGCTGACGGCGATTGAGAAGGTTGCACCGACGGATTCGACCGTACTCCTCACCGGAGAAACGGGCACCGGAAAAGAACTGATCGCTCATGCCATTCACCGGCGATCGCCGCGTTCCGGCCGAGCCCTGGTGAAAGTGAATTGCGCAGCGCTGCCGGCTGAACTCATTGCCAGCGAACTGTTCGGGCATGAAAAGGGCGCGTTCACCGGCGCGCTGCAGCAGCGAATCGGACGTTTCGAGACCGCTCACGGCGGAACGATTTTCCTCGACGAGATCGGTGAACTGACTCCGGAAATGCAAATTGCACTACTTCGAGTGCTTCAGGAAAAAGAATTCGAGCGGGTCGGCGGCAATAAGACCATCCATACGGATGTTCGAGTGATTACGGCAACGAACCGGAACCTGGAACGTGAAGTTGCCGCTGGCCGTTTCCGAATGGACCTTTACTACAGGCTGAATGTTTTTCCGATACATGCCCCCTCGTTGCGAGAACGTTTCGATGATATTCCGATCCTGATCGATTACTTCGTATCGCGTTTCGCAAGCCGAATGGGAAAACGTATTCGCCAGATCGATAAGAGGACATCGGAGGCGCTCGAACGGTATTCATGGCCGGGAAACATTCGCGAACTGCAGAACGTCATCGAGCGCGGCGTGATCCTCGCCGACAGCGAAGTATTTCGGCTGGAACCCGGCACGCTTCCGGCGGAATCCACAGGAACACCCGAAGTGTCAGGTCCGGAATCACAGAATTCACGCGACCAGCAGAAGGCACGTATCGAGGCCGTTTTGAAGGAAACGCACGGCCGTGTCGCGGGCCCAGACGGGGCCGCGGCACGTCTTGGCATGCCTGCCTCGACACTTGAATCGAGAATTAGAGCGCTGAAGATCAACAAACACCTGTTCCGGGGCAGTTCATGATGTGGAAATGGTGGAAATGGGGACGTAGCCCCCATTTCCAAATATTGAAAGGAGCATTCATGCGGATGAAAAGAAACAACGGCAGAAGTATGGCCCTTGCCGCGGTACTGGCGATCGTGGTGAGTATCTCCTGCTGGTCGCTTGTAGAACGGCAGGAATTGAGGCCCGCCACGGGCTCTCCTCAATTGGTTTCCGTCCAGCAGTTACCCGATTATGGAGAGATCTGCCAGTGGCCTGACGTCGATCCCAATCTCGCCGCGACGCAAAAGGAAAATCTGTTTGCTGCATTGCAGCAAAGGCCTGTCTATGCGGCCTCGCAAAATGGCGGCCAAACCGGCGATATCACTCGTCCCCCGACCCGCACGATTAGAGATACGGATCCAATCTACAGCTCCGTCGCGGTCGATACGCGATTCGATGAAGTCATCCTCCAGGATAACAACATGTGGAGCATCCGGGTGTTCAACCGCATGGACAATACACCGCCAGGCGTCCCCTTTACCGAACCGAAACGGGTCATCCAGGGGCCGGAAACCGATATCCAGTTCAACAACGGCCTCTATATCGATCCGAAGAATGGGGACATCTACTCGGTAGAAACGGATACTGGAGACAAGGTTGTCGTGTTTCCCCGCGACGCCAAGGGAGATATCAAGCCTGGGCGTATTTTGCATACTCCCCATCGGGGCTTCGCTCTGGCTGTCGATGAGGAGAAGCAGGAGCTTTTCGTCGGTGTCCAGTACCCTCCCGAGGTGGCCGTATTTCGTAAGGGCGCCTCCGGAGACGACAAGCCGTTGCGCAGCCTGCAAGGGGAGAGCACGCGCCTATCGGACGTGCATGGTGTCGCTCTTGATCCGAAGAACAAACTGCTGTTCGTCACCAATTGGGGCCATGTCAGTGACTACAGGACTGCCGGTACGGGCAGATTCGAAGACCCTTCGATTTCGGTCTACCCGCTCGGCGCGGACGGTGACACGGCTCCGGTGCGCGTGATTCAGGGTTCCAGGACCCAGATGAATTGGCCCTCACAAATGTCGATCGACTCCGACACCGGGGATCTGTATGTCGCCAACGACATCGGTCAATCGCTCCTCGTCTTCAAGGGAACGGATCAGGGGAACGTGGCGCCGACGAGAGTCATCAAAGGCAACCGGACCGGTCTGTCCAATCCGTCGGGTGTGTTTGTGGACAAGAAGAATAATGAGCTGTGGGTTTCCAGCTTCGGTAACTCTTCGGCATCGGCCTACCCGCTGACGGCAAACGGAAACGTGGCGCCGTTGCGCACCATCCGCAGCGCACCTGCGAACAAAGTGTCGTTGAAGTTCGGCAAGGTCGAGGCCCTGGCCTACGACGCCGCGCGGGACCAGATATGGGTGCCCAACTGAGTGACCCATCCGCAGATTGCGGCCTTCGCCAGGCTGGCGAAGGAGAATCAGCCGCCGGTACGAACGCTTGAGGGTCAAAAGACGCTGCTCAGCAGAACCATGCACGGTTTTTCATATGATCCGATTCACGATGAAATCGTTGTGAATAGCCCGCTGTCACAGGCCATCCTGGTATTCCGCGGAGGAGCCAATGGAGAGGAAGCTCCCCTTCGGGTCATCCAGGGGCCGAAGACCGGAATATTAGGCATGGGTTATGCCGCTCTCAGTACCGTGACCGCGGATCCAGAAAATAATGAAATCTTCCTTCCCGTCGGCTCAGGTGGATATCGAACCGCTGGAACGGGTGGGCCGGAAGGGGTTTTGGTATTTGACCGGACGGCGAACGGAGACGTGGCACCCAAACGAATTCTTGCCGGACCTGACACGCAAATTCGAGCCGCGACTCCGCAGGTCGCTGTGGATCCGGTCCATAATCTCCTGATCGTAAAAAGCAATGGCCTGTTGATCTTTGATCGCGCTGCCGCCGGAAACGCCAAGCCCTTGCGCGTGATCCGGGGACCGAAGACGGGCGGGTTTGGAGGCGGCCAAATTACGACCTATCCCGAAAAGGGTTTGATCTTATCCAACTCCATGGACGGGTGGGCCGTTTGGAAAATCACCGACGACGGAGACGTTGCTCCACGCTGGAGAATCCCGGTTCGTCAGATCACCGGAGGAGGACAGAACTCGGGGATTGCTGTGATCCCGAAGTACAAAGAGATCATGGTGGCCAGCGCCCTTCAGAACCGCGTTCTTACGTTTTACTTTCCGGAAATGTTCGAGTAACCGTAAGGCTAGCCCGCATTTCTCACCGAAATCTTGGGCAACTATGCCGAGGGCGCGTCCCTCTCCCTCTGGGAGAGAGTGGCCGAAGGCCGGGTGAGCGTTTCGCTGCAGAAGCAGGAGTGATGCGGTTTTCATTGGATTCTCTATTTGGAAACCTGTTCCGGAAATGTCCCTCTCCCTTTGGGAGAGGGTGGCGCGAAGCGCCGGGTGAGGGCTGGAAAAGCACCCTCATCCGGCCCTTCGGGCCACCTTCTCCCAGAGGGAGAAGGACACGAGCCTCCATTTCGGCTAATTTGGACACTAGTGCTGCCAGAGGGGGAGGGACTTCGCTGTGGATAGTCACAAGCCGGTGAGAAATCCGGGCTTGAAGCGGCGCCGCACTGTAGGAATACAAAGCTCGCGGAGTGACGATTCGTCTTCCGCCGACAACCTACCCGTGGGCTCTTGAGATGCACGTTGAGGCTTCGTCCGGACTCCTCATGCGGAGCCAGCCAACAGGCCTGCGAGCTCGCGCACTGAGCGCAATTGGTCGAGACCATTCACCCGCTCGATCACGGCATCGGTACGGCGGGCGCCGATCACGGGCGTCATCAGCACACGCGCCTTCGCGTTCACGCCGGCGGTATCCAGCGGGTTTTCCTTGGTCCCTGGCGCGTGCCGCGTGAAGTGACTGACGATACGGCTGTCACGCAGCGTCACGTCTACACGACCGCTGCGTGGTGCATCCGGATCCATCAGTGCGCGATCGCCAACCAACTGCACGCGCTGCTTCACCGCCAGGACCTGTGGGTCGCGCATCCGTTCATAAGAATGGCTGGCGTCGAACGACAGCGTGCCATCGATCAGCGCAACGGCGATTGCATACTGAAGGTTCACGTCGGGCATCGCGCTGTTGTCGACGATGCGCGCGCCATCCTCGGGCACGCGGGCAACGATTCGCTCGACGTTTTCGACGGTGAGCGCGTGCGCGCGTAGAAGTGTCAGGAATGCGTCCAGCGGCGCCTGAATCGGATAGCCGACCGAGAATACCTTGATGGCCGTTTCCGTGACGAAAAAGCGGCTGCCGAGCCCGGCGACCATCTCTTCAGGCCGCGGCTCGCGCGACAGCGCCTGCAGCGCGTTGTGCTCGCCGTCGAGCACGTCGGGTACACCCGTGAACCCAGCTTGCGCCATCAGCGCTGCCGTGATGCCATTGCGGGCGCCCATCCCCGCGAAGTCAAATGCCTTTTCAATATGTTCAGTGTCGCGTTCCCAGCTCCAGATCCCGGACACTTGTTGCGCTGCATACGATAGCGCATGGCGCATGCCCCTCTCGTCGAGCCTTGCCAGCAAGGCCGCGGCGCCGACAGCACCGAACGTGGAGCTGATGCCCTCAGCGCTACGGTGAGTCGCGCGGACGTGGTCTGGGCCCAGCGCCATCAGGAGGCGGCAGCACAGGTCGTACCCGAGTGCTACGGCGCGCAGAAGCTGCTCTCCCGACCGGTCCTCGCGCTCGGCCATGGCCAGGGCTGCGGGCACGACTGCGCAACCAGGATGTGCTTTCGTAACCGGCTCGAAATCGTCGGTCTCGTCCGCGTGCGCGAACATACCGGCAGCCAGCGCCGCATTAATCGCCGACGTCCTGATGTTCGTGGTAGGCACCGAGGCCTCGGCGGCGCCTCCCTGTGCGCGCACGTAGCGAATGGCCATCTCGCCCGGCTTTAACCGGGCGCCCGAGACGATCGCGGCGAGCGTGTCGAGAATGCGGTGCTTCACGGCCTGTAGCACCGCTGGGGGGAGTTCACCATCGCGCGCGGCAACCATGTACCGCGCAAGCTTCCCCGTGACGCCGGTGGCCGGCGCCGCGCCCTCCTGAACCAGCGCCCGCGCAGCCGCCGCAGGCGGAAGCACCGCAGCGGCCATAAGGCCGCTGAGACCTTGTAATATCCGTCGCCTCCGCATCACAGATCCTCCTTCGCCGGCAACATGGTTGCCCATTATACTCGTTCCTTTTCCACGAACTGGAATCCTGCTAAAAGGCCCTGAAAGGGAGGTTTGACCATGACGATCCGACAAGACCTCATTAATCAGCATATGGAAGTCATCCACCACCCGAATTATGACCGGACTGTCGTAATGCCTTTCGTGCCGGCCATCAAAATCAAAAGCGGCAAACTCCTGTGGTTGGCTGGCACCACGGCGCTTCCCGTGTATCATGATCACCCGCACCGCCGGGAAGACCTTGTAAAGCATATGCCCAATGACCTGGAGGCGCAGACCCGGGCAAGTATGGAAGGGATCCAGAAGACTCTCGAGGCCGCGGGAGCAACCTTCAGAGATGTCGTCCACGTTTTCGTCTTCCGGGCACGGCCACGGATGGGGGACATCGGAAGAGTGAGCGCGATCATCAACTCCTATTTCGCCCCGTACAACCATAGGCCAACTTCTACGAACCTGGCGGTTCTGGAACTCGGCGAACCCGAACAGCTCATCGAAATCCAGATGGTAGCGGTCGTGGACTAACCAGCGAGGCAAGACCCGGATTTTTCAAATTCGTGGAGTTGTCGTAGATCAACGCGCTTGGGCTTGCCGTCGATGGCGGTATAGAACGATGCCCCAACGAACAATTAGTGCACCATTTCCTAAATACGGTCACGCACGTATAGCGCCCTCACCCGCCGCTTCGCGGCACCCTCTCCCAGAGGGAGAGGGACTAACCTTCCGAATGGTCCTTCTCCTTTTGGGAGAAGGACGCCCGAAGGGCCGGATGAGGGCAAATACGTCACGGCTGAGGTCCTCGTGTCCAAACGACACCACCATAATTTCCAGCGTGCCCTGATCGTAGGTGAATCGCGTTCCCGTGTTATCCGGATTCTCAGACAAAAGCCGTTCGTAAGTGTCCCAACTCACACCTTCGAGAATCACTTTCTGTTCCGCGGTGTTGGTAACGGCTGCCATACGTGAGTTCCTCATGATGAAGATGAGATCATTCTAATCCAATATGGATCAGCCGGCTTCAATCGCTTCCTCCCCGTGCCGGGAACAAAGGCGCGTCACTTCCAATCGATCAAGCGATAGTAGTTGTCCGCTTGTGTAGCCTGCCGGATCAAGGTTCGGACGCCGGTCGTCATGTCGTAGCGAATCAATTTGGCGGGGGAGTCGGAGAAAAGCAGAAACGCGACAGATGCGCCATCGGGCGAGAAGACCGGCTCGAAGGACATATCGCTTAGCGATGCCCGAATTTGGGATTTCAAATCAAGGGTCGTGATAAACACGCCATTGGCGCTTCCCGGATAATCACAGTCCGTCGTGCCAAGCGTCAGCGCTAGCCGCTTGCTGTCGGGCGCCCAGTTGAAAGACTTTACGTTGTCCCAATCCTTCGGTGCTGAGGCGACCGTTACAGCAGCATCCGTTTTCTTACGCATCGAATAAATTCGAAGTCCGGTGCTGGGCGGCGTGCAATCCGGCTCATCGTGTTTTGTGCGGGGCGGGTCACGAAAAGTCATTTGATAAGCGATCCATTGGCCATCGGGCGAGTACTTGGCATTCCATACGACTTTCCTAGTCTGGTGAATGAGCGTGCGTTGGCCTGAAGCGACGTCCAGAACCTCGAGGCCCATTGCGGGAGAGTTCACCGCGTGAATGATTTTCGACGCGTCCGGCGACACACTGAATCCCTGATACCAAGGTCCGAGGTCGCGCGGCGCGCCTCCATTTAGCAGAGCTGCGAGAAATAGATGCCCATCTTTTCCCTCAAAGACGACTGCGCTTCCATCCGGCCACCAGCCGAGCGATCCGAAGTGCGCGCCGCGCGGCAGTTGGGTGATCTGTTTCGCGGCTCCTCCTCCAATTGGCATGACGGAAAGGATCTGCGATGAATTCGGAGAGGCCTGCGGATTTTCGTCCCGTGTAAAGGCAAGGTTCTGTCCGTCCGGCGAGAGCGCCCCGAGAGTCATCGAGTCGCCGAGAATCCGCTGTCGTCCATCCGTGCTGATGAGGAACAACTTTCCGTAATTGTCGACAACCAGATTCCCACGATCCGCAGCAATTCCGGCCGCAAACGCGGTCAACGTCAAAAAGCCGAGAATAGTCGTTCGCGTCGTGGACATGCCGGGAATGTTATCCTTCCGCGACACCCAAACAGCAACTGAAATCGCCCGCGCGGGACAACGTCCGAAAATCTGCATTCGGAGGTGTCATGTGCGTGGAGACGGATTACTCCATGACGAAATCAAGTGGGTGCGCTTCAGAAACAGTTGAGTCCGTCCCGGAACCAAGTGTTTGCGTAACGGAAATAGGTGGTTCCGGAAGGAAGCAGGGTTGGCCGGCCTCCGAAATAGGCTTCACCGTGACGGACCAAAGTATCTTCGTCACGAAGCAACTTTGCTTCGTGAAAAAGCAATGTTGCTTGAGCCCAAAGCAATGTTGCTCGAACCCAAAGCAAAATTGCTTCAGAGGGAGTACCGCTTCCCCATTGATACAGAAGGACTTCTCTGCGACAAAACAAACTATCTCAGTGACCGAGTAATGTTGCTTTCTGAAAAAGCAATATTGCATTGAAACAAAGCAATGTATCGCGGCGAAGGAGCAAAGTGTCTTCGCCGTAAAGCAGCCTTTCTAGGTGACGCTGATACGTGTTTCTGTCGCCAAAACACATGCGTCCGTCGCAAAGAAAAGCTTCAATGATGCGGAGACATGTTTCTTTGCGGCGGAGTCAGTCTTCATTGAGGGAAAACAAAACGCATCCGACGTGCGCAAAAAATAAGTCCCCTCCTTGGACAAGGAGGGGTGGCTGCGCCCATTAAGAAAATGCCGCGAAGCCTCCTTAGCGGGCGCAGACGGGGTGGTTGGTTCAAGCCACCGATTATCGGAAGTTGAACGAACCACCCCGTTCTTGATGTT
>WNGL01003934.1_pt1 | contig 17893 bp, 20 predicted proteins | sample 5400591 | NCBI WGS metagenome assembly WNGL01 (sample SAMN13153377, study PRJNA577476) | soil metagenome | isolation source: 80 cm soil or saprolite under Garry oak tree replicate 1 | place: USA:California | collected 2016-06-15 | reverse complement strand
TTATGTGGACAAGTCAAGGTCTCAGCTTGTGTTAGGTCCGTCCTGCTGAACGTGCGCTTCGGCTTGTGAGGGTGTGAGGATCAAGGGTGCACCGAGCGCTGCTAGCTGGGGCTTCTTAGTCTCCTTGAAGAAGTTGTCGTCAGTGGTGACGAAGACATCGCCTTCATAGTGGATGTGACACCACATGGCTTCGGCGTCGAGACGGCGGTTGCGCCACTTGCGTTCGATGGCTTCCGGGTCGCTGCCGGGCGGTGCGGCATTGATGGCGTTCTGGAGCTCGAACGGGTGAGTGGGAAAGAGCGCTGTGTGGATACGTTCCAGCAGGAGAAGCTCGTCGTCTCCGAGGAGCACCATCTGGTCCCGGTAGGCGACATCCAAGGTCGCCGGTGGCCGCAAGATCTCTAGGTGATCGAGATGGAGATCGGCCAAGCGTTGCTGGAACTGGCTGAAGTTTTCCAGGTAGGGGCCCGTACGCTGGCGTTCTGATGCGCTGTTTGCAACCAGCCGCAGTTGGGCGGTCCCGGCGGCGTGAGCCGCGAGAAGGCGGCGTAGGGAGTTGGCAGCCGGTTCGCGGTTCTCGTCCAGAGCGACGATGCAGTTGGTGTCGAGCGTGAGCTTCAACATGACGACTCATTTTCGCAGGTCAGGGTGTCCTGTTGGCCGAGATCGTCGAGAAGGCCCCGGAGGCGGCGAGCAGTGGCGGTGTGTCGTTCGACCTCTCGGGTCCAGCCGCGCTCCTCGGCGTCCTGGACGAGTTGCTGCTCGACATCCAGCCGGGCACGCAGCCGCGGCGCGTACTCGCCGGTCGTGACGAACTTGGCGCAGGTCAGGTAGAGGTCACACTCGCAAGGTCCCTCGGCCGGCAGGCGCAGGCAGTGGCCGAGTTCGAGCTCGGTCTTGAAGAAGTTGGTCTTCAGCCAGTGCACTGCCTCCTCCGGCAGGACGCCCGACTTCACATCGAGCGCGGCCGGACCGGCGATGACCGCGCCGGGGGCCAGCACGGACTTGTAGTCGCGCAGGACCTCCTGGTCGCTGATCTGGGCGTAGATGAGGGCCATGGAGACCGAGGAGTGGCCGAGGACCTTCATGATCGTGTGCAGCTTGGCGCCGCGTTCGGCGAGCTGGGTTCCGACCGTGTGCCGGAATCTGTGGGCGGAGATGGTGCCGCGGAAGCCTGAGCCGCCCTTCTTGCCGCCGGGGACGACCAGCCCGACCTGTTCGCATGCCTGTTGGATCGGGGTGTTGAACAGGTAGTAGAGCGACAGCAGCTTGCCGTGGTCCATGAACAGGTAGCGGATCTGCTCGCCGGTGCGGGGGTCGGTGAAGGGCCGTTCCGGGCCGTCCCTGCGCAGGTCGATGAGCTTCTGCAGGGCGTCCCCAGCGTCCTGGTGGAGCGGGACCATCCGCTCCTTGTAGGTCTTGCGGCCGGGCAGCCGCAGCCGCGGTGTCCCGTCGGGGTAGTGGTCCAGGCAGTCCAGCGGGAGGTGCCGGATCTCGTCGCGGCGGGCACCGGACCAGCGGGCGATCAGCAGGGCCGCCCGCTGGAACGGGCAGGTGATGTCGTTGATGACGGGCATCACCAGGTCGAGTTCGTGGTCGGGGATGAAGCGGGGAATCCGCTGCGGCAGCTTGGGGGCGTCGCGAGGGGTGATGGGCGCGAACCCGGGGACGTCGTCGTACTCCCAGGCCGCGGCGTCACGGAACATCTGTGACAGCCCGGAGATGCGCTGGATGCGGGTGACCGCGCCCAGCGGCCTGCCGGTCTTCTCTGTCGGGGTCTCGATGAGGGATTCGGCCCAGGCCAGGCAGTGGTCGCGGGTGACATCGGCGTAGGAGACGATCTCGGGGTGGTGTTCGGCGAGCCACTCGCCGAACTTTCGGACGGCGATCTCCAGCTTCTCCACCGTCATCGGCGCGTCGCTCAGCCGCCGGGCGGCCAACCACTTGTCCGCCACCGCCTGCATCCGCGGCGGCAGCACCAGCGGCGGCTTCCACGACGGCATGAGCTTGCGGGGCTGGGTGGCGATCTGGCCGCGGTGGAACAGCACCACCTGTAGCTGATGCAGATGAGTGATCCACTGCTTGGCAGCATTGTCACGGTAGTTCTGCGCCGAGGGGTAGAAGACGTGCAGGTCGTCGCGTTCGCTGAACAGCCGGACGGCCTCCAGCGCTTCGGTGATGTGGTCCTGGGTGATCTCACTGGCGTGCTCGATGCCGGTGTGCAGCGCGATCCGCCCGACCGTCCACCGCATCGCCTGGCGCGCTGAGTTGGCGTTGTAGCCGAGCCCGACCGCCTCCTCGATCAGCTCGCCGGTGCCCAGGTCGATGCCCATCGCCGTGGCGGCGTCATCGATCCGGATCTGCCCGGCACCCAACATCCACGCGTAGTCGAGGGTGAGGTAGCCGCGCAGCCCGAGGAACACCAGGTAGGGCCGGGCCTGGAAGGAGATCGGGTAGGACGCCTCCTTCTGCGTCTGGCCGGGGAGCCGACCGACCCGCTCGACCAACGAGACGGCGAACCAGTCGATCATCTTCGGCCATGCGGCCTTGAACACGCGGTAGTAGCGGATCTTCTGGTTGCGGTAACCGGGGTGGATGTCCTGGCCGCGCACATAGGCAAGGTATTCGGACTCGGGACAGTGGCGGCGTCGAGGGCGTCCCGCCGGTGTCACCGAGGTCGCCGCCAGTGCGGCGGCCGAGATCGGCCCGGCCATCAGGACTGCTCGCCGTCGGGGCTGGCCTGGCCGCCCAGCGCCCGGTTGTAATCGGCCACCACGGCCGGATCGGAGACCCGCGTGTAGATCCGGGTGGACTCCGGGGAGGCGTGGCCAAGCCTCTTCTGCAAGGTCAGCTCCCGCATGCCGCCCTCCCACATCGCGGTGGCATGGGTGTGGCGGCAGGCGTGCGGGGTCACCCACGGCGTACGGATCCCGGCCCGGGTCGTGGCCCGGGTGAACATCTTCACCAGCCCGTCGTAGCTGAGCGCCTCCAGCCTCCGCTTCCCGCGACCCGCGATCAGGAACACCAGCGGACTGTCGCCGTCTGTGGGGCGCTCGTCCATCACATAGGCGCTGACCATGGCCAACGTCTCAGGCTCGTGCAGGTCGACCACCCGCTCATAGCGGGACTTGGACCGAGCACCCTTCGGATGGTCGTCGCGGTGACGCACCACCACCCGCCGCCGCCCGTAGGCAATGTCCTCCAAGTGCAGGCCAAGGACCTCACCTGGCCGCAGCCCGCCCTGCAACATCAGCAGCACGATCGCCCGGTCCCGGTTGCTGCGCAGCTGCGCCAGCAGCGCCTGCACCTGGGCCTCGCTCAGCGGCCGCGGAACCCGCTGCACCGTCTTGACCCGCACCGCCCGACGGATCGGCCGTTGCCGGCTCGCGCCGCCCATGAACGGGCGGTGCCGTTCGGAGACCCGCTGCAGGGCCGGGTCCGGGCGCTTCTCGATCGGGTTCAGCCGGTCGAACATCCCGGCCAGGATCACGTACTCGTAGAAGGAGGAGACCGCGGCGAGAATCCGGTTCACCGTGGTCGCCGCCAGCTTGGTCGCAGGCCCATCCGCGTCGACCACCACCGTCAGCGTCATCCGCTGCCGAGGCCTGCGCGAGGGCACCGACCGCAGGTACTCCAGCAACGCGATCGAGTGCCGCGGAGCGAACTCCGCCCAGGTCAGGCCGTCACGGTCGAAGAACCGCCACAGGTGACGAAGGTCGTAGGCGTAGGAGACCAGCGTGTTGGGCGAGCAGTCCCGGGCCGCCAGGAACCGCAGGAACCCCGACACGATCTCGACCGGCTCACCGTCCTCATCGAGCAGGTCGACCCGGTGGGAGCCGTCTTCACCGCGCTGCTGCCGTACCCGCACAGACACCTCCGGATCCGGCCCGCCCGATCCCCGGACGACTGATTGCATCCTGGTGCCAGTGAGGCAAGCGGGACAAGAGGTGTCCATGTAACAACAATGGCGAACTTCGCGCTGTTCGACCTGGTGGGCCTCCAGTTGTCCCCGCGCATCCGGGACCTGGGCAAGATCACCCTCTACCGCACCGGGCCGAGAGCCGACTTCACTGCCCGCTACCCGGCCTCGGGGCACCTGCTCACCCGCCGGCTGAACGAGGACCTGGTCACCGGCATGTGGGACGACGTGCTGCGGGTGGCGGCCTCGGTCAAGGGCGGGCACGCCAGCGGCGCCCTGGTCGTCGGGAAGCTGTGCTCGTCAAGACGGCAGCAGAACGCCCTCGCCTCCGCGATCAAGGAGTACGGCGCGCTGCGCCGCACGGTGTACGCCGCCCGCTACCTGGTGGACGAGACCTACCGGCGGCGGATCGGGAGGCAGCTCAACAAGGGCGAGAACGTCCACTCCCTCAAGCGGATGCTCGCCTACGCCGGGGAGGGGGCGATCCGCCGCCCGCACCACGAGGAGCAGGCCGAGCAGATGTGGTGCCTGACCCTCGCGACCAACGCGGTGGTGACCTGGACCACCGAGTACAACGGCCTGGCCGTCACCGCGCTGCGCCGCTCCGGCCGCGACATCGACGACGCCGTGCTCGCGCACATCTGGCCGACCCACCACGAGAACATCCACTTCTACGGCACCCACTCCGTGGACGTCGCCGGCGAGCTCGCCAAGCTCGGCTCCGACGGCTACCGTCCGCTGCGCACCGCCACCGCCGCGGAGGCGCAGTGAGCGCACAGCGGGCGGACCGCTTCTTATCCTGCGGCGCGGTCCGGGTGCAGGCGGCGCAGCAGCGCCCCGCCGTCGGTGTTGAGGCGCAGGGACTCGGCCAGCGCCACCAGCTTCTCGCCGGGAGCCTCCGGCTTGGCCTCTTGCCGCGGCGCGTAACGCCGCTTCGGGGCGGGGCCGCGCCGTTTCACCGGAGTGCCGGCTGCGGCGGCGTGAAGTTTCCGCGCGTGGTCGTCGATCGCGTGCACGCCGGTCTCGGCGGGCGGCGCGAGGCGCGGCTCGTCCCAGTCATCCTCATCTCCCGGCGGTTCAAGCCCCTCGAGCGGGCTGGCGCCCGCGACCGCGGCGTTGAACACGGCCAGCGCGGCGACCGCGTAGCGGCGGGCGGCCTGTTCCGCTAGCCGCGCGAGCTCGCCGGCCTGCCCGGCGGCGAGCTCGGCCCGCCGCGCGGCGGTCTGCGTCCACAGGTCGTGCCGCGCCGCGGCCAGCCCGGCCGCGGCGGCGGGCAGCGCGTCCGAAGGCCCCGGCGGGGCCGCGGCGGCCTCCGCCTCGGCCGACTGCCGGGCCTCGACGGCGCGCCGCCACTCATCCCGCAGCGCGTAGCACCGGGCCCGGTGGGCCAGGAGGACCTTGTCAGCCCGCGCCGGCCAGGGCTCCGCACTGGCCCCGTCCGGGTGCGGGACGCGCACGTCCGGGTGCGCGGCCGCGTGAACCGGGTAGGCCTCCCGGTAGAACTCGCGGCCCCGGCCGGTCAGCGCGTACCCGCCGGGCACCGACTCGGCGAGCGGCGGGGTGTGCCGCTCGATCAGCGAGTACTCGACCGTCCGGGAGAACCCCCACTTCAGCGGCTCGCCCCGCTGACCGGCGGCCCACAGGAACCCGAGCACCTCCCAGGTGCGCGCGGGCAGCACGTTCTTCGGCTTCCCGCCCGGCTGCCTGGAAAACCCTGCGCGGGCGGCCGCCCGGCCGTGGTTGGTCAGCTTGACCCGCAGCATCACCCCGAACCGCGTGGGCCTCGGCTCACCGTGCACGATAAGGCCCCGCTTCACCAGCGCGGCCATCGTGGAGCCGTTGCCCTGGTTGTCCCAGCCGCGGGACTCGAGCCACGCCTGCATCGTCGTGGGGCCGAGCAGTTTCCGCAGGGACGGGTCGTGCGCGAAGTCCAGCAGGCGCCATTCCGCCGCCGGGGTCTTGTCGTAACTGCCCCGGGCAGCGTCCGCGCGGCGGCCCCGCTCGTTTTCCTGGTCGAGCTGGTAGATAACGGCGAGGGTGCCCTGCTGGCGTTCCCTGTCAAGTCGATGTGTCGAACTTTTCCGCGCGTTTTCAACCCGGCGGCCAAGCCCGAACGGGACCACCGCCACCATGCCGCATCCAGGTCGGCGCAGAACCGGGCGAACGCGGCGACCCCGTCCGGGCCGCCGGCATGCCGGTCCAGGTCAAGGCCGACTACGCTGCTAGCACGGCAGCCGACCCCGACGTTCACGTCCGCCGGCCATGCCTCGATCGCAGTTGGGTCCGCGGCCGGGCCGCGGATCATCGGCACGGGCCTGCGGCATGCTGGGCAGGCCCTGACCGCGCGGATCGCCAGCCGGGTCCCCGCTGAGGCCGCCAGCCAGGTGCGCGCGCTGATCACGCGGGCGGCTACGTCCCGGCCTGGGAACCCGGAGGCAAGCGCCGCGAGCGCGGCGGAGGGAGCGTCCGTTGCGTTAGGGGCGGAGTTCAGGCTCCGCGCGGGTCGCGCTCCCGCTTGTTTCCGGTGGCGTCGCATAGGCCCGCAGCCACGCTAGCGTCTCGGCCGGAGGCTCACTGTGGAACCCGCCGCCCGAGTCTCGCCACGCAAAGGACTCCCTGCCCTCATCGGGCTCGGCAACCTGCACCGTGACGGTTTCGAACGCCTCGAACTCATAGCTGCTGGCCATCCTTGAAATGCTCGGGCTTGCCGGTTTCCGCACCGTTGACTATCTCAACGACCACGAGCTCACGCCCCGCGCTGTTCTGAACTGCCCAATTCCGTGCGTCTCCGTGCCCCATCTCGTTGTGCGGGAACCCGACAGAGGACGGCTGCCCGGGTACCGGGATCGCATGGGGGGCTGCGTCCCGGACTAGGTAACAGGTAACGGTTGCACCCATGATTCCCCCGTGTCTCGTGATCTTGTTCCTGATCAAGACGGAGTTCCCGTGACATCGAGAGATTAACCATCCGCCCAGTATTCCCGTGCGCTGAGACCCGCGGCCGCGCGGCGCCAGGTGCCGTGTCATGGGATGCCGCTTGCAAGCCGCACTCGCTGGACGAACTCCGTGTCCTTCACCAGGCGGTTGTAGCGGTGCGGAGGCCTCGGAGACAGTGGCAGCCGAGGCGCGCCAGCATGCTTCAGAGGCCTGTTCCGGGAACCCACCAGCGGAACCTACCACTCTCATTTAGCACCTCCGCGAACAGAGGGAACGACCAGCAGGCTAGGGTTCGGCTCATCGGCGACCGCCGCGCATAGCCACACGCTAGGAGGTAGGGCCGAGCTGGCGGTCGATCTCTGCGCTGAGCGTGGCGAAGGCGTCGCGGTCGAAGCCGGCCGGGTTGAATCTGAGCACGTGGGGAAGCGCTGCTCCCTCTTTGAAGTCCTCGACCGTCCCGTCAGGCCGACGGCGGTCATCGGGAGTGACAGTGACGAGGCCGAGCCGGCTCAGCATCATGTGGGCCTCGTATCCGTCATGCTTCATGCCGAATCGCTGCAGGCGGTCCTCCGCGGTGATCATGAACGGCTGGCCGCCCATGGCTTGGTGGAAGGCTGCCATCATCAGGATGAACGCGAGTTCGCTGTCTTCCAAGATGTGGACCCAGCCGTTGGTGAACAGGTTGACCGGGACGGGGAATGCCTGCTCCGGTGGCACGACCGGGACGTGGTAGCGCATGGCGGAGCCGTGCGGGCGGCGGCCTCCTTCGTTCATCAGGATGAAGCCCTCGTACTTCTTGGCGCCGGGCTTGCCCGTGCCGGTGAGCTCGACGAGTTCTTCCTTGGCGAGCCGACCGATCGCGCTCACCATCTGCCTGGTTTCCTTGGCGCTCACGCTCATGTGGTGCTTGCCCTCGCCGTAGGGCTCGGCTTCGGAGGCGAGCAGGTCGATCCACGAGATCACGCCGCCGGGACGCGAGGCCAGGGGGCGCGTGTTGCCAGGGCGCTGGCCGGGACTGACCCGGGTCTGTGCCTCGAGCAATGCCGTCAGGTAAACGCGGAGCGCCGCGCCGCGGGGGGTTATGAGCCGGGCGGCCGGGGGCCGGTCCTCCTTGACCGACAGCCGGCGGTCGGACGGGTCCCCGAGCAACTGGACACCTGACAGTGCCATGTCCACGAACTCGTTCCGCACGTAGACCGCCGGGATCCCGGGCCCGCTGGCAAGAGCCCTCATGCTCCAGGTGGCCTTCCCAACCGACTCGGCCTTGGCGTTGAGCCGGTCCCGGCGCTTGCGCAGCTTCGCGAGTTCCCTCCTGTTCGAGGGCTCGGAGATGTGCACGGTGATGCTGGCCAAAAAAATCCCCGCGTTCTTGATCTGAACGTCCTGATCCGCCTTATAGCCACCTATTTCATACCTATTTCATGTCTCCACAATTAGTGTGTCGTAAGGCGGATCAATACGCGTCCATGCTACCCGGCCTCGCGGCCCGCCGGGTCCCGGCGGGCGTGCACTATGGGTCTGCGGACGCCGGGAAGGCCCGGGGCCCGCAGCTAGCAAGCGCAAAGGCGCGGCCGCCGCCGCTCGCGGGAACCCGCGAGCGGCCCCCGGGTGCAACCGGGGGCCGCTCCAGCGCCCGGTCCCTTGAGAGAGGACAAGCGCATGACCGTAGTATCGCCGGGATCTCCCGGCACTCCTAACAGCGGGGAGCCGCCGCGGCTCCCGCTCCGGTGGGCGGTCATCATCGGCGTGACCGCCGCCGCCGGCATCGCCTGCTTCCCCGCTGGCGGCATCGTCGCGGCCGTCGCCGCCGCGACGGCAGTCGCCGTGGCGCTGCACGAGCTGCTCGTGTAGGGCCCGCCGGGGCCGGGGCATTCGTGGTGCCTCGGCCCCGTCGGGCCACGAGCAGAAGGCTTGCGTTCGGTCCGTGCTGCCGTGGCAGTAGCACAGGAAGCCAGCGCGCATCGCCGCCGGCCTGGTCAGGCGGGCGCGGAAGCCGGTGATGATGCCGGTGGCCCGGTTTGGCGGTCGCGGGAGACGCTGACTCCCTGGCGAGGTTGGCGAACGTGAGCGTCCCGGCCCGCGAGGCCCTGCGTCCTTGCCGGACTGGGCTTGCCGCCCTGCTCGCCTGGGCGAGGTGACCGCCTCCCCAGGCGCGCGGCGTGCTCTCAGACATGAACCGCCGGTTCATGGTGCGCTCCCGGTCCTGCGGAGGATGGCGGCAGCCTGGGGCGGAGACAAGGCCGCAGGCGCGGCCGTGTCCTTGTCCAGCCCGATGACGACGACGGTGCCGTAGAGGCTGAACTCAAACCCGAATGATCGCGCGAGGAGCGTGGCGGCTTGGTTGGCCGGCTTTCCCGCGGCCACGCCGTCCTCGTCCAGCCAGGCTTCCCAGCGGTCGGTGATCCAGATCCGCTCGGCGCGCCGGGTACCGATGAGCGCCATGAGGGAGCGCATGAACCGGGGGCCGCCGCCGTCGGGCAGGTCTGCTTCTCTGGGGGGCCCGTCGACGGGGATGAGCATGGCCTTCACTGCTCACCCTCGTGCCTGGCGGGGACACGCCGGCTGTCGAGCCGGGTCACGTTGCCGAGCGCGGTGAGCTCGGCTCGTGTTTCCTGCAGTTCCAGGGTGAGCTGGCTGACGGCGCGGACGAGTGCGGGGACGTCGGCGCGGAGCTGGGCGAGTTCCCTGTTCTTGTTGGCGATTGTCTGCCGGAGTCTCGCGATGGTGGCACGGAGCCGGGCTTCGTCGGTCCCCCCGACGAGATCGGCGATGACGTCGTCGTCCAGGTCAAGTGCGGCGATCAGCTGAGGGTAGTCGCGGACCAGGGCGAGAGCGTCATGCCCGGTGATCACCACGGGCGGGTGCGCCCGGCGCAGCAGGTCATGCTGCGCGTCCTGGACGATGGCGTCGACGGCCCGCCGCTGGGACGGGGTCGTGGCGGTGAGGTAGTGGTCGCCCTCGACCTGCGGGCTGTGGTTGGGGTCGATCGTCGCCCGGCCCCTGCCCGACCAGGAGTCCTTGCCGCGCAAGGAGTAGTAGGTGGTGCGGATCCGGGACCGGTGGATTTTCAGCGGCCTGCCGTCCTCACCGTTCACCCCGTGGCGGGCGACCCAGAGCTGGATGGCCAGCCGCCCCGCGCTGCCGAACTTCCATGACACCTGCGAGCCGCCGGGGCTCCGCAGCCTCAGCCACAGCTGGCGGCGATCTTCAGCGGCGACGTGGCTGCGGAGCAGCGCCGAGTGCGCCAGCCACTGCTCGAGCAGCCGCACTCCCCGGCGGGGGAGGTTCAGGCTCTCCGCCGAGGTCCGGCCCTTGACGTAGCTGAGCAGGATCGCGGAGTCGCCGGCCCAGTCGATGTCATCGACCACCAGGTCGTCGATGCCGTCAGGGACGATACCGGAGTAGACGCCGAACAGCAGCCGGTAGGCGATCACCACCTCCAGGTCCGGGAACAGCTCCCGGCACGCCTCGATGATCCCGCCCCGCTGGCGGGCCGCGCCCGCCGAGCAGCCCAGGTGCCTGCCGAGTTCAGTGAGGCCGGCCGGCCCGGTCCGGGTCAGCAGCCACCTCAGGTTCTGCCCGTTCCACTCACCGCCCGCCGGATCCTGGCCGCGCCCGGCAGCGGCCAGGGCCCGTTTGTGCGCGGCGAACGACTCATCGACGGCCCTGCGGCAAGCCGCCGTCAACGCCTCCCATTCGCTTTCCAGGTAAGGCGGCAGCTGATGGTGGTTGGGCTGGATGTTGTAGGCCCGGCCGGCCGCGAGCTCGGCGACCCGGGCGTCCAGATGCCCGCCCGAGACGGCGAACCCCTGGAGGAGCCGGCGAGTGCAGGCCTCTCTCGTGATCGTGGACGCCATCCAGTACTGCGTCAGCATTGCCCGCCGCAGGCCGGCCGCCCGCCCGGTGAACCCTTGCTGGTCCAGCTTGCGGGCCATGTCGCGGATCGACTGGACATAGTGGTTGACCGACCCTGCGGCGTCCACGGTCCCGTGCGGGTGGATCAGCTCGGCCAAGCCGGCCAGCAGATCATCGACCAGCCCCGGGCAGGGCAACCCGGCCAGCTCGAACCGCGCGGAGCTGCCGTCGCTGAACACGCACTGGATGCCCGGCGGGCCGGTCAGCACTGCGGCCGGCATCAGAGCTCACCGCCGTCGGCGTCGCCGGCGAACTCGGCGTCGGCCTCGTGCCCGGCCGCGGCATCGGCGTCGGCGGTCAGCCCGCCGTCCCGGTCCGCTTGCTCGCAGGCCTCCCGGAAGATACGGGTCGTGTCCAGCCTGCGAATGTACTTTTCCGTGGTCAGGACCGACGAATGCCCTAGAAGATCACGAAGGACGAGAAGCGGGTCGGCCTTGGTCAGATACAGCACCAGCGCGGCGTCTGCGTCCGTGCCCGCAGCCAGCTCGGCGGCCTGCCGGTAGTGGCCGCTGACCAGGTATTCCAGTGTCTGCATGGCCATGGAGTGACGCAGCCGGTGCGGGTGGACGTGGGGGAACCGCGGCTCGTGACGGGCCCGGATCCGGTCCGAGGTGCGCTCGAACACCGACGCCCACGCGGTGAACGGGCCGCCGCCGTTCTTGACCGCCAGCACGCACGACCCTCCGCCCGGGGCGACCAGCCTGCGGCGCTCACCCGGAGTCAGCGTCTCCCACCGGCAGCGCGGATCCCGTTGATGCGGCCGCCCCGCTCGTCCGGGTCGCTCACCAGCAGCGGCTCACCCCACCGCTGCGGCGGCAGCCACGCCGTCCCGTCCGCCGTCGCCGGGCGATCCAGCTCCAGGTAATGGTGAACCGCTGCCAGCGCGTCATAGGAGATCCATGTGGTGCGGAACTTACGGCCCTTAGTCACCCCCGCCGGGACCGGGAACGCAATCGGCGTCTCAGCCGGCCGTGGCGGCAGCGCCGGGATCTCATAGGCCAGCAGATAAGAAAACTCCTGCAGACGCAGCCCGGTAGACAAGGCCAGCTCGCCGATCGCGCCGTTGCGCGCCAGCTCACGGCCCCGGAACCTGCCATCGGCGAGGCCATCGGGATCCAGGCCCCGCAGGCCGTTCAAGAACAACCCGGCGAAGTCCGGCTCCAGGTACTTGATCGTCACATGCGGCTTGGGAGTGCGGCGCACTGCCAGATTCACCCGGACCTCCCGGCCCGTGCCGGCGAACAGCGCCCTCGCCGTCCGGTAGCTGAACGGCTCCGCCTCGGCGTGCCCCTCCTCCATCGCCCACCGGTAGAACAGCGACAGCACGCTCATGTGCCGGCCCCACGTCGTGGCCGCGAACCGCTCCTTCACCGGTCCGGCCGCCCGGTGCCCGGCGTACTTGCCGAGCGCGGCCTTCAGCTGCTGCCTGGAATCCAGCAGGCCGACCCCGTGGTCGTCCAGGAATTCCATCCACTCCATGACGATCCGGGCGTAGCTCTCCCACGAGCCAGGTGCCGGGCACCCGCTGGCCGGCAGCTCACGCAGCCACCGGTTCACCACCGTCACCGGACGCGGCGTCCCCGGACCGTCCTCGAAACGCAGGTCAACATCGATCAGCACCGGCATCCGCTCCGGTAGCAGCGGACGGCGTCCGACATCCCACGAGTCCCAGCCCCGGGACGAGAAGTAGCTCAAGATCATGAGGGCTGACCATAGGAACACGACACAGACCAGGGCAAGCCCGAACCCGCCGCCAGCCGGTCATCTGGCGGCTAATCGCAACACGAACATAAAGCAGAGAGAATGTGGCGCGCAGCGTGCGGCGTGGCATAGGGGGCGAACACCCGGTGGGGGTCCAGGCCGACCCGGCCGGGCGGGGTCAGGACCCGCACGCAGCGCTCGTTGGCCTCCCGGAACACGCCCTCCCACGAGTGGACCCCGAACGGCATGCCCCGCTCGCTCAGCCACAGCCACAGCGGCTCCGGCCCGTGCGGGCCCTCGGTGAACAGCAGCATCCGCTCGGCCACAGTCAGCTCGTGCAGCGGGCACTCGCCGACAGTCCCGTCCTGCTCGCGCCAGCGCACCGCGGGGACCGCCCGCCGGGTGACCCGGGTGACCAGCCGCAGCCCGGGGAGCCTCTCGTACAGGCCCTTGCGCTGCGCCTGCCGCACCGCGTGCGCCCTTGAGGAGTCGGCGTAGGCCTCGATCTGGGCGACTGCGTCCGCCGCGACGTAGAACGCCCTGCTTTTCTTCGACCGCGTCACCTTCGCCGCTACCTGCCCCTTGTAGTAGCGGCCCCCGTCGAGGCGCAGCGCGGGCACCTCGAACGTCAGCAGCGACCCGCCCTCCGACCGGCGCAGGCCTGAGCTGACCAGCAGCCGGGTGAACGCCGCGTTGCGGTCCTCCAGCCGCCCGGCCCACCCCGCCTCCGGGGCCCCGTCGCGGCCGTGGCCGCGCAGCCCGACGTCCGTCCACCGGCGCCACGCCCGCGGCGTCAGCCAGAGCACGTTGCTCTGCCGGGCGTCCTTCGACCGGGCCGCCGCCACCGTCACCATGTCTCCGCTGCGGCCCCGGACCTGCCGCATCGCCACCGGGCTCCGGGCCACGTACCCGTTCTCAGGCCTGGCCGCCCACCGGTAGAGGCTGGTGAACGCGGCCAGTTCCCGGTCCCACTTCGCCCCTCCGACCCGGTCCGGGTTCTCCCGCGCGAACCGCCGCCAGTGCTCGTAGTCCTCCAGGTCCCGCTCCACGGCGTTCGTCCACGCCTTGCCCCGCCCCCACAGGAACGTCAGCAGCAGCGCGATGTCGGTCGCGTAGTTCCGCCGTGTCTCCGCCGTGTACCGGCGGAACACCTCCGACTGGGCGTACAGGCCCAGCAGCGGGTCCACCTGGTAATCCGGCGACAGGAAGATCGGATCGCCGGCCCGCGTGCCGACCGCGTCCTCACGTGCTGGAAGGTCCTCCCAGCCGGCCAGCACCCGCCGCCGTATCCCCGTCCGCACCGCGTCCGGCGGCACCCAGAACATACGCCACACAATCGTTCCCCTGTCCCGTCGCCACCTGCGGCAACACGACTATTAAATAGGGAACTGCCGGTCGTTGAGCTCCGTCCACGCGTCCAGGGCCTTCGCCTTCGCGCTGCCGATGCCGGTCATTCAGTCCTCCCCGCCCTGGCGGCCGCCGATCCCGAAGGCCCTGCGGGCGTAGTCCAGGGCCGCGCGCTGGTTCGCGTCCACCGGGGGCAGCCTGGGAGTCTCCTCGCCCGGGCGGGTGTCCCAGTAGCCGCCGGGGCTGCGGCCCTCGATGTAGTCGATCGTGTCCTGGATCGCCTCGATGAGCGCGGCGGGCGACAGGTAGGCGTGCATGATCCGGGTGAACTCGCGGAACGCGGCGTCGTCCTCGGGTGTCATGGTCTTCTTCTTGCGGAACCAGTACGCCTGCTCGGCCTCGATCCTGTCCAGCAGCTCGCGGCGCGTCAGGGTCCGGGCCTCGGCGTCGGTCAGCCTCTTGAACCTGCTCATCGGTCAGGCCTCCTCGTGCCCGGCGGCTGTCCTGGCGTTGTGGGCGGCCCGCCGTGCCCCGCCTTCCCATGAGGCGACGTAGCCGGAGCGCTTGCGCTTCTTCTTGTCGGCCGCGCCGGGCTGGCGGCCGACGGGCTTGCCCTCGGCGCGACGCCGGTCGAGCCCGTTGCGGATCCGCTCGGACTTGCGGGCGCTCTCGCGCTGGGCGACCCATCCGGCGAACGCCACCAGGACGTCCTGCACCTCCCCGGCGCCGTTCAGCCAGGGTTCCTGGACGCTGACCACGATGACGCCGGCCTGGCGGAACAGGCGGATGATCCGGAGCGCGGCCTCGGCCCCGCCTTCGTCGTCGCGGACGATCCGGTCCAGCGCCCACACGATCAGCACCTTGAACTTGCCGGCGTGCGCGTCGGCCAGGGCCTGCTTGAGGGCGCGCTGGTACTCCCGGCCGCCGCCGTTCTTCCACGCCGAGTCGCTGAGCTCGTACCGCAGCCCGATCCCGTACCCGTGGTGGCCGGCGAACCGCTCGACGTCGGGCACCTGGTTGGCCGTCGTCTGGTGCCCGGTCGACACCCGGAACCACGCCGCTGTCGGCGTCATGTGCAGTCCCTGATGAACGAGGCCCGGTGCTCCGCGCGGCAGCCCTGGTTGCAGAAAGCAGCGTCGGCGCGGAGCCGCAGGCGCTTGTGCGGGCGCAGGCAGGGCGATCCGGCCGTCTGGCAGTACGGGCACCAGTCGACCGGGTCTATGAAGTCACCGCAGAACGCGCAGCGGCGCTGCCCGTCGACAAGCACGGCCTCGGCGCGGGTAATGTGCACGGTCGTCATGCCCGGCTTTCCTCTCGCATCGACCGGATGATGGCCGCCCAGGAGGAGATGACGGTGCGGACCTCGGCGGTGCCCTCGTAGCGGCGCTCCACGCTGTGGTTGCCGTGCAGCAGGAAGGCCCGGACGATCCGTCCACCGGGGCTGACGATGACCGAGCCGAACAGGCCGTTGCGCATGCCGGAGTCGACCCAGACCGAGGTCTGCCCCCGGCCGTGACCGCCGGGGCCGCCCTGGCCGACGCTCGGGGCCAGCCCGCAGTCCTCCGCGAGGTCGAAGACCTCTCTCGCGGCCCGCGTGAGCGTGATCTGGTCAAGGCCGGAAGCCATGAATAAACTCCAGCATATTCATAGTTGCGAAACCGGCATAAATCATGCGGGCGACGTGCGGAAACGATCACCCTCACGCCACCGGGTGAGGACATAGTTTGTTCATCGGCCGCGAAGGCCCTGCCCGGCGGCGAGTCGGGCGTAACTCCCTGGCTGCGCCGCCGTGGGAGGCGAGCTTGCCGGTCAGGCGCGCCCACTGCTCGAGGTCGGCGAGCAGCTCGGCGGTCATCCGGACGCCGGAGGGGAAAAGCTGCCCGAACACCCCGGCCGCGGATGCGCCCCCGTCCGGGGCGGCCGCGGGCAGCGGGGCGCTGTCGTCCTGGCGGGGCGCGGGAACCTGGCGGGCGGCGGCGCGCTGGCCGGCGGACCACTGGTACACGCCGGAGCGGATCCGGTCGAGCTGGCCGTCGCGGCACAGCGCCGCGCTGGCGGCGCTCGCCTGCGCCCTGGTCACCCGCCCTCCGGACAATTCGGCGACCTGGTCGAACCCGAGCGGCCGGTCCGCCGCGGCGTGAACCGACAGGACGACCGAGATGACGGTGTCCCGTGCGGCGGGTTCCCGCCGGGCGGGGCTGGCGGGCAGAGGAACCTCGTGCAGCTGCGCCGCCGCAGGGGCGGCTTCCGGTCCGGCCCAGAACTGCGCGGCCGTGACGCAGGCCAGCCGGGCCGCCTTCTCGGCCACGGCGGGGTCAGCGCGGCCCAGCTCGGAGCGGATCACGCGGAGCGTGCCGCCGTGCGGCCCCCGGTAAAGGGTGTGCACGTTCTCGTCCCTGCGCTTGGTGAAGCCCCACGCGGCGAGCTTCGCGACGAACTCGCGGCAGGTCGGGTGAGGCCCTGCGAAATCCCGTGGGTCCATCGGCTCCGGCATCGTCATGACTCCAATCCGGTATTGGCGGAAACTACCTCTTAGAGTAGACTATGAAACGACATATTATCCAACTACGTTTTGGAGTGGCGCGATGGGCGGCCCCGGGGACCGGTACAAGGACATCGACGCGAACATCGCGGCGAACGTGCGCGCCTGCCGCGATGCGGGCGGCATGAGCCAGGAAGAGCTGGCGCAGCGGATGGCCGACCGCGGCTTCCCGTTCACCCAGGCGACGGTCTGGAAGGTCGAGCGCGGGCAGCGCCCCGTGTGGGCCGGCGAGCTGATCGCGCTGGGCGACCTGTTCGGCCGCCTCAGCGTCACGGACCTGACCGGCCACCCCGACGCGACCCGGCACACGATCCAGCTGGAACGCACCAGCGCGGACGCGGCCGCCGCCTACAGCGCCCTGAAGGGGGCCGCAGCCGCCTACCTGGACGCCCAGGTCCAGCTGAACTACGCGGCCCGGCTGGCCCACGACGCCGGGCACGGGGTGAGCGAGCTGTACACCTCATGGCTCACCACCCCGGCCGAAGAAGCGGTCATCGAGGCCCGGGTCGAGTACGAAACCGAGGACGAGCGCCACCAGCAGCTCAACGACGAGGTCAACAAGATCATCGACGCGCTCCGCGCCAACGGCTACGAGCCGCACCGGCACATCGAGGACATCACCTTCTACCCCGCAGAGGAACCAGACCCGGTCGACCCCGCCGAAGACGCGCTGTAGGCACCCGCATCCGTGGCAGGCGGCTTCGGGAAGCGACACCCTGCCGACCGCCCGTTACCTGGCCGTGACCCCAATCGTTGTTTTTTCGCTGGATGATCCCGGGCGGCCTACTCCCCCGGGATGCGGGCGCTGGTGGCGTATCACCTGGCCGAAGGGGGGTACGGGCAGGCCCAGGAGGTCATCGCGGCACGGACCGGGGTCACGGCCGGGCGGGCGCAGCTGGCCGGCATCGCCCAGGACCTGGCCGGCTGGGTGGACGAGTTCTACGATCAGCGGGCCTTCGGCGCGGACACGGACCTGCCGGGCAGCGACGTGATCATGATGCAGGCCGACGGCAAGGGCATCGCGGTGCGCCCTGAGCACCGCGCCAGCGGGACCGATGCCGCGCATCCGGGGATCAAGAAGATGGCCGAGATCGTCGCGGTCGCCGGCTTCACCCCCGCCGTCCGCGACCCCGGGGACATCGCCGCCCCGCCGGCCCGCCGCAAGGAACGCCCCGGCCCGCAAGCCCGCGACAAGTGGGTGGCGGCCTCGATCACCGAGGCCATCGATTCCATGATCGGGGTCGCGTTCAATGAGGCCGACCGCCGGGATCCCGAGCAGGTCCGGCAGCGGGTGTTCCTGGTGGACGGGAACAAGCAGCAGCTCACCGCCATCGCCGCCCACGCCGGAGAACGCGGCCTGAAGGTGCCCGTGTTCATCGATTTCATCCACGTCCTGGAATTATCCACGGTTTCAGCTCGTAAGAGCTATGTTTTCGCAGGTCGGAGTGTTGTTGCGATCGATGTGACGTTAACTCGTCGTTGACGGTTGCAGGTTCCCGCCGAGCCGGGCGAGTTCGCGGCGGAGTTCCAGG
>WNGL01006526.1_pt1 | contig 17894 bp, 11 predicted proteins | sample 5400591 | NCBI WGS metagenome assembly WNGL01 (sample SAMN13153377, study PRJNA577476) | soil metagenome | isolation source: 80 cm soil or saprolite under Garry oak tree replicate 1 | place: USA:California | collected 2016-06-15 | reverse complement strand
CCGTCCGTGGGAAGGCCAAGGCGGCCACCACGGAGGAAGCCAGGACCCTGCACAACTCCACAGCAGGCAACCCAGCGGGCGTGGAAGCCGCCCGCTCGCTGGGTGACCTGAGCCATCAGGTATTCACCGGATACGGCGACGCTCAGGCCGGCGAAGTTCTGTTCATCGACTTCTGGAACAGCCTGTCCGGGCTCGGCCAGTTCTTCAGCGATCCGCAGGTCCTTGCGGGCGCCGACCTGCTGTTCAGCAGCCGCGACGCGCCCGTGTGGTCAGCCACCAGCGGGTTCGGCGGCTTCCATCTCACCGTCCCCGCGGGCAGGGCGGTCGCCGGCGTCGGCCTGATCCGCGTGCCGGTCAGCTCCCTGGAAAAGGCGGCGGATGCCTTCACCGCGTACACCGCCGCAACGATCAACGCCAGCCGCAGGCACGGCATCGTGTCCCACTCGGTCTGGTCCAGGGTGCCTAACCCGGGCGAGCAGCCGGTCCCTGAGGTCATCGGCGTTGACCTGTGGATGGACGCGGAGAAGATGAACGGCTACTACGACCTCGGCCTGGGCTTCGACGCCCTCGGCCCGGTGTTCGCCGGGCAGCCGGACACCTCCGTCTGGCGGTCGGCACCCGGTGACTGGACCGAGTGGTAGCAGCCACGCAGGCCGGGCACCGGGCGGGCGGCGCGCGACCGTGAGGCCGCCCGCCGCCCGCTTGCGGCCAGCGGCAGCGACGATGACACGGTGCGGTTGCGGGGCCCGCACCGTTACACTGGCGGCGCATCGGGTCACATTGGGTTACGAAACATGCGCGGGCGAGTTCAGCTCAGCGGGGGTTGGGGTTGGAGCCGCAGAGTACGGGGTTCTTTCTGGTGCTGATGGGGGCGTTCTGCGTCCTGCTCGGCTGCGTGGCCATCGCGCGGCAGGTGGCGGTCCGGGTGCTGGCCGCCGCGCTGGCGTTCGTCCCGGCGATGCTGTTCGGCGTGGCGGCGGTCAACAAGTACTACGACTACTACCAGACCTGGGGCTCGGCGGCCGCCGACCTCACCGCCACCGGCCTCAGCAGCGTGCCGCAGCTCCCCTCCGGCGGCTCAAGTCAGCAACTGGCCCAGATCCTCGGCAAGGTCACCGGCGGCACGGCCGCCGCCCGGCAGGGCGAAACCGTCCGCCTCACCGTGCACGGCCGCCGCAGCCACCTGACCAGGACCGTGTACCTGTACCTGCCGCCGCAGTACTTCCAGTACCGCTACGCCCGCGCCCGGTTCCCCGCGATCGAGCTGATCACCGGCGTCCCCGGCCAGCCGCAGGACTGGATCGACGTCGTGGGCGTCACCCAGTCGTACCTGACGCTGCTGCGCGACGGCGCGGTCCGGCCCGCCGTCCTGGTCATGCCCGACGCGAACGGCGGGCGCAGGATCTCGCTGCAGTGCCTCAACGTGTGGCACGGCCCGCAGGACGCCACGTTCCTCGCCGCGGACCTGCCCGGGGCCCTGTCCCGGGTGCTCCGGGTACCGCCGCCCGGGCCGGCCTGGGGCGTCGCCGGGTACTCCGAAGGCGGTTACTGCGCGGCCGACCTCGCCCTGCTGTACCCGGACCGCTACGGCGGCGCGGGCGTGCTCAGCGGGTACTTCGTGCCTGGTGACGACCGGCTCGGCAGCCCGCCGCGCGCGGTGAACCCGTTCGGCGCCGACCTGGCCCGGCGCGCGCTGAACACCCCGATGCAACGGGTCCGGGCGCTGCCGGTGAACCAGCCCGTCCCGCAGTTCTGGCTCGGCGCGGGCGGCGACTTCCGCCAGGACGTGGCCGCCGCCCGGGCGTTCCAGCGGCGCCTGCTGGCCCGGCAGCCCGACGTGGTGCTGCACCTCGCACCGGGCGGCAAGCACAACATGGCGACCTGGCGGGCCCTGGTCCCCGCGCTGCTGGAGTGGATGACGCCCCGGCTCGCGTACGCCGAGCGGCACCCGGTCCCGCCGAGGGCACGTGGCTCCGGGCCCGCCCGGCAGCCGGGCCGCGCGGACGTGGCCGGGCTCCACGGCCATTCCGTCTTGCGTAAATAGCACCGGCGGCGTCCCCGGGCCCGGTCAGCCCGGCGGGCTGTGCCCGGCCACCGCCAGGCTCACTGCGGCGTCCCGCTGCCCGCTGGCCGCACGGCGCCAGGCCAGCGCCCTGATCAGCCCGGTGAGTGCCAGCAGCGCGGCCGCGCCCTCGGCCCAGGCGGAGAGCACCTTGCCCGGCGGCCCCCAGGACGGCTCGTACATGTCCGGCAGGCCGGGCTTCGCTGTCTTGAGGAGGTACGGGCCGCAACCCGTCAACGGTTCACCGGGATGCGGAACAGGCCGTGATGGCTACCTCACCAGGCGTTCACGGACGCGCCGCGGCGCCGGCGTGGTCCAGGTCCGGCCCGGGGCGCTCACCGCTGGCGGCCAGCTGATGGGTGAGCCGGTCGAGCAGCGAGATCAGGCTGGGATGCTGATCGGGATGCCAGTCCGCGCACAACCGCGCGACACTCGCCTGGCGTGCCCGGAACAGCGCGCCGTACGCCCGCTGCCCCGCCTCGGTGAGCGGCACCGGCTGGCCGGTGTCCGCCCGCAGCGCCCGCACGTAGCCGGTGGCGACCAGTTCGGTGAGCCGCCGCTCCAGTTCGGCGTCGGTCAGGTGCAGCCGCCGCGCCAGGGCGTGGCGGCTCATCTCCGGGTGCTGGCCCACTCGCAGCAGCAGCCACGCGGCGCGCGGCGACGCCGCGATGCCCGCCGTCGTGACCAGCCGCGCGTAGACCTCCCGCCGCTGCTCCCGGCCGAGCAGGCTGGTCAGCGCCCGCTCCATCTCCTGGTCCGAGGTGCGGGCCGCGGGCATGGCCGTCGGCGCGAGCGTGTCGGCCGGGTCCGGCGTGCCGGCCGTGGCGCGCAGCGGGATGTCCTTGATGGTCCAGCTCAGCAGGAACGCCAGCGCGCCGAACGGCGTCGCCACCAGGAACACCGTTTGCAGCGAGGTGGCGTAGCCGGTGATGTAGCCGAGGTGGATGGCGGCGGGCAGGTGGGCCAGCGCCGCCGGGCTCGCGCCGCTGGCCGCCGTCAAGCCGTGCGGCAGGGACAGCCCGTGCAGGCTGGCGGCCAGGTTGCCGGCCAGGACGTTGGAGAACACCGCACCGAACGTGGCCGTGCCGAACGAGCCGCCGATGGACCGGAAGAATGTCGCGCCCCCGGTGGCCGCGCCGAGGTCGGCGTAGCCGACGGAGTTCTGCACCGCGACGACCAGCACCTGCAGCGACCCGCCGATGCCCGCGCCGAGCACCAGCATGTACAGCGAGGACAGCCAGTCGCTGGTGGTCACGCCCAGGTGGGACAGCAAGTACAGGCCGATCGTCATGACCGCGGTGCCGATGATGGGGAAGATCCGGTACCGGCCCCACCTGCTGACCAGCCGCCCAGAGACGATCGAGGTGGTCAGCAGGCCGGCCATCAGCGGCAGCAGCCGCAGCCCGGAGATCGTCGGGCTGACGCCCTTGACGATCTGCATGTACTGGGGCAGGTAGGCGATCGCCCCGAACATCGCGAACCCGACGACGAAGCCGACCGCGCTCGCCGCGGAGAAGATCCGGTTGCGGAACAGGTGCAGCGGCAGGACCGGCTCGGCGGCCCGGCTCTCCGCCCAGACGAACGCGGCGCCGAAGACCACCGCGGCGGCGCCCATGATGAAGATCGGCGCCGAGGCCCAGGCGTAGGTGGTCCCGCCCAGCGAGGTGAGCAGCACCAGGCCGGTCGCCGCGCCCGCCAGCAGCACCGTGCCCAGGTAGTCGATCTTGTGTGCGGCCCGGCGCAGGTGGCCGGGCAGCACGGCCGCGACCACGACCAGTGCCACCACGCCGATCGGCAGGTTGACGTAGAACACCCAGCGCCACGACAGGTTGTCCACGAAGAACCCGCCGATCAGCGGCCCGAGCACGCTGGTCACCCCGAACACGCTGCCGAACAGGCCCTGGTACCGGCCCCGCTCCCGGGCCGGCACCACGTCCGCGACGATCGTTTGCGCGCCGGTCAGCAGGCCCCCGCCGCCGATGCCCTGGACCGCGCGGAACGCGATCAGTTGCAGCATGGTGTGGGACAGACCGGACAGCGCCGAGCCGATCAGGAAGATGACGATCGCGGCCTGGAAGAACGTCTTGCGCCCGTACAGGTCGCCGAGCTTGCCCCACAGCGGGGTGGAGATGGTGGACGCCAGCAGGTACGCGGTCACCACCCAGGACAGGTGCGACAGCCCGTGCAGGTCACCGGCGATCGTGGGCAGCGCCGTCGCCACGATCGTCTGGTCCAGCGCCGCCAGCAGCATGCCAAGTAGCAGCGCGCCGATGATGATGAGCCTGCGGCGCTGGCCGATCTGGTCCGGCTCAGCCTGCCCGGTGCCGGTCGCCGTCCCGCTGGTGGCGCTCAATGCTGCCCTCCCTGCTCGCTTCAGGGAGTCTTCCCCCCGCCGGCCGGGTGCTACCCGGGCCACGGTGGCCGGGTCCGGCCCCGGAACACGCCGGCGGCCTGGTCAGCGGTCGATGTTGGGGTTGCCCGGCGGCAGCGGGACCAGGTGCGCCGGGGCCTCGGGGAGCACCACGGCGGATTCGACGGTCAGGTCGGCGCGCACGTGGACCAGTTCGCCGTCCGCGAGCATCCGCCAGCCCCGCTCGCCGTCGAGTTCCTCCGACGCGACCACGACCGAGGGAACCGCGTGCAGGTCCGGGGCGTGCACCGACGAGGTGGTGCTGCGGGCGTGCAGGCCGGTGGCGGCGTCGCCGGTGCCGGGCGGGCCGCTGGCCGGCCCGGCGTTCCTGCCCGGCCGAGCGGGGCTGCTCGCTCCGGCGGGGCGCTCGATGATGTGCAGCGCGTGCTGCCCGGGGTAGCGCAGCGCCCACAGCTCACCCGCGGTCGCGATGATGGCGTTCAGCGAGGAGACCGGCAGCCGCGCGGCGATCCACCGGGCGGCGGCGGTGATCCCCGCGGCCACGTCACCGCCGTGGGCGTCGATCTGCTGGGTGATCAGCGCGAAGTAGCGCTCGGAGTCGGTGTCGCCCTGGACCAGGTCGCGGTAACGGCCGAGTTGTGCCTCGAGTTCGCCGAGTTCGCCGAACCCGCCGTTGTGCGCCATGATCCGGCCGTCCATCGTGAACGGATGGGTGTTCCGCATCGACCGGGCGCCCGCGGTCGCGTAGCGCACATGCGCGACGAAGGTCACCGACCTGGCCCGCTTCGCCTCCCGGCGGAACTCCTGGCCGGCGAACGCTGCCTCGGGCTGCTTGTCCAGGACGGGCGCCCCGGCGGAGTCGAAGAACCCGATACCGCTGCCATCCACGTTGCGGTGGCTCTGTACCTCGAGCGAGTCCGGCGCGTCCACCAGCCAGAACAACGCGCTGACCGGTTCGCGTCCGGCGTTGAGCCCCAGCAGCCTGCACACAACCCGGCTCCGTTCCGCTCAGGATTCTCCCCGGAGATTTGCTATGAGTTCGTGAGCCATATCGGCTGCGCTGGCGGCGCCCATGCCGACGGCTTCGAAGTCGCGAAGGGCGGCCTGGGCGTAGAGGAGTGCGTCCTCCCGCCGATCGGCATTTGCGAGGGCAAGGGCGGCGTTGAAGCGGGACTGCCCGGCGCCGTACCGGTTGTCTTGCTGCTGTTCGTAGTGGATTGACCTGCTGAAATGCTCAAGCGCGCGGTCGATATGCCCGGCCCGGGCGTAGATATTGCCGAGCTGGTTGTAGGCGACGGCGCGCTCACCGACCGCGTCACCGGGGAGCAGGTCGAGCTTCTGCCGATGGGCGGCGGCGGCGTCGTTGAGGTGCTCGAGCAACTGTGCCTCCGGGGCCCCGGCTTCGTCGCCGTCACGGAAGCGCTCGTAGGCGATGTTGCCTAGCTCGCCTACGACGACTGCGCGGCCGACGGTGTCGTTCTCGCTGAGCAGGCTAAGGCTGTGCTGGTACCAGTGTTCGGCTTGGTCGAGGTCGCGCAGGCCGGGGAGGTCGCTATAAACATGGCCGAGGTTGAGCGCGACGGATGCTTCGCCCCGCTGCGCACGAGCGAGCCGGGCAAGCTCGATGGCTTCCTGATATGGCTCGACACAGCCTGGGTCGCCTTGCTCATACAGCATCTGGCCCAGGACGTTCAGGTCGACCGCAAGGCTGCGGAGCTGGTTGCGCTGCTCTGCGCTGAGTTCGTCCGGGGAGGTCGCGGCCAGGGCAGTGGCGGCTCGCTGGCGGCGGAAGACGATGAGGGTGTCCTGGAGTTGCCGGGCTGTGTCCCAGTCGCGGCCATTCAGCGCGAGGTTGATCTGGTAATTGGTGAGCATGGCCCATTGACTTTCAAAGCCTGGGCGGGGGCCGCCGGCGACGCGGTCGGTAAACAAAGGAATGAGTTCGGTTACCAGGCGGCGCCATTCGATGGTGCGCCCGGTGTGGTTGTAGAGGCTGCGCAGGCCTTGCATGGGGCCGATGACCAGATCTAGCCAGCCGCGGCCTATGGCAACGTGACGGGCTCGCAGCAGGTTGGCTTCCTCCGCGCCGAGCGCCGCGATGACCTGGGCATTCCCGCCCTCGTACTCGCGGTGGTAGTAGCCGCCGAGCTCGCTGGTGGCCTGTGTCCAGGCGTGGATCGCCCGGGTGGCGGCGGGGCTGTCGCTGGCCCCGTAGTGCTCGGCAAACAGGTGGTGGAGGTGCCAGGGGATGGCCGGGTGGACGTCGTAGAACCCGCCGCCGTGGGCGGTGAGCAGGCCCACCTCGGCGGCACGGTCGAGCAGGGCGATCCCGGTCTCGCGGGGGAGCCCGGCCAGGGCAGGTGGCAGGTCCTCGACGTGGCCCATGGCGAGCAGCACGTCGATGTCGATAAAGCCCTGGAAGAGGGCGAGGAGGGCGAGGAGGGCGCGTTCGGGGTCGGTGAACGCATGGGCGAACCCGTAGTCGAGAGAGGCAGTCAGTGATCTGCTGCGGCCTTGGGCGGTGTCGTCGGTAACCGTGGCAGCACCGGCGCGCAGTTGCTCGATGAAACCTTCGATTTCCGCCCGGGTGGTGTGGCTGTCGTGCAGGGCCTGACGTGTGAGGATGGTGATGGTCAGCGGGTTGCCCAGGGTGAACTGCAGTAGTGGCCGCCAGTCCTCTACTTCCAGGAAGGCCTGTGCGCCGCCGGGCTGCCGGCGGGCGACCGCGCGGGCGAGCTCCAGGCGCTCGAGCATCGGCATGGGCGGCAGGATGACCCGGGCGGGCAAGTCTCCCAGCCACGCTTGCTCATCGCGGCGGGAGGTCAGCAGGACCTTGCACCTCGTGCCGGCCAGGTCGTCCAGGAGGACGCGCAGGTCGTCCTGCTCTGCGGTGGTCCATTCGCTTTCCCGGCCGGCCGGGAACCCGGTGACCGGTTCGACGTTGTCCCACACCCACAGCACCGGAACCTGCCGGAGCACCTGCAGCGCGACATCGCGCCGCTGGGCCTCATCGAGGGCGGCCCACGGCACCCCAGCCTGTTCCAAGGCCGCCCCGAACTGCTGGCCGACTTGGTCGAGCAGGCTGGCCAGGGTGAGGTGGTGCTCGAATGAGGCGAACAGCACGTCTTGAACGCCGCCGGTGAGGCTGTACCAGCGGGCGAACTCGACGGCGGTGGAGGTCTTCCCGGCCCCCGCCCAGGCGTGCAGCAAGACCACCGGGCTGGCGTCGAACGCGCGGTCCAGCGCCAGCAGGCTCTCGTCGCGGCCGTAGAACCCGGCGGCCGGCCCGCCCGGCAGGGCGCCGCCAAGGACCGCGCGTTCCCGCCCGGCCTGCTCCTGGTCGAGGCGGATCGACACCTCCTGCTCGCGCGGCTGGACCGGGCGCAGGGCCAGCGGGGCAGCCTCGTATACCACCGGCACCACCCAGTCCTGCAGCGGGAGGGCCGCCAGGGCCACCTCCCGCAGCGGGTCGGCGACCAACTGCCGCCGGGCGGCGGTGACCGCTTCCCCCAGTGGCCGGCCCTGGAGCAGGGCGGCGTAGACCTCGCCGATGAAACTGGCCGCGGTGACGACGTAGACGTTGTAGCCCATCGCCACCACGCCCGCGACCCCGGCGTCCATCACCTCCTGGGCCAGCGACCCATACGCCCGCACCCGCTGATGGGCATCCAGTTCGCTACTCACGGTGTCTGGCTCGGTGACCAGATCGGCATGGGCGCTGCGGCAGGCGTTCAGCACCAGCACCGGGGACTCCTGCCCCGGCGAGCACCCCGCCCAGCGCCGGGCCATCGACCAGTTGCTGGCTCCCCCCGCCGCGCGGGTCCTCGAATACCAGGAACCCCATGCGCTCCCAGCCGGGGCGGCGACACCATCGAGAACATATTTCGGCTGAACCCGCCGGCCGTACCCTCGGCAGCGGCCTCGTTGGCATCGAGCCAGGCGCCGTGGCCATCGAAGTGCACCACCTGATATGGCTCTCCGGCCGCCTGTGCTTCCTCGAGCGCCCGCGCCAGCGCGGCGAACGTCGGCGGGCGCAGCACATCTAGCTGGAATGCCTCCCGGGCGTTGCTGCTCAGCCGGACCAGGTGACTGGCCACCGACCGGAACGGCACATCGGCCCTGCCGCCCGGACGGCAGATCACCAGCAGCACCCGCAACGCGCCGGACTGCCCGGGCGGCAGGCGCACCGGCACCGCGGTCTCGGGGTGAGTGCGCACGAACGCACCCGCCCGCACCGCCAGCGCGCCATCGGTAGCAGGATCCCGCAGCCACTCCCACAGCACCCCCACACCCGCCCCGGCGGTGACCTCCACCCGGGTATTGGGCAGCGCCCCGGCGACCGCGTCCCACAGCCTGGTCATGTCCCGGTTCGCCTCGAACACCCCGGTGAACAGCTCGGCGCCGAGCGCCTGGAGACGGCCTTCCACCCGGTGCGCGATCTGCGGCGCCGGGTCCACCGGATATTCCAGGTAGTCCTCTAAGTACCAGCGCACTTCCTCCCGGTCCTGCGCTTCCAGAGTCCATTCCACCTGCGCCGATGCCGTCCGGCGTGTCCCGGCCTCCTCCAGGACCACATCCACGACCAGCCCGGCGTTCTCGCCCCCCGCCGGACGGCACGACAGCCGCAAGATCCCCATAATCCCCACCCCTCAACGCAGACCCACGGATCGGATCGCCCAAGGATCAAGCGTTACAGGCTCATTATGGTGGTTTCCCGGCTTCGGGCTCCGTGAAGCGGGCGATACCGCATCTCGGCAATTTCGTCCTGTGCCAGTGGTCAATGCCGCCGCGCTGGCCCTGCTAATGTGCCTAGCCGGACGGGTCGATGTTGTGGTTGAGCCGGAAGATATTGCCCGGGTCGTAGCGGCGCTTGACCGTGACGAGCCGTTCGTAGTTGGTGCCCCATACGTTGTGCACCATCCGCCCATCCTCGGCGGTCAGGTTGTTCACATAGCTCCGGCTGGACATATGCGGAGCGAGTGCCTCGAAGGTCTCCTTGGCCCAGGCGACATTCGGTTCCGTGTCCCGCGGGTCCAGCCACTGCGACACGATGAGCAGGCTGTACCCGGGTGACCGGTGCGCGAACGCGGTGGCGGCGGCGTCCACGCGGCTGACCGCGCCCAGATAGGGCACTATGCCGAGCCCGCTCATGGGCGAGGGGCACCGCTGCAGCGCGTCGATCATGACCTCCAGCGATGCGTCGGACAGCTCGCTGAGGAACGCCGACTTCCAGTAGTTGAATGCTCCCCGCGGGTACCCGCCGTCGCTGAGGGTGTTGATCACCGGATAGGGCATGGACCGGATGAGATCGGCCGCAGGCGGCCCGAACTGCCGCAACGGTTTCAGGTCTGCCTCAGCGGCCGCGGGTTCGCCACAGTGGCAGGCGGCTATGGCCGCCATTTTCTCTTCCGGCGCGCCGGGCTTGGCGAACAGGTTGAAGTACACCGTGAGTTCGTCGGGGGCTGACTGGGTGAGGTCGCGGTAGAAGCCGAACGCCTCGCGTGCGCGGCTGACGGGATGGACGACCAGGCCACCGTAGACGGTGGATACGGGGTGGGCCTGGTACTCGAAAGCGGTCGCGACGCCGAAGTTGCCGCCGCCGCCGCGCAGGGCCCAGAACAGGTCCTGGTTCTGCCCGGCGCTAGCAGTGACGATCCGGCCGTCGGCGGTGACGACCTCCACCGCCAGCAGGTTGTCGATGGTGAGGCCGTACTTGCCCATCAGCCAGCCTTCGCCGCCGCCGAGGGTCAGCCCCGCGATGCCGGTGCTGGAGACTACCCCGCCGGTGGTGGCCAGCCCGTGACCGGCCGCGGCCCGGTTGAGCTCTTTCCAGGTGACGCCGCCCTGCGCCCAGACGGTCCGCGTTGCCGGGTCGACCCGGATCCCCTTCATGCGGGCCAGGTCGATCATCAGGCCGCCATCGGTGACGGCCAGGCCCGCGACGCCATGACCGCCGCCGCGCACGGAGATCTCAGCGGCCTGCTCACGGCCGAGACTCACCGCGTCAACGATGTCGGGGGTTGTGCGGCACCGGGCGATGAGAGCGGGATGCTTGTTGATCAGACCGTTGTGGACCCTGCGGGCCTCTTCGTAGGCCGGGTCTGCCGGGCCGATCAGGTCACCGGTGAACGACGCTCTTACCTCGTCGGGAACCCCGATCGTGCTGCCCATCTCGTTCTCCCTCTGGATGATCGCCGTGCTGCCTGATCAACGATCACCGCCCGCCCTGCCACCGGCGTGTCACCACCGTGTCAGCGCTGTGTCGCGGGCAGGGCCGGGCATGTGTGATCCTGAAAGACGCGGGGGAGGTCATGATGGCGGTCTGGGAGTACGGGCTGCTCGGCCCGGTCGAGGCGCGGGTGGATGGCCGCGCCGTCCCGCTCCCCAGTTCCAAGCAGCGCCTGGCCCTGTCAATGCTGCTCGTGGACGCCGGCCGGATCGTCTCCGCTGGCCGGATGATGGACGAGCTGTGGGGAGCGGCGCTGCCCGCTGACCCCCGCGCGGCGCTGCGGACGCAGGTCTCCCGGCTGCGCCGGGCCCTCGGCCCGGCCGGGGGTGACCTGCTCACCGTGGAGGCTGGCTACCGCCTCACCGTCCAGCGACCCCAGCTCGACGCCGCCCGGTTCGAGGACGCCATGGCCGAAGCGGCGCAGGCGGGCGGAGAAAAGGCACTCGGGCTCCTGGACGGGGCACTGGCCCTCTGGCGCGGCCCGGCGATCAGCGAGTTCGCGGACCGGCCCTTCGCGATGGCCGCAGCGGGCCGCCTGAACGAGCTGCGCGTGGTGGCCGCGGAACGACGTGCCGAGCTGCTGCTCTCCGCCGGCGCGGTCGACGAGGCCATCGCCGTCCTGCAGGCGCTCGTGGTGGAGCACCCGCAGCGGGAACATGCACGAGGGCTGTTCATGCAGGCCCTCTACCGGGCAGGCCGCCACACCGACGCCCTGGCCATGTTCCGGTCGTGGCGCGAGTACCTGGCCGGGGAGCTCGGGCTGGATCCCTCACCGGCCCTGCAGCGCATCGAGCGGGACATCTTGCGTCACGCGGTGCCCGCACCGGACTCCCGCGATCAGGGCGCCGGGCAGGCGCCGGCGCTGCCAGTGCCAGTGCCGGTGACCAGTTTCGTCGGGCGGAACGAAGACCTCGCGGCCGTGACCGGGCTACTGGGCGAGGCGCGGCTGCTCACCCTGCACGGCCCGGGAGGCGTGGGGAAGACCCGGCTGGCGCTGGAGGTAGCCAGCCGCACGGTCGGCAATTACCGCAGCGGCATCTGCTTCTGCGATCTCGCCGCTGTGACCATCCCTCAAGCAGTGGTCCGGGCCGTTGCCGCCGCGGCGGGGCTCAGCGAACGGGCATTCCGGCGCCTCGACGACCAGCTCATCGATCACCTGGCCGGCCAGCGGGTGCTGCTCGTTCTCGATAACTGCGAGCATGTCGCGCACGCCGTCGCGGTCCTCGCCGAGCGGCTGCTGCGGCAGACCCGCGCGGTCGGCCTGCTGGCCACCAGCCGGGAACGGCTCGGGGTCGACGGTGAGCACGTGTGGCCGGTCAGGCCGCTCGCGGTGAGTGGTCCCGGTGCTCCCGCCGTGCGGCTGTTCCTGGACCGGGCCCGGGCGGCGGACCCGGCCGCCACGCCGGAGTTCCCGGACGCCGCGGTCGAGGCTCTGTGTGCCAGGCTGGACGGCCTACCGCTCGCCATCGAGCTCGCCGCTGCCCGCCTGCCAGGGACCACGGTCACCGAGCTGTCCCGCAATCTGGAGGACCGGTTCCGCCTGCTGACCGTCGGCCGGCGGGCTGACAGCCGGCACCATTCCCTCCGGGCCGTGGTGGACTGGTCCTACGACCAGCTGGCCCCCGCGCAGCAGGCTCTGTTCCGCCAGCTTTCCGTGTTCCACGCGAGCTTTGACGCCTCCGCCGCCGGGGCCGTTGCCACCGGGCACGACGATGCCGGGGACGCCACCCGCGCGCTGCTTCACCTGGTGGACTGCTCACTGATCACCGCTGAGCTGGACAGCGGCGTGACCCGTTACCGGTTCCTGGAGACACTGCGCAGCTACGGCCTGGAGCGGCTCAAGGAGCAGGGTGAACTGGATGCGGCGCGCGGCCGGCATGCCCGGTGGGCCCCGGAACTGGCCGCGCAGGCAGCGCGCGGCCTGCAGGGCGCGGACGAGGCCCGGTGGGCGGGAACGCTGGAGCGGCATTTCAGCGATCTGCGGGCCGGCTACAGCTGGCTCACCGGCCAGGACACCGAACGTAGCTTGCGCATGACCGCCGAGCTGCACTGGTATGCCCTGTGGCGCTGCCAGTCCGAGGTATTCCGCTGGGCCGATGTCAGCGCGGCCGCCGCGGCCGGATCACGGTCGCCCTTCTACCCCGATGCGCTCGCCTCTGCCGCCTTCGGCGCGATCTACCGGGGCGACATGCAAGCAGCCGGCACCGCCGCGCGCGCAGCGCTCGACGCTGCCCGGGGCCTGAACCCGATCGGGGCCCGCAGGCCGCTCGAGGCTCTCGGCGAGCTCGCCATCTTCCGCGGCGAACTCAAGGATGCGTCGGACCTGTACCAGAGGGCGTACGACCTCTCGCTAGGCAACGATGACTTCCTCGACGCCGCGTGGGACGCCGCGAGCGCCGCCGCGGCCTACGCCTACGGCAATGACCACGAGGAGGCGAGCCGCCTCGCGGGCCAGGCGCGTGCCGCAGCTGACCGGAGCGGCTCGCCCTCGGCGCTGGCATTCGCGTCCTGGGTCAGCGGCGAAATCGCCGCCAGCACCAGCCCCGGGCAGGCCCGGCGCCACCTGCAGCGAGCAGTCGCCCTTGCCGCGCCCGCGGGCAGCCGCTTCGTCGACGGGATTTCCCGCGTCTCCCTGGCCACGCTGCACGCCCGGCACGGCGACCCGGCCGTCGCGCTCCGTCACTATGAACAGGTCATCCTGCAATGGCAGCAAGCAGGCGCCTGGACGCCGCTCTGGGTTACCATCCGGACCCTCGTCGACCTCCTGGCGCGGGTCGGCGCCTCCCGTGACGCAGCCACCCTCTACGGCGCAGTCGCATCGGCCAGCAGCGGCGCGCCACCCTACGGCGCGGACGCCGACCGGCTGCGCCACTCGGTGGCCCTGCTGCGCGACCAGCTCGGCAACGAGTTCAGCGCCTATGTTGACCACGGCGAGCAACTGGACGGCACCCCGGCACCCAAGTCATCGGCTTCGCGCTCGAAGCCATCGGACGGGCCGCCGCTGGCTGACGGTTGCCAGATTGCCCGGGGATGGGACAAGCGGCCAGATCGAAGCCCGCGAACATGCTCAGAACGGGCGGATCAGGGCGGAGGATGCGAGATTCGAACTCGCGAGGGGTTGCCCCCAACACGCTTTCCAAGCGTGCGCCCTAGGCCACTAGGCGAATCCTCCGCCGGACAGCTTACCGGTGCCGGGGGTGCGGGGAGCGACCACGGCTGACGTAGGTCCCGGCTACACTGACCAGCAGACCCCTCGCACGGCGCTTATCTCGCCAACTCCCCCAGGGCCGGAAGGCAGCAAGGGTACGCGAGCTCTGGCGGGTGTGCGGGGGGTCCCTTCCCGTCCTGGCGAGGATCACATCATGGCAGGCGACGAGCCCGGTACCGCCCCCGAGAACCCGCCCGGCCCCGGCAGCCCGCCGGCACCCGCTCCGCTGGCACTCTACCGCCGGTACCGCCCGGCGACATTCGCTGAGGTCCGCGGCCAGGAGCACGTGACAGAACCGCTGAGACAGGCGCTACGAAACGGCAGGGTGCACCACGCCTACCTGTTCAGCGGGCCCCGGGGCTGCGGAAAGACCTCGAGCGCCCGGATCCTGGCCCGTTCGCTGAACTGTGTCCAGGGCCCGACGCCTGACCCGTGCGGCGTGTGCGAGTCGTGCGTGGCGCTGGGCCCGTCCGGGCCGGGCAGCATCGACGTGATCGAGATCGACGCGGCCTCGCACGGCGGCGTGGACGACGCCAGGGACCTGCGGGAACGGGCCTTCTACGCACCGGTATCCGGGCGGTTCAAGGTCTACATCATCGACGAGGCCCACATGGTGACCAGGGAGGGCTTCAACGCCCTGCTGAAGCTGGTCGAGGAGCCGCCGCCGCACCTGAAGTTCGTGTTCGCGACCACCGAGCCGGAGAAGGTCATCGCGACCATCAGGTCACGCACCCACCACTACCCGTTCCGGCTGGTCCCGCCGTCGGTGCTGCGCGGCCTGCTGGAGGAGATCCTGGCCACCGAGGCGGTGACCTACGAGCCGACGGTGCTGCCGCTGGTGGTCCGTGCGGGCGCGGGCTCGGTCCGCGACTCGCTGTCGGTGCTTGACCAGTTGCTCGCGGGCGCCGGCGCGGAAGGGCTCACCTACGAGCGGACCGTGGCCCTGCTCGGGTACACCGACGACAGCCTGCTTGACGAGATGGTGGACGCGCTGGCGGCCGGGGATGGGGCGGCCGCGTTCGGCACCGTGGACCGGGTGGTGCAGGGCGGCCACGACCCGCGCCGGTTCGCCGCGGACCTGCTGGACCGGCTGCGCGACCTGATCATCCTGGGCGCGGTGCCCGGTGCCGGGCAGACCGGCCTGCTCGACGTGCCCGCCGATCGGCTGGAGAGGATGTCCGACCAGGCCGGGCGGTTCGGCCAAGCCGAGCTTGCCCGGGCGGCGGAGATCCTCAGCGAGGGGCTCATCCAGATGCGCGGCACCACCTCGCCGCGGCTGCTGCTGGAACTGATGTGCGCGCAGGTGCTGCTGCCCGGTGCGAGCACCGGCGAGAAGGCGCTCGCGGCCCGGCTGGAGCGGCTGGAACGGCGGCTCGAAGGGCTCACGTCCGAGGAGACGGTGCCCCGGCCCGGCCCGGTGGCGGCGGGAGGCGCGCCCGATACGGAGGCTGCCCCGGCCCGGAACGCTTCGCCCAGGGACGCTTCGCCCAGGGACGCTTCGGCCAGCGAGGCTCCGGCTCGGGGTACCCCGGCCCGGGATACTCCGGCTCGGGATACTCCGACTCGGGAGGCCGCGCCGGTCCGCGCCGCGCCGCCCGCCCCGCCCGGGGTCATCGATATCGAGACGTTGCGTCAGCGGTGGCCCGAGATCCTCGAAGCGGTGAAGCAGGAGCGCCGGGTCGCGTGGATGCTGCTCAACGCCGCTTCCGTGGACTCGCTGGAGGGCGGCGTTCTCACCGTGGCCTTCGGCGGGGAGGGCCAGGCCAAGGGCTTCGCCGCCAGCGGTCACGACCAGGTGCTTACCGGGGTGCTCGCCACGATGCTCGGGCTGAACGTCCGGGTGCGGGCGATGGGTGGCGGCGGATCCGGCCAGCGCGCCACGGCGCGGCCCGCTCCCGCGGATCCGGCGCCCGGCGCCGGCGGGCAGCCGGGCGCACCGGGTGGTGCCACGGACCGGCCGGACGACCCCGCTGGGAGACCCGGCACCCGGGGCAGCGCGGGGACGCCGGCGCCCGGTCACCGGGCCGCTGCGGGCGGGCCGGGCGGCACGGCCAAGGCCGGCGCACCCGGTCGGCGGGCGCCCGCCGCGCCGCGCATGCCCGGGCCACGCGCGGGCGGCGGGCCCGCGGCTCCGAGCAGCCCCGCGGGCCTGGACGAGGAGTGGCCCGACGACGCGGGGCCCGCCGATGGCGGTGCCGGCCCGACCGGCATGGAACTCATCGAGCGCCAGCTCGGCGGCACGGTCATCGAGGAAATCGAAGAGCCCTAGCCGGTACGCAGCGAGCGTGGCTGGCCCGCTTCCTGCCCGCATGTGTGCCGTGGGACCGCCGTTGCTGACGGGGACGGCACCGGGCCGCATGACCCGCCGCCGCGCCGATGATCATGGCGGCGTTTGTGGTCGGTGGCGCACTGACCACATTCTGGCGAGCAGCAGCTACCGGGCAAGCCTGGCCCGCACGGAGGGTGAGTGTCCGCCGGGTGGTTAGCCCGCGTGATGCCGGGGGTTACGGCGCAGCGCGGCGGGGTGTGCGGCGGCTGGGGGGCCGTAGCGCCCAGGACAGTACGGTCAGTGCGGTCAGGACGGCCAGCAGCCCCACCTCGCCCGGGGCATAGCCGGTGGTCAGGTGGGAGGCGATGGCCCCGGTGTAGGTGAAGAAGGCGCCCGCGTAGGCCCATTCCTTGAGCAACGGGCGACGCGGAACGATCAGGGCGGCCGCGCCCAGCACCTTCCAGACTCCCAGCAGCACCAGGAAATAGGACGGATAGCCCAGGTGCGTCACCAGGTCTCGGACAAACGGAATCCGCGCGATGTCCCAGACGCCGCCGACTGCCAGTTCGGCCGCTACCGCCGCGGTGGCCAGCCAGTAGCCAGCCGATCGGAAGCGCATGGATTCGTGTCGGTTGGCGGTGGCCGGTGGTTCGGTCAAGGTGTCCATGCCGGTGTCCTCTTCTCGTCGGGCTGGCTTTGGGGTTGCGGTGTGCCGCCGGGGGGCGGCCGACGGGAGCCGTGCACCGGCCGACGCCGTTCCAGGCATCGGGCAGCCCGGCTGGCCGGGCAGAGCCCAGATGCCCGGCCTTCGCGTGCCCCTGCGCCTGGCGCTCAGTTTGAGAGTAGCACTCTTAAATTGAGAGTAGTAGTCTCAGAAGGGTGACTACCGATGCCAACCGCCGCCCCCGCCACGGCGAGGGCGGCCAGGCACGCACCCGGCTGGCCCGCGCCGCGGTCATCCAGGCGGCCCGGGCCTTGTTCCTCGAAGGCGGCTACGCCGCCACCACGATCGAGGCCATCAGCGACCGGTCGGATGTCCCGCCTGCCACCGTCTACCGGCTGTTCTCCGCCAAACTCGGGATCCTCAAAGCAGTGCTCCACGCCTCCATAGCCGGTGACGACCAAGCCGTCCCGCTGGCGGACCAGCCCCACGTCCGTGCGCTGCTCGCGGACCCAGACCCCAGAATCCAGCTATCGGGCCTCGCCGGCATCATCCACGGCATCCTGTCGCGGACCGAGCCCCTTTACCGGATCCTCGTCGGCGCGGCGGCCACCGACCCCGACGCTGCCGTGCTGCTCACGGAGCTGACACGGCAAAGGCAACGGGGCCAAGCGCAGTTCGCGCGTTCCCTGGCCCGCGCCGGCGCCCTGCGCCCGGAGCTACGCGAACGCGACGCCGCGGACATCATTCACGCGGTCACGTTGCCCGAGGTCTACCGGCTGCTCGTCTGCGACCGAGGCTGGCGCCCCGGCCGGTACCAGCAATGGCTGACGCAGACCCTCATCAGCCAGCTGCTTCCGCCTCCCGCAGGCTGACCGCTATCACCCGGAGCCGTCACCGCGGCCCTCGTTGGAGCCGTGCGTGCACCGCCACAGGCCGGCCGTCCACTCGATCCTCAGGCGCCGGTCCTGGTCAGCGGGGCAGCCCTTGTCCCATTCGCTACGACACGCTCTGGAGTGGGGTGTGTGCGGGTTGTGTGGCTGGTGTGCGGGGCATCTGTTCGAGGGTCGGGTGTCAGGTCAGTTTGGATTACG
>WNGL01003931.1_pt1 | contig 17895 bp, 15 predicted proteins | sample 5400591 | NCBI WGS metagenome assembly WNGL01 (sample SAMN13153377, study PRJNA577476) | soil metagenome | isolation source: 80 cm soil or saprolite under Garry oak tree replicate 1 | place: USA:California | collected 2016-06-15 | reverse complement strand
TCTACAACGCCTCCGTGTACAAGGACGCGAACGGGAAGGTGCTCGGCGTCTTCGCGGCCGCCCGCGACGTGACCGAGCAGAAGCAGGCCTCGCAGTACGCCCGGAGCCTCATCGAGGCGTCGCTCGACCCGCTCGTCACGATCAGCCCCGCCGGCAAGATCACCGACGTGAACGAGGCGACGGCGCAGGTGACCGGCGCTCCCCGCGAGAAGCTCATCGGAACCGACTTCTCCGACTTCTTCACCGTGCCGGAGAAGGCGCGTGAGGGGTACAAGGAGGTGTTCGAGAAGGGGGCGGTCACCGACTTCCCGCTCACCATTCGTCACATGAACAACAAGCTCACCGACGTGCTCTACAACGCGTCGGTGTACAAGGACGCGCGCGGCAACGTGCTCGGCGTGTTCGCCGCGGCGCGCGACGTGACGGCGCAGAAGCAGGCCTCGCAGTACGCCCGCAGCCTCGTCGAGGCCTCGCTCGACCCGCTCGTCACCATCAGCTCGGAAGGCAAGATCACGGACGTGAACGAGGCGACCATCAAGGTGACCGGGGTCTCGCGCGAGAAGCTCATCGGGGCCGACTTCTCCGACTACTTCACCGAGCCGGAGAAGGCGCGCGAGGGCTACCAGCAGGTGTTCTCGAAGGGGTTCGTGACCGACTACCCGCTCACCATCCGCCACCGGAACGGGAGCCTCACGAACGTGCTCTACAACGCGTCGGTGTACAAGGACGTGCGCGGGAACGTCCTCGGCGTGTTCGCCGCCGCCCGCGACGTCACCGCGCAGAAGGACGCCGAGGCCGAGGTCGCCGACCAGCGCACTCGCGAGCTCGAGCGCCTCAGCGAGCTGGAGCGCTTCCAGCGGCTCACCGTCGGGCGCGAGCTCAAGATGATCGACCTGAAGAAGGAGATCGAGGAGCTCCGAAGGCTCGTCCCGCCCGAGAGGCTCCCGCACTGATGCCCCAGCCGCCTTCCACCGGGGCGGGGCTCGACCTCGCCCAGCCCGACACGAACCGGGCCATCCTCAACATCCTCGAGGATTTCGGCGCGGAGCGCGCCTGGCAGGGGGACGCCCAGAAGGCGATCCTCAACATCCTCGAGGACTTCAGCGAAGAGAAGCGCCGGCTGGAGGAGATGCAGCGGGCGGTCCTGAACATCCTCGATGACAACAGCGACGAGCGGACGCGGCAGGGCACGATGCACCGGGCCCTCCTCAACATCCTGGACGATTCCGGCGACGAGCAGCGCCGGCTCGAGTCGACCCAGCGCGCGGCCCTCAACATCCTGGAAGACTTCGAGGACGAGAAGCGCAAGGTCGAAGCCGTGAACATGAATCTTCGCCGCGAGGTGGCCGAGCGCGCCGCAGCGGAGCACGCGCTGCAGGACAAGACCGACGCGCTCGCCCGCTCGAACGACGAGCTCGAGCAGTTCGCCTACGTCGCGTCGCACGACCTCCAGGAGCCACTCCGGATGGTCTCGAGCTATGTGCAGCTCTTCGAGAAGCGCTACGCCGATCAGGTGGACGCGCAGTCGCAGAAGTACATCAACTACGCGGTCGAGGGCGCGAAGCGCATGCAGTCGCTCATCGGCGGCCTGCTCGAGTACTCTCGCGTCGGCCGCGTCGACGAGCCGTTCGCGACGGTCGACACGAGCGCGGCGCTCGATCAGGCCCTCCTCAACCTGCGATCGACGCTGGACGAGAGCCGCGCCGCGGTGACGCGCGGCCCGCTCCCGACGGTCAACGGAAACGCCGGCCGCCTCGCGCAGGTGTTCCAGAACCTGATCGGGAACGCGATCAAGTTCCGCCGGCCCGCAGTGGCTCCTGCGGTCCACGTCTCGGCCACTCCCCACCGCAAGGAATGGCTGTTCGCCGTCCGGGACAATGGGATCGGCATCGATCCTCAGTACATGGACCGGATCTTCGTCATCTTCCAGCGGCTGCACACCCGCGCCGAGTACCCCGGCACCGGCATCGGCCTCTCCATCTGCAAGAAGGTCGTCGAGCGCCACGGCGGGCGGATCTGGGTCGAGTCCCAGCCCGGCGCGGGCGCCACGTTCCAGTTCACCCTACCGCGCGACGGCTAGAGCCATGCAAGAAGGGACGAACAGCGCTCGACGGATGCACCTCCTCCTCGTCGAGGACAATCCCGGCGACGTGGATCTCGTCATCGACGCCGTCCGCGACCTCCCATGCGACGTGTCGATCGCGAGCGACGGTGTGGAGGCCCTCGAGTTCCTCCACCGGGAGGGACGGCACGCGGGCGCGAAGCCGCCGGATCTGGTCCTCCTCGACCTGAACCTGCCCAAGCTCAGCGGGCGCGAGGTGCTCGCCCGCGTGAAGGAGGACCCGGCGCTGAAGCACATCCCCATCGTCATCCTGAGCTCGTCCCACGCGAGCCCGGATCTCATGGAGAGCTATCGGCTCCACGCCAACTGCTTCGTGACGAAGCCGATCGACCTGCACGAGTTCCTCGCCGCGGTGGGCGCGGTGGCGCAGTTCTGGTTCGGGGTCGTGAAGCTTCCGACCGCCGGGGCGACGTGGTGAGCTGTGGTGGATCCCGCTGAGTCGACGATGAGCTCACCGCAGCAGCAGCCGGCGACACGGGTCCTCCTGGTCGAGGACAACCCGGGCGACGCGGACCTCGTGACGCTCGCGCTCGGGGAGGCAGAGTCGGGCGTCTTCGAGCTCGAGCAGGTGGCGAGGATCTCCGACGCGCTCGCGCGCGTGCGGGTCTCGCCCGCGCCCGCGGTGATCCTCCTCGATCTGACGCTCCCCGACGCATTCGGGTTCGAGGGCCTCCGGCAGCTCGGCGAGGCCGCGCCCCACATCCCCATCGTCGTGCTCACCGGTTTGGATCGGAGCCTCGGCGCAGCCGCGATCCAGGCGGGAGCGCAGGACTACCTGCTCAAGGGGGCGGTGGACGCTGCGCTCGTCCCGCGTGCGCTGCGCTACGCGATCGAGCGCCACGAGCACGCGTCGCGTGCCCGCCTCCTCGCCGCGGAGCGGGCGGCGCGAGCCGCCGCCGAGGCGGCCCGCCAGCGCATGTCCTTGCTCGCTGCGGCGAGCACGGCCGTCACGCACTCGCTCGAGGACCGGCACGCGCTCGCGTCGCTCGCATCCACCGTCGTTCCGCGCTTCGCGGACTGGTGTGCGATCAGGACGCGCGGCGCCGAAGGGGAAGAGCTGGAGTGGATCACGGCGCACCGCGACACGGCCAGGGTAGCGGGCGTCTCCGCCAGCCTCGAGGCGGTCCTCGCAGCGCCAGAGAGACCGTGCGGACCCGCGGCCGTCGCGTCGAGCGGGCGATCCGAGCTCGATCAGGATGTCGCCAACGACTCCACCCCATCGCCCTGGAGGACCGCGCTCGAGGAGCTGGGCGCCCAGTCCGCGATCGTCGTTCCGGTACGGCTGGGGGAAGACGTCCAGGGGGTCATCGTGTTCGCGGTGTCGGACCGCAAGTTCGGCCCGGACGACCTCGCGGTCGCGGAGGAGATCGGCTGGCGCGCCGGGGTCGCGATCGCGAACTGCCGCCTGTACCGGGAGGCGCGGCTCGCGGTCACCGCGCGGGAGGAGTTCCTGACGGTTGCCGCGCACGAGCTCCGGACGCCCGTGACCGTGCTCCAGCTGAAGCTCCAGCAGGTCGCCCTGAAGCAGCAGGCCTCGATCTGCGGGACGTGTGATCACGCTGTCCCTGCAGACTACAGCGGCGCGGCTCGCCAGATCTCGCGGCTCGGGCAGCTCATCGAGTCCCTGCTCGACGTCTCGCGGATCTCCGGCGGTCGAGCGAAGCTGGGGCGCGAGGACCTGGACCTGTGCGACGTCGCGCGCGACGCAGTCGACCGGTTGCGCGAGCTGGCGTCCGGCAGTGGCTCGGCCGTCGTGCTCCGCTGTGCCGAGCCGGTCCGCGGGGCGTGGGATCGGCTCGGCCTCGACCGCGTCTTCGTGAACCTGCTCTCGAATGCGCTGAAGTTCGGCGCGAGCAGACCCGTCGAAGTCCGCGTCGGGACAGCGGGAGAGCAGGCCGTCATCGAGGTCGAGGACCACGGGATCGGGATCGCGCCCAGCGACATCGGTCGGATCTTCGCCCAGTTCGAGCGGGCGGTGTCGACGCGTCACTTCGGAGGCCTCGGGCTCGGCCTGTACATCACGCGCTGCCTCGTGGAGCAGGAGGGCGGCGAGATCTCCGTCGCGAGCCAGCCCGGATCCGGCTCGGTCTTCACGGTCCACCTCCCGCGCGCCGGGCCCGCCCCGGGCTAGCGCCGCCCGCGGCCGGCGGCGGACTCGTAGAGCGAGCGGGGGAGCGCGCCCAGCAGCCGCACCAGCGCCGAGGCCGGCAGCGGGAAGGAGACGACGGGCTCGCCGCGGGCGATGCCGTCCGCCATGCGCTTCACCGCGTCGCCGCACTCCATGAGGAAGGGCATGCGGAAGCGGTTCTTGGCCGTCATCTCGGTCTTCACGAAGCCCGGATAGACGGTGATGGCGCGCACGCCGGTCCCGCGCAGGTCGACCCGCACGCTCTCCATGAACACGTGCAGCGCCGCCTTGCTGGCGCAGTAGGCGGCGTTGCCGGGGAAGCCGCGGAACGCGGCCAGCGACGAGACGCCCACCACCGTCCCCCGGCCGCGCGCGACCATGGCGGGGAGCGCGGCCGCGACGGTCACCGCCGCCGCGGTGACGTTCACGTCGAGGACGCGCCTCACCTTGCGCCAATCCATCCGGCGCGCCGAGGTCGGGTCCGAGATCCCGGCGTTGGCGATGACGAGGTCGAGCGCGCCGCCCGCGGCTGCCTCCGCCGCCGCCAGGCTCGCCACGAGCGCCTCCTCGTCGGCGACGTCGAGCGCCACCGGGACGATGCGCCCCGGAGCGCCGGCGCCGGCCGCGTCGTGGGCGAGCGACTCGAGCTCCGGCCGGCGCCGCGCAGCGGCGTGCACGGTCGCGCCCTCCCGCGCGTAGTGGAGCGCGAGGCCGCGCCCGAGCCCGCTCGACGCGCCGGTGATGAAGACGTGCCTGGGCTCCTGCCTGCTCATGGCTCCTCCAGGATGACGCCGACCGACGTGGCGGCGGCCCGCAGCTCCTCCCAGGTCGCCCGCTCGACCGCGATGCCGCTCCTCATCCGCGCCGCGCGCGCGGCCAGCTCGGGCTCCCCGGCCACGAGCACCGGCTGGCCTGCCTCCGCCGGCGGCGAGGCCTTCACGTGCGCGAGGGCAGCCGCCACCTCGGCCTCGATGAGTGCCGCGCCGGGGAGCCGCTTCGGATCGAAGACGAAGCTCAGCATGTTGTTCGTGATGCGATCCTTCGCCACCCCCACCGTGGAGAGCGTGCCGCCCCCCGTGAAGGCCCCGGCGAGGAGCTCGCAGGCGAGGGCGAGCCCAGAGCCCTTGTGCAGACCGAAGGGCAGGATGGCTCCACGCGGCTCGGCGAACATGACCTCGGGGTCGGTGGTGGGCTGGCCTGCGGCGTCGATGAGGACACCGTCGTGCATCCGCTCGCCCCTGTTCCGCGCCACGCGGACCTTCCCCAGCGCCACCACGCTGGTGGCGAAGTCCACCACCACCGGCCGCCGTCCGCCCGTCCCCGGGATGCCGACGCAGAAAGGGTTCGTCGCGAAGCGGGCGTCGCTGCCGCCGAAGGGCGCCACCAGCCCGGCGTGCCCCACCACGTTCACGAAGTGGACGGAGACGAAGCCGGCGGCGGCGGTCTGCTCTCCGTAGCTGCCGACGCGCCCGACATGCGCCGCGTTTCGAAGCGCGACCAGCGCGACGCCCGTCGAGAGCGCGCGCGCCATCCCGGCCGCCATCGCCTCGCTCGCGACCACCTGGCCGAAGCCGTTTCGCCCGTCGACCGCCAGCACCGCGCCGCCGCGGTCCTCGATGGCGGCGTGGGCGCGCGGATCGACCAGCCCGGCCTGGACTGCCCGCAGGTACAGCGGCAGCATGCCGACGCCGTGGCTGTCGTGACCGGCCAGGTTGGCGTCGACGAGGTGGTCGGCGACGAGCCGCGCGTCGGCCTCCGCGGCCCCCACCGCGGCGAGGAGGCGCGCCGCGAGGCGGCGGAGCGGCTCGTGACCGATGGTGATCATGGCGGGCATGTCGTGCGTCCCTCCCCCGTGAGCACCGCACCTGGCAGCTCGCGCCGCCGCTTCGAGATCTCGCCGCAACCGGATGCCCATGGACGTGGCGTCCTGGTAGTGTCGAGGCACTACCCGCCGAGGGCGTGGAGCAACTGTACCGGATCCCGCAGCCGGACTGATCATGGCCGAGACGGCAGACGTGCTCATCGTGGGGGGCGGCATCATCGGGCTCACGCTCGCGCGCGAGCTGCTGGCCGCCGGGCGCGAGAACGTGGTGGTGCTGGAGAAGGAGCCATCGCTCGGCCGGCACGCGTCGGGCCGCAACAGCGGCGTGCTCCACGCCGGCATCTACTACGCACCCGACAGCCTGAAGGCGCGCTCCTGCCTGCGCGGCAACTTCCTCATGCGCGCGTACTGCAAGGAGCGCGGGCTCCCGCTCCTCGAGCCGGGCAAGGTGATCGTGGCGCGCGACGCGTCCGAGCTGCCGGTGCTCGACGAGCTGCAACGCCGTGCCACCGCCAACGGCGCCGAGGTGGATCTCGTCGATGAGAGGCAGCTCGCCGAGCTCGAGCCCTCCGCTCGGACCGTGGAGCGAGCGCTCTTCTCGCGCAACACCGCGGTGGTCGACCCAAAGGCGGTGCTGGAGAGCCTGCGCGCGGAGCTCACCGCGAGCGGCCGGGCCCGTATCCTCGTCGGCCGCACCTTCACCGGCCTGGCGCAGCCGGGGGTGGCCGCCACCTCCGGTGGCCCGATCGCCTTTGCCCGGTTCGTGAACGCCGCCGGCGCGCACTGCGATCGGGTGGCGCGTCACTTCGGCGTGGGCGAGGGGTACCGGCTCATCCCGTTCAAGGGCATCTACCGCAAGCTCAGGCCCGGCGCGTCCTTCCCGGTGAACGGCAACATCTACCCGGTGCCGGACATCCGGAATCCCTTCCTGGGCGTGCACTTCACCCGCAGCGTCCACGGCGACGTCTACGTGGGTCCGACCGCCATCCCCGCCTTCGGGCGCGAGAACTACGGGTTCTTCGGGGGCATGGACCGCGAGGCGCTCGCCATCGTGGGCTCGGACGCGCGCCTCTTCTTCGCCAACGCCGGGTTCCGGAGCGTCGCCCTCTCGGAGCCCCGCAAGTACGTGCCGGCCTTCTTCCACCGCGATGCGGCGCGGCTGGTGAAGCATTACGACCCGTCCCTCTTCGAGCGGGCCGCCAAGGTCGGCATCCGGCCCCAGCTCGTCGACTGGCGCACGAAGGAGCTCGTGATGGACTTCCTGGTGGTGGCGAAGGACGAGACGGTCCACGTCCTCAACCCCATCTCGCCCGCGTTCACGAGCTCGATGGACCTGGCCCGCCGGGTGGTGGAAGAACACTTCTCGGGCTGAGCGCTTGCGCCGGTTGCAGCGGCGTGATTTTCATCGACTCCAGCCTCACCCGGAGGTGTCCATGCAGTACCGCAAGCTCGGCCGTAGCGATCTGATGGTGTCCGAGATCGCGCTCGGCTCCTGGCTCACCTACGGCGGCGGCGTCGGGCGGGCCCAGGCCGAGGCGTGCTTGCGGGCCGCCTTCGACGCGGGGGTGAACTTCATCGACACCGCCAACGTCTACGCGCTCGGGGCGGCCGAGTCGTTCCTGGGCGAGGCGCTGCAGGGCGTACCGCGCGACCGCTACGTCCTCGCCACCAAGGTCTACTTCCCCATGTCGCCGCAGGACCAGGGGCTCTCGGCCTACCAGATCAAGAAGCAGCTCGACGGCTCGCTGAAGCGGCTGCGCGTCGACCACGTCGACCTCTACCAGTGTCACCGCTACGACGAGCGGACGCCGCTCGAGGAGACCATGGCGGCGCTCACAGCGGCGGTCCAGCAAGGCAAGACCCGGTACATCGGCTTCTCGGAGTGGGCTCCCGAGCAGGTCCGCGCCGCGCTGGCCCTCCCCGGAGCCCGCTTCGTGTCGAGCCAGCCCCAGTACTCGCTCCTCTGGCGGGCGCCGGAGGCGGAGGTGTTCCCGCTCTGCGCGGCCGAGGGGCTCGGCAACATCGTGTGGTCACCGCTCGCCCAGGGCATCCTCAGCGGGAAGTACCTGCCGGGAAAGCCGCCGCCGCGGGACTCGCGCGCGGCGAGCGAAGCCATGGGCGGCTTCCTGCAGAAGCGGCTCGACGATCGCGTCCTCGAGAACGTGCAGAAGCTGCGTCCCATCGCCGCCGGCCTCGGGCTCACGCTGCCCCAGCTCGCTCTCGCATGGGTTCTGCGCAGGCCCGAGGTGTCGGCCGCCATCATCGGAGCGACCCGCCCGGAGCAGGTGACCGACAACGCCCGAGCCTCGGGCGTGAAGCTCGATGCCGAGACGCTCGGCCGGGTCGATGCCGCGCTCGCCTAGGCTGGGCGACGATCAGCCAGCAGGCCCGCGCCAAACTGCCGCAGTTCTTGCGGCCGGCTGCGAAGGTTGCGCTCACGCGCGCACCCCCAGCTGCTCGGGGTTGGCCAGTTTCGTCGGGGATCCTGGCTGGTTGGGCGCGACCGGAGAATGGCACCGCGCGTGCACAACGGGCCGAGCGCACCCCTTCCCAATCCCAACCGGAGGACGACGTGGCGAATAAGATCACCGAGGACTGCTCCAACTGCGGCGCCTGCGAGGCCGAGTGCCCCAACCAGGCGATCTCGCAGGGTGACGATACCTACGTCATCGACCCGGCGAAGTGCGACGAGTGCAAGGCTGCGGGCACTGAGCCGGCCTGCGCGGGCGTCTGCCCGACGGACAGCGTCGTCAAGCTCGAGCTCTAGCCGGCTGCGGGGACAAGCCCCGCCCTACGCTCCGAAGGCCCCGGGTCAACCCCCGGGGCCTTTTCTTTGCGCGGTCGAGGGACATCTCGGCCCGTCGAGCGGCTACGGGAACTCGAAGCCGACGCGGGCCACGAGGCCGTAGTCGGGCGAGCCGAAGTCGCCGTGGCTGGTAGGCCACCTGATGATGGCTTCCGCGCCGATGTTGAGGGGCGTGGGTACGAAGCGGAAGCGCACGCCGGGCCGTACGCCGACGAAGGTCTGCCCGGGCGAGTTGAAGATGTCGCTGAAGTCGGAAGCGCGACGGCCGAGCTCGCCGAGGAGCTCCAGCCGGACGATCGCCACCGGCACGATGAAGCCGGCCAGGAGCGAACCCGCCCACGGTTGCCCGAAGCTCCCGCTCACGGTCTTGTCCACCGCGGCCCCGAGCCCGAGCCCGCCGACCTCGAGCAGGATGTCTCCGCCGACGAGGGCGGTGCCCTCGTGGCTGGCGTTCGTCGCGGAGCTGACGGAGATCCCCCGCAGCCCCTGGTATCCGCCGTAGCCCTCGACGAGGACGCTCTGTGCGCGAGACGTGGACGGTGCGGCGGCGAGACATGCAATCGTTGCGAGACACGTTGCTAGGCGCTTGGTCATATCCCCTCCCGGCGGGTCATCCGCCGCTCGCTTCGAAATATATGGATGCTGTGGCCGCGACGGCGGCCCGCCAGGGTTTGCCCCCTCGACCGATCCCGGACCGATGGCTCGCCTGCCCGAGACGCGGGCGCCGCGCGTGTCCGGCATTCACGGCGTGGCCATCGAGGGCGCTGGGTTCACCCTCCAGCTGCTCTGAGCGCCGCTAGATCGAGATGGCCAGCTCGCCCCGGCCGACCTCGACCACGTGGCCGCCCACCCGCACGTCACCGACGGCCTCGCCGCGGCTCGCTGCGCGCACGAAGAGCTGGCTCGCTCGCCTCGTCTCGAGGCCCTGCTCGATGAGGACGCGCTCGCCGGAGGCGGCGACGCCATGGGCCACCATCCAGGCGGCGCAGCAGCCGGCGGCGGACCCGGTGGCGGGGTCCTCGCCGCCGTAGAAAAGCATGCGAGCGTGGAGACGGGCGGCGCGATCGACCGTCTCGCGGCAGACGAAGTAGAAGAACCTCGCGTCCGTGCGGGCAAGGTAGTCGGTGCCGCGCGCGAGGTCGGGGCGGAGCCCCTGCAGCGCGGCGAGCGAGCGGACCGGCACCATCGCGAAGGCGAGGCCGGTCGAGACGGTCTCGATGGGCAGGGCGGGATCGAGGACTCCGTCTTCGAGGCCGAGCGCGCGCGCCACCTCCGCCGGATCGTGGCGCCGGCCGAAGACCGGGTCGCGCTGCCGCATCTCCCCGAAGGCGCCCTCCGGCCCGTCCTCGAAGGCGACCGGCACGCGCCCGACCCCGAGCTCCAGCACCACCTCCGGAGCACGCGAGGTCCCCCGCAAAACGCTGGCGGTCCCGAGCGTGGGGTGGCCGGCGAAGGGCAGCTCCTCTTCGATGGTGAAGATGCGGACCCGGGTCGGAGCGCCTGGGGCCGCGGCCGGGTCAGGCAGGACGAAGGTCGTCTCGGACAGGTTCGTCTCCCGGGCGACGCGCTGCATCTCATCCGACGAGAGCCCGCGCCCGTCGGTGAAGACGGCGAGCTGGTTCCCCTCCAGCGGGCGGCTCGTGAAGACGTCGAGCAGGACGAACGGCAAGCGGCGCAGGGTCGGCATGCGGCGAAGATAGCCGCTATGGCGCCGCCGGGGTCTGATCAGGCGGAGTCAAAGTCAGGGTCGGGGCCCAGGTCGGCGTCGCGGTCGGGGTCGCGGTCGAGGTCGAGGTCGGCGTCGCGGGGGCGGGGGGCCTCACCATCTCCCTCTCCCCCGGCGGGGGAGAGGGCTGGGGTGAGGGGGCGGTCGTCGTCGAGGCCGGCGGGCACACCTGCGCCGCGGCCGGCAAGGCGCGCGCCTTGCGAAGCGCACGCCTGCGGTCGGCGCCCTCATTCGCGGGCGGCGCAGCCGGAGCGGTCGTCACCACCACCGCCGGCGGCTGGGCCGGCCCGGTCTCTGCGGCGAGCGACGTGCTCGCCTCGTGCGCGCTCTCGGTGTGCGCGGTCCCGGCGCTGTCGCTCGTGGCGCTGGCGGTGGCGGTCGCCGGCGCTTGCGCCTTGTTGGCGGCCTGCCCGAGGTAATCGGCGAGCTTGCCGTGGCTGTCGAGGAGCTGTTTGCGGGCCTCCACCTCGCTGGCGAGGAGCTGCTTTCGCGCCTCCTCCTCGTGCCCTCGCACTGCGTCGCGCTCGGCCACCATCGCGTCGCGCTGGGCGGCCACCTCGCCGAGGCGTTCCTTGATCGCCGCGTTCTCGGAAAGCATGGACCGGGTCGATTCGCTCATGCAGTCGCGCAGGACGGCCTCCTCCGCGGGCCGCTCCGGCATCGACTCGCGCCGGTTCCAGGCCTCGAGCGCGCGCCCCTGCCACCGGTAGTCGGCGCGGGCAGCGCACTCCTGCACGAGGCGCGTCAGCCGGTCGTCCGACCACTTCGGGGCGGGCGGGGCGCAGGGCCCGACCTCCTCCTTTGATCCGACGAGGAAGCGCTCGGTTCTGCGAACCCAGCAGCCGTCGCGCTGGGAGAGCTTCACCGTCGTGCATCCCGTCACCGTCACCGCCAGCAGCACAGCTCCCCAGCCCCTCATGTGTACCTCCACCCGACCCGGAGCGCGTACGTCCGGATCCACGAGCGCCGTCGCGAAAACTAAGGACCGCCGGCTCGGACTGCGACCGTGCGCCCTCTTGCGTGACTCCCGCCGGGGGCTATCCTCACGCCCCCATGCCGCGCCTCGGCGATCCGCGCTTCGTGCCTGACTGCGGCATCCTGGTCGACGGCCAGCGCGTCCCTGCCCGCCGCGGCGAGAGCGTCACCTCGGCGCTGCTCGCCGCCGGCCGCCTCCTCCTCTCCCGCAGCCCCAAGTACCACCGGCCGCGGGGGCCGTTCTGCCTCTCCGGCTCGTGCTCCGCCTGCCTGGTGCGCGTCGACGGCGAGCCGAACGTGCGCGCGTGCGAGACGCCGTGCAGCGAGGGACTCACCGTCGAGACGCAGAACGCGCTCGGCACCGCCGCGCACGACCTCCTGCGCGCCATCGATCTCTTCACCCCGGGTGGCATCGATCACCACCACATGGGCACCTGGAGCCAGCTCGCGAGCCGCATCACGGTGGGCGCGTCGCGGCGGCTCGCCGGGCTGGGGCAGCTCGCCGCGCGGGTGCCGGACCCATGGCCGGCGGCGGTCGAGGAGCGGTTCGACGCGTTGGTGGTGGGCTCCGGCCCGGCCGGCCTGGGCGCGGCGGAGGCGCTCGCGCGCGCCGGGCGCAGGGTGCTCCTCGCCGACAAGGAACGCGCGCTCGGCGGCCGGCTGCGCTGCCGCATGGAGCTGCCGGGTGATCCGGACCTGTCCCGGGCCGCCGAGGTGGCGGAGGTGGTGCGCCGCGCCCAGGGGGAGGTCGCGCTCCGCGCCGTCGTCCTGGCGGTCTGGCCGGACCGGGACGGAGGATTCGCCGCCATCCCGCAGCGCGGCGATCCGGCGCGGATGCGCCTCGTCCGCGCTGCCGAGGTGGTCCTGGCGAGCGGGACCTGGTCGCAGCCCCCCGTCTTCGAGCGGAACGACCTCCCCGGCGTGCACGGCGCGCGCGGGCTCCTGGTCGCCTTGGCCGAGGACGGCGTCGTCCCTGGCGAGCGGGTGGTGGTGCTGGGCGAGGGCGCCGAGGCGAAGGCGACCGCCGCCCGCTTCTCCGCCGCCGGGGTTAAGGCCGAGGTGCTGAGCGAGGTGGCGCGCGCTCGGGGCGGGAAGCGCCTCGCCGCGGTCGAGACGCCGGCCGGCCACATCGTCCGCTGCGACACGCTCGCCGTCGCGACGCCGCGCATGCCCGCCGCCGAGCTGGCGCGCGAGGTGGGTGCGGCGCTCGAGCTCGATCCCGACACCGGCGCCTTCCGCGTCCGCCCCGGGCCGGACGGCGCCATCGCGCCGCACTTCTGGGCCGCCGGCGAGGTGACCGGGCCTTGCACCGCCGCCGAGGCGCTCGAGGCCGGCCGCCGCGCCGGGGAGGCTGCCTCCCGTGGCTAGGACGTTCCTGTGCCGCTGCGAGGACGTGACCGTCGAGGACGTGGAGCGCGCGTTCGACAAGGGCTACCGCGACCTCGAGTCAGTCAAGCGCTTCACCGGCCTCGGCACCGGGCCGTGCCAGGGAAAGACCTGCCTTGCCATCGCCGCGCGGGAGCTGCTCCGGCTCGGCGCCACGGTGGGTGAAGTGACCCCCTTCACCGTCCGCCCGCCGCTCCAGCCCACCCCGCTCGCCGCGCTGGCGGCGCTCGATCCGGCCGGGCTGTCGCTCGAGGCGGGGGTGCCCGCGCCGGCCTCCGCGACGCTCAGCGCTCCGCGCCCGTCGGCGCCGCTGCCCGCGCGCTCTCAGGTGGTCATCATCGGCGGCGGCATCATGGGGCTCGGCCTCGCCTACAACCTGTGCCGGCGCGGCATGACCGACGTCGTGCTGCTGGAGAAGGGCTACCTCACCGCCGGCGCCTCCGGCCGGAACGGCGGCGGCGTCCGCGCCCAGTGGACGACGTCCACCATGATCCGCCTCGCGCGGCGCTCGCTGGAGATCGGCGAGCGCTTCGCCGCCGAGATGGGCATCAACGTCTGGTTCCGGCGCGGCGGCTATCTCTTCCTCGCCCCGACGCCCCAGCAGGCAGCCCGCATCGAGAAGAACGCCGAGCTGCACCGGAAGCACGGGCTGCGCACCCAGATCCTGACGCCCCCCGAGGCGCGCGAGGTGGTGCCGGAGCTCGACGAGCGGAGCTTCCTCGCTGCCTCCTGGAACCCCGACGACGCCGTGGTCTTCCCCTGGCCCTACGTGTGGGGTTACGCCGCGCGCGCGGAGGCGCTCGGCGCGAAGGTGCTCACCTTCACCGGCGTGCGGGGGTTCGAGCGGGAGGGCCGCCGCATCACCGCCGTCGTGACCGACCGCGGGACCATCGCCTGCGACACGGTGGTGAACGCGGCCGGCGCCTGGAGCCGCGACGTGGCGGCCTTGGCCGGCGTGAAGCTCCCCAACCAGCCGGAGCGGCACGAGATCCTCGTCACCGTGCCGCTCAAGCCCTGGCTCCGCCCGCTCGTCTCGAACCTGGGCAACGGGCTCTACTTCTCGCAGAGCCTACGGGGCGAGATCGTGGGCGGCATGGGCGATCCCGAGGAACCGCCCGGGATCGACAGCCGCTCGACCCTGCGTTTCCTCGCCCGCTTCTCGCGCGCCATCGCCGAGTGCGTGCCGGTGGCGGCGGGTCTCGAGGTCATGCGGCAGTGGGCCGGCTGCTACGACGTGACGCCCGACAACAATCCCATCCTGGGCGCGGCCGGTTATGACAACTTCCTCCAGCTGAACGGCTTCGTCGGCCACGGCTTCATGATGGCGCCGGCGGTGACGGAGCTCATGGCGGATTGGATGGCGGGCGACCCGCCCGACGAGATCTTCGAGCGCTTCACGCTCGCCCGCTTCGAGAAGGGCGAAGTGAAGGGCGAGGACTTCATCATCGGCTAGGCGGCCCCCTTCCCGCCCCCCGGAGCGAACATGAACGCGAGCTTCAGGATCCCGGCCCCGTACAACGAGCCCGTCCTCTCCTACGCGCCCGGCACGCCGGAGCGCCGCACGCTCCGGGCCCGCCTCGGCGAGCTGTCGCGGGAGGAGCTCGAGCTCCCGCTCGTCATCGGCGGCAAGGAGGTCCGCACCGGGAAGCTTGCCGACGTGCGGGTGCCGCACCGCCACGCCCACCGGCTGGCGCGCTTCCACCAGGCCGGACCGGCCGAGGTGCAGGCCGCCATCGACGCGGCCCGCGCCGCGCGCCCGGCCTGGGCTGCGCTCCCCTTCGAGCAGCGCGCGTCGGTCTTCCTGAAGGCCGCCGACCTGCTCTCGGGCGGCTGGCGCCCCACGCTCAACGGCGCCACCATGCTCAACCAGTCGAAGACGCCCTACCAGGCGGAGATCGACGCGGCCTGCGAGATCATCGATTTCTGGCGCTTCAACGTCGCCTGGGCGGAGAAGATCCTGGCCGAGCAGCCCATCTCCTCACCGGGGGTCTGGAACCGGGTCGAGTACCGGCCGCTGGAAGGGTTCGTCTTCGCGGTGACGCCCTTCAACTTCACCTCCATCGCGGCGAACCTCCCCACCGCGCCGGCGCTCATGGGGAACACCGTCCTCTGGAAGCCGGCCTCCAGCACCGTCTACTCGAACTGGTTCATCCTGAAGCTGCTCGAGGCGGCTGGGCTGCCGCCGGGGGTCATCAACTTCGTGCCGGGCTCGGGACGGCAGGTGGGCGACCCCGTCCTCGCCAGCCCCGAGTTCGCCGGCATCCACTTCACCGGCTCGACGCCGACCTTCCACGGCATGTGGCGGACCATCGCGGAGAACCTGCCCCGCTACAAGTCGTACCCGCGCATCGTGGGCGAGACGGGGGGCAAGGACTTCGTCTTCGCCCATCCTTCCGCCGACGTCGAGGCCCTCGCCACCGCGCTCTGCCGCGGCGCCTTCGAGGCGCAAGGCCAGAAGTGCTCGGCCGCCTCGCGCGCCTACGTCCCGGAGAGCCTCTGGCCCAAGGTGAAGGAGCGGCTCCTCGCCCATGTGGCGTCCATCCGAATGGGCGACCCGGTCGAGGACTTCCGGGTGTTCATGGGCGCCGTCATCGACCGGGGGGCGTTCGAGACCATCAAGGGCTACCTCGATTTCGCAAAGAGCTCGCCCGAGGCGCAGATCCTGGCCGGGGGGAGGTGCGACGACAGCGTGGGGTACTTCGTGGAGCCGACGGTGGTGCAGGTCACGAATCCGCGTCACAAGCTCATGGCGGAGGAGATCTTCGGCCCGGTCCTGACCCTCTTCGTCTACCCGGACGCGAAGCTCGACGAGGCGCTCGCCCTCTGCGACACCACGTCACCCTACGCCCTCACCGGCGCCGTCTTCGCGCAGGATCGGCTGGCGGCGGAGCGGCTCGAGCGCGCCCTCGTCGACGCGGCCGGCAACTTCTACCTGAATGACAAGCCGACCGGCGCCGTGGTCGGCCAGCAGCCGTTCGGGGGGGCGCGCGCCTCGGGCACGAACGACAAGGCCGGATCGATGTGGAACCTCATCCGATGGGTGTCGCCGCGCGCCATCAAGGAGAGCTTCGCGCCGCCCACCCGCATCGAGTACCCGCACCAGGCCTCGAACGACTGACGCGGTGCGCGGTACGGCGGGCCCGCCGCCCGCCGCCTGACGCTTGGTGAACCGACCGTTTCCTCCTATCCCAGCAGCGCGGGATGGTGTTGAAATGTGCTCTTCCCGTAGATGGAGGGCACCTCATGAACAGAGCGATGGGTTTCGCGCTGGCGATTGGCCTCACGGTCTCGGGTTCCGCCGGCGCCGCGGACACGGTGAAGATCGGCCTCATGGCCCCCATGACCGGCGCGTGGGCGAGCGAAGGCCAGGAGATGAAGCGCAACATCGATCTTCTCTCGGCGCAGGTGAACGAGAAGGGCGGGCTGAACGGCAAGAAGGTCGAGGTGGTGGTCGAGGACGACGGCGGTGACCCGCGCACCGCCTCGCTCGCCGCCCAGCGCCTGACCACCAAGGGCGTGGTGGCCGTCATCGGCACCTACGGCTCGGCCGTCACCGAGTCCACCCAGACCATCTACGACGAGTCGGGCATCACCCAGGTCGCGAACGGCTCCACCGCCGTCCGCCTGACCGAGAAGGGCCTCAAGCACTTCTTCCGCACCTGCCCGCGCGACGACGAGCAAGGCAAGGTCGGCGCCGCGGTGCTGGAGAAGATGGGCGCCAAGAAGATCGCAATCTTGCACGACAACTCCGCCTACTCGAAGGGCCTCGCCGACGAGATCAACGGCATCCTGAAGACGAAGAAGGCGAACGTGGTCTTCTTCGACGCGCTCACTCCCAAGGAGCAGGACTACTCGGCCATCCTGACCAAACTGAAGGCCGCCGGACCGGACGTCGTCTTCTTCACCGGCTACTACCCGGAGGCCGGCCTCCTCCTCAAGCAGAAGAAGCAGATGGGATGGAACGTACCGTTCATCGGTGGGGACGCCATCAACAACCCGGACCTGGTCAAGATCGCCGGCAAGGACGCCGCGGCGGGCTTCCAGTTCCTCTCGCCGCCGGTGCCGAACGATCTCGACACGCCCGAGGCGAAGGCCTATCTCGCGACCTACAAGGCGAAGTACGGCGAGGCGCCCAATTCCATCTACGGAATCCTGGCGGCCGACGGCTTCCGGGTGGTGACGAAGGCCATCGCCGAGACGAAGGCCACCGACGCCGGCAAGGTCCGAGACTACCTCGTGAACAAGCTGAAGGACTTCCCGGGCCTCACCGGCAAGATCTCCTTCAACGCCAAGGGTGACCGCGTCGGCGAGCTGTACCGGGTCTACAAGGTCGACTCGAACGGCGAGTTCGTGCTGCAGAAGTAGCGCCGTCCTGCTACCCGAAAGGCGGGTCCGCCGCGGCGGGCTCGCCTTCCACCAGCGCCCGGGCCCCCATGGAGCAATTCTTCCAGCAGCTCATCAACGGCCTGGCGGTGGGGGGCATCTACGCCCTCATCGCGCTCGGCTACACGATGGTGTACGGCGTCCTGAAGCTCATCAACTTCGCCCACGGCGACCTGTTCACTTACGGCGGCTACCTCGGGCTGACGCTGCTCACCTCGCTGCTCCTGAACGACCGGCTGGGCGCGGTCGGCGCCATCGCCGTGCTCACGCTGATGGTGATGGGGCTGGTCGGGGTGATGGGCGTCATCCTCGAGCGCGCCGCCTATCGGCCCCTGCGCGAGTCGCCCCGGCTCTCGGCGGTCGTCTCGGCGCTGGGCGCCTCCATCTTCCTGCAGAACGCGCTCATGCTCGTCTACGGCGCGCGCGTCCAGGTCTACCCCGAAGGCGCCGTCCCCCAGGTCATGGTCAGCCTGTTCGGCCTGGAGGTGCCGCTCCTGCGCATCCTGGTGGTGGCGGCGTCGGTGGTGATGATGGCCGCCCTCTACCT
>WNGL01004185.1_pt1 | contig 17901 bp, 13 predicted proteins | sample 5400591 | NCBI WGS metagenome assembly WNGL01 (sample SAMN13153377, study PRJNA577476) | soil metagenome | isolation source: 80 cm soil or saprolite under Garry oak tree replicate 1 | place: USA:California | collected 2016-06-15 | reverse complement strand
GCCGACCACGCCGAGCGGAACGCGCACACGCTCGATCCGCATGCCATTGGGCCGCCGCCACGACGCCATCACCGACCCGACCGGATCCTTCAGCTTGCGGACGGCCTCAATCCCGTCCGCCACGGCTGCGATCCGCTCGGGATCGAGCGCCAGGCGGTCGAGGAACGCCGGGGTTGCCCCGGCGGCCTTGGCTTCGGCCTGATCCTCACGGTTGGCCGCCAAGATCGCGGAGGAACCCGCGCGGATCGCCTTGGCCATAGCTGCCAAAACACGGTTCTTCTGTGCCGCTGGGGCGAGCGCCAAAACCCGCGCGGCGGTGCGGGCGTCGCGACCGATTTGGCGCATGAGCGCTGGAAGATCGCTTGCGCCTTTGGCGCCGGAGGGACGGGCGCCAGAGCCTTCCAGGGCCTTGAGCGGCGCGTTCATGGCGCGTTGATAGCCTCGTTCATGGCCTTGATCCGTCTTGCATTCGCGACTTTGTAACATGTCCCGCCAAACCCGGCGAGGCGGCTTGTCTGGGCAAAATTACCCGTAGTTCTGACACTGAATTTCCGGAACCTCTGTCGAATTGCCGGCGTTGCGCAGATAGTTCTCACGCGGAGAGGGGCCATGTCTTTGTCATTACGCCATAAGTTCAACCGGTTGCCGAAGCGTTTCCCGGTCGGAACCACCTTCGTCATCGAAGGACGAAGTGTTGCCGGGGACGACGACAACAATCGGCAGTTACAGGTATTTTCGCGTTTTGTCGTCTTGCCCGGCGGCCGGCGCATCGATCTCGGCCTGGTTTCCGGCGGGTCAAGCCGTATCCGACGCACCGGCAGCCGGAAGCCGCAAACCCCGCCAAGGCGGCGTTCGAGCCGGGCGAAAAAAATAATTAACGGCGCCGGAACAACCCTTCGCCGATGCCGTTGACGGTTAGGCGCCGGGCGAAGCCCCCCAGCCCCTCACCCTCAATCACCCGGCGTCGAACCCCGGCTGCATTTGCAGCCGGGGTTCCTCTTTTGGGAGGGCAGTTGCCGGGTCTACGCAGGTGGGTCTGCGCAGGTAGGACGCTCAGGTGGGACGCTCAGGTGGGACGCTCAGGCGCCCGACTGCGACCAGCGCCGTGTTCATCCGCGCCCGACCACCAGATCGTCGCGATGAACCATCTCGGCCCGGCCGGAAAAGCCGAGGATCGCGCCGATTTCGCTGGACGAACGGCCCCGGATCTTGTGCGCATCTTCGGCGTCGTAAGCGCATAGGCCGCGGGCGATCTCTACGCCATCGGGGCCGCGGATGATCACGGCGTCGCCCCGGGCGAAGTCACCTTCGATCCGCATCACGCCGACCGGCAGCAAGCTGTTGCCCCGCCGCAGCGCGGTGACTGCCCCGGCATCGATGGTGAGCGTCCCCTTAGGTTCGAGCGAACCGGCAATCCATTTTTTTCGCGCCGTCACTGGATTGGCCGCGGTCACGAACCAAGTGGATCGCGCGCCCTTTTCGATCGCGCTGAGCGGATGTTCGACGCGGCCTGACGCAATGACCATGTGCGTCCCTGCAGCAGTCGCAATCTTGGCCGCCTCGAGCTTGGTCTGCATGCCGCCGCGTGACAGGCCCGATCCTGCCGCGCCGGCCATCGCCTCGATCTCAGGTGTGACACGTTCGACGCGGGGCAGGTGCCGCGCTGTAGCATTGGTGCCTGGCGGGGCGTCGTAGAGCCCGTCGACGTCGGAGAGCAGCACCAGAGCATCGGCGCTCATCATCGTGGCGACGCGCGCGGCCAGCCGATCATTATCGCCGTAGCGAATTTCGTTGGTGGCGACTGTGTCGTTCTCGTTGATGACGGGCACGGCCCGCCATTGCAGTAAACGGTCGATCGTCGAGCGGGCGTTGAGATAGCGCCGCCGTTCCTCGGTATCGCCGAGCGTCACCAGCACCTGACCGGCGGTGATGCCGTGGCGCGACAGCGCCTCGGTCCAGGTGCGCGCCAGCGCGATCTGCCCCACCGCGGCGGCGGCCTGACTGTCTTCAAGCACGAGCGGACCGGCCGGCAATTTGAGAACACTTCGGCCGAGCGCAATGGCGCCGGAAGACACGACCAGAAGGTCGCGTTTGCCGGCGTGCAGCGCGGCGACGTCGGCGGCCAAGGAGGCCAGCCATTTTTCATTGAGCCGGCCGGCCTTAGCGTCGACCAGAAGCGAGGAGCCGATCTTGACGACAATGCGCCGGAAGTCGGCAAGCCGAGGCGTGTTCATGTCCGGCTTTTACAGCATGATGCCGAAATTATGGATACCGCTTTGCCGCCTGTACGAAGTCACGGCGGCCCTGGCCTTCGCGGCTGAGCCAAAAGCCTTTACAGCTCGGCCTCGTTTTGCAGCAGCGCCTTGTTCTCAAGGCAATAGTAGCCGGACAGCCGGCTGACCAGTTTGCGCCGCTTCCAATCGTTGAGAATGCGGCTGACGTTTTCGCGGGCGATACCGGCCATCGCGGCCAGATCGCTCTGCCCGATCTTCTGGCGAATGACGATGCGGCCGGAGCCGACATCCTGGCCGAACTCCTGCGCCAGTTCGAGCAGCGTGCAGGCGACGCGGCCGCGCAGCGGCAAAAAACTACCAGCCGCGATCGTGGCGTCGGTCTCGCGCAACCGCGCCGCAATCAGCGTCACCAGCGACTTGTAGATTTCGGGATGCTTGTTGGCGAACTCCTCGAACGCGGCGCGGCTGAGAAAGCTCAACAGGGCAGGTCGCACCGCCACCACGGAGGCCGAGCGCGGTAATCCGTCGAGGATGGACAATTCGCCGACGATCGCGCTCGGGCCGAGAAAGGCGAGAATGCGCTCGGTGCCGGCGCGCGACACCATCGTGACTTTGAGGAGTCCGTCCTCGACGCGATAGCAGCCGTCGCCGGCGTCGCCTGCGAGGAATAAGACCTCGTCGGCCTTGAGCCGCACCGGCTTCGTATTGCGGAACAGGTTTGCCGAAAAGTGTTCGGGCAGCTCCGACAGCAAACTTGGATTGGTGCGGGGGAGAGCCATGGCGCCTGTCGCGGCCCTGTTGCGGACTTGATCCGTTACGGTTTCGATCCGATTTTCAGCTCGACCGGCAAAGCATGCGGCAGAATTGAGCAAAGGAAAAGCCCGCCCGGACGTTAGTCCGGAGCGGGCGAGGTGAACCCGTGGCAGGGTTCTTGGGGTGTATGGGGGACGTGCATCACCCCTTGGATATCACGCGGATCATTGGAGGTTTGGGGACGGGGACCCGCTGACATCGGAACCGAATTTCAATCAACGTTGCGTTCGACCTCACAGCCTTCGTCATTCACCGCAGCCAATGTAACCGGCTGCAAAAACCGCGAAGTGACCCAGGTCACAGAAACGCGCTTTCCGCTAAATTGCTGTTTCAAATGGATAATTTGTAGCAACTGAGCCGTTGCCGCCGCATATTGGCTTAGAGCGGAATGCGTTACGTCTTTGGCGCGCGCACTTCCACGCCGGCCCGCTGTTCGATCGGCTGCACGATCTGGGTGATGTCCTTGTCAGGACCGAGTTCGTCGCAAGTGAGCTTGAGGATGGCGGCGACGGCTTCGATCACCTGGATCGGAATGCCAAGCGCCTTGGCTTCCGAAATGAAGAGGTTCACGTCTTTGAGCATCAGACCGGCCGTGAACCCCTGATTGAACTTGCGGGGCACAACGACTTCGGGAAACTTTTGCTCGGTCGCGGTGCTGCGGCCCGAACTGGCATTGATCACGTCGAGCATGATGCGCGGATCGAGCCCGGCTTTCACCCCCATAACCATCGATTCCGATGTCGCCGCCATGGCAGCGGCGGACAACACGTTATTGCAAAGCTTCATGGTCTGGCCGGCGCCGGACCGCTCGCCGATATAGAAAAACTTCCCGATCGTTTTGAGCGCCGGCTCGACCGCTTCGACATCGGCGCGCGGACCCGATGCCATCACTGCCACTGTGCCTTTCTCGGCGCCGCGCACGCCGCCGGAAACCGGCGCATCGATCTGCACGATGCCGCGTGCGGCAAGCGCCTTGAAGATGCGCTGCGCCATCACCGCGCCGGTGGTGGAAAGGTCGACGAAGCGCTTAACGCGCTTGCCTTCGATCACGCCATCGGTCCCGGTTGCAACTTTTAGAACGATGTCGGGCGTTGGCAGGCTCGCCATCACCGTCTCCACGGCATCGGCGACTTCCTTCGGCGAGCGCGCCGCGATTGCGCCGCGCGCGGCAAGATTGCCGATCGCTTCCTGGCGCGTGTCGTAGACCACGACCCGATGTCCGGCCTCGATCAGCCGCCGCGCCATGTGTGCGCCCATATTGCCGAGCCCGATGAAGCCGATGTCCATAACGTTCTCCCTTCGATGTTCGTCATCCTGAGGCGCCCGCGCCAACGGGTCCGGCCCGAAGTGGCCGGCCCGATGACAAGCTCCGCGCGGGCCTCGAAGGATGCTGTTCAGACGTTTTGGCCGGCACCCTTCGAGGCTCGCAGAGTTTACCATCGGGCCGCGCTTCGCGCGGACCCGTTGGCTCGCACCTCAGGGTGACGGCTTAGATGTTTGTCACGCCCCCAGCGGAAACCGCAAATTCCGCGCGCAGTTTGTCGGTGTGCTGACCCAAAGCCGGCACCGCTCCGTAGCGGCGGGTTCCGTAATCGTCGTGCCGCGGCGGCGCCGGATAGGAGACCGGCCCGCTCGGTGTGTCCACGGTGATGCGGCGCAGATGCGGGTGGTGCGCCAACTCCGCCGGACTATTGACGCGCGCGAAGGCGATGTTGGCCGCGGCGAGCTTTTGCTCCAGCACCTGCGCATCGAGCATGGCGAATGTGTTGGCGACTTGGCCGTCGGTCTGGGCGCGGCGTTTGACGCGCTCGACATTGGTGGCGAAGTTCGGATCGGCGGCGAGCGCCGCATCGCCGAGGACCTTTTCAGCCAGCACGCGCCATTCGCGGTCGCTCTGGATCGAGATGAGGATCGCCACGCCGTCCCGGCTGCGGAACGCGCCATATGGCGAGATGGAAGTGTGCGCCAGGCCGATCCGCCGCGGCGGCGCTCCCGCCTCGTGTTGCAATAGCGGCACCGTCATCCAGTCGGCCATGGCGTCGAACATCGATATCGACAGCGCCGCGCCTTCGCCGGTCCGCTGGCGCGCAATTAGGGCTTCGAGGATCGCCTCATAGGCGTTCATGCCCGCGGCAATATCGACGACCGAGACGCCGACGCGCGACGGCTCGCTGGTGCCGGTGATCGAGGCCAGGCCCGATTCCGCCTGGATCAGCATGTCATAAGATTTACGCGCGGCGAGCGGCCCGGTTTCGCCGAAGCCCGAGATCGAGCAGCAGATCAGGCGCGGGTGTTCGCGCCGCAGTCGCGCGATGGCAAAGCCCAGCTTGCCGACCGCGCCGGGTTTTAAGTTCTGCACGAACACGTCGGCGCGGGCGAGTATCGCGGCGAACAACGCCCTGTCCGCCGCTTTGGCGAGATCGAGCACCACGGATTCCTTGCCGCGATTGAGCCAGACGAAATAGCTGCACTCGCCGTGCACCAGATCGTCATAGCCGCGCGCGAAATCGCCCTCCGGCCGTTCGATCTTGATGACGCGCGCACCGGCATCGGCCAGCCGGCAGGTGCACATCGGCGCCGCGACGGCCTGTTCGAGCGAAACGACCAGCAGATCGGAGAGCGTGAGAGTCATGTCGATTACCTCTCCCCGCGCGCGGGGAGAGGCCGGTCCTCGTCAACTGCAATAATCAATCGTTCCTCGCGACACGCAAAATCCACCCGCCTGCGGGGAGAGATTAGTTAATACGACCGCGGCAGCCCGAGCACATGCTCGGCGATGTAAGAGAGCACCAGATTGGTCGAGATCGGCGCCACGGTGTAGAGCCTGGTCTCGCGGAATTTGCGCTCGATATCGAATTCCTCGGCGAAACCGAAGCCGCCATGGGTTTGCACGCACATGTCGGCGGCAGCCCAGGATGCTTCCGCGGCCAAATGTTTCGCCATGTTGGCTTCTGCGGCGCAGTCGCGGCCCGCTTCGTAGAGCGCGGCCGCCTCGCGCACCATCAGTTCGGCAGCGCGCATGCCGATATAAGCGCGCGCAATCGGAAACTGGACGCCCTGATTTTGCCCGATCGGGCGGCCGAACACGACGCGCTCGCCGGCATAAGCAGTCGCCTTCTGGATGAACCATTTGGCGTCGCCGATGCATTCGGCCGCGATCAGGATGCGTTCGGCGTTCATGCCGGAAAGGATGTAACGGAAGCCCTCGCCCTCTTTGCCGATCACCGCCTCAGCCGGCACCCGCAAGTTTTCGAAAAACACCTCGGTCGTCGCGTGGTTCATCATGGTGCGGATCGGCCGGATGGTCAGGCCTTTGTTCTTGGCCGTGCGCATGTCGACGAGAAAGACTGTAAGGCCGGCGGTGCGCGATTGCGCCTGCTCGCGCGGCGTGGTGCGGGCCAGGAGCAACATGAGATCGGAATGTTCGGCGCGTGAGGTCCAGATTTTCTGGCCGTTGACGACGTAGTGATCGCCGTCGCGCACCGCGGTGGTGCGGAGACTCAGCGTGTCGGTGCCGGAAGTCGGCTCGGTGACGCCGAACGCCTGCAGGCGCAATTCGCCGCGCGCGATCGCCGGCAGGTAACGCTTTTTCTGTTCCATGCTGCCGTGCCGCAGCAGCGTGCCCATCGTGTACATCTGCGCGTGGCAGGCCGCGCCATTGCAGCCGGAGGCCTGGATCTCTTCCATGATCGCGGCCGCCGCCGTCATCGTCAGCCCGCTGCCGCCGTACTCTTCGGGAATAAGCGCGGCGAGAAAGCCGGCTTTGGTCAGCGCGGCGACGAATTCTTCCGGGTAGCCGCGCTCGCGGTCGAGGCGACGCCAATATTCTCCGGGAAAATCCGCGCACAACGCCCGCACCGATTCCCGAACCGGCGCAAGATCGTCATGTGTTGCGTTCGTGGTCATATCAGAGCGCGATCCGAATAAGCTGAATTACCATCGGTGCCTAAATTTTTTGCTTGCGCATGATCTTATCCGAAAACCGGCTCCCACTTTTCGGGATCATGCGCTACCGCAGCTCGGCGCGGCCGTTATTGACCGCGATCACGTCTCGCTCGGCGACGCGCGAGCGGAAGCTTACGATTTTGCCGTCGCGCCACATTTCGGTACGTAGGGTCTCGCCGGGAAATACCGGAGCGGAGAAACGGCAGGCAAAGGCGACAAGGTTTTGCGGATCATAGCCGCAAAACGTTCGCAGCACGGCGTGGCCGGCAATGCCGAAATTGCCAAGCCCGTGCATGATCGGCCGCGGGTAGCCGGCCTCTTTCGCCACCACCGGATCGGCGTGCAGCGGATTGAGATCGCCGCTCATGCGATAGATCAGCGCCGCTTCGGGCCGGGTCGCGACATCGCAAACCGCATCCGGTGCGCGCGACGGGATCGGATGCGGCTCCGGCGCCTGGCGCGGCGGACCGCCGAAACCGCCATCGCCGCGGCAGAACGTGGTCTGCGTTACCGTTGCGATCGGCTCCCCGGTCGTTTTGTCCGTCACCTTGCGTTCGCTGAGCACCAGCGCGCCTTTGCTGGGGCCTTTATCGATCACCTCGACAATGCGCAATCGGCCGACCACGGTTCCCTTTACGGCCAGTGGGCGATGCAGCGTGATGCCTTGTTCGCCATTGACGATCTTCAGCCAATCGATCCCAGTATCGCGCTCGCGCGCCCAAAAACCGGGATGGCCGAGGACGGTGCCCATGGTCGGCAGCACTTTCAGATTCTTCTCGTAAACGAAGGCGAGCTCGTCTTCGTTCATCGGATCGTGGCCGAACCCGATGCCGAGGGCGTAGAGGATGCAATCCTTGGCGCCGTAGCTCTGCTCGGCCGGCGGAACTTCGAGCGCCATCAGTTTTTCGTAGACGATGGTCATCACACCGGGTCCCACGAGAACACGTCGCCGGAACGCTCCAGCGGCGTGAAAGATGGCCCGAATGCGCCCTTGAGCTGCGCGTCGAGCTTTTCCGGTGTCCAGCCGTCGGAACGATGCAGCGTGCGGATCGGGCGGTTCTGGTTGAACAAATAGATCTCGTTGTTGCGCACCGAAAAAATTTGCCCGGTGATCCCCTCCGCCCGATCCGAGGCGAGATAAACGGTCAGCGGCGCGATTTTTTCCGGCGTCATTTCGCGAATGCGCGCGACGCGCGCCTTTTCCTGCTCGGTCTCGGCCGGGATCGAGTCGATCATCCGGGTCCAGGCGAACGGTGCAATGCAGTTCGAGCGCACGTTGAACCGCGCCATATCTAGCGCGATGCCGCGCGACAGTCCGACGATGGCCATCTTTGCTGCCATGTAATTGGCTTGGCCGAAATTACCGACCAGGCCCGAGGTCGACGTCATATGCACGAAGCTGCCGGAATTCTGCTCGCGAAAATGCGTGGCGCAAGCGCGGCTCATGGCAAAACTGCCATGCAGATGCACGTCGATGACGTCCGACCAGTCCGACCAGCTCATGCGATGGAAGATGCGGTCGCGCAAGATGCCGGCATTATTGACGAGGACGTCGACGCGGCCGAAATGCTCGAGCGCCGCCGCGACGATTTTTTCGGCATTGCCCGGCTCGCTGATCGAGAGCGTCGAGGCAATCGCCGCGCCGCCGGCTTTTTTGATCTCATCGACCACCGCCTGCGCCGGGCCCATATCAGTGCCGGCGCCGTCGAGGCTGGCGCCGATATCGCAAACCACAACGCGGGCGCCTTCCTGCGCCAATAAAAGCGCAATGCCGCGCCCTATTCCGCGTCCCGCCCCCGTGACGATCGCGACCTTGCCTGCAACGATGTTCGGCATTTGCAACAGCCCCTATCATTCGTCACCCCCGGGCTCGACCCGGCGGTCCATGCAGCGATGCCGCCCTATGGATTGCCGGGTCAAGCCCGGCAACGACGATTGCAGGGGATTCCTACCCCCAAACCTCGCGCGCGACGTCGCCGATCATGCGCAGCTTCGCCCATTGATCGTCCTCGGCGAGGATATTGCCTTCCTCGGTCGAGGCGAAGCCGCATTGTGGCGACAGACAAAGCTGATCGAGATCGGCGAAGCGGGCGGCCTCTTCGATGCGTCGCTTGATGGCGTCCTTGGATTCCAGCGCGCCGGTCTTCGTCGTCACCAAACCGAGCACCACGACGCGGCCTTTCTGGAGGCGCTGCAGCGGATCGAAACCGCCGGCGCGTTCGCTGTCATATTCCATGAAATAACCGTGCGCCTTGATCCGATCGAACAGCACTTCCTGCATCGCCTCGTAACCGCCACTGCCCATGAAGGTCGATTTGTAGTTGCCGCGGCACAGGTGCATGGTCACGGTCATGTCGGGCGGAATGTCGGAAATCGCGACATTGATCAGGTCGCCGTAAATCGTGCCGAGCGTCTGCGGGTCGTCGCCGCGATCCTTCATCTGCTGCCGGTATTTCGGATCGCACAGCATGGCGATGAATACTTCGTCGAGCTGCAGATAACGGCAGCCAGCATCGGCAAAGGCGCGCACCGCCTTGCGGTAAGCCTGGCCGAGATCGTCGAAGAATGTATCGAGCTTCGGATAGACCGATTTGTCGATCGGGGTCGGGACCGGCCGGCCGTACAGCGCCGATGGGGCGGGAATGGTCATTTTCGGCGTGCGGCTGGTATTGGCTTTGACGAACTTGAAGTGCTCGATCATCGGGTGCGTGGAGAAGCCGAGCTTGCCGGTGACCTTCACGCCTTCGTTGCGCGTCGTCACCGCGGCAAAGGCGATGCCGCTATCCATGACATGCCGCTCGACGCCATCCAGTCCCCACAGGAAATCGAGATGCCACCACGACCGGCGAAATTCGCCGTCGGTGATCGACGCCAGCCCCGCGGCCTCCTGCTTTTTGATGACCTCCTTGATCTCGCGGTCCTCGATCGCTTTGAGCGCATCGGCGCCGATTTCGCCTCTGGCGCGGCGCTCGCGCGCCTGCTTGAGCGCGGCCGGCCGCAACAGACTGCCGACATGATCGGCGCGAAATGGCGGCTTGGTGCGTTGGGTCATTGTCTCTCCTCTTCAATGGGCATTTCTCGGATCGTCACCCCCGGGCTTGACCCGGGGGTCCATGCAACCCCGCCGCCGCATGGATTGCCGGATCAAGTCCGGCAATGACGAATGAGGAGCGTGATTATCCCCACACTTCCTCCGCGACCTCAACAATCCGGCGCAGCTTGGCCCATTGTTCGTCTTCGGCCAGGACGTTGCCCTCCTCGGTCGAGGCGAAGCCGCATTGCGGCGAGAGGCACAACCGATCGAGATCGATGAATTTGCTCGCCCGATCGATGCGGCGCTTGATCTCATCCTTGTTCTCCAGGGCGCCTGTTTTGCTCGTGACCAGGCCGAGCGCGACGGTTTTGCCCTTGGGCACGAAGCGCAGCGGCTCGAAGCCGCCGGCGCGCTCGGTGTCATATTCCATGAAATAGCCGTGCACATTGATCGTGTTGAACAGCAGTTCGGCGATCGGCTCGTAGCCGCCGGTCGCGACGAAATTAGACCGGAAATTGCCGCGGCAAAGATGCATGGTGATGGCCATGTCCGATGGAATATCGGCGATCGCGGCATTGATCATAGCGGCATAGAGCGCTGGCAAGCGCGCGGGATCTTCGCCGCGATCGGCGATGGCGCCACGCAGCGACGGATCGCACAGATAGGCGAGATTGACCTCATCGAACTGCAGGTAGCGGCAGCCGGCATCGGCAAAGGCGCGCACCACCTTGCGATACGACTGGCTAAGGTCGCGATAAAAATCCTCCATCGCCGGATAGATCGCTTCCGGCACCGCATCGCGGCCATAACGAAAATGCAGCGACGACGGCGACGGAATGGTCATTTTCGGCGTGCGTTTGGTGTGCGCCCGCAAGAACTTGAAATGCTCGATCATCGGATGCGGCTTGAAGCCGCCGAGTTTGCCGATCACGCGCAACAAAATCGGCCGCGGCTGCGGGCCGCGCGTTTGAAACTTAATTTTGCGTTCGCCGGCGTAAGCCTCCACATTGTCGAGTCGTTCGAGGAAGTCGATATTCCACGACATGCGCCGGTACTCGCCGTCGGTGATCGATTGCAGCCCCGCCGCTTCCTGCTTGGCGATCACGCCGGCGACTTCGCGATCCTCGATCTGCTTGAACGCTTCAGGACTGATTTCGCCACGCGCCCGCTGCTCCCGCGCCGCTTTCAGCGCGGCGCTGCGCAGGAGACTGCCGACATGGTCGGCGCGAAATGGCGGAGTGGTTCGTTGCACTTTCTCTCCTACTCATCCCCGTCGCATATCTTGGCCATTTTTGCATCGTCACCCCCGGGCTTGACCCGGGGGTCCATGCAACTCGGCGGCCACATGGATTGCCGGATAAAGTCCGGCAATGACGAACTGAGGGTAGAGCTATCCCCACACCTCGCCCGCGAGATCGACGATCATCCGCAGCTTCGCCCATTGTTCGTCCTCGGCAAGGATGTTGCCCTCCTCGGTCGAGGCGAAACCGCATTGCGGCGACAAACAAAGCTGATCGAGCGCGACATATTTGCTGGCCTCATCGATACGGCGCTTGATCTCGTCTTTGTTCTCGAGCTTGCCGGTCTTTGACGTGACCAGCCCGAGCACGAGCTGCTGCTTGCCTTTTCGAAAAAACCGCAGCGGCTCGAAACCGCCGGCGCGATCACTGTCATATTCGAGGAAATAGCCGTCGAAATTGGTATGGCCGAGCAATTGTTCGGCCACGAACTCGTAGCCGCCCGAGGCAATGAAGGTCGAGCGGAAATTGCCGCGGCAGGAATGCATGGTGATCGCCATGTCGGTGGGTTTGCCTTCGAGTGCGGCATTGGCGAGCCGCGCATAGCGCTTCGGCAAACTATCGGGATCGTCGCCACGTTTTTTCGACTGCGCGCGCTCGTTCGGATCGCACAGCATCGCCCAGGCGGTATCGTCGAGCTGCAAATAACGGCAGCCCGCGTCATAGAACGCGCGGATGGCGGCGCGATAGGCCTTGGCCAGATCGTCGAAGAACGCATCGAGATCGGGATAGACATCTTTGCTGATGGCGGCGCGGCCCTGGCGGAAATGCAAGGTGCTGGGCGCCGGAATGGTCATTTTCGGCGTCGCGCGCGCATGTGCTTTCAAGAACTTGAAATGGTCCAGCATCGGATGGCCGGCAAAGCCGACCTTACCGTCGATCTTGATGGTTTCGGCCTTGGTCTGCACGCCGTGAAACTGAATGCCGTGATCGGTGGTGTAGAAGGTCACGCCGTGGAGTCCGCGAAAGAAATCGAAATGCCACCACGACCGGCGAAACTCGCCATCGGTGGCGAGCTTGAGCCCGATCTGCTCTTGTTTCCTGATCGCGTTTTCGATCTCGCGATCTTCGACCGCGCGCAGCGCGTCCGCCGTAATCTCGTTGCGCTCGCGCTTGGCGCGCGCCTCCTTGAGTGCAGCCGGCCGCAACAGACTGCCGACGTGGTCGGCGCGAAAAGGCGGGGTGGCGCGCTGGGTCATGTATTTGCTTCTTCCCCCTCTGCGGGATCACCGGGACGCGGCGCTTACGCGCCGGCCCGGTGATGACGCATGCCGGATATTGTAGGCTAGCGTGCTGCAAGGAGGAAACGATGAGTCCGGTGCTGCGGCTGTGCGAGGACGTGCTGTCGAACGGCGGCGCGATGGAATTACCGGCGCTGCCGCGGATGATCTTTGTCATGCATGGCTCGATTATGGTCGGCGACCGCATTTTGCGCGACGAGGAGACATTCGGCGGCGAGGGCGCCGTCCTGCTCAAAGCTGGAAGCGCCGGCGCGATGCTGTGGCGCTGGGAATTCATGACCCACGAGGCGGATTTCGGCAGACCGCCGCCGGGACAGGGAATCATGTCGCACGAGAAGCTTGCGGCAGCGCTTGCCACCATCCCGGCCGGCGCGCTGCTGTTGCGCGGCGACAGCGTCGCCTTTCCGCCGGGCGGCTGCGCTTACCTGCACCGGCATCAGGGACCCGGCATCCGCTGTCTCATCGAAGGCGGCATCCGCATCGACACCCACGGCCGCTCCACCTCTTACGGTCCCGGCGGGGCGTGGTACGAGACCGGCCCGGACGGCGTGTTCGCGCAAGCCGCGGAGCGCCCGACGCGCTTCGTCCGCGTCATGATCTTGCCGCGCACTTATCTCGGCAAAAGCTCGGTCGAATATCTCAACGAAGCAGATAAGGCTAAGCCGAAATCGCAGAGCTATAAGATCTTTGTCGATATGCCGCTCACGAACGAGGCGGCGCGCTAAGCCTTTTCCGTCATCCTGAGGTGCGAGCGTCAGCGAGCCTCGAAGGATGCGGCCGAGGCGTCGTCGCCCTTCGAGGCTCCCCCGATCAAATCGGGGTCGCACCTCAGGGTGACGGCGAAATCACACCGGCTTGTAATTGCGGTCGACCGGCACGTCGATCAAAAGCGGCGCGTCGCTTTTTATTCCCTGCGCGATGAGATCGGTGACGTCATGCACGGTTTTCGCCCGTTCGGCGGCAATGCCGAGCGAGCGCGCCAGACCGACATAATCGATCGCCGGATCGGTGAGCTCCATGCCGACGAAACGGTCGACCTGGGCGGCGAGCCCGCGCTGCGCGTGCAGGCGCTGCTTGAGGATGCGGTACGAACTATTGTTGAAGATGACGAACACCGCGGCGATGCGCTCGTGCGCCGCGGTCCATAGCGCTTGACAGGTGTACATGGCGCTGCCGTCGCCGACGAGTGCGACGACCGGTCGCTCCGGCAGTGCGAGCTTGACGCCGAGCGCCGCCGGCAAGCCCCAGCCGATGCCGCCGCCGCGCAAGCCGTAAAAACTCTGCGGATCGTCGCTGCGAATGAGCGAGCGAATGCCGGCACCCGAAGAAATGGTCTCATCGATGACGACGGCATCCCTGGGCAGCGTTTCGCCGATGGCATGCAACAGCGACAGCGGCTGCACCGGCGTGCGTCCCGCCATCTCGCGCGCCTTGGCCTTGAGCGCCTCGCGTTCCGCTAAAGTCGCCGCCTTGGCCGCATCGAGGCGCTCGCGCGCCGCGCCGCGCGCGCCGCTCGACATGACTTTGCGCACGGCTTCGGTGATGTCGGGCAGGGTGGTTTTCGGATCGCCGAGGATCGCAACCTGCGGCGGATAATTTTTGCCAAGCTCCCACGGATCGGTATCGAGATGGATCAGCGTCAAGCCGTTCGGCATCGGTTCGATGTCCGACGGCAGCGACAGCGTGAACAGATCGCCGCCGGCCGAGAACAGCACGTCATATTGTTCGAGGATTTGGCGGATCGGCCCCTGCATTCGCGTCATCGCGCCGCGAAACAGCGGATGCGACGCGGGGAACGAGGCGGTGGAAGGCACAAGTTCGCTATAGACCGGCGCGCCGATCAGTTCGGCGAGCGCGACCAGTTCGGCATGCGCTTTGCTGCGCGCCACAGCATCGCCGGCGATGATGAGCGGCCGCTTGGCCGCCGCCAGGATCGCCGCCGCCTGTTCGACCGCCGCCGGATCGCCGCGCAGCTGCGCCGCGACCCGCGTCGGCGCCAACAGATCGAGGTCGGCCTCGGCTTTGAGAATATCGCCGGGCAGCGCCAGGAAAACCGGACCGGTGGGCGGCGCCAGCGCCGTTTTGGCCGCGCGATGCACGAGCCGCGGCAGGTCGGCGAGGCGATGCACTTCGGCCGACCATTTCACCAGCGGCCGCGCGATCGGCGGCAGGTCGGCCCACAGGATCGGCTCGGTGGCGTTGAAGTCCTGATCGTGCTGTCCGGCGGTGACCAGGATCGGGCTCCCGGCCTTCTGCGCGTCGTACAGCATGCCCATGGCATTGCCGAGGCCAGGCGTGACGTGCAGGTTCACCACGGCAAGCTTGCCCGAGGCCTGCGCATAGCCGTCGGCCATGCCGATCACGGTCGCCTCCTGCAGCCCGAGCACGTAGCGCAGCTCGTTCTCGACCGCGAGCGCGTCCATCAGCGGCAATTCGGTGGTGCCGGGATTGCCGAACAGAATTTCCACGCCCTCCTGCTTGAGCAGTTCGAGGAAGGCGCGCTTTCCGGACATTGCGGGCAAGGGGGTCTCCTTGAGAAAACAACGTTAGCGGAAATGATAGCGACTTCATCGGCGCCGGGGGCGGCCGATTTCGTCATTGCCGGACTTGATCCGGCAATCCATGGTGCGGCAAGGCTCTTGGACGCGCGGGTCAAGCCCGCGCATGACGACATTACGATGAAGATTTGACGATGAAGACTTGACCATGAAGATTTGGTGCCGCGGAGAGGATTCGAACCTCCGACCCACGCATTACGAATGCGTTGCTCTACCGGCTGAGCTACCGCGGCGTTCCGGCGGCAAGGCGTAGTAATACCCGAAAATTGTAAACGCAAGGCGTGGTCCCGTCACTACTCCCCAGAAGCGTATCCCGGATGCAGTGCAGCGCCATAAGCGCGGTCATACCCGTCTGGGACGCGCTATGGCGGTGCACCGCTGATCCGGGATCGTCGCATACTCTGAGCCTGTTACGATCTCGGGTCTGCAACGCACCACTGCGTGCTGCGTTGCGCCCAGGAAATTGATTCTCTATTTCGCCTTAGCCTCGGCGCGCAGCTTGAAGCGCTGAATTTTTCCGGTCGCCGTCTTCGGCAGTTCGCGGCGGAACTCGATCCAGCGCGGATATTTGTAGACCGCGAGTTTTTGCCGGCATTCGTCCTGCAGTTTTTGCGCGAACGCATCGCTCGCCTTGTCCGGCGATTTAAGCACGACAAAAGCTTTCGGTTTGATCAGCTTGTCGGTGTCGGGCCAGCCGACCACGGCGGCTTCGAGCACGTCGGGATGGCTTTGCAGCACGCCTTCGACTTCGAACGGCGACACATACATGCCGGAGACTTTCAGCATATCGTCGCGCCGGCCGCAGTAGACGAAATAGCCGTTGTCGTCCTGGACGTATTTGTCGCCGGACCGCGTCCATTCGCCGAGGAAGGTGGCGCGCGATTGCGCGCGATTGTTCCAGTACATCATTGCGCTGGTCGGGCCGCGCACTTGCAGTTCGCCCATTTCGCCGGGCGTGTCGATCATTTTGCCGTCGTCGTCGATCAGGCGGATGTCGTAGCCCGGCACCGGTTTGCCACTAGTGCCGTATTTCACATCGCCGGGGCGGTTGCTTAAGAAGATGTGCAGCATCTCGGTCGAACCGAGGCCGTCGAGAATGTCGACGCCGTAGCGTTCGCTCCAGCGCCGGCCGATATCGGGCGGCAGCGCTTCACCGGCAGATACACAGCAACGGATTTTCAGCTCCGCGCGTTGCGGCGCGGCCGAGCTTGCCAGGAACAAGGCATAGAATGTCGGCACCGTGTAGAAGATCGTCACGCCGTGTTTCTTAAGGAGGTCGGCGACGGCTTCGGGCGTCGGCCGCGCCGGCAACAACACGGTGGTCGCGCCAACTGACATTGGAAACGTCAGCGCATTGCCGAGCCCATAGGCGAAGAACAGCTTCGCCACCGAATAACAGATATCATCCTCGCGGATACCGAGGATCGGTCGCGCATAAAGCTCGTCGGTGAGTTTGAGATCGGCATGGGTGTGCACGGCGCCCTTGGGCCGGCCGGTCGAGCCGGAGGTGTACAGCCAGAAACACATGTCGTCGCAGGTTGTCGGCGCGGTCACCGGTTTGTCGTCGGCCGCGGCGAGCAGATCGGCAAAACCGCGATGGCCGTGCGCCGTCTGACTGGAGGCCTTGTCGCCGGACGCCTTGTCGCCGGACACGATGACATGCGCGAGGTTCTTTGCCGCGGCGATCGCGCGCTCGAATTTCGGCAATAACTCCTCGGAGACCACGAGCGCGCGGGCGCGGCTGTCCTCGAGCATGAAGCGGTAATCGTCCTCGGTCATCAGCGTATTGACCGGAACGGCGACCACGCCGGCCTTGATCGCGCCGAGAAAGGCGGTCGGCCAATCGATGGTGTCGAGCAGGCAGATCAGCACGCGCTCTTCGCTGCGCAGGCCAAGTGTGCGCAGCGCATGGCCGAAGCGCTCGACCCGCTCGGCGAGATCGGCGTAGCTGTATTTGCCGCGGTGATCGATGAAGGCGATCTTGTCGCCGCGGCCGGCGTCGAGATTGCGCTTGAGAATGTCGGCGGCGAAGTTGTAATCGCGCGGCACTGTGGGTGCAGTTGGCGCTTCGCTCGACTGAACGGTGTTCATCCCTCTTGTTTCCTCAGGCGCCCTTGTTTCCCCAACGCGACAGCCGCGGCTTGCACTGACAGCAGACCTTTCACTCCATTATGCCGATGGTGCGATGGGCCGCAATCCGTTAGTGATGCGGCCGATGGAGCCTATGTCATGATGTTCAGCCGCGATCGCATTTTGACCACCCATGTCGGCAGCCTGCCGCGCAACGAGACGCTGAGCGATCTGTTAATCCGGCGCGAAGCGCGCGAGAGCTATGACGCCGCGCAATTCGACGCGGAAATGGAAAATGCGGTGCGCCATGTGGTCGCCAAGCAGAAGGAAGCCGGCATCGATATCGGCAATGACGGCGAGCAGCAGCGCGTCGGTTTCCAGACCTATGTGCCGGCGCGCATGTCCGGCTTTGCCGGCGAATCCAAGCGCCGGCGCGGGCGTGAGTTCGAGGAATTCCCCGACCTGGTGCGCTATCTCACCCATCGCTTCCCACATGTCAGCAAGCAGCAGAACGCGCCGGAAGCGCGCGCCGAATTGCATTATCACAACACCTCTGCGATCGCGGCCGAGACCGCGCGGTTCAAACGCATCGCCGCCGCAGGCCGGCCCTTTACTGAGATGTTCATGACCGCGCCGTCGCCGGGCATCATCGCCTCGACCATGCTCAATGCCTTTTATCCGTCGCAGGAGGATTATCTTGCGGCAATC
>WNGL01003929.1_pt1 | contig 17905 bp, 15 predicted proteins | sample 5400591 | NCBI WGS metagenome assembly WNGL01 (sample SAMN13153377, study PRJNA577476) | soil metagenome | isolation source: 80 cm soil or saprolite under Garry oak tree replicate 1 | place: USA:California | collected 2016-06-15 | reverse complement strand
TCGGCGTGTTTGTACGCGCCGAGATGGTTCTGCAATATCTTCACCCAGGCTGCGTCGAAGCGAGCCGGCGCGCCGGATTTTCGGCCGTTCTCAATGGTGTTCTGCACCATGCCGCAAATCGTCGACTGGCGCTGGTAATGCGTACGCTCCCATTCCTGGTCGACGGCGCGGAATTTATGCCAATTGGAGCTTTTTGCCGCTGTCCAATCCTTGCAGTATGTCGGCGTCCCATCGGGGAAGGAGATGATCCAATCCTGCAAGAGATAGCGCTCGGGATCGGGCTGAACGTCGACCGTCATGTCTTCGTAGTGTGTCGCTTTGCGACCCTTGGGCTCGAAGTAATTGTACTTGCGGCTGTCGGAGCCCGGAAACGTCGCGGCTCCCGCGGCCCCGGATTTCACGAATGCCGGCTTTGTGGCCGCTCTGCTCGATTGTGCGCTCATTGCTAACTCCCTTTTGCTATTTTCTCTTGCGACGAACTTCGAACGCCGTCATCGCACCGCCGGCGTAAACTTGTCGAAATAGATATGGTCGGGTTCGACGCCATTCATTTGCAGAATCGGCAGCACGGCATCGATCATCGGTGTCGGTCCGCAAGCGTAGGCGTCGATCGCACCGGTCATTTTCTCTTCGCGCAAATGGCGCAGGACGACCTCGTGGACGAATCCGGTCTCCCCGTCCCACTTGTCATCCGCCTCCGCATGCGACAGCGCCGGTACAAATTTGAAATCCTTCAGCTGCGCCGCGATTGCTGCGAGTTCCTCGAGATAGAAGAGATCGGCGCGCGCGCGGGCTCCGTAGAAAAACCGCACCGGCCTTTGTTCCTTGCTCGCTATGTGATCCGCCAGGATCGACCAAAGCGGCGACATGCCCGAGCCGCCACCGATCAACAGCATCGGGCCGGGCCTCTCCTCCCGCCGGAAGCAGGTGCCATAAGGCCCTTTGGCAGTGAGGGCGTCGCCGACGCCCAATTGTCCATCGAGCAGGGACGAAAACGCCCCATTAGGATATTTCTTGATGATGAAGCGCAGGTTTGTGCTTTCGCTGGGCGCGTTCGCCATTGAAAACGCGCGGGTGATGGCGCCATCCTGAAGCGTCAGGTCGACATATTGGCCAGCCCAGAATTTCAACGGCTTCTCGATTTCGATTTCCAGCAACCTGATGTCCGCCGTCAACGCGCTGATCTTTGCGACGCGACCGGCAAACGCCTTTACCGCGATCGAACGGCTGAGCAGGTCCTCATCGTAGTTGAGCAGTTCGAAACTGACATCGCTGTAGGCGTGCGTGCGGCACAGCAGCACGTGGTTGGTTTCGCTCTCATAATCCGGCAAGGCGAACGTCGAATACTTCAGCAGCTCGATGTCACCGTCAATCAGTTTTGACTTGCAACTGCCACATTGTCCTTCCTTGCAGCCATGCATAAGCGAGATGCCCTGGCGAAACGCCGCGTTAAGAACGGTTTCGCCCTCTTCCACTTCCATCTCGATGCCCACCGGCTCGAACCGAACCCTGTGGACCTGCGCTTCTGTCATCGTCTCAACCTTGTCGTATTCTTGATGGGGCGGAATTGTCGGAGCGCTATGCGGGGGATGGGGGCCGCCGAGGCCGCCCCCATCCGGTTGTTATGCTCAATGGCAGGGATTGACCTTGAAGCCCTTGCGATAGTCAGCCACCGCGACCTCACGCTCTATCGGCGAGAGCGCCCGGAATCCGCGGAGCGGGCTGCCAAGCTGGTGTCCGCGCACGTGATCGAGCGTCCACATGTCCTTGGCCTCGAAGCGCAGATGCGGCTGTGCAACCAGGGTTTTGCCGTCGGGTCGCACGAACCCGAGATCCTTGATCGCGTCGGCGATGTCCCAGCCGTGATAGCAGTCTTCCCATTCGCGGCGACCGCTGAAGCGGCCCATTGCCGGCGTGGCGCGGCCTTCATACTCGGCGGCAAACGCCACCTTGTGGGTCCAGCGGCACCCTTCCGAGCAATAGGTGTACATCTTGCCGTCAACTTCATCGCAGACGAAGTCTTCGCGTATCAGGCACGGAACCATGCAGCTCCAGCAACGATGCGGGTATGAATAGCCCACCTCGCTGTTGAAGAGGATGTTGGTTTCACCGGGAACGCTCAGCTTCGCATGCCATTTCCAGAAGTCGCCGAATTCGGCGTACCAACCTGGATACTTGTGCTCGAACCACTCGAAGTCCTTTTCGGTCTGGGCTTCGATGCGCCAGAAGTTCGCCGACCAGCCGACCGTGAAGAATTGCGCGGTCTTGTGGACGTAGTTCTTCTTGACGATGCGATCCCAGGCCGCGGCGACGTCGTCGTGATGGATCTTGATGCCGTACTTCTCGAGCGGCAGCATGTAGGTCCGATAATAGTCTTCGTAAATCCAGCGATGCCAGAGCTCGGCATAGGATTCCTTGTTCTTGTCGCGATTGGTCGTGCCGTATTCGATGAAGGTCCCGATCGCGGCATCGACAATCGCGTGATTCTGCCAGAAGGCATATTTCAGATCGCGTTCCAGCAACTGATGGTTCGACGGATCGTTGATCATGGCCATCAACATCGAATGACCGTTGCCGATGTGGCGGGATTCATCCGACTGCACCGACAGGAACACCGTCGGCAGGGCATAGTCGCCGTTGCGCGCCGCTTCCGACGGCATCGCCACAAACAGCGTATTCGTGAATGCCGTTTCCGCAACCACCGTCAGATAAACGTTGGCGGCAGTGATGGCGTCACCGGTCAGGAAGCCTTCGGCGAACTGACGGCCGATTGTGGTGGCATAGCATTTGCCGAACGCGGCTTCGGTAATATCGAACCCGGCGGGATCGATATAGTTCTCCATGTACCATTTCTTGAGGTTCATCTGGATCGTCGAGTGGCGGAACTCATCGACCATCTGCATGGTGAATCCGGTGCGCAGTTCCTCGCCCGGCGCCAGCCGGCCGACCATCGCCATCGAGCGCGCCGCCGAGATTTCCGGGAACGGGATGATCGCCAGGAACAGCTTCATCCACTCGACCCAGCGGGGCTCGACATTGCGGAACATGTCGCCGCGCAACGCAGCATCCAACGCGCCGTAAACGCGGTTGTCTTTTTCCTCCTGCATCGGGAAATATGAGCGCAGCACCTGTTTCATCGGGTCGCGCGGCGTCTTCGAGATTTTGTAATCGGTCGGAAAGGTCATCGCCTCCTGCACGTAGCTTGGCGTCCAGCCAAGGTCCGCGACACGGCTTGCCGCTTCGCCAATGCTTATTCCTTTCTGGGCCGTTATTTTGTTCAGTGTCAGACTTGCAGTCATTTCCATCTCCTTTGAACGTTGCGTTAGCTTTTGCATTCTCGCTTAGTCGTCGGGTCAAAACTCCTGGTCTCCTGAGCGCATTCTCGAAATTCACATCAGCGAAAACAAACTTTGAGTTCGGTAAATGTACTTTGATTTGCGGAATCGCAGTTTCAGTTCAGGCCGGTTTGACGGTGCTGACCGTCTCGCCACCTCCGTTGGTTCGGTTGATAAGTGGCTTGCCTTCAGCGATGAATTTCGCCGAAAGGACGAAGGTGCCAATTGCGAAATCCTTGCCGTGCCGGGCGATCATTGCCTCGGCGATCTCGGCCACTTGAACGAAGAAGGCGTCTTTCGACCTTTCTTCCTCACTCAATTCCAGTTGCTGAGGCGGCGCGGTTTGCGCAACATTTCCCGCAGCCTTGATTTCGATCCTGGTCATCACGAGTGTCCCGAGCGTTGGTGTTCATTGGTCGACGGACCGCTTTCAAATTCCAGCAACGACGCATTGAGCCATTCGCGTTCGGCCACCAGGCGCTGATGCTCCTCCTGCAGCGTCCGCAGACGCGCAGTCGCCCTTTCCAGTTCGGCTTGCGCTCCGGCTCCGGCATCTCCCTGCGCAACATCGCGCCGGGCGCATTCGAGTTCGATTTCTGCCCCGCCGCGCGCACTTTCGTTTCTCAGCTGCATCTCATTGTTCCTGATCATGGCTTCGATCAGCTTGTGCCGCGCGAGCATTCGCTCCCGAGCGCGCTCAAGTTCGGCCGCTTCCTCGGCGGTAATTTGTGGTCCGTGCCCGCTGGCGTTTGTCACTCGCGTTACTCGCGTTCGACATTCCGGAATGAAGCTGAGCATCTTGCGGCAAGTTTCCTACGGGATCAGAACAGCGCGCCCATGGATGTGCCCATGATGCAGATCATGAAGCGCATCGTTGGCCTGGCTGAGCCTGTATTCCCTGGTATGGAGTTTGACGAGGCCGCGGTCCGCGAGCGCCATCAGTTCGACCAGTTCGGCATAAGTGCCAACCAGATTGCCGACGATGGTCTTTTCCGTCGTGATCATGTCGATGGTCGGAAGCTCGATCTTGCCGCCATAACCCACGATGTAATAGTAACCGCCGTTCGCCGTCATCGACAGGCCCTTGGCAATCGCGTCGCCCTCGCCGACGAAATCGATTACGGCTTCGGCGCCACGCCCACTGGTCAACGCCAGCACGGCTTCGACTTCGTTGCCGTCGGCTTTCACGACATGGTGCGCACCGCACTCCTTGGCGAGGTCGAGAGACTTGGCGGCGCGGTCGATCACGATGATTTCCGCCGCACAGAGTGCTGCGAGAACCTGGATGCCAATATGGCCAAGTCCGCCGGCGCCAATCACCGCGACATATTCTCCGGGCAGCAGATGGCGGGATGCTTTCTTGGCGGCGCGATAGGCCGTCAGCCCGGCGTCGGTGTATGGCGCGACATCTTTCGGCGCCAGCGACTTGGGTAACTTGATGAGAGAGCGCTGGCCCGTGAGCAGGTATTGCGCGTAACCGCCGTTGGCGTTGATGCCAGGAAACGCACTATCCAATGCGTGCATGTCATCGCCGCGTCGGCAGGCGAGACAATGTCCGCTCGTCACCAAAGGATGACAAATGACGCTGTCGCCGACCTTGACACCCTCGACGCCGGGCCCGATCGCCTCGACCCAACCGGCATTTTCGTGCCCCATGATGTACGGAAGTTTGACGTCAACCTTGCTGCGCCAAATGCCTTCGACAATATGCAGGTCCGTGCGACAGACGCCCGCACCGCCAATGCGCACGATCACGTCCATCGGCCGCGAAATCTTCGGGTCTGTCACATCCTCGTATTTGACAAACTCTTTTGCCGTTAGCTTTTCGTCAAACGCATGGAGCACCGCGGCTTTCATTTATTTATCTCTCCCCCTGGTGTTTTTTATTTTGTGGTCATGGCGCCTGCGCCACCACCTCACCAAGGAGTGAGCAAGGGCTGTGCCAAGCCCTTAACAAGCTGATCTTTCTGGCGTTCTCTGCATCTCTTCGAGTTTGCTTCGATCCGCATCGGAGCACACCTGACGGCGTTACTGTTCCGGGACGGAACACTTCGAGGACGGCAACAGCGATTACCGAGGAATTTGGATTTTTGATTATTTGATCTATGATCGGCAAAAGCGCGGGCACGCGAACAAGACCTGAACCAGGCTAATATCAAGAGGCAATTGCCGAACAGCAGTTGCGGGAGGATCGATGATGCTGCCTGCCAGGCGCGTCGAGAATGCATGGATGACGCTTGAGCAGCGCGGAGCGCCGCCGACGGAACTGCTGTCGGCCGATATCTACGATAGCTGGATGCGCTGCATTTCGTTCGGCCTCGACACGTTGCGCCCGCCTTCACCCGAATTCGTCAGCCCTGCCATCCTGCGCCAGGAGCAACAGCGTTGTTCGCTCGTCCGTGGCCTCGCGCTCGCGGAGATGCACACGCTGCATCAGCAGATCGCCGGCTCCAATTTCATGATCGCCTTTGCGAACGCAGATGGCTTGCTGCTCGACATAATTTCCGACCCGAGCTTCAGCGACGCTTCGAACGCAGCAAGCATTCGGCCGGGTACCGTCTGGACGGAGAGTATTTGCGGTACTAACGGCCTTGGCACGGCGGCGCATCTCAAACGCGCGATTGTCGTGCATGGGCGCGATCATTTCTTTTCCCGCTACAACAATCTTACCTGTGTCGCAGCGCCGATCTTCGCGCCCGACGGCGAATTGGCCGGAATATTGGATGCTTCGTCGGATTGCATGTCCAGGCAGGCTCACACCCAGGCGCTCGTCGCCATGGCGGCGACCCAGATCGAGAATGGGCTGTTCCGCGAACAACATCGCGGAAATATCTTGATCGCGTTCCACAACCGCGGCGAATATTTGCACACGCTGAACGCAGGCCTGCTGGCCGTCGATAACGAGGGCAGGATACTGGCGGCGAACAGGGCCGCGAGCATCTTGCTGCACGGCTTGCCGGCCTCACCGGGCCGCCGCTTCGCTGACGTCTTTCGTACGAAATTCGGTACGTTTGTCGATGAGGGCCGGCGCAAGGAACGCCAGCACCTCGAAGACGACGTCGGAAGCCAGTTTGTCTCGACCATCGAAAACACGCGTCAGTTCCCAATGATTCAAGGAGTTTCCAGACCCCGGCCGCCGCCACCTAAAGAAGTCGCCCCGCAATTCGTATCCGCTGATCCGACCATCGCGGGAGTTGTGCGGCGGGTTGAGAGCGCGGCGGCACGCAAGATGCCGATCCTCATTCGCGGCGAGACTGGTACCGGCAAGGAACAACTCGCCCGCCATGCCCATGCCGCCAGCGGGCGGGCCGGCGCCTTCGTCCCAGTCAATTGCGCGGCGCTCCCCGATAGCCTGATCGAAGCAGAGCTGTTCGGCTATGCCGAGGGCGCTTTCACCGGCGCCAGGAAAGGCGGCTCCGGGGGACTATTCAAAGAGGCGGATGGCGGCACCCTGTTCCTCGACGAAATCGGCGACATGCCGGTGACGCTGCAAGCCGTCCTATTGCGCTTTCTGGACGATTGGACTGTCCGGCCGGTCGGCGGCGCCAAGCGCCAGGTCGATGTTCTCCTGGTGTCCGCCACCAACGCTGATCTCGACGAGTCAATTGCAAAGGGCCGCTTCCGGTCCGACCTGCTGTTTCGCCTCAACACGCTGGAGGTGACATTGCCGGCCTTGCGTGAACGCTCGGATTTCACCGAGATTGCGCGCCATCTGATCGAGAAGATCGATCCCTCCGCGGACTTGACACAAAGTGCGATTGATCGATTGGCGGAACTGGATTGGGATGGCAATATCCGCGAATTGCGCAACGTGCTCTCAAGGCTGTCCTTGGGCGAGCATGGAAACCTGATCGACGAGGCTGCAGTCGAATCTGTCGTTGGACATTCATTCGATGAGCCACTGCCCGGCAAAGCGCCAGGCCATCGCCGGCTTAAAAACGACTTGCACGAAATGCAGCGTGCGCATGTGCTGACGGCATATGCAGAGACGGGCAACAACATCAGCAAAACTGCGCGGCGGCTGGGCGTGTCGCGCAACACGATCTACCGCACTCTTCGTGACAAACAGAGCTGACGTGATCGCCAAAAACGAAGGCTTAAGGCGGCGCGACCTGTCCTTCACGAGAAGTGCGACATACAAGAAAATCTGATCCATGATCAGGTTCGATGGGAGGGTCGCCGTGTTTGAACCGGAAAACAGTCTCGAAGCCCTGATGCAGGCTGCCGCGAAGGACCCCGATGTCGTTCCTGCATTCTATCAAGCGCTGCTGGAAACCGAGATTTATGTTCTGACGCCTGAAGCGCCAATGAAACCTGGCCGCCGCCGCTCGCTCAAATTCCAGGAGACGATCAACATCGCCACGGTCGAATTCAAGGGCATGAAGTGGCACCCCGCCTTCACGTCGAAAAAGCGCATATCCGACTACGTAAAGGAGCCCGAGACCTGCCTTGGTGCCGCCGCGCGCAATCTGTTCGAAATGTTGCCCAGTTCGAATTTCTGGCTCAATCCGCTGTCGGAATGCCAGAAGCCGCTGCCCGCCTCCGAAATCGCTCTCCTGATGAACGGCAAGATTTTTGAAACATTAAAGGAGCCACGATAGGAGTCGTGTCGATCCAGACCGCGCGAGCCTTCTCGTGGCAACCGGCATTCCTTCGCCGACGTTCAGTAGGCTCTGGTGAAATCGCCCTCATTCTTGATGTCATCAAACACGGGATGGGGCGCATTCAGGGCCGCAAATCCATATCGATGCGGATGAAATCGCCGCGATAGGTGACTTCTCCCAGATAAATAACGGTTCGATCGGCAGTCGTGAAAACCCGCCGGACTTCGGCAACGGGTGAATTCAGCGGCACCTGCAGCAGCCTTGCTGCCTCGAGGTCGGCGGTGCCGATCGTCAGCGTCTGCCGTGCACTGCTGATGGCCGGATCACGCATATCTTTCAAAATCGGAATTACCGTTTCCTTGCGAAAGCGTTTCGGCGATTTTCGGAATATCTTTTCATCCAGATAGATCGAGATCACGCAATACGGCCGCGCGTCGCGCGAGTGCACGCGCCGCATATAGACATAATGCGCCGCCGCCTTGCCGTCTTCGGGCAGCAGCGGCGCGTCGGTGCGGCTTTCCGAAATGTTGATGATCTCCGGCGATGTGTCGCGGTAGACCTCGGCGAGGTCGGACAGCGTGGTCTCGACCTTGAGCCAGCGATCCTGCTTCAATGTACCGGTGATAAAGGTGCCGCGGCCCTGCCGGGCTTCGATGATTCCATCGCGGGCCAGCAAGTCGACCGCCTGGCGGATGGTGACACGGGAGACGCCGAATTCTGTAGCGAGTTCTTCATTCGCTGGCAGCCGCAGGCCCTGCGCCCATATTCCTCGGGAAATACGCTGGCGAAAGATATCAGCGATCTGGGCGTATTTCGGAACATGGCTGTCGGAAATCAAATCCATCTCACGTTCTCGGCTTCAAATTCGGCGGTTCAGGCCGCGTGGCCCGCCATCATGACATGACAAGGGCGGCGCCTCTTTCCCCGATCATCAGGCTGCTCGCATTGGTATTGGCTGACGTGATCCGCGGCATGACAGATGCATCGATCACGCGCAATCTTTCGACGCCGCGAACGCGCAACGCGGGATCGAGCACCGATTTGTCGTCGCTTCCCATCCGGCAGGTGCCGACGCAGTGAAATACCGTCCCGCCGGTGGTTCGCGCGAAATCCCAAAGGCCGGCCGGGCTGTTGACAGCCTCGCCCGGTACCATCTCGATATCCCAGAGTTCGCGAAACGATTTCTGCTGGTAGATGCCGCGCAGTATATGGAGGCCCGCGACGATCGTCTTCCGATCGATCTCCTCGGCAAAATAATTAGGTTCGATACGCGGCTGCTCGAATGGATCGGTCGAACGGATCGCAAGCTTTCCGCGCGACTCCCCATGGCATTGCCAGACCGACGCTGTGAATCCGGAATAGCGATGCAGGGGATCGCCGGGCTTGTCGACCGACAACGGCATCACGTTGAACTGAACGTCGGGACGCCCATCGACGGCGTATTCCGTGCACGCGGCGCCGCCGACCTGACCGGCTCCCGCACTTAGGGGACCACTTCCTGCGAGCAGCCATTGCAAGCCCATTTTCGCTAGCCCGTACGGGCTGCGAACCTGATCGTTGAGAGATATTCGCTGCTTCAGCCGGACGATCATCCGCGCCTGATAGTGATCCTGCAGATTTCGCCCAACTTCCGGCGCGTCGGCTACCACGGGAATGCCGAGCCCGCGCAGCAGATCCGCCGGACCGACGCCGGACAGTTGCAACACCTGCGGCGACTGCAGCGCACCAGCCGACAATATGACTTCGCGGTCGGCTGCCGCGCCGAACGCCTGACCGCTCCGGATCCATTCCACGCCGGTCGCAACGTGGCCTTTGAAGACGATTTTACTGACCTGCGCACTGGTGACGACAGTCAGGTTCGGACGATGGGCAATAGGTCGCAAAAATGCCGATGCCGAGCTGGTGCGCCAGTGCCGTCCAATGCCGAGCTGATAGGCGCCGACGCCCAGCGTGGTTGCACCATTGAAATCCGGATTGCGCGGGAGTCCGAACTCCACGCCGGCGTCCACCCACGCCGCGGAGGCGCGGTTGCCGGTGCGAAGGTCGGACACTTCGAACTCACCAAGACCACCGTGATACTGGCTTTCGCCGCCCTGGTAGCGCTCGTAACGGCGGAAATACGGCAGCAGTTCGCGATAACTCCAGCCTTTCGCGCCCAGACGTTCCCAGTCGTCGAAGTCTTCATGCTGGCCGCGAATAAAGATCAGACCATTAATGGACGACGAACCGCCCAGCACGCGGCCGCGTGGCCAGACGATCGAGCGATCGCCCGTCGTTTCGCTCGGTTCGGTCTTGAACAGCCGCGAGAAACGCTCGTTGTAAATCGTCCGGTAGTAACCGACCGGAAGCTTGAGCCAGAAATTGCGGTCGGACCCGCCGGCTTCCAGCAGCAACACCCGGCAGGATGGATCGGCGGAAAGACGGTTCGCGAGCACGCAACCGGCCGATCCTGCGCCGACGATGATGTAGTCATATCCCTGCGCAGCCATGTGTTCTTCCCGACAGATCAGGCTGTCCGATATTGCTCGATCGACGACAGATCCGGCTCGATACCGAGGCCCGCATTGTCACTCAGCGTCACCATGCCATCCCTGATATCGGCGACGGGACCGCAGAAGCGATCGCGTAACGGGTTGTCGTTGGCATCCACTTCCAGCAATCCGTCGCCCCCTACCCCCGCCAGCAAATGCGCCGACGCCAGCAAACCTATCCCGCCGCCGAGATAATGCGGGCAAAAACTCTTGCCCGATGTCAGGATATCGCGCGCAATATCGGAGCAGACGCTCAACCCGCCCCACTTCGCGATATCGGGCTGAACGACCCGCAACACGTCATCACCCAGCGCCTGCTCGAAACCTGCGCGGCTCGTGATATTTTCTCCGGCCGCGAGCGGCAAGCCGGCGCCTTCGCGCAGTCGTTGCCATTCCTGCCAGGGCCGGTCGGCACGGATCGGTTCTTCGAGCCATGCAAGACCAAACTCGGCAAGATGCGGCGCGATCTCCAATGCACGTTCCGTCGACCAGGCCTGATTAGCGTCCGCTGCCAGCATGCCATCTCCGATGAGTTGGTGAAGCGAGGCCACGTTAGCGCGGTCGGCGGCGAGATCGAAACCGATTTTCAACTTCAGCGCGCGATGTCCTCTGCTCAAGGCAGCTTCCGCCATCTGCCGCGAGCCCGTCGGATTAATGCCGCTGGCATAGACCCGGATCTGGTTGCGGTTACCGCCCAGCATCTTCCACAACGCCATGTTGCGGCGACGCGCGCACAGATCCCAAACCGCGAGATCGATCCCTGCGATCGCCTGCGCAAAGGGACCGAACTCGCCGGATTGCAGCGCAAGTACCGAGGTGTCCTTTGTCAGGGTGTCGAACACATCCGAAGGGTCGTTCGCAGCAAATCCCGACAACGCGGGCGCCAGCACTTCGTTGACGAGCCGTGCCCGGTGTTCCGCGCCAGTCGACGGAAAGTTTGCCCAGACCTCACCCCAGCCGACTTGCCCATCTTCATCTTCGACGCGAACGAACACGGCGGCGCGATTCAGCATCCGGCCGAACGAAGTGACGACCGGCGTCGATAGCGGATAGCGATAACAGAAGGCTTGCACTCGACGGATGGCAAACGTCTGCAATGTCATTTCTGCAATCCGAAAGTGCCGCGAAGGGACAGGCCGCCTCTTGTATGGTCATCCTATTTATAAAATGACCGGCCCGCGATCAACCGCGATTACGTCGGAAGCAGCGGCGCTCGACGCCCAGGCGCGCGCCAACATGCAAAATCTGCTGCTCAAGGCTGGCCATCGAAGGCAAGACCGTCATGCTGATCACGCATTCCGTGGAGGAAGCGATCTACCTCGCCTCGCGCATCGTGGTGGTGACGGCAATTGTCGCGTTACGAAGCGACATCCGGGAGCTCGTCATGAGTGAGTACCGCGCGCAGCAGGCGCTGGCCCTGCCCGCTTCATTTTCGGAATAATCACCATACAACATGGAGCAGAACGCAATGGATCGACGACAATTCTTGACGACGACGGCAGGTATCGCGCTCGGTGGGGCGGCTGGGCGGAGGCCAATGATTACATCGTCGCCAACAGCAGTGAAGCGATGGAGGCTCTGCAGAAGGCCCACTACAGCCAAACCCCGCTGGCGGACATCTACGAGTCATTCAAGGCGCAAAAGATGTTCACCTCACGCGACTGGAAACGGCTCTACTCAAACGGCACGGTCACCAATTGGCTGCAGCAATCGACCGACTTCTTCATGGCGAATGCCGGGATCAAGGACTTCACACCCGCCAGCAAGTATTTCGATCCGAGCCTCTATCTCAAGACCATTGCTTGACCGACGCAATCGCGGACAAACGACAGTTGGCGCTGCCGTTTGCGCCTTTTCCGGATCATGCTCTACGACGACATCAACAAGAATGCACGGCGCATGCCGGACATTTCAGGTCGCGGCAACGACCAACGGTCACTGCCGTTTGCCCTCGCCTTCCGACCATTCGCGGAACTCCCGGAACAATCGCTGCTTCTCGGTGGCTGACTGAGCGGCAACACTGCCGCCGTGGAATTTCGCCCGGAATTCGTCGAACTTGGCTTGCTGCAGCAACTCCTGCGCCGCCGGAAAGCGCTGCCATCCCGGCAATTCCTTGCTGAGGTCAACTTCCTGCCACTTCGGATGTCGCGGCGGCTTCTTGAACTCGGCAAAGCGAGAGAACAACGCTTCTACAAACTTCGCGACACGACGATATCGATCGCTCGCCGGTTGCCAATTGTTCGTGATGAGAACAGCATCGACCGCGATGGTCTGTATTGTCTGGCCCTTATCAATCAAATTTGGGTACAGGTTCTGCTCGAGCTGCGCCGGGGAATAGACATTCTCAAGCGTCCGCGTAATGGGGATCTCCAAAAGATGCAGATTGTCGTTCGCTGAGACGTGGGAGAAGATGCCCGCGGGCTTTCCGGAAAAGACCACCGTGGCGGCGATTTCCCCGTTCTTGATGGCGGTAATCGCGTCCGCTTGACTGAGATTGACCTCGTTGACCGCAATACCGAGCAGTCCAAATACGTCGCGCGCCGTGATCTGCGTGCTGGAGCCGGAATCCGAGAAGTTCACCTTCTTGCCGTTCAGCTCCTCGATCGTCTTGACACCGCGGCCCGCGACCACGTGCATTTCTTCCGGGAACATCCGGGTTATATAGTTCAACCGCTGGTCAAGGGCGGTGCTGAGTTCGCCGGTCGACGCAAAATAGCGCAGCATCTGGGTAGAGGTGATTCCGATATCCACCCCCTTCAGGTACAACACATCACGGATGTTTTGTGCTCCGCCCATCCCTACGATGGGCAGGATTCGGAGGTTATCGTCATTGAGCAGCACAGCGAGATCGTGGGTGATGTCGAGGTAGGTCTCCTCCGGGCTTCCGGCAATAATGGAAACGATATTGGCGTTGAGCTTGGCCTTCCATTGCTCCTCAAGACGGGGCGCGCGCGCGGGCTGAGGTCCGGGCACCTGCGCGATAGCAACCGCGCCGCCAGCGAACATGCTCATCATTGCAACCCCGATCAGAAGCGACCGGATCAAAATCAGCCTGGGCACCCGGAGGTTGTGTCCATATCGTGGCAGGGCCGGCTCAATTTTTTGACAAATCATCATCTTGCGTCCCGGCTTTGTTGTTGGTCAACCGCAAGTGGCAACACGCTTCGGCTGTAAGGCGGCGCGCCCGCAAGTGGCTATTTTTCCCCACTTCAAGGCCTTTTTTTGTTCGCTCCTGCAGTTCTAGACGATGATCCGATCAGGACGCAACACGGGAGCAGTGTTGTCGTTGTTTGCGGGCTGTCGCACAAACTTTGGTTGCTTTGCCTTCCGCGTGACGACATCATATCGAAGTTTCGCGAAAACGCCTGACTGACGTTCCAGTTGCGATCACGTCGGTGACGGCACGCCAGATGATTCGGCGTTTCTGACGCGAAGAAGATCACCGCGATGGGCAGGGAGTGATTGATCATGGACCGGCGCAAGTTCATTGCAGCAACGTGCTCGACCCTCGGCATGTCGGCGATCGGGATGCCCGCCCTCGCACAGGCCAAGACCAAGATCCGGGTCGGCTATCTTCATACACTGGCCGTCGACGGACAGATCTGGCTGGCCGAGCATCTGGGTGCATGGGCGAAGAACGGTCTCGATCCGCAATTCAAGGAGTTCAAGACCGGCATCGAGCTGTTTACGGCCATGTCAGGTGGCAGCATCGACATGCTGACGACCGGGGCGGTGATCTCGAACTTCCCAGCGCGTGGTCAAGGCAAGATGTTCCTCGTCAATTCCATCGAGTTCGCCACCGCGCAGCTCTGGGTCCGCGAAGACCAGGGCATCAAGCAGTTTTCCGATCTGCGCGGCAAGCGCGTCGCGACCACCGCAGGAACCACGGCGCATGTGTTTCTGGACAATGCGCTAAGGGAGAACAAAGTTGCTCCCACCGAGATCGAGTTGCAGAGCTTGCCGATGCCGGAGGCCGTCAACGCGTTCATTAACGGTGCTGTCCCCGCCGTGGTCTTGTGGGTGCCTTTCAACATCGCGGTGCGCGAGAAGGTTCCGCAAGCCAAGAAACTGCTCGATGCCGGCGCCTACTATCCCAGCGCAGCGGTCGTCGGCGGCTGGGCGACGACCGCCGCCTATCACGCAAGCAACCGGCCGGTTCTCACCCGGATTATCAAGGCCTGGACTGAAGGTAATGACATGCTGATAGCCCGCTCCAACGAGTCGCTGGATATCCTGCACAAGAACTACTACCCGCAGGTGCCCGATCGGGACATAAGAGAGCAGTTTGGAGCGATGCGGGTATTTCCTACGGCGGTGTGGCGGCGCCTATACAGCAACGGCACGATCACCGAATGGTTGCAGCAGGTCACGGACTTCTACACTCGCGTTGCCAAAATCGAGAATCCTCTGACGGCAGCACAGTATTTTGACCCCAGTATCTTTCTGTCGGTCATCAAGCAGTGAGTTTCGAAGGCATCAGCTGATGGTCCTGCGACGCAGCGTTGCAGGTCGATCTTATTGCAATCTATTCGTGCCACGCAACGATTGCCTGTCGCTGGCATTCGAAGTTCCAAGGTTAAACCCAAGGCTGCATGCGGCGCGACCTGCCATGTTCACGAAAAATTTTCTGCAACGGCCGGTTCAGCCACTGCGGAAATACCGCGATGATGGGCACGCCGGCTCGCATTCATCGTCTTGAAAACATTGGCATCCCGCCAATGCACGAACAGGTTGTGTGCCGCTTGGCAGGCTAAATCAATTTTTACCTTACAGAATTACCTTCATAATTTAGGCCACAATCGAACGCATCTATGCCATCTTGGCGTGTCTAGTTTTTAGGTGCGTCGTTGTGGGCGAAGGGCGCTTTAATGAATTCTGTCGGAAAGAGCGGTGCGAGTCGCGGTCTCTGCGACGGATGCGGCATGCAACGCAGCATCTGGATGTGCCGCCTTACTCGAATTCAAGTGACTGAGGTCTGGCTCCGAAAACGGAGCCGGAGAATTGCGTCTCACTGCGGGCGCGATCGAAATTCTCGTGGCGTAGGGTGATGAAAGCGTTGTGTCCTCGGTAAGTGTTGCCTGACCCGCTGAGGAGGCGCGACCGAGTAGAAGGGGGAGTTGGAATGAGTAACCCGAAGCAAGATCGCGGCCCGGACGACCCGTTTTACCGTGCACCGCTCCGGCTTGGCGAACCAAACGATCCAATGGATGCTGCGACGGGGGAGTACGGGAAGGATAGGAATGTCTCGTCGGCGCCGCGCACGCCTGATGAGAACGTTGCGCATTTTCCCATCAGAGGCCTGGACCCGCGAAGTCAGAAGCAGCCGGATTTCTTTGCCGAGGCGGTCGCAAGGGCCGAGCAAGAGCAGTTCGAACCGGGGTTGGTTGAAGTGCCGTCGTTCCCTCGGAACCACCACTCGTTCCGCAGATTCGCGGTTGTGGTGACCGGGGCCGCTGTGGTCGCGCTGGTTTTTGTCTTGGCTTATCCGACATCGCAAGGTCCTGTTGAAGACAGCGGAGCGTCGGCCTTGCCGACATGGGAACGGTTGAAGTCATCCCTGTTCCCGGCGTCGGTGCGCAAGCCGGCACCGACGCTGATCGTCCACGACAACAACGGATATATTAATGAGCCGCTGGAACTCGGTGTCAGCGTCGATGCACCCGCTCCCGGCATGACCGTCATGATCAAGTGGATGCCGGCCGGCGCCCGGTTGACGGCCGGCAGACGGACAAGCGAGAACGAATGGCGCGTGCCGGCACAAGTTGTCACGGACGCAGCGATCATTCCACCGACCGACTTCGTCGGCGAGATGAATTTGTCCGCCGAACTGCGCGGTACCGACGGAGCTGCCCTGGTCACGACCTTCTTCCGGCTGACCTGGACGTCCGCGCAGCCCGGCAGCGCCGCGGTGCCGGCCGCGAGCACCGCGGCGCCGCCGCCCGCCCCTCCCGCCGTCCCTCCCGCCCCTGTCGCGGCGGCGCCACAGCAACCGCAGGCCATTGCATCTCCGCCACCGGCCGCACCTGCCGTGGCCACACCACAAGCGCACACGGAGCCGGTCCGGGAGTTGAGTCCCAATGAAATCGCGGCCCTTGTCAGGCGGGCACAGGAACTCTTGGCGAGCGGCGATCTGCAGGGAGCGCGCCTGCTGTTGACACGTGCAGCGGACGCCCACGATGCCCGCGCTGCCCTTCTCCTGGCCAAGACCTTCGATCCGACCGCGTCGAGGCAGTTCAGCGCAGCCGACGCGGGGCCTGATCTGGTACAAGCGCGGAACTGGTATGAGAGAGCCAGGGAATGGGGTTCGCCTGAGGCGCAGCGCCAACTCGACGCACTCGCCAGCTTTCCGCGGCGATAGAGACCGCTACGGAACGGATGATTGCAGCCGCCACGGGTGGTCGGAAGCCGATCCGCCGGTCTGATCGACGGCTGACCAACCCAATCCCGGGCTTGGTTCCGCGAGCGCTGAGAGAAGTTCGAGCCAACTCCAGCCAGCCGCGTTTGGCGAAAATCTCACGGGTCATTCGACACATCCGAAAGAAGATCAGCCAACGCCGGGCCGACATCGGACCGGCGCGGCGGATCGGCCCCGGCGTGCCCACATGTGAAGGCCGCGCACATCGACGCGAACGACAGCGCCCGACGAAGCTCGCCGGAATTCATTTGCGCCAGCGCGCTTGTCTTGATCCGTCCGATGGCGCGCAGGGCAAACAACAGCGCGGCTTGAAAGCTGTCGCCTGCCCCGATGGTATCAACCACATCGATCGCGGGGGCCTGGACCTCGACCAGGCCCGCCTCTCGGTGCCATGCTTGGGCTCCCTTGATTCCGCGCGTGACAACGACCAGGCTTGCACCCGCCGCAATGAGCGACTTCGCCCTTTCGCCGCAGTCACTGCCGCCATAAAGAAATTCAAAGTCGACATCCGACATCCGCACGATATTGGCGGCGGCGGCAAACGCATTCATCCGATCGACATAGCGGACCTTGTGTCTGACGAGATTTGGCCGGCAATTCGGGTCGAAGGAGATGGTGGTTGATGCGCCTGCATCTTCGATCATCGCAAGCGCCTGAGCTGCCCCGTTATCGTTGGCGAGTGTGGTCGACCCGACATGGATCGCTTCGATCTCGTCGAAGGGGATCGAGCCGCGCCGATAGATCCAGTTTTGGGATGCCGTCGCCTCGTCATAGAAAACATATTGCGGCTCACCCGCTATGTGGCGAACGAACGCGAGCGTGGTCTCATGCTCACTGCGCGTCGCGTAGCGAAGGTCGACCTGCGACATGAGCGCGTGGTCTGCGATCATGCGTCCGAAAAGATCGGTCGAGATGCCGCCCACAAACCCCGCCGGCGCCCCCAAACGCGCCATCCCGACCGCGATGTTGAGGCAAGACCCGCCGACGACCGGTACGGCCGCGTCGCGTCCGTCAACGGAT
>WNGL01008273.1_pt1 | contig 17911 bp, 16 predicted proteins | sample 5400591 | NCBI WGS metagenome assembly WNGL01 (sample SAMN13153377, study PRJNA577476) | soil metagenome | isolation source: 80 cm soil or saprolite under Garry oak tree replicate 1 | place: USA:California | collected 2016-06-15 | reverse complement strand
GCGAGCGCGTTCTTCGCCTGGTGGTCCTCGATGACGATCTCGAGCTTTCGGCCGTTCACCCCGCCGGCGGCGTTGATCTCCTCGATCGCCATCCCGTAGGCCTTCTTGAACTTGTCGCCGAAGGGCGCGTCCGGCCCGGTCAGGGGCTGGGGCGCGCCGATCTTGAGGGTCTGCGCGAGCGCGGGAGAGGCGAGGACGGCATACAGCGCGAACGTCGAGAGCAGCTTTCGCATGGCTCCTCCTTTTGTGGATTGCGGGGCGCGTCAGCCGTGCGTCGGCATGGCGAGCCCGTGGGGGTCGCGGGTCTCCGGCTCCGGCCAGCGCGTCGTGACCGCCTTGGTGCGGGTGTAGAACTTCACGCCCTCGACGCCGTGGACGTGCAGGTCGCCGAAGAGCGACTGCTTCCACCCGCCGAACGAGTAGAAGGCCATCGGCACCGGAATCGGGACGTTCACGCCGACCATCCCGACCTGGATCTCGTGCTCGAAGCGGCGCGCGGCGCGCCCCGACCCGGTGAAGATCGCGGTCCCGTTGCCGTAGGGGTTCCGGTTCACGAGCGCGATCGCGTCGTCGAGGGTCGCGGCGCGGAGCACGACGAGCACCGGGCCGAAGATCTCCTCGCGATAGACCGTCATCTCCGTCCGGACGTGGTCGAGGAGGGTCGGGCCGAGGAAGAAGCCGCGCTCCGCGCCGGGGACCCGCAGCGACCGACCGTCGAGCACGACCTTCGCGCCCTCGTCGACGCCCTTCTGGACGAGGCCGCGGATCCGCTCGCGGTGCGCCGCGGTGACGAGCGGGCCCATGTCGACGCCCGGCGCGCTCCCCGGGCCGACCTTCAGCGCCTCCGCCTTCGCGCGCAGCCGCTCGACGAGCGCGTCACCGACCTCCCCCACCGCGACGACCGCGGAGATCGACATGCACCGCTCGCCGGCGGAGCCGTACGCGGCGCCGGTGAGCGCCTCGGCGGTGAAGTCGAGCTCGCAGTCGGGCAGGACGACCGCGTGGTTCTTCGCGCCGCCGAGCGCCTGGACCCGCTTCCCCGCGCGGGTGGCGGTCTCGTAGACGTGGCGCGCCACCGGCGTCGAGCCGACGAAGCTCACCGCCGCGACGTCGGGGTGGACGAGGAGCGCGTCGACCGCCTCGGCGTCCCCCGGGACGACGTTCAGCACGCCGTCCGGGAGCCCTGCCTCTTGCAGCAGCCGCGCGAGGCGGAGCGAAGTCGACGGCACCTTCTCCGAGGGCTTCAGGATGAACGTGTTCCCGCAGGCGAGCGCGACCGGGAACATCCACATCGGCACCATCGCCGGGAAGTTGAACGGCGTGATCCCGGCGCAGACGCCGAGCGGCTGCAGGGTCGAGTGGCAGTCGACGCCCTGGGCGACGTCCTCCGTGAAGCCGCCCTCGAGCAGGTGCGGGATCCCGGTCGCGAACTCGACCACCTCGATCCCCCGCTGGACCGAGCCGGCGGCGTCGGGGAGCGTCTTCCCGTGCTCCTCCGAGACGAGCGCCGCGAGCTCGGCCCGGTGCGCCTCGAGGAGCTCCCGGAAGCGCATCAGGACGCGCGCGCGCCGGAGCGGCGGGGTCGCGCTCCACGCGGGGAACGCGGCGCGCGCAGCGGCGACCGCCTCCCCCACCTCCTCGCGGCTCGCGAAAGGCACGCGACGGATCGGCTCGCCCTTCGACGGGTCGAAGACCTCGCCCGTGCGGCCGCTCGTGCCGGGCCGCTCCTTGCCGCCGATCCAGAGCGGCAGCTGGCCTTCCTTCATCGCGAACCCCCCAGGTTGCGAGGCTGAACATTCATTTCACCCCGCGGGCCGCCGGGCGCAATCGGATTCGGATGGCGCGCGGCGTCACGCGCGCCCCGAACGGGACGGCCTAGAGGATGAGGAAGCAGAGCGCCATCACGACCGTCGGGATCGCGGCGCCGGCGAGGAGCCCGAGCGGCCTCACGCCGTCCGGGAAGTGCTTCGCCAGCGCCGCCTGGCCCGCAGGGTTCGGCGCGTTGGCGATGACGGTGAGCCCTCCCCCGGTGATCGCGCCGGCGACGACCGCGTATCGGGCCGCGTCGCCGAACTCCGGCACGAGCGACCCGAGGTAGGTGATCGCGGCGTTGTCGTTGAACGCGGTGAGCGCGACCGCGCCGAGGAAGAGTGGCAGCTCGGCGAGGCTCCCGAGCACCGGCTCGATCCACCACCCCTGCAGGGCGCCGTGCACGACGAGGCCGGCGAGGAAGAAGCCGACGAGCAGCGGCGAACGCAGGTCGATGGGATCCTGGTACGGCGCGGTCGCCGCGTGGAAGGCGAGGAAGAAGAGGAACCCGCCGAGGAAGAGCGCGGGCGTGCGCGCGCCCGCCACCGTGAGGGCAAGGAACGCAAGGTGGACCGCGAATACCGCCGCCGGGATCTTCCGGCGCGCAGGCTCGATCGTCCCCGCGACGGGCGCGAGGGAGAGGAGCTCGCGGCGGAGCGCCAGCGCGAACCCGGCGTTCGCGATCACGATCCCGACGACCGCCTTCCACCCGAAGTGGGTCGCCATGAACGGGAGGTCCCAGCCGAACCGCGCCGCCACGATGAGCACCGGCGGGGCCGCGAAGTGGGTCAACGTGCCGCCCACCGAGACGTTCACGAACAGGAGCCCGAGGGTCGCGTAGCGCAGCCGCACCGAGGCGCCGAGATCGAGGACGCGGCGCGACAGGAGCAGGGCGCAGATGATCATCGCCGCCGGCTCGGTGATGAACGAGCCGAGCAGCGGACCGGCGGTCAGGATCGCGAGCCACCACGCGAGCGGGCTCCCGCCGCCGAGCGCCGCCAGGCGCGCCATCGCGCCCTCGGCGAAGGCGAGGACGGGCCGCGTGGAGGAGATCGCCATGATCACGAAGACGAAGAGAGGCTCGGTGAAGTGGACGCTCGAGAGGAAGGCCTCCGGCGCGCGCGGCCCCCTCGTCGCGGCGATCGCGGCGAGGAGCGGGATGCACCAGATCCCGAACACCGCCTCGATCTCGCCGAGGAAGTGGAGCACCTCCGCCCCGAAGTCGTGGGCCTCGGGCCCTCGCGCCTCGGCCCGCCGCCGCATCCGGTTCGACGCCGCGAGCAGGGCGGGCGCGACGAAGGTGTGGACGATCGCCGCGAGGAAGATCGCGGTCGCGACCGCGTTCATCGGCTCGAGCCGGGCCCGGTGCGCGAGCACCTCGCCGAGGTGCATCCCCTCCTCGCCGACATAGGCGGAGAGCGGGAGAGGGAACGCGGCGTCGACGCTCGCCATCGCGCCCTTCTACCACCCCCGCGCAGCGGACCGTGCCTCCGCCTACGGCGCCTCGCCCGGCGAGAGGTAGTGCTCGTGCGGCGACTCGCTCGGGAACGCCGGGATGGACTCGGCCAGCTCCTCGTCCGCGTAGCACCACGCCCACTCCTCGCCCGGCTCGAAGGACTTGATCACCGGGTGCTTCGTCGCGTGGAAGTGGCGGGTGGCGTGCCGGCTGGGCGATTCGTCACAGCAGCCGACGTGGCCGCAGATCATGCACAGCCGGAGGTGCACCCAGGACCCGCCTCGCGCGAGGCACTCCTGGCACCCGCGCGAGCTCGGCTCGACCGGCTCGGGCCGGGGAGTGGCGAACCGCTTCAGGTGGCTGCACATCGGGACCTCCCTGCGCGCGCCGCGCGCTCATCCATCCTAGGCAGTGGCGAGGAACCGGGCGCGGAGCTCCGGCGTCGGCAACCGGCAGGCGGCCCGGCGGCCGAACCAGCGGAACCGGTTCCTGGCGATCAGCCGGTACGCGGCCTCGCGCAGGGGGCGCGGTACGACGGCGAGCGCCCCGGCGAGCCGCCACGGCCCGCGCAGGCGGCGCGCGATCCGCAGCGCGGCGTCCGACCCTTCCCATGACCGGCCGCCCTCGAGGAGCAGCACCGCCTGCGGCCCGGAGGGCGCCGCCCGCCCGAGGCGCGCGAGGAGCGCGGCGGCCGCCTGGGACTGCAGCGGCGCGAACCGGAACCGCGCGTCCGGGTCGTGGTCGATGACGAAGCGGACCGAGGCGTCGCAGAGGTTGCAGACGCCGTCGAACAGGATGATCGGTCCCTCGCGCTCCACCCGGGGTGGCATAGCGGGGCGGCGCCCGCGGCGCGACTCCCCCCGGCGCGCCCCCCACGGTACTGGCGTGGGGGTACACTCGGGAGCGGGCGCGCGAGCCGAACGACGCGCGCGGGGAGGGGTCCGGATGGCGCTCGACTCGGGATCGGCGGGAGCGATCGCAGCCGCGGTGGCGGTGCCGATCGTGATGAAGGGGTTCGCTCGGCTCTTTCCGGCGAAGGACATCCCCGAGACGGTGCGCTCGGTGGAGGAGCTGCAGGCCCGGTACAGGAAATGGGAGCTCGGGCTCGGCTTCGGCCCGCTCCTCGCCGCCGTGCCGCTCGGCTTCCTTCTCTGGGCGGCGCTCCGCGCCCTCGCCGCGGCGCACGCGGCGCTCCTGCCGGACGCCGAGGTCCGCTGGGTCACGGGCGCGTACTACTGGGCGATCCCCGCCATGTTCCTCGCGCTCGTGCTCGCCGGGAACCTGTCGAACGTCGCGGCGCGCGCGCTCCTGGGCGAGCGCTACCCCGAGTACCTCGCCTATCAGAAGCTGAAGCACGAGATGGACCTCGTGCGCGTCGGGCGCCTGCTCACGACCGGCATCGGCGTCGCGTGCGCGATCTTCGTCTTCATGGGGCTCGACTGGTCGGTCCGGCTGGAGCGGGACGCGCTCGTGCTGAACGGCTACCTGAGCGTCGGCGACGAGCGCCATCCCCTCTCGGACATCCGGGGGATCCGGACCGCCCCCGCCCTCGTTGCGCCCAACGGGAACCGCGTCTTGCGCCGCGAGTACGTGGTGCGCTTCGCCGACGGGCGCTCCTGGACCACGAACAACGTGCTGTCGGAGAGCTCCGAGTCCGAGAAGCGCCGGCTCGCGACGCTCCTCGCCGAGCGCAGCGGCGTGCGGATCGAGGAGGTCCCGGTGCTGCAGCGGGACGACCTGTAGTCCGGAGCACGGGGTCGCCCCCTTCGAGGGCACGGCCCGCTCAGCCGGCGATCCGCCGCAGCACGCGCCCGTCGGCGCCCACCTCGAACGCGAGCGGGACGACCGCGACGCCGTACTCGCGCGCGAGATCGCGGCGGCGCGAGACGTCCACCACGACCGGGGCGTGGCCCTCCGCGGCGAGGTGCGCCGCGAGCTCGCGGCAGTCGCTGCAGAGCGGGTGCGTGAAGAGCACGATCGCCGGCTCCCTCGGCGCACCGAGCGCGGCGAGGTCCACGGCGTGGACCCGGAGGGCGCGCACGCCGCGGAGCGCAGCGATCCCCCGGTAGATCGAGCAGCCCACGCACAGCCCGGTGGTCACGGCGAGCAGCGCGAGCGCAGCGACGATCCCGCCGAGCGCGGCGCCGACGGTCGCGAGGCCGAGCGCCGAGGCGGCGGTCGCCGCCCACAGGAACGCGGCCCCGACCTGGTTCGCGAAGCGCGGCGGCCGGCTGTCCTCGAGCTTCCCCTCCCCGACCCGCGGCTGGATCACGCCGAAGTAGAGGAGGCACGGGAGGCACCAGCGGCGCCCGAGCGTGAAGGACAGGGTGAGCTGGAGCGCGAGCAGCGCGAACAGCGGCCACCACCCGGTCACGACGCCGAGCGCCGCGAGGACGCCGACGAACGCCTGGTTGGTGCGGGGGGCCCGCTCGTCGATGACGGCGAGGTCGCGCCAGGGATCGGCGGTCCGGGGGCGCGGGACAGGCGAGCGGGGCCGGACCGCGGTGGCGGATGACGTGGTCACGCGGCGATGCCCTCGAACAGGATCGACGAGAGGTACCGCTCGCCCGCGTCCGGCAGGATCACGACGATGAGCTTGCCCTTCGACTCGGGGTGCTGCGCGACCTTGAGCGCCGCCGCGACCGCGGCGCCGCAGGAGATCCCGCCCGTGATCCCCTCCTCCCGGTGGAGCCGGCGCGCGGTCTCGACCGACTCGTCGTTCGAGACCGTCACGATCTCGTCCACCAGGGAGAGGTCGAGCACGTCGGGCTTGAAGCCGGCGCCGATGCCCTGGATCTTGTGCGGGCCCGGCTTGGGCGGCTCCCCCGCGCGGATGGCGGTGAGGACCGGCGAGTGGATCGGCTCCACCGCGACCGAGCGGATCGCCCTCTTCTTCTCCCCCTTGAGGTAGCGGGAGACGCCGGTGATGGTGCCGCCCGTGCCGACGCCGGAGACGAGGATGTCGATCTTGCCGTCGGTGTCGTTCCAGATCTCGGGTCCGGTGGTGCGGAAGTGGACGTCCGGGTTCGCCGGGTTCTTGAACTGCTGGGGCATGAAGGTCCGCTTCGGATCGCTCGCGACGATCTCCTCCGCCTTGGCGATCGCGCCGGGCATCCCCTTCGCGCCCTCGGTGAGCACGAGCTCCGCCCCGAAGGCCTTCAGCATCCGGCGCCGCTCGACCGACATCGTCTCGGGCATGGTGAGGACGATGGGATAGCCGCGCGCGGCCGCGACGAAGGCGAGCGCGATCCCGGTGTTGCCGGAGGTGGGCTCGACGATGGTGCGGTCGCGCGACCCGGGCTTCAGGATCCCGTCCCGCTCCGCGGCCTCGATCATGGCCGCGCCGATGCGGCATTTCACGGAGTAGGCCGGGTTCCGCCCCTCGATCTTCGCGACGAGGGTGGCGCCGGTCCCCTGCGAGATCCGGCCGAGCTTCACGAGCGGCGTGTTGCCGATGCTCTTGCTGTTGTCCTCGTAGATCCGGGCCATGTCGGTCGCCCTCCGGGGCGCAAATTCAACGTTCCGTCTGTTATAGCGGAGGCACTGTCGGCTGGCAACCATCGCGGACGCACGTCCGTGAAAACGTCCGCTGCTCCCCGGCGGGGGCGTTCAGGCCGGGAGGGCCTCGAGGGCCCGCGCCAGGTCGGCGAGGAGATCCGCGGGGTCCTCGATCCCGATCGAGAGCCGGATCACCGAGTCCCCGATCCCCGCGCGCGCCCGCGCCTCGGGGGTCATCGACGCGTGGGTCATCGACGCGGGGTGCGCGACGAGGCTCTCGACGCCGCCGAGCGACTCCGCGAGCGTGAACCAGCGCAGCGTCCGGAGCACGTGGTCGACGCGCTCCTTGCGGCCGTCCCGGAGCTCGAAGCTGAGCATCGCCCCGAAGCCGTCCTGCTGCGCCTTCGCGAGCGCGTGCTGCGGGTGCGTCGCGAGCCCGGGGTAGTGCACCCGGGCGACCTCGCGGTGGCCGGCGAGGAACTCGGCCACCCGCCGCCCGCCCGCCTCGTGCGCCTTCATCCGGAGGGAGAGGGTCTTGAGGCCGCGCAGCACGAGGAACGCGTCGTGCGGGCTCTGCGAGGTGCCGAGGAGGTTGTTCATCGACTGGATGCGCTGGAGGAGCGCCACCTTGCCCTTCGGCGCCACCACCGCCCCGCCGACCACGTCGCTGTGGCCGTTCAGGTACTTCGTGGTCGAGTGGACGACGAGGTCGGCGCCGCGCTCGAACGGGCGCTGCAGCGCCGGCGAGAGGAAGGTGTTGTCGACGACCGCGAGGGCGCCGCGGCGGTGCGCGAGCGCGGCGACGGCGCGGATGTCGGTGAGCCGGAGGAGCGGGTTCGACGGCGTCTCGACCCAGACCATCCCCGTGTTCGGCCGGAAGGCGCGCTCCACCGCCTCGACGTCGGCGAGGTCGAGGTAGGTCACCTCGAGGCCGTAGGCCTGCTTCGCGTGCTCGAGCGTCCGGAAGGTCCCGCCGTAGCAGTCGATCGTGGCGATGAGGTGGCTCCCGTGCGGGAGGAGGTTCAGCGCCACGAGCACCGCGGCCATCCCGGTGGTCGTGCAGGTCGCGCCGGCGCCGCCCTCGAGCAGCGCGATCGCCTCCTCGAGCGCCGCGCGGGTCGGGTTGCCGCTGCGCGTGTAGTCGTAGCCGGCGTTCGTGCAGACGTCGCGGAACGCGAACGTGGACGACAGGTAGATCGGCGGCATCACCGCGCCGTAGGCGGGATCCGGCTGGACCCCGGCGTGGACGCAGCGCGTGGCGAAGGCGGCGCCCGGGACGAGCGGTGCGCGCTCCGCCCAGCCGGCGCGGGCGGGGGAGCCCGGCGGCACGATGGTGAAGTGGTACGCCGGGTTGCCGGGGACGGTCGAGTCGAGGTGCTGGTCGTCGGACACGGTGAGGCTCCTAAGCGGCGCGGGGGCGCGGCGCCGCTCCGCGGGGGCTCTAGCGCCCGTCCGCTTGACAGGACAACCCTCCGTTTTCTAGGATGCGCCCTCCGCCATGACGGATCTCTCGCCTCCCCTCGATCACCTCTCCTGGCTGGAGGCGGACGCCATCCACGTCCTCCGTGAGGTCGCGGGCCAGTGCCAGAACCCCGCCCTCCTCTTCTCGGGGGGAAAGGACTCGGTCTGCCTCCTGCGGCTCGCCGAGAAGGCCTTCCGCCCGGCGCGGTTCCCCTTCCCGCTCCTCCACGTCGACACCGGGCACAACTACGCCGAGGTGATCGCGTTCCGCGATCATCGCGCGAAGGAGCTCGGGGAGCGGCTCCTCGTGGCGTCGCTCGAGGACTCGATGCGGCGCGGGACGGTCGTGCTCGCGCGGCCCGACGAGCCGCGGAACCGGCACCAGTCGGTGACCCTCCTCGAGGCGATCGCGGAGCACGGCTTCGACGCCTGCATCGGCGGCGCGCGCCGGGACGAGGAGAAGGCGCGGGCGAAGGAGCGGGTCTTCTCCTTCCGCGACGCGTTCGGCCAGTGGGACCCGAAGAACCAGCGGCCGGAGCTGTGGAGCCTCTACAACGCGCGCATCCATAAGGGCGAGAACATCCGCGCGTTCCCGATCTCCAACTGGACCGAGCTCGACGTGTGGCAGTACATCGCCCGCGAGCGGCTCGAGCTCCCCTCCATCTACTTCGCCCACCGCCGGCCGGTGGTCCGGCGGGGCGGCGCGCTCGTCCCGGTGACCGAGGTCACCCCGCCCCGCCCCGGCGAGGAGGTCGAGCTCGTCTCGGTCCGCTTCCGCACGGTCGGCGACATCACCTGCACCGCGCCGGTCGAGTCCACCGCGACGACGCTCGAGGAGATCGTCGCCGAGACCGCCGCGAGCACGATCACCGAGCGCGGCGCGACCCGGCTCGACGACCAGACCTCGGACGCGTCCATGGAGCAGCGCAAGAAGGAGGGTTACTTCTGATGCTCGCCGCCCGGCAACTCGCCGCGGTCCCTGACCACGGCCTGCTGCGGTTCCTCACCTGTGGCAGCGTGGACGACGGGAAGAGCACGCTCATCGGGCGGCTCCTCGTGGACACCCGCTCCGTCCTCGCCGACGCGCTCGCCGCGGTCGAGCGGACCTCGCGCCGCCGCGGCCTCGCCGCCGCGGACCTCTCGCTCCTCACTGACGGGCTCTCGGCCGAGCGCGAGCAGGGGATCACCATCGACGTCGCCTACCGCTACTTCTCGACCGGCACGCGCAAGTTCATCATCGCCGACGCGCCCGGCCACGAGCAGTACACCCGGAACATGGTGACCGCCGGCTCGACCGCGCACCTCGCCGTGATCCTCGTCGACGCGCGCAAGGGCGTGCTCACCCAGACGCGCCGCCACTCCTTCATCGCCCACGCCCTCGGGATCCCGCACCTCGTCGTGGCGGTGAACAAGATGGACCTCGTCGGCTGGTCCCGTGAGACCTTCCACCGCATCGAGGCGGAGTACCGGGCCTTCGCGGAGCGGCTCGGGTTGCGGGACGTCCGCTTCATCCCGATGTCGGCGCTCGAGGGGGACATGGTGGTCGAGCGCGGAGCCCGGCTGCCCTGGTACGACGGCCCGACCCTGCTCGAGCTGCTCGAGCGGGCGCCCGCCGCGCACACCGAGGGGCGCGAGGCGTTCCGGTTCCCGGTCCAGTGGGTGTGCCGGCCGCAGACCGTGGAGCACCACGACTTCCGCGGGCTCGCCGGGCGGGTCGAGTCGGGCGAGGTCGCGGTCGGGGACGAGGTGGTGGTCCTCCCCTCCGGGCGGACCACGAAGGTGAAGGCGATCTGGCTCGGCGGCGAGAGGCTCGCGCGCGCCGGGAGCGAGCAGTCGGTGATGCTGCAGCTCGCGGACGAGGTGGACGCCTCCCGCGGGGACCTGCTCGCCCACCCCGCCGCCGCGCCCGCGCCGCGGCGCGAGGTCGACGCGCTGGTCTGCTGGCTCTCGGAGCGGCCGCTCTCGAGCGCGCGCCGCTACCTCGTCCGTCACACCACGCGGGACGCGAAGGCCCAGGTGGCGGCGGTGGAGTGGCGGCTCGATCTCGGGACGCTCGAGCGCGTGCCGGCGGAAGGGCTCGCCATGAACGACGTCGGCCGGCTCCGGCTCCGCCTTTCGCAGCCGCTCGCCGCGGATGCCTACGCCGAGAACCGGGCCACCGGGGCCTTCGTCGTGGTGGACGAGGCGACGAACGACACCGTCGGCGCGGGGATGATCCAGTGAGCGCCGGGGACCTGACGGCGCTCGCCGCCGCGCTCGAGGGGAAGCCGCCGGCGGAGATCCTGGCGGCGGCCGCGGCGCGGCACCCCGGGCGGATCGCCCTCGCCTGCTCCTTCGGCGCCGAAGACTGCCTGCTCGTGCACGAGATCGCGAAGGCGCGCCTGCCCATCGAGGTGTTCACCCTCGACACGGGCTACCTCTTCCCGGAGACGTACGCGCTCTGGAAGGAGCTCGAGGCGCGCACCGGCCTCGCGATCCGCGCCGCGCCGGGCGGCCCCCCGCCCGCGCCCCAGGGCGCGACGCCGCCGTGGGAGGCGGACGCCGACGCCTGCTGCGACGCGCGGAAGGTGGTGCCGCTCCGGTCGAAGCTCGCGACGCTCGGCGCGTGGGTGACGGGGATCCGGCGCGACCAGACCCCGGAGCGCGCGACCGCGCCCGTCATCGGCTGGGACGCGCGCTTCGGCCTCGAGAAGGTGAGCCCGCTCGCCGCCTGGACGAGCGACGCGATCTGGGAGGCGGTGCGCAGGGAGGGCGTCCCGGTGAGCCCGCTGCACGCCCGCGGGTACCCGTCGATCGGCTGCGCGCCCTGCACGTCGCCGGTCCGCGCCGGGGAGGATCCGCGCGCCGGCCGCTGGCGCGGCTCCGAGAAGAAGGAGTGCGGGCTGCACTTCAGGAAGCCGTGACGCCCCCGATCACCTCGCGCTGACGAGGTAGAGCTGGTCGAAGACCCCGCCGTCGCCGAAGTGGGCGGGCTGCGCCTTCGCCCAGCCGCCGAACGCCTGGTCGATCGTGACGAGCTCGACCTTCGCGAAGTCCGCCGCGTGCCGCGCGAGGACCTTGGGGTCCCGCGGGCGGTAGTGGTTCCTCGCGGCGATCTCCTGCGCCTCCTCGGTGTAGAGGAACTCGAGGTAGGCCTGGGCGAGCGCGCGCGTCCCCTTGCGGTCCACGACGGTGTCCACCACCGAGACCGGCGGCTCGGCCAGGATCGAGAGCTTCGGCACCACGATCTCGAACTCGCCCTTCCGGAGCTGCTGCACGGCGAGGTACGCCTCGTTCTCCCACGCGAGCAGGACGTCGCCGATCCCCCGCTCGACGAAGGTCGTCGTGGAGCCGCGCGCGCCCGAGTCGAGGACCGGGACGTTCGCGAAGAGCGCCCTCACGAAGCCGCGGGTCTTCGCCTCGTCGCCACCGAACTTCTTCGAGGCGTGCGCCCAGGCCGCGAGGTAGTTCCAGCGGGCGCCGCCCGAGGTCTTCGGGTTCGGGGTGATGACCTGCACCTCCGGCCGGACGAGGTCGTCCCAGTCCCGGATCCCCTTCGGGTTCCCCTTGCGGACGAGGAAGACGATCGTCGAGGTGTACGGCGAGGCGTTGCTCGGCAGCCGCTGCTGCCAGCCCGGCTTCACGAGGCCGCCCTTCGCGACGGCGTCGACGTCGTAGGCGAGCGCGAGCGTGACGACGTCGGCCTCGAGGCCGTCGAGGACGGCGCGCGCCTGCTTCCCGGAGCCGCCGTGGCTCTGCCGGATGGTGAGCGCCTGGCCGGTCTTCGCCTTCCACTGCTTCGTGAACGCGGCGTTCACCTGCTCGTACAGCTCGCTACGACACGTTGAGGAGCGTCACCTCCTTCGCCTCGGCGGCGCGCGCCGCGGAGGGCGCGAGCGGGGCGGCGGCCGCGGCGAGCGCGAGCAGCGCGGTGGCGAGGGTCGATGCACGGTTCGGGGTCACGATGGGTCTCCTCCTGCGGGCCAGAGCCCGCATGTCCGTTATGACGGATATGTATCCGATTCAACGGCGTCCGGTCAAGCTGCCTTCTGTCCGCCGCCACGGACGGCGCCACGGCGGCATGCAGCCGCTCTCAGTGGCAATGCCGGTCACTTCGCGGTGCCGGCCTCTCGAGGTCGCGCACATGACCGAACGCCGCCGAGGCGGGCCGGGGAAGGCGCCGTCCTCCTGCGCCGCCGCCAGAGTCGCGACCGGCGCCGGCCTGACGAGCGGGCCCGGAAACGCAGACGCCGGCGCACGCCCGGGCGCGCCAGCGGCCCACGGCACCGGAACCGGACTGCGACCGGCACGGCGAAACCCGTGAGGGCGCCACCGAAGACGAGCGGATCCGGCGTGTGCCGCTGTCACGCCGCGTGCACGCCGGCTCCGTCGATCGGAGCGGTCCGAACGCAGCGACGGCGGCGTGCTCGTCGGAGACGCCTCCCCAGCCCTTGGTGGCGGCTGCCGAAGTGGCTGCGACGAACGTTGGAAGAGTGGGCGCACGTTTTCTGGACGCCGCGGTGGACCGTAGCCCATTCGGCGACTTGCGCGGGCCCGGGCATTGCCCCCTCCGACGAGCACGCCGCCGTCGCTGCGTTCGGATGCGGTGTCCGTACGCGAGCCGGCGTGCACGCGGCGTGACAGCTTCGCGCGTCAGCTCCGGTGACCGTTCGGGGGCCGCGCCCATGGTGCTCGCCGTGCCCGCCACCGTACGGGAACGCTCTCGCGCGGAGCTGGCGCGCCCGGGCGTGCGCCGGCGTCTACGTTTCTGGACCCGCTCGACCGTCCGGTGCCGGTTGCGACTCTGGCGGCGGCGCAGGAGGACGGGGGCCATGCCCGAGGCCCGACGGAAGCGTTCGCCGAAGCTGAAGCTGAAGATGCGCAGCTACCCCGGAAGCGGCCGGCCGCTGAGTGACCGGCATTGCGCTCAGTGGGCGACGTCTCGGCGGGTGCGCTCGACGAGCTTCTTCGCGAGGAGGGTGACGAGCGCGAGGAGGAAGAGCAGCGAGGCGACGGCGAACGCCGCCTGGAAGGAATACTCGTTGTAGAGGATCTCGACGTGCAGCGGGATCGTGTTGGTCAGGCCGCGGATGTGCCCGGAGACCACCGAGACCGCGCCGAACTCGCCCATCGCCCGCGCGTTGCAGAGCACGATCCCGTAGAGGAGGCTCCACCGCACGTTCGGCAGCGTGATCCGGGAGACGATCTGCCACCCGCTCGCGCCCATGACGAGGGCCGCCTCCTCCTCGTCGGTCCCCTGCTGCTGCATGAACGCGATGAGCTCGCGCGCCACGAACGGGAACGTGACGAAGACGGTGGAGAGCACGATCCCGGGCACCGCGAACGCCACGCGGATGCCGTGCTCGCGGCACCACGCCCCGAGGAGGCCCTGCGCGCCGAAGAGCAGGATGGTGGTCATCCCCGCGATCACCGGTGAGACGCCGAAGGGCAGGTCGATGAGGGTGAGGAGCAGGTGCTGGCCCCGGAACCGGAAGCGGGTGATGCACCAGGCCGCCGCGAAGCCGAAGGCGGTGTTGAGCGGGACCGCGACGAGGGCCACGAGCAGCGTGAGCCGCACCGCCGCGGCGGCGTCCGGGGACGAGACCGCGCTCCACCACACCGCCACTCCGCCGCGCAGCGCCTCCCAGAGCACGGCCACCGCGGGGACGAGCAGGAACGCCCCGAGGAAGAGCAGCGCCACCCCGACGAGGAGGCGGCGGATCCAGGGCGGGTCCTCCGCGGCGATCCGGCGCGACCTCACGCCATCCCCGCGCGCGCCCGCGTCCACGCCTGCAGGCGGTTGATGACGAGGAGGAGCAGGAACGACGCCACGAGCAGCACGGTCGCGATCGCGGTCGCGCCGGCGTAATCGAACTGCTCGAGCCGGGTCATGATGAGGAGCGGCGCGATCTCGGTGCGCATCGGCATGTTCCCCGAGATGAAGACGACCGAGCCGTACTCGCCGAGCGCGCGCGAGAACGCCAGGGCGAACCCGGTGAGGGCCGCGGGCATGATGGTCGGGAGGATCACGCGCAGGAACGTCTGACCGCGCGAGGCGCCGAGCACGGCGGCGGCCTCCTCGAGGTCCGGCTCGAGCTCCTCGAGCACCGGCTGGATCGTGCGGACCACGAAGGGGAGCCCGATGAACGTGAGCGCGATCGTGACGCCGAGGGGCGAGAACGCGCTCTGTACCCCGAGCGGCTCGAGCCAGCGGCCGATCCAACCGTTCTTCGAGTAGACCGCGGTGAGGGCGATGCCGGAGACCGCCGTCGGCAGCGCGAAGGGGAGGTCCACGAGCGCGTCGACGAGGGATCGGCCCGGGAAGCGGTAGCGGACGAGCACCCACGCGACGAGCACGCCGAACAGCGTGTTCACCGCCGCGCCCGCGGCCGAGGCGCCGAAGGAGATCCGGTACGAGGCGAGGGCGCGCGGGCTCGCGACGACCGCCCAGGCCTGCTCGGCGGTGAGGCTCGTCGCCCGGAGCCCGACCGCGCCGAGCGGGATGAGGACCACCAGGGCGAGGTAGAGGAGCGTGATCCCGGAGGAGAGCCCGAAGCCAGGCAGGATGCCCCGCGTGCGCTTCGCCCTCACGGGGCCCCGGTCCCGTCCGGCGCTGGCTCGTCGCCGGGGTCGACGAGGTCCCCGGGGACGAGCGACGCCTCGTCGAGCGCGGCGAGGTCGGCGAGGGCCGCCTTCGCGCGCTCCACGGGCACCCGGGCGAAGAAGGCCGGGGCCCCCTCGCCCGGCTCGCGCTCGGCCTCGTACAGCGCGACGAGCCGCTCGAGCGCGGCGGGCACGCGCCGCGCCGGGATCTTGGCCGCGAGCCGGCCGAACCGGGCGCCAGCCGCGTCGATCCCCCCGCCGAGGAGGACGAAGTACTGCGGCACGGCCTGGTCCCCCACCTTCCGGGTGCTGCCCTGGAAGCCGACGGACGCGACGTGGTGCTGGCCGCAGCCGTTCGGGCAGCCGCTCACCTTGAGCTCGAGCCCGGGCGCGCGCGCCGCGAGCGCCGGATGGGCGCGGACGTGCGCCTCGAGCAGCCGGCCCAGACCGCGCGAGTGGGTCACGGCGAGGCGGCAGGTCTCCGCGCCGGGGCAGCTCACGACGTCCGCCGCGGTGCCCGCGCCGGCGAGCCCGAGCCCGGCGGCGGCGAGCCGGTCGTGGAGCGCCGGCACGTCCGCGTCGCGCACCCAGCGCAGGAGCACGTCCTGCTCGCGCGTGAAGCGGACCGTCCCGTCCGCGTAGGCGCGCGACAGCGCCGCGAGCGCCCGGAGCTGGGCCGAGGTGACGTCGCCGAGCGGGACGGTCACGGTGACGACCGACCAGCCGGCCTGGCGCTGCGCCCGCACGTTCGAGCGCCTGAAGGCGGCCCGCTCCTCGGGAGTCGGTGCGGGAGCGGGCTCCGCCGCGGGGACAATCCCGGGGCCGCGCGGCCGCTGGGCCCGCACGCTCGCGGCGATCGCGTCCGGCCCGGGCGCGGGGGCGCGAACCTCCGCGGGCGGCGCCTCCTCGGGGGGCGCCTCGGGATCGAAGGGAAGCGGCGGGACGCCGGCGGCGCGGACCGCGTCGAGCTCGGCGGCCACCTCGCGCGCGAAGCCCTCCCACCCGAGCTTCCGCACCACGAACTTCATCCGGGCGCGGGCCCGGTCCTTGCGCTCGCCCAGCCGGTCGAAGATCCGGAGCACCGCCTCGGCGAGCGCGAGGAGCTCGCCCGCGGGCAGGAACTCGGCGAACGTCCGCGCCGTCACGGGGACGGTGGAGGTCCCGCCCCCGAGCCGCACCTCGAAGCCGCGCCGGCCGCCCCGGACCCGCGAGAAGAAGGCGATGTCGTGGATCGCGCCGGCGGCGTGGTCCTCGGCGCAGCCCTCGAAGGCGATCTTGAACTTGCGCGGGAGCACGCCCGAGAGCGGGTGGCGCAGGAAGTGGCGGGTGACCGCCTCGGCGTAGGGCGTCGCGTCGAACGCCTCGGAGGGCGACACGCCGCCCCAGGGGCAGGCGGTGACGTTCCGGACCGCGTTCCCGCACGCCTCGCGCGAGGTGAGCCCGGCGAGCTCGAGGCGCCGCAGCGCGCCCTCGACCCCGCGCGCGGTCACGAAGTGGAGCTGGAGGTTCTGGCGGGTGGAGACGTGCCCGAACCCGCGCGAGTGGGTCTCGGCGACCTCGGCGAGCACCTCGAGCTGCGCAGCGCTCACGACGCCCTGCGGGAGCTTCGTCCGCAGCATGTGGACGTCGCCCGGCTGGCGCTGCGGGTAGGTGCCGCGGAGCAGGCAGAACGCGCGCCAGGCCTCGGCGTCGATCTCTCCGCGCTCGAATTTTTCGAGCGTCGCGACGTACTCCTCGAGGTCGCGGGGATCGGCGAAGGTCGGGCGCGTGGGGGGGCTGTTCGGGGACGTCATGGGCGGGGCGGGGCGGGAGCGGATGGGGCGGGGCGTCGGCTCAGCCTTCGCGCGCGGCGGCGGCCGGCCGGGACGCCGCCGGCGCGAGGGCCACGACCGGGCCGATGACGAGGGTGCCGGGGGCCGCGCCGGAGACCGGCGCGTCCGCGAGGGTCGCGAGCGTCCCGATCCAGGTCGAGGCGGACGGGGTGGACGCGCCGAGGAGCACCGCCGCCGGCGTCCGCGGAGCCCAGCCCGCCTCTACGAGGAGCGCCGCGATCCGCGCGCGGGTGGCGAGGCCCATCAGCACGACCAGGGTCGAGGCCCCCGGGGCGAGCCCGGCGATGAGCGGGCGGTACGCCTCCTCGGCGTGGCCCGACACGACCGTGAAGCCCGCGGCGAGGCCGCGGTGCGTGAGGGGGATTCCTGCGAGCGAGGGCGCCGCGAGCGCCGCCGAGAGCCCGGGGACGACCTCGTGCGGAACGCCCGCCTCGGCGAGGGCGAGGACCTCTTCGCCGCCGCGGCCGAGGACGTAGGGATCGCCCGCCTTGAGGCGAACGACGCGCTTCCCATGGCGCGCCGCCGCCACGAGGAGCCGGTGGATCGACTCCTGCTTCACGTTCGGATGGCCGGCTCGCTTGCCGACGAAGAAGCAGTGGGCGCGGGTGGCGTGCCGGAGCGCCTCGCCGGAGACGAGCGCGTCGTAGAGGACGAGGTCCGCCTCGCGGAGCCGCCGGACCGCCTTCACGGTGAGGAGCTCGGGATCGCCGGGCCCGGCGCCGACGAGCGACACGAATCCGCCCCTCGCGCCCGCAGCCGCGTCGCCCTCCGAAGGCGCGTTCGCGACGGAGCGCTCGGGCCCGTACAGCGCTACGAGCGCGCGCAGGAGCCTCGGGCGCCGGTCGCCGAGGGGGACCGCCTCCGCCTTCCAGCCCGCCCGGAGCGCCTCGGCGCGCTCGACCCAGGTCTCGACCTGCTCGGGCAGGAGCGCCTCGATCCCCTCGCGCAGGAGCCCGGCGAGCGCGGGCGCCCGTCCCTCGGTGGAGATCGCGACGGTCACCCCGCCGCGCCGCACCACCCCGCCGGCGTACGCGGTCGCGACCTCGGGATCGTCCACCGCGTTCACGAACACGCGCCGCCGCTCCGCCTCGGCCGCGACCGCCCGGTTCACCTCCGGGGTCGCCGCGGCGACCGCGAGCCAGGCGCCCTCGAGGTCCTCCGGGACGAACCCCCGGCGCGCGACCGGGACGCCCGCGGCGGCGACGTCGGGGTGCACCTCGGGGGCCACCACCTCGACGCGGGCCCCCGCGGCGAGGAGGCCGGCGAGCTTGCC
>WNGL01003924.1_pt1 | contig 17917 bp, 16 predicted proteins | sample 5400591 | NCBI WGS metagenome assembly WNGL01 (sample SAMN13153377, study PRJNA577476) | soil metagenome | isolation source: 80 cm soil or saprolite under Garry oak tree replicate 1 | place: USA:California | collected 2016-06-15 | reverse complement strand
GAGAGAGAGCAGCCCTGAGATGAGAAATACCAGGCTGGTGATAGCCAGAACGAGTTTGGTCTTCAGTCGCATGGCTCAGCGCATTTCTCCGGAAACAATCAACGCAACTTTCCACCTTACCTGATCACGTTGAAGGAACTCAGGCCGGCTGATCTTCCCGCGCATGGCTGTACTCTTTGAGTTTGTTGTGCAGGGTCTTGAGGCTCACGCCCAGAATCTCAGCAGCCCGAGTCTTGTTCTGGCCCGTTGACTCCAATGTACGCAGAATTAACATGCGTTCCGCTTCATCCACAGTGGTGCCGACGCGGACAGGAACCACGCTGGCATCGTTTGTATGCGCGAAAGCAGGCAAGGGCGCTGTGCCGAAGGTCCGAGGCAGATGCCCTGCATCGAGAGGCGCTCCATCGGGGCAAAGGATCACCGCGCGCTCAATTGTGTTGCGCAACTCGCGAGCATTGCCGGGCCAGTCGTACGCCGTCATTCGATCCAGAATGGACTCGGCGAGCCCCGACACATGGCGGCCGTGCTTCTGATTCATCTCGCGCACCATCGTCTCGGCCATTACCGGCAGATCCTCGATATGCTCCCTGAGCGGCGGCATGTGGATGTGGAAGACATTCAAGCGGTAGAAGAGGTCCGAACGCAAGTGGCCATGAGTGACTGCTTCACCTGGGTCGCGGTTGGTGGCCGCGAGCACCCGCACATCGACGTCCTGCTCGGTGCGCGCCCCGAGACGGCGAAGTTTGCGCTCCTCCAGCACCCGCAAGAGCTTAGCCTGCGTGCCGATCGGCATTTCGCCAATCTCATCCAACAGCAGCGTTCCCCCTGAAGCAAGCTCAAAACACCCGGCGCGACGCTCCACTGCTCCGGTAAACGAGCCCTTCTCGTGCCCGAACAGCTCGCTCTCAATCAACGCCTCTGGAATAGCAGCGCAATTCACTGCAACAAAGGGGTGGCCTTTCCGTGGACTCAAATCATGCAGCGTGCGCGCCACCATTTCTTTGCCGGTGCCACTCTCGCCGGTGATGAGGACGGATACGTTGGAAGGTGCAATCTGCTCAATCAGTCCGAAGATCTCCCGCATGGCGCGGGAACTCCCCACCATCGATCCGAGTATTCCGGTCTCGCGCAAACGCCGCCGCGTCACTTCCAGTTCGATTTCCGTTGCGCGCTGGCGCGTCGCATTGGTCAGAATGGTGCGCAGCCGCGCGGCGTCGACCGGCTTCTGCAGAAAGTCGTAGGCCCCCAGCTTCATCGCGTCAACAGCGACTTGGATCGAGCCCTGCGCGGTCAGAAGGACGACGGCTACACTCGAGTGTTCGCCAGAGCGGTCGGCAAGCTTGGTCAGGAGGTCGATGCCGTCCATGCGCGGCATCTTCAGATCCGTCACAACGATGGCCGGGTCCCAGGCCACGGCCTTCTCCCAGCCCTCGATACCGTCGCGTGCGGTCTCGGTGCGATATCCCCAGCCGGAAATCAGCTCCGCGAGCCCCATCAGGGCGTGGGGTTCGTCTTCGACAATCAGGACTTTCACCGCGTTGTGCATATCTTCTTTCGATGCAAGCTTTTTGGGACCAGGCACGATTTACGTTGGGCAATTGTAGTTCGGGAAGCGCCGCAACCTGTTTTCTGCTGCCAAGTACAGTTTATCCCGCCTTCTCGCTTAACTCCGCCCAGCGTGCATAAAGCTCATGGCTTTTCTGCTGCGCTGCTTCAAGCTCTTTAAGCGCCAGCCCAAGGGCGGCAGCATCCGTCGCGATGGCTGGGTCTTCAACCCGTTCGTGTGCCGCTGCGAGTCGCGCATCTGACTCTTCCACTCTTTGCTCAATGGTGGCAAATTCGCGGGCTTCGAGGTAGGAGAGTTTTTTCTTCCGGCCGGTTCCTGCTCCGGATTCCGCGCCAGCGCGAGGGGTGGAGGCTGGATCATCTTCATGGCTTCGCGGTTGAGTGTCTTGCTCTTCAAGCCAAGTCTCCCACTGAGCGAAATCTGCGAACTGGCCCGTATGTCCGTTGCCATCCAGGCCCAGGACTGTCGACGCGACGCGATTCAGGAGGTAGCGGTCGTGCGTCACCAGGACAAGTGCGCCAGGAAATTCGAGCAGGTTCTCTTCCAGAATTTCAAGCGTAGGAATGTCCAGATCATTGGTAGGCTCATCGAGCAGCAGCACGTCGGCGGGCTCCAGCATCAACTTGGCGATAAGAACGCGCGCTCTTTCGCCGCCGCTGAGGTTGCGGACTGGCTGGTTCAATTGCTCGCCCGTAAAGAGAAACCTCGCTGCCCAACTCGCTACATGCACTGTGCGGCTCTGGTAGATGACGCCATCGCCTTCGGGCGCGAGCGCTCGGCGCAGCGTCAGGCTTTCGTCCAGTTCCCGCATCTGGCTGAAATAGACCAGCCGCAGTGCTTCGGCGCGACGGATGTTACCCTCGACGGGCTCGAGTTCGCCGCGCAGAAGACGAAGGAGCGTGGTTTTGCCGCTTCCGTTCGGTCCTACCAGACCAACTTTCATCCCAGCGGTCAGGATAAAATTGAGCCCACCGAACAGGCGCCGGGGGCGCTTTTCACCTTGTGGACTGGCCTCTTCCAGCGATCCCGTGTCCGGTACATCGCAGGCCACGTCATTGAATTCCACCAGCCGCTTAGTCTTGCGCATGCTGGCTTCAAAATCGATTCCTACCGAGCTGACCGCCGTTCGTGAATCCATTGCGGCAAGTTGTCCGATCATCGCATTTGCGCTGTCGATTCGAGCTTTGGATTTGGTGGTACGGGCTTTAGGTCCACGGCGCAGCCATTCGATTTCGGTTCGCACCTGGTTGCGCAAACTCTCCTGCCTTCGGCCTTGCGATTCCAGATAGGCCTCCCGCTCCTCAAGAAAACGGCTGAAGTTGCCCTTCACGCGCAACAGACCGTCGGCGTACACGCGGTTGAGTTCAATAATCTCGCTGGATGTGGACTCAAGGAAATAGCGATCGTGGCTCACGGTGACTGCGGCAAACGACGACGATGTCAAAAGCTCTTCCAGCCACTCAATTCCCGCGAGATCGAGGTGGTTGGTTGGTTCATCCAGCAGCATCACCTCAGGATGGCTGACCAGCGCTTCAACGATGGCAAGCCGCTTGCGCCACCCGCCGGAAAGCGCGGCAGCCTCGGCGTCCAAGTCGGTAAATCCGGCGCGCCCCGCCAACTCACGCAGCCGGCCCTCTCGTTCGGTTTCATTCACTTGTGCCGCGACGAGCGCCCTCTCCATGACCTGTCGGATGCTGAGACCGCGCGCGAAACGAGAGTCCTGTGGAACATAGGCTGCGCGAGCACGCTTGCGCACCGCCAGTTCACCCGAATCGGGCTCGACTTGCCCCGCCAGAACCGCCAGCAACGTAGACTTACCCGCGCCGTTGGGGCCGATGAGGCCAATGCGCGCGCCGTCCTCGACCGTGATCGAGATGTTGCGAAACAGGGGAGTGGCGCCAAACTGTTTAGTGATGGACTGCGCGTTGAGGATAGGCGGCATCTCTTCTTAGACTACCGTGTGGGCTCCATGACCGCGAGGGTTAGCCAAGAATTGACCGGAGCGCAGCAGGGAATCGCGGTCCGAGATGCTTATGGGGTCGACTTGGCACTAAACTGGACCCATGCTCGACTACGAAATTTCCCCTGCCGATGCGGCGGCCCTGCTCCGCGAACATAAGGCGCGGCCCATCGACGTACGCGAGCCATGGGAGTTTGCCACGGCTCACATCGAAGGCAGCCTGCTCATGCCCATGGGCGACTTACCCGCGCGCGCCCATCAGGAACTCGATCCTGACGAGCATCTCGTCGTCCTCTGCCACCACGGACAGCGTTCGCTCAACGTTACAGCCTGGCTGCGCAATCAGGGATTTGAGCAGGTTCAATCCCTTCGCGGTGGCATCGAAGCCTGGTCGGCAGAGGTCGACCAGGCGGTGGCCCGCTACTAGCGGCCAAACGAGTAGGTGACCTGAAGCATTCCGTTGTCAACGCCCGGATTTGCTCCTGCAGTCTGATCGTTCGAGAAGTGATGGTAGCGATACTCGGCGCGAATGGATTTGGTTTTGGCTAGGTATAACTCAACTCCCGCTCCTGCGTCGAATGTGAAATTGAACGACCCCGAATACAGAATTGGCACTGGTCGCGTGGAGTACATGTATCCTCCGTGGCAGATGAGGAACAGTTGCGTCTTGTTGCGCGGAAGGAAGTTCAATTGCAGTCCCATCGGCGAAATCGCTTCTCCGGCTGTCCATTGCCGCCCACAGGTGCTCGTGTAGGTAAAGGTGTATGGAGTACCGTCGAACGTGAGGGTTTCGGTCCCGGATGAATTGTGGCACGCAGCGTAGGTTACATAGGTCGCATTCACCGGCGGAAAGGGTGCTCCTGGTGTAATCCAAGTTGTTGTAATGTGATCCGTGGGGTCGCTCTCGAGAGCCAGTGGCATAAGCTCACCGTTGTATTCCCAGTTCACAAAGCGGTTGAGAATCAGTCGTCGACTATAGCTGGCGCCGAGAAAGAAAAGTTTGCGACTCTCTGCTTCACCGAGAAGAATGTGGCTTGAGTCATTCGAATATGCGCTGAACACCCCAAAGGTGTTCACCCGGGCAAAATATGCGTTTTCTTTAGGGGTTTGGGCTGATGCGGTTGTCGCCGCCAAAAGAATCAGCATGAGAATGATGCAAATGTTGCGCACCCTTCGGCGCACCCAGCCACTTTCATTCTTAGGCAAGAGAATGGCCCTTTCGTAGGATCGGACTGATCGTAGCGCCTATACTTTTGTGTTGAATGTGACATCGATCATATAGGAGCGTTCTCATGTCTTCAGCAGCCGTAGACTTCGCCCGTCAAAATCATCCTCGTTTTCTTAGTGAATTAAAGGACCTGCTGCGCATTCCCTCAATTTCAACGCTGCCTGAGCACAAAGGGGATTGCCGCCGCGCCGCCGAAGTTCTCGCTGCGGAGCTCCGGCGCATTGGAATCGAAAACGATCGCATCATCGAGACCGAAGGTCACCCTCTCGTCTACGGCGATTGGCTGCATGCCGCCGCCAAGCCAACTGTGCTCATTTACGGTCACTATGACGTGCAGCCCGCAGACCCGCTCGACGAGTGGCTCTCGCCGCCCTTTGAGCCAGAAGAACGCAACGGCAATCTCTACGCCCGTGGCGCCGTCGACGACAAAGGCCAGGTGTGGGCGCAGGTGAAAGCGTTGGAGTCGCTCCTGGCAGACAACAAGTCTCTGCCCCTCAATGTGCGCGTCATCTTCGAAGGCGAAGAAGAAGTCGGAGGGGAGGGAATTGCCGACTACGTTGCCTCCAAGCCCCCCGAACTCAAAGCCGATTTTGCACTCGTATCCGACACCGAATTGTTTGCGCCCGGTCTTCCAACCCTCTGCGTTGGACTGCGCGGAATGATCTACACCGAAATCGAAGTGCGCGGTGCAAAGACCGATCTGCACTCCGGCATGTACGGCGGCGCGGCGCCCAACCCATTTGTCTCTCTCGCACAGATGCTCGCGCGCTTAAAAGACGAGGGCGGCCATATTCTGATCCCGGGCTTTTACGACGACATCATCCCACCGAGCCCCGAAGAACTGGCCGCATGGCGCAGCCTGCCCTTCGACGAAGAGCATTACCGCATCTCTGAGGTTGGCTCCCGTCAGCTGGTTGGCGAGGAAGGCTTCAGCGTGCTTGAGCGTACCTGGGCGCGGCCCACACTCGATGTCCATGGAATACCTGGGGGCTTTACCGGTGCGGGCGCCAAGACAGTCATTCCCGCCAAGGCGTTGGCGAAGGTGTCCATGCGCCTGGTTCCCGGCATGACTCCGGCCAAGGCTTTTACCCAATACAAGGGTTACGTCGAGAAGATCACTCCGGCCGGTGTAGACGTCGATGTCCGGCTGATTCACTCGGGCGACCCGTGCCTCATCCCGGTCGATAATCCCTACATTCAGGCTGCCACTCGTGCCCTGCATGAGGTTTGGGGCCGCGAGACCGTGTTTATTCGCTCCGGTGGCTCTATCCCCATTGTCGGCGACTTCGCCCGCCATCTTGGCCTGCCGAGCGTGATGATGGGCTTCGGCCTGCCGGACGACAATCTCCATGCGCCAAATGAGAAGTTCAATCTGAAGAACTTCGATCTTGGCATCGAATCGCTGATTCGTTTTCTGGAGGAGACGAGCCGATGACCCTGGCGGACGGTGGTCTGGAGCACGATGCGGCTGGATTTGTCCTCGCGGGGGGACAATCCAGTCGCATGGGTCAAGACAAGGCCCTGGTCGAGTTCGCCGGACAGCCGTTGGTCGTTCGCGCCATTGGGGTTTTGCGTGAAGCGGGTCTGGTTGCAGCAATTGCGGGAGCTCGCTCCTCGCTAGCTGCGTTTGCTCCGGTGGTGGAGGATTTGAGATCGCTGGCAGGGCAGGGACCGCTGTCCGGAATTTGCTCGGCAATGACCAGCATTACCGCGCGCTACGCGGTTTTTCTACCCGTCGATCTCCCGCTTCTCCCGTCCTCCCTGATTTCCTACCTGCTCAATCATGCTCGCGTCACTGGATCGGCAGTGACGGTTGCGTCAGTGAACGGTTTCGCGCAGACCTTTCCGGCAGTGGTTGACCGAATGACTCTTCCCCTTCTCCAAACCCATCTCGAGAAAGGCAGTCGCGGATGCTTTTCTGGTTTCGAATTCGCCGCCAACAGCTTGGGACAAACCATCTCGATTCTTCCTGTTGAAGTACTCGTTCAATCCGGCCATCTCAGTCATCCCAGCGGATTGCCGGCGACTCTCTGGTTTTTGAACGTGAACGGCAGGCAGAATCTGGCGCGCGCCGAGGCTCTCGTTGCCAGACCTCTTCGGGTAAGCTGATCTCATGGCGACGTCTGACCCGTCCCTCAACCCGGAAATCCGCCAGGAGATGCCGGAGATCGCTGGCGACGTTCTCGCTGACATCGTGGGCGACAAGCCGAACGGGATAGAGGAGTCCGAAGACTCATCCTCGCGGTCGATGATTTCGTTCAGCCACGTCTCGATGTGGTTCGGTGAGCGGAGAGTTCTGGACAACGTCAGCTTCAAGGTCCACCGCGGAGAGACACTGTGCATTCTTGGCAGAAGCGGTGTGGGAAAATCTGTAGCCCTTCGAATCTTGATGGGCTTCCTAAAGCCACAGGTCGGTTCGATCCGCGTCGACGGCGAGGAAATCAACGGAGTAAGCGAAGAGGGGATGCAAGCCATTCGCAAGCGCGTGACCATGGTCTTTCAGAACGGCGCGCTATTCGACTCTCTCACCGTGCGGGAAAATGTGGCTTTTCCGCTTCGTGAACGCGGCGGGCTCGCCGAGGACCAGGTGCAGCAAGTGGTGGAGCGGCTTATCGGACTGGTCGGTGCCGAGGATGTGGAAGACGCGCTTCCGGCCAGCCTTTCAACAGGTCGCCGCCGAGCCGTAGCCATCGCCCGCGCGCTCGCCTCCCAGCCCGAAGTAGTCCTCTATGATGAGCCGACAACCATGGTCGACCCCATCATTGCCCGTCGGCTCGGAGGCATCATCCAGCGACTGAAGAAACAGCTGGGATTTACGAGCATTGTGGTAACCCACGACATGCGCTTTGCGGAACGGTTGGCGGACACCGTGCTGTTTCTTCATGATGGACGCGCGGCGTATTTCGGGCCTTTGGCTGGCTTCCTTGCCTCGCCCGAACCGCATATTCAACAATTCCTCACCCTTGATGCTTACGAGCTGCCACCTGCATAGGGATTGATAATCTGGTAACCACACATGAGTGTTTGCTTCTTATGGGAAGTCAAAGCCAGATCGATGCTTTGAGAAGAATTCCACCCAATCAAGACTGTTTGGAGTATCCCTAAAGTAACGTTCTCAGCTAGTTGCAAGATGGTAAAATCAATTTATTCGATCCGTTCTCAAGCAAGCCGGGAGCGAGCTCTGATTAGCTCATCAACACCCCAAGTCACAGAGAGTCGCATCAACCTGAAGGCCAGGCGCAGTTCCCGCTGTACCGAGTTGCCTGGCGCGCTCAATCCAGCATTGCGAAACCGGAATGCAAATCTTGCCGGGTCTGTCAGCAAATGATCCCGGTGAACATCGGATGACGGCAACGTCCACTGCATGATGGCATGCAACTCGCGAACGCGAGAATGCTTCAAACTAAAAGCCACAGCAGCACACCTGCTCGCAGTTTCCTCACTTGCTCTTGATGGCATTCTGCTCCTTGCTTGGTTCAATCAAGGAAAACCCCTAATTTCCCTTGGTCTCACTGAACTTTTGAGGTTTGCGGAACGCATATGGCAACATCCGATTTCTGGCAAAGGGTGTCCGCATCCGTTGCTTCGCCGGCAGAGTGGCCGGGCGAGGCCTCGGGTAATTCCAATCGAAATTCCCAGGGCAAGGTCAAGCTTTGGATGTTTCTCGATGTGCTCACGATTCTGGTGTCGGCAGTCATTGCAACAACTTATGAACGCCAAACGGGACCGGTGTTGGGCGCCAGGGCCTTCTACCGCGGCACGCTGTTTGAGGGCCGTTCGATGTGGATTCTGCTCGCCCTCTTGTGCGGCTTTACCATCTGCCTGATTGTTACCAGCCGGCGGCTTAACCTTTACACTCCTACTCGGCTGAGCAGCTTCCTGCATGAACAACGCTTGAGCGTTCAAGTCTGCTTCACTTCGGGTCTGTTGCTCACTGGCACGCTCTATCTTGTTCGAGCAGAAGACATTCCCCGCCGCGTTGTTCTCATCACGCTGGGAATGATCACGGTTGCGCTGAGCCTGCGAAGGCTCATCTATCGCAGTCTTCTCTACCGCAGATTTGAGCGGGGACAGGACACGCGCAATGTTCTGATTGTCGGAACCGGGCCAGAGGCGCATGCGCTGCGCCATCACCTCGAGAGCATTCGCCATCTGGGCTACACATTCAAGGGCTTTATTGAGTTTCCGGGAGCGACTTCGCGAATCACGTCCAGCTCCGGTGACGTGGTTGGGACACTGGACACGCTCTTCCAACATGCTCGCAAGCAATTTGTGGATGAGATTTTCTTCACGACTCCCAGCGAGCGTGGGATCGTGCAAGACGTGCTCGAAAAGGCACGGTTGCACGGCGTAGATCTGCGCGTGGTGCCGGACTTGTACGATGGCCTGGCCTGGAACAGCCCGATCGAGTACATCGGCCAATTCCCAACGATTCCCCTGCATTGCGGACAAGTTCCCGAAATCAGCCTGGTGCTCAAGCGCATGTTGGATGTGGTGTTCTCCGGCTTGCTTCTGTTGGCTCTATCACCGTTCCTGGTTGCAATTGCAATTGCAATCAAGCTGGAATCGAAGGGTCCCGTTTTTTACGCTTCTGAGCGCATCGGCAAAAAGGGACGCGTCTTTCGGTGTTTCAAGTTCCGCACCATGGTCCGCGACGCAGAAAAGCGGCGCGCAGATGTGATGCACATGAACGAGCGCGACGGCGTGCTTTTCAAAATCTCGAACGATCCGCGCATTACGAGAGTCGGTCGGTTTCTGCGCAAGTATTCGCTGGATGAGCTGCCACAGTTCCTGAATGTGCTGCGTGGCGATATGAGCGTTGTTGGCCCGCGGCCGCCGATTGCCAGCGAAGTGCTCGAATACAAACTCAACCACCTGCGCCGCCTTGACGTGACCCCCGGGATCACGGGACTTTGGCAGGTGCAGGGTCGCCGGGATCCCTCCTTCGATAGCTATGTTTCGCTCGATATGACCTACATTGAGAACTGGAGCATCTGGCTGGATATGAAGATCATCGTGCGAACCGTCGCAGTCGTCTTCTCCGGAACCGGATCATAGTCCTTGCGCAAACATCTAGAGACCCCTGAACAAGTCGCCGCTTTGAAAGGACGCGGCTTATCGGGGTCCCCAGCGCCAGGTCTTCGTTGCTGCGGTGATGTTTAGCCGCGCCGTAAAGGCCGCAAAATGAGTGCGGGCTTCAGCCCCCAAGGGAATGACGGTGCCGCATTCGTACTTGATCAGAGGTTCCCTCGCATACAGCCGCCCTAACCTGGGCGGCCCGTTCATTTTGTTGGATTAAACTGAGAGTGTGAAGATCGCACTGGCCCAGATCAACCCCACGGTCGGGGATTTCACCGGCAATGTTGAGAAGATCGTATCGACCACCCGCCGTGCTGCCGATCAGGGGGCTCGGCTCACCATATTTTCAGAGTTGGCAATCTGCGGATACCCCCCAGCGGACTTTCTCGAGAAGCCCAGCTTTCTGGCGCGCTGCCGGCTGGCGGTCGAAGAGTTAGCCGCTGCTACCAGGGAATTGCCGACTGCTGTGGTGACTGGAGTGGCGCTTTCTGCGCCGCCGGACGCGGGCAAACCGGCTGTAAACGCAGCGGTCCTCCTGGATCGCGGCCATCTGCTGCTTGAGCAACACAAGCGCCTGCTGCCGTTCTACGACGTATTTGACGAGCAGCGTTATTTCTCCCCATCGGGTCCTCAGAAAGTCGTCGAACTTGACTCTATTCGGCTGGCCATCACGATCTGCGAAGATGCGTGGAACGACAAGAACTTCTGGCCTCGCCGACTCTATTCCTTTGACCCAATGGAAGAGTTGATGCGGCAAAATCCGGCCATTCACATCAACCTGTCGTCCTCCCCCTTCTGGCACTCGAAGCGAAAATTGCGCCGGCAAATGCTGGCGGCGATTGCGCGACGCGACGGCGTTCCGGTGCTGATGTGCAATCAGGTGGGAGGCAACGACAGTCTTGTTTTCGATGGCTCGTCGATAGCGCTCAACGCTCGTGGAGAACTCGTAGCCCAGGCCGCATCTTTCGAGGAAGACCTGGTATTTGTGGATCCCTTCGTTGCGTCGGCGATTGCAGAACCGCCGGACGATGACGCCGAGGCCGCCTATCGCGCCCTGGTGCTCGGCACGCGCGATTATGTGCACAAATGCGGTTTTCGCAAAGTCCTTGTGGGTTTGAGTGGCGGAATCGATTCTGCCCTCGTCGCAGCCATTGCCACCGAAGCGCTCGGCAAGGAGAATGTTCTCGCCATCGGCATGCCTAGCCCGTATTCGTCTCCTGGCTCCATCGCTGACAGTCACGAGCTTGCCGCCAACCTGGGAATTCGTTTTGAGATCATCGGCATCAGCGGGCTCTTTGAGGAATTTACGCAGGCGCTCGACCCGATGTTTACCGGTCTGGCCCCCGACATTACCGAAGAGAATATCCAGTCGCGCATTCGTGGCAATCTGCTGATGGCGCTGTCAAACAAATTCGGCGCGCTGGTGCTCACTACCGGCAACAAATCCGAAATGGCTGTGGGCTATTGCACTTTGTATGGCGACATGGTGGGAGCTCTAGCAGTAATTGGCGACCTCATGAAGACCCGCGTTTATGCAATCTGCCGATGGCTCAATCGTGACCGCACAGTCATCCCTAATGCGATCCTCGAGAAGCCGCCTTCCGCGGAATTGCGCCCCCGCCAGATGGATACCGATTCGCTCCCGCCTTACGACATTCTCGATCCCATTCTCGAAGCTTATGTCGAACACTACGAAACCCCAGAACACATCGCGGAGGCAAACGGCTTCGTCTTGGAAATCGTCAAACAGGTGGTGCGGCTCGTCGAACGTTCTGAATACAAACGCCAACAGGCTGCTCCCGTCCTGAAGGTGACGTCCAAGTCGTTTGGCATGGGCCGCCGTTTTCCCATTGCCGTCAAGGTCCAGGTATAAGCTAGGAGTCGGGAATCATCCCGTCATTGAAGGAGATATCGCTTGATCCGTCCGTCCGTTCGCCTTGCCGGCGCTGTTGCGTTGGTTGTCCTGTTGTCCCCACTTCTTAAAGCCGATGCACAGCAAGCGGTTCCCGCCCCACCAGCACCCGAAGCTCCTGCACAGGCCCCCGCGGCCCCAGCGGCTGCTGTTGATTTTCCGAAGCCCGATCCGGCCAATTTTACCGCTGCGATGCCCACCAAAGAGGTCGTCGAAGCCTTCATGCAGGCGAACCTCGGATTCGACGAAAACAATAAGTGGCAGGTCGAGGCGATCGCCAAAACTCAGGTTGAGGGCATAAGCAAAGTAGTAGTCCTCATTGGCGACAGGTCCGGCAAGCAGCAGCCCTATCGGTTCGCCTTCTTCACGACACCCGATGGGAAGCACATCATCGTCAACGACAAGATCATTCCATTCGGCGAAAAACCGTTTGCAGAGTATCGAGCGATAACGCAACAGCGTGCGAACGGTCCCTATCGCGGCGCTGCCTCAAAGGATCTTGAGCTGGTCGAGTTTGCCGACTTCCAATGCCCCCACTGCAAAGCTGCCCAGGCCAACATGGACAAGCTCATTGCGGATTTTCCCAAGGCTCGTATCGTTTTTCAAAGCTATCCACTCGCCGCCATCCATCCTCAAGCTGCAACAGCCGCCGCCTACGGAGTGTGCGTGGCCAAAGAGGCTGGGAGCAGCGGATTCTTTCAGTTTGCCGGGGCAGTTTTTGATGGCCAGGACGGCTTGAATACTGCCGACGGCGCAACACTCACGTTGAACAGCGCTGTGACCAAGGCCGGGCTCGATCCGGCAAAGATTACCGCATGTGCCGCAACTCCGGAGACGAAAGCCGCCGTCGATGCCTCCGTCAAACTCAGTCAGGACCTCAACATCGCCTCGGTGCCAACGCTTGTGATTAACGGTCGGCAGGTTCCTGCCAATGCTCCATACGAGACGCTCAAGCAAATCGTCCAATTCCAGGCCAAGCTCGACGGCATTGCTCAGTAATTGCGTTTAGCGAATCTCCGAGCAACGTAGCGTTTTGAAGCGGCACGGCTTCACAGGCTGCGAAAAGACTCCCGTGTTCGTCCTTCGGAGGGAGCGTGCGGCTTCACAGGCTAGAGAAGAACTAAGACGGCCGTGATTACGCGATTGTTTTGTATCAGGGCACGACTTCAGCCGTGCCACCGACCGTCGCCTACTGGATTGCGGCTTTAACCGCTGAGGGAATGCAAGCTATCGAAGCTAAATCCTCGGCGTCTGAAGCCGCGCCCTTTCAATGCTTACTGATTTGGCCGTTCACGCCTTGCCGCCGAGCAGGCCCTATTGGCTTGTCCGCCCGCGCTCCACGCGCATCATTGGTGAGCGTCCTGCCGCCTGAGTGCCCCTAATCACGTGTGGCGTGATGATGATTACCAGTGTGGCAAAGTTCTTCTGCGTGTTTTTTTCAGTCACATTGTTGAGGCCCGGAATCTCAGTGACGCCTGGCAGACCGCTCAGCGCGCGGCTTTCCTCCTTGTCTACCTGACTCACTAAGACCACTCCCGCGCCTTCCTTAACCGTCACCGCGCCGGAATAGCTGCGGTTATTCAACACCGGCACGCCATTCACCGAAGAGCCGGCAAGAGCGGTGATCTTCATATCCATCGTGAGGGCAACTTCGCCACTTCGAATCACACGCGGAGTGGCCTTAAGCGTCAGGCCCAGGTCCTGATACTCCACTTGCGGAATACTCGTCTGACTTCCGCCAAGAGAAGCGAGCAGTGAGGAGAGACTGCTCGAGCTGCCTGCCGTGGTGAGCCCAGGAATGTTTAGTCCGCTTGTTCCCAGGTTGGAGAATGAGGAAGTCGTGATGGGATAACGCAAGCCGCTCTTCAATGTGCCTTCTTCCCCGTCACCCAGGCGCAGTTGAATCTGGTCGAGTTCGCGGGAATCCGAGGAATTCAGGCTAAGATTCAGGGTTGCGGGCCCCGGAGACAGACCCGATAATGTCAGGCCTCCGCCAAAGAGCGCAATTCCGTTTTGGAAAATAGAGCCGGAAACCTGACCCGAGGCCAACAGGATGCCCAAGATCGCGAGCGTGTCTCCCGGTGCAGCGAGGCCCGACGAAATAATCTCCTGCACCAGCGCCTGGTTGGCGTTCAAGATCGCCTGCTCTTCCGCATATACGTTGAAAGCCGTCATCTGCTGCGGCGGCTGCACGCCAGTGTTGCGCTGATTGGCATGTGCCAACTGAATGAGCCGTACTTCCAGCAACACTTGGCTGCGTCCGTCGAGTAGCCGGCGTAACGTACCGTTGAAGGCATTTAGCGTGCTTGTGGCAGCTCGAACGGTAAGAGTTCCGGCACTCGGATCCACCGCGACCTGCTGCGCCTGAAAGACATTCTTCGCGAGATTTCCGATCTCGGTCATCTCCGCGGAGGTCAGCCCTCCCAGATAGATCGTTTCCAATTCCTGACGCATGAACTGCGTGCGATTTTCGCGAGTGTCTCTGGCCACAAGCACGCGGTGAGCGTCCAACGGCACCATAAACGTTGTCGTCACCATTCCCGCTGCCTGCGTTGCCTCCTCAAAAGAGGCATCGTCCAGATCGAGCTTGACCGGAGCACCGGAAACGCTCTGGTCCACAGCAGCTTCAATCCCATAGGAATGAAATACGGTTTGGAGCAACTGGCGCCTGTCAGCGCGGAGATGAAAGCTGTGCTTTGCCGCGATCGGTTCCAGGGCCGGCGCCTCGCCAAGAGAATTGGCGCCTTGCTCGTAGATTGGCTTTGTCTGCGCAGCCAAAGCATCGTCCGCCATTTGATTCAGATGCTGTGCCACTTGCAGATTCTGGGGATCGAGTTCGGAAGCGCGTTGCAAAGCTGCGCGCTCGGCTGCAGAGTCGGCTCCCAAGCGGGCCTTCGCCGCGACTTGAATCAATTCTGTCACAGCATGGCTTCGCGCAACCTTTGCAGCTCCGCTGTAATTGGCGCTCTCTGGGTCGAGCGCGGCAGCCTGCTCGTAATCGCGCATGGCCGCGTCGAACTGCTGCTTCTCAAAAAGTCTGGTGGCTTCGATAAAGAGTTTGGCGGCACGTCTCCGGTCTTTTCCGCTGACCTTCTTTACGCGCTCTTCGTTTTGCCCTTTCGCCGGCGTCTCCGACCCGTTGCCCGTGCCCATGTTCGCGGATGTGTTGGAAGTGCTTGTTTGAGCCGGTGAAGAAGGTTGCTGCGCTCCGGCTACGGCAACTGCAACCGCCACTAGCATCGCTGTGCACAAGACCCTCCGCTGAATGGATTGCTTCTTCATTGCGTGACCTGCGTCGCGGCAAGAAGAGCAGCGAGGGAAGTTGTGCAGACTTCGGGTTCGTGTTCAAGAAGTTCGTCGTAGGTGAAGTGGCCGGTGGCGACCGCAATCACCGGCAAACCATTCGAGTGCGCTGCTTCTATGTCGCGCGGAGTGTCGCCTACCACACATACTTGTGCGGCGGCGCCTGCCATCTCGCGTGCCTTGACGGCGGCGTTGCCAATGAGCTGAGAGCGGACAGGGAAATGGTCGCTAAAACCTCCAAAGCGGAACCATTCGCGCAGGCCGACCTGCTCTATCTTGATCCAACCAATCATCTCCAGATTACCGGTAGCTACACCGAGCAGAGCTCCGTTTTGTGCCAAATGTTTCAGCGTCTCGTTAACCCCGGGCATCAGGATCAGATCCAGTTCGTGCCGCCTTCCGGCCACATTGTCACACATTCCCTCCAGAATAGCGGCCACCTGCGGTTCCAGCACGTCGGAAGGAACGCCCGCCAACGTGCATGCCTCCCGCAAGATCGATGTATCGGTATTTCCGGCCAAGGCAATGCCAGCCAACGAAACCTCAATGCCCATTACGCGCTTGACACTGGTCGCAATGGAATCGATATGCACGCGATCGCGGCTCCTCAGAAGGGTGCCATCGATATCGAACAGGTAGGCGTCCTGTCGATCCCAGGCGAACTCCGCCTGAATCGCGGTGCGTGCTTCGTTGTTCTGCTGAATTTTCTGCATGCTCTGGGGAGAGTTGTCAGCCCTGGCGTACACCCTGGCGCGCCGCTCCAAATATAGGACGTTCGCTGCGTACCGGACGCTTGAGTCCGGCGCGAACTTCTGCAAGACTGATGCCCAGCTCGGCCATTGTGCGGCTGAGCGTGTTGCGATGGATGCCCAACTCTTCGGCAGCCTTGCACTGGTTACCCCGGTTAGCCGACAGCACCTCGCGCAGGTACTGCCTCTTGAATTCACGCACCGCATCTTCATAGCGGATACCGGTGGAGTGCATCTGTGTTACCAGGCTATCCAGGTCTCGTCTCACGTCATCCTCTTGCTCTATTAGATTGCCACATCCAGCAGACTCTCGCCCGCTGAAAAAGCAGCTATTTCTTGTTTGAATGCATCCAGGCCGGAGATTCCTGTTCTAACACTTTCAATTCCTTCCGTACACGGTCCGACATCTTCGAGGGAGTTACTTGAATGCTCACATGAAGAGCACCAAAGAAATGCCTTGGTAACCTCGATTCCGTCAGCCATCGGCTGTCAGGAAAAAATGCCACGGTAACAAGTATGCACACCGTAACAAAAAGTGCTCCCTCAAACAATCCAAAAACTGCGCCCGCCATCCGATCCAAACATCCCAAGCCGACCTTTTGAAAAATCTTGGCCAGAAGAGAACCGATAATTGCAGCTACTGCCATCACCAGAAAAGCGATCAGGAGGAATGCAATGGCATTGGCCACTTCCGCCGAGTGAACGAAGCGCTTGAACAATCCTGCAAGGTGCCCGTAATTCCACGCCGCCAGTGCCAGGCCGAGCACCAATCCTGCCAGCGAGAATGCAGACCGAAAGAAGCCCCGTGCGATTCCGGTCGCCACCGCCGCTGCCAGAATTACAACGATGATCCAATCAACGAACGTCATCAATGCACCGTTTCAGATCGACACATCGAGATCCCGGCCGGTCAGACGACGGAACGCTTCGAGGTATTTTGAAAGTGTACGCTCCACGACATCGCCGGGGAGACTAGGCGCTGGAGCCTGCTTGTTCCATTGGATGCTTTCAAGATAATCGCGCACAAATTGTTTGTCGAATGAAGGCTGCGCACCACCGGGCTTCCACGTAGAACCTTCCCAAAAACGTGAAGAATCCGGCGTAAGCACTTCATCGGCAAGTACAATCCCGTTCTGGGTTGCGCCAAACTCAAACTTCGTATCGGCGAGGATCAGTCCACACGATTCCGCATGCTTCGCTGCTTTTCGATAGATTTCCAAGGTTAACCGGCGCAAATCGTTCGCAACCTCTGCTCCCACCAGCTTTTCAACTTCCGCGAATGAAATGTTCTCGTCATGCGCGCCGTCCTGGCTCTTGGTCGACGGGGTAAAGATGGGCTCAGGCAGACGCGATCCATCCAACAACCCTTCAGGCAACGCAATGCCGCACACCGTCCCGCTTGCCTTGTATTCTTTCCACCCCGAACCGGCCAGGTAGCCTCGTACGACGCATTCCACGGGATACATCTGAGCACGCTTCACCAGCATCGACCGCCCTTCCAACTGATCGGCATACGGCTTGAGGGAGGCCGGAAAATCTTCGAGCTTTGTGGCGATCAAGTGGTTGGGGACAAGATCTGACAGAAGATCAAACCAGAAAAGCGAGATCTGCGTTAGTACCTTGCCTTTACCGGGAATGCCGGTGCCCAAGACATGGTCGAACGCCGAAATGCGATCGGTCGCAACGAGCAGCAATGCATCGTCCACCGCGTACAGATCCCGAACTTTCCCGCGGCCAAGGAGAGGGATTGCGCCTAGTTTTGTCGTCATGAGAGCTGTCATTCGGAAGGTTATACCTCTGCGGAACTGAATCTCCGATTCTCGGGTCCCTACAGCGATTTGTCAATGTGTCGGAGGCAGCCAGGACGACTTGATCCACAGCAGAAAAAAAGAGCCCGCAAAATAATCCACAAAGCCCTGTGACAGCCGTCACGGAACGCCAAACGAACATCGGCGAAACTCCAATTGTCAACATGGTTCGGGGGCAGTAAAAAAGTCCCCTTTGAGCCGGGAGACACGAGGTAGCAGTGGAAAGGGGAAGCCGCAGCTAACTTCGTTTTGTATAGGGATCGCCAGTAGCCGAGTACTACCGACCTCCAGTGCCGGCTACTGGTTCCCGT
>WNGL01003923.1_pt1 | contig 17919 bp, 14 predicted proteins | sample 5400591 | NCBI WGS metagenome assembly WNGL01 (sample SAMN13153377, study PRJNA577476) | soil metagenome | isolation source: 80 cm soil or saprolite under Garry oak tree replicate 1 | place: USA:California | collected 2016-06-15 | reverse complement strand
TTTTTTTGACAGCGTTCTATGAGCTTGCAAGGTGTCATATGAGAGAACCTGTTTACAAGATGTTCTATTCCCACGCTTGTGGTCAAATAGCTTTGGGGTAGCTTAATCCTTTTCTTTGTTCTTTTGGTTTCAGTGATATAATGAAGAACCTGGCAAAACATCCATGAATTGATTCTACCTATTTGCCAACATACGAAGAACAACGACAGAACGGTCCATTATAGGATCGATGTTCACGCTTCCGAAAATCATGGAAAAATTGAAGGATTGTATCAAGCATGACCAGTGGTAATATCATTCCCCCCAAGGCGCAGATGGTGATGGCGCGTGACTTTATCGTGCGCCGCTCCGAACTGACCGTGCCGGGCCACAGTATGAAGATGATGGCGAAGGCCGCGGCTTCTCATGCCGACCAGGTGATGTTTGACCTGGAAGACGCCTGCGCCGTTTCGCAAAAGGTCGAGGCACGGAAAACGGTGGTGGAAGCATTCAATACGCTCGACTTCGGCGGTAAAATCCGCGCGTTTCGCCCGAATAATATCCGCACGCGTTTCTTCTATCGCGACCTGATCGAGGTTGTCGAGGCTGCCGGGCGTAACATAGACGTGGTGGTCATTCCCAAGTGCTACGGCCCCGAAGATATCCTGTTCGTGGACCGCTTCCTGGCGCAGATCGAAGAGAATATGGATTTTGAGATAGGCCGCATTCAACTCGAAGTACTGATCGAGTCGGCAGACGCGGTCCTGCATGCCGAACAGATCGCCAAATGCACCCCGCGCATGGGCGGTTTGATCTTTGGCCTGGTCGATTTTGCCGGAGATATCGGCGCGCAAGAACTTGGAGGCGAGCAGTTCTTCTATTACAATTACGCCAAAGCCAAATGCATCACCGCCGCGCGCGCCGCAGGTATCACCGTTGTTGACGGGGTCACGCTGGCGATTCGTGATAACGAGGCCTGCCGCCGGGACGCGCAGATGGGCGCGCGTATGGGTTTTGACGGCAAATGGGCCATCCACCCGGCGCAGATCGACATTATTCACGAAGCCTATACGCCTACCGCGGAAGAGGTTGCCAGAGCCAAACACATCACCGAGGAGTACGAGAAGGCTGATGTACAGGGCGGGTTGGGCGCGATTGTGATCGATGACCAGATGATCGATGCAGCCATCTTGCGCGTTGAATGGCGAAAATTAGCCATTGCCCGCAAGGCGGGATTGGTGTAATACTTAACTTTTGTACTTCTCACCTCCCTCCGGTAAATAAAGACAGGCATCCTCCTCTCGAAAATTGTGAGGTATCAGTCTAGAAAAGTGTGAGCCAGTTCACATGCATTTCTGGGATGCTCTGGTACGCTTGCGCTGGTAACATCCTTATAAAATGTACCTTCTAGAATAACTCTTCTATTATGTCCTTATAAGCATGTCTGTCTCGATCAAGGGAGGGACATATCATTATGCAAACCTCTTCACCGCATGCTAAACGCCTGTTTACCGGCAGCCTCTTCATAATGCTTTTTCTTATTCCTCTCTTTGCGGCCTGTAGCAATGGCGCGGGTAGCACAGGTAACACAGGTAACACACCAACCCCGCAGAGTACTGCGGGCAAAGTTGGAACCAATACCCCAACTCCAGATGCAACACCGGGCGTCGTCTTGGGGCCGCAGGCCTGCCCTGCAGGAATCGCTGACCCGGCGCACTGGCAGACGATCATCAACCCCATTGCCTATGGCGGTTCACAACATGTCGAGAGTGTGAGCTGTGCCAACTTGATGGGCAACGCCTCGCTCCAGGCCCTGGTGACGGACCGTCGCAGCGATGCAAGTGACACGCTGGATGTCTTCGTGTTCAACAACATCACCAATGCGACGCCTACACCGGTCTTTAAGACATATGGACTGGTCAAGGGCGATGCGAAGATCAGCGGCTACAACACCGTGTTGACGGCCCAGGCGGACGAACTCTCCGCGCTCAACGCGGGCAAACCCGTCTCCGCTATGACCGCAGATCTCTTCCGCGAGTTTAAGTGGTCAGGTGGCGCGAACACGCTGGTGCAAACGGTCTTTCCCGGCATCTTCCCTGACCTGACGCGCTACCAGGCCGAAGCCGACCAGGCGCAGGTCAATCAGGGGCATCAACCCTGGAAACTCAGTGCGACAATGGTCGCCGGCGCCCTGGCCGTGAGCTTGCTCAACTGGTCTCCCAGTTCCTCAACCACCCTGCTCAGCGGCGGTGGAGCGCATGATGTCAGCGCGGTCGTGCGGGTTCGGAACAACCTGGTCGTCAGCGGAACCATCACAGTGACTCTTTCGCGCCTTGAAGGCAACACCAACGGTGGCATCTGGGAGGCCATCTCCGTCACAGCCGATGGTATGTCGATCACCAGTCCTGGGCCGCTTGCTCAGCTCAGCAGCCCGGTTGGTGTAAAGGGAACCGGCAGCGCCTTTGAAGGGCAGATCGGCCAGGTCATCGTGCTGGATCACCTCTACAATAAAATTGGACAGGCGAGCGCCACGGGAGCGATCGGCGAGGGCCAGACCTCGTTCTCGACCAACGTGTCCTTCCAGTCCACCTTCCCTGCCGGTATCCAGGAGGGAGTGCTGGTCCTTTCCGCCCCCAGCAACGCCAATGGATCGATTGCTGCCGCCGTCCTGGTCAAGGTGCTGGTCAACGGCGTCCTCTAGACGATTTGACTGCCAGGGGGACCGCGAGGGTCGCCCGTACAATACACGTTGACGTGTAACACGGGCAAGTTGGTATTGTACGGGCGACCCTCGCGGTCCCCCTGGTCGCCCTGGCAATCATTCACGACACCGTATACTGCGCATCAGTCCACGTATGTCCACCATCTACCGTCTTATACAGCATCGATCTATAAGCTCCTGCTGGATAACTGGATGGCATGTTGTTACCGGTGGCCCACCCGACCGTGTCCGAGACGAAGCTGAAATTGTACATAGCATGAGAACTGGAAAACGAGTGTCCTGTCCTCCAGTGACGTCCACCATCGGTTGTCTCGTAAACAGGCACCTGGTACCTGGGGGTATAGTTCATATAGCCATGGTCTTCAAAGAGAAGCCAGTGGTTGATGTTTATGAACGCGACATTGTATGCAAATTCGATGCGTATTGGGAGCGGTGTTACCGGGTTCCAGGTTGTTCCGCCGTCGTGGGTCACGTAAAAATTCGTTCTCCAGGTGCCAACACCTTCAGTGAAAATAGAGACTGATAGAATCCCGTCGTTAGGGGTGAGAAAGGTGGGTGTTGTGAAAGTGTACTGAACAGCCGGTGTGGGTGGTGGAAGCGATAGCACCTGTTGTTGCCAGGTCTGACCTCCATCACGTGACACATAAAGCCATGTTCCCGCTGCCCACCCGGTAGATGAGTTGATGAAGGTCATCTCTGACAGGTCTGACGGTTTGCCTGGTGTGGGCAGTTTGACCCAGGTTTTTCCGCCATCTGACGTGTGAAGAATGGTACCATCTGAGAGTAGCCATCCCTCTTGCTCATTGATGGCGCTGATTTGTATGTAATTGTTCGTAAAATGGAAATTGATCCGCTCGGTCTGCCATCTCTGCCCTCCGTCGCTCGTGCGGAATATGTAGGTCTGCCCATCATTATTCAGTGATCCCAGCGCCCATGCAATGGTATCTGTAAGGAATGCTTCATTCTCTAACGATGCATGTTGAGGGGTTATATTTTGCCAGTGACTACCCCCATCTGTAGTACGGAGAATATCTCCTTGCGAATTGATAGGGGCATCACCATGCACGTGTACTGCGCCCCAGCCAGTTGTTGCATTGATCATTTGTATGCTATTCCAGATGAGGTCCTGGGGACGCAAATGTGGTTTAATGAAGGGCGTGCTGATCACGGTTGGATTACCATTACTTTGATGCACCAGCTTCAAGGTGATAATCAAAGAGCCAACCAGCAGCGCGGCGAATAATACTGCTGCAATGCCGCTCATGCGGGTCATTATTGCCCTTACATGGCCGCAATATACGCCAGCATGGCAGCTCCCGTCTTGATGCCCATAAAGAACCTTTCGACCTCAAGGTTCTCATTGGGCGCGTGATTGGCTTCGTCAGCATTGGCGTAAGGCACGACAAAGGCGGGGATGCCCAGCGTTTTGGTAAAGACGTAATCGGGAAGGCTGCCACCCATTGCTGGCACTAATAACGGTTCGATGCCCTGCGCGGCTTCGATAGCCCGGCGTAGGGGTTTAGTAAAAGGCGAGTCGAGCGGGGTTTTGGATGGCTCCATTGATCCCTGGTGGATCACTTCTACACCTGGCGCGTGACGGCGCACGTGGGACACGACTTTGGCGAAAATCTCATCTGCTGACTGCGCCTCAACCAGCCGGATATCACACCTGGCGAATGCCTCGTGGGGCAGCACCGTTTTAGAGCCTTGCCCGCCGTAGCCGCCGTGCAATCCATTGATGGTGAAGGTGGGCCATGTCGAGAGCCGTTCGGCAAAGCCACGCTCAAGCGGCTGGTCGAGCTGCCGCAGGTCTAATGATTGCTTGACTCGCTCGACATCAATGGGCAAGCGCGCTAATGCTTCGCGTTCCAGTTCGCTTAATGGCAGAACGTTATCGTAAAAGCCAGCGATAGTCACGTGGCCATGCGCGTCTTTCATGGTGGCGAGCAGGTGTACGAGTGTCCAGAGCGGGTTGGGGGCGACGCCGCCCCAGTTGCCGGAATGGAGATCGCGGTTGGCGCCTTTCGCTCGTAGTTCAAAGCTCAAGATGCCGCGCACGCCGAAGAGTATTTGCGAACGCCCACTCTCGTGCACCGGGCCATCGCTGGTGATCACCAGGTTTGCCATGACCTCCGCGCGATGTTCGCGCACGAACTCCGGCATATGCGGGCTGCCCACTTCCTCTTCACCCTCCAGTAAAAAGCGCACATTGCATGGTAATGCGCCGCGGCAGGCAAGCAGCGATTCTAGCGCAAGAAGCTGGGCGAAATGCTGTCCTTTGTTATCGCCTACGCCTCGCGCATAGAGCCGACCGTTGCGAATGGTTGGTTCGAATGGCGGAGAAATCCAGGCGTCCAATGGCTCGGGTGGCTGTACATCATAATGCCCATAAAGCAAGACGGTAGGTCCGCCTGGCGCATCGAGCCGTTCTCCCAGCACCATCGGCCACCCGGCTGTCGGCAGTATGCGTGTTTGCAATCCTATGCGCTGCATAACATTCGCGATGTAGGACGCAACCTCGCCGATCCCCTGTCCATGTGCGCTGATGCCAGGACGACGCACGTAATCGATCAGGCGATCAAGGAACTCCTGGCGGTGAGCATCGACGTAAGCAAAAATGTCGGTGAGGTCTGGTATGGTATGTGAAGATGATGTATTCATAATGGCTTGAAACTCCTTTCTTGCACATTATGCAATACCTGGCCGCTTTTTGCGTCACTGGAAAAGAACAGTATTTTTGTGCCATGCTGTGAATGATTGCCCTGGAAGTCAAAAGGAGTACAATGCATGCAGCGATTCCGAAAACTTGTTACACGTTGGTCATGGCTGATATTCCTCCTGTGTCTTCTTTTCTCCGCTTGCAGCCAGGATACACCCAACCCTACACCGGGCCGTACTCCTGCTCCGACCTCGTCGGCTGGCTATTCGTTAACTGGGGGCGGTAGTTGTGTTATGCTGGGCCAGCATCCCCAGTCACCGTTTCTCAATGTACGGGTCAGCCATGATAGCTTTCTGGCGCATAGTGAGCCAATGCTGGCCGAGAATCCGAACAATCCCCTCAATCTTGTTGGCGGTACCAAATTTTTCACCGACCCGGCCCATTATCGCTTCCAGATCGGTTATTTCGCCTCGTTCGATGGAGGCTGTACCTGGACGGATGGCGGTGTGCTGCCGGGTTTTCAGAAGCAATTTACCATTACCTCTGATATTAGCTTTGCATTTGGTACGCACAGTGATGTTTTCGCAGGTGTGCTCTATGAGACGCGACCTGGTATGAGCGGGATCGCGGTCTCGAAGTCTACTGATGGGGGCAAGACGTTTGGGAATCCCGTGAGCGTTATTGAAACTGCGGAAAGCAAGGTGTTTCATGATAAGCCCTGGATTACCGTTGATACGACTAATGGGCCGCGTAAAGGCAATGTGTATGTGGTGTGGTCCTATGATTATGGTAACGACTGTGGACAGGGTAATCCATGCGTTCAGGAACTGGCCTTTTCGCGTTCAACCGATGGTGGACAGAGCTTCTCAGCGCCAACCTTTATCGAGGGAAGTGCGCCTTTCTGTACGAATCCTTTACCTGATCGTCCTCCTCACTCAATGAGATGTGACGCGGCCATAGGCGCTATTCCGGTTGTCGAGCCAGATGGCACTATAGCTGTAGGTTTCGCCGTTGCTTTTGAAACCGTTGAAGATATAGCTCGTTCTCTTCCTACCAGGTTGGTTGTCACGACTTCACCGGATGGCGGCGCTACCTGGACTTCTCCGGTCCTGATAGCTATCATTCATGATGTTTTCGGTGCATTCCCACCCGAAAAGTATCGCAATGAGTCGCTGCCTGCGTTTGCCTGCGATCCAAAGACGGGCCAGCTTTACATTACCTGGTCTGATAAAGGAGCGGGCGACCCCGATATTCTGTTCAGTACCTCGCAGGATCACGGACAGACGTGGGCGCCTCCGCTGCGGGTGAATGATGATGCGGTGGGCAATGGTGCGAACCAGTTCCAGCCACAAATGGCCGTCGCGCCCGATGGGGTTATCAGCATCTCCTTCTTTGATACGCGCCTTGACCCCTCGCACAAGTTGATCGATGTCTACCTGGCGCAATCGGTTGATCAGGGCGCGTCATTCCTCAAGAATGAGCGCGTCACGACGCAAAGCTGGGACCCGGCGGTTGATGCTCCAATCGATGAATACGGGTCGCAGTTCATCGGTGACTATCAAGGGCTGGCGGTGGATAACCAGTTTGCTCACCCATTCTGGAATGACACCCGTACCGGCGCACAGGAGATTTTTACGGCTGCTTTGCCCAGCGCCGTGCTAAAGGGTGGAAGGTGATTCTTCCATTTCATCAGCGCTTCTCCTCCGTCGCGTTTTCGCTTCCGTTGTCTCTCGTAGGAGGTGAAGTCGTCGCAATCTGAACCATCTCTTCTGCCAGGCGCAGCAGGGCTTCACGCAATTCCGGCGGGTGATGAATGACGAACGGAAGGTTCAGCGACATCAGGTAGCGCGCCTGACCTTCTATGTCCTCATACTGACACTGAAACAGGACTCCTGTTGGCGTGGCAGTCAGCGATCCATAGGATGCGGGAATCTTCTGCTGCACGGTATACAATGCTGCTTGAAACTCCACTCCAATGTCCCAGCGGGCTTCTTTCCCGGAATTCTGCTCCATCACATAGGTCCGGCAATCAAAATTCTCTGGTCTTTCGAAGGGTTCCTCAAGCAGCTCTACCTGGTGGATGCGGTCCAGGCGAAATGTACGGTAGTCTTGACGCAGGCAGCAGTACCCAACCAGATACCAGTGCCCGTTCCATCCCACCATGCCATACGGCTCAACCTTGCGATGCGTCACCTGGTCGAGATGGGAACGATAGTTCATGGCAATGCGTTGCTGCTGTCCGATTGCTTCGCTGAGATTGATCACGAGAGAGACATTGGGGCGTGTCTCCCGTTGAGGAGAAAAGAAGAACAGGTGAGAAGCCATGGCGTTCAAGCGTTCCCGTGCGCGCAAAGGAAGGACGCGAGAGACTTTTGCGAGCGCTCCTTCGACGGCCAGCGACGACTGTCCGATCTCCAGCCACGAGGTTCCCAGCAGGCCAAGCATGATCGCAGTGGCTTCCTCTTCCGTCAACATGAGCGGTGGCAGTTTAAAGCCAGGACGGAGCCGGTACCCACCGTACCGGCCGATGTTGGCCTCGACCGGAATACCGACATCCTGGAGGTGCGTGATGTAGCGACGTACCGTGCGCACATCCATCTCCAGGCGAGCGGCTAACTCTGGACCACTGATGAATGGCCTGGACTGGAGCAATTCGAGTACGGTGAGGACGCGACTGGTTGGATGGTACATGACAACCCTCTGCTTTCAGAAATCTGCAATCATTCTCTCTCAAACGAGGACCGATTCTGCCCTCCTTCAATGGTATACTTCAAGTAGTAGATAAGTCAAGTGAAGTGAAACATGATCTCAAAGCGAAAAACTGATCAAATTACGACAGAAGGAGCATTCATGACAAACCTGGACATTGCGCACCGGCGGCTTCACAACCAACTCATCAGTCGGCAAACGTTTGAAAAGCCCAGCGATGTAGTACAGTGGCTGGGCGCTGTCCAGGCCCAGGATTTTGCGGGAGCAAAATGGGCACTCGGATTGCGCATAGAAGGCGCCACCGATGAGAGCATTGAGCAGGCATTTGCCGACGGCACCATCCTTCGTACGCACGTAATGCGGCCTACCTGGCATTTTGTCGCACCCGCCGATATTCGTTGGATGTTAATGCTCACTGCTCCGCGCGTCAATGCAGCGAACGCCTACTATTATCGCAGGCTGGAATTAGACGACGCCATTTTTACGCGTAGTAACGCTGCGTTGGTAAAGGCATTGCAAGGCGGTAAGCAGCTTACGCGTCCGGAGCTTGTGTCCGTGCTTCGGCGGGCTGGCATTGCTGCGGATGATTTACTCCGATTTGCCCATATCATTATGCACGCTGAATTAGATGGGATTATCTGTAGTGGCGCGAGGCGAGGCAAGCAATTTACCTATGCCCTGCTTGAGGAGCGAGCACCCCAAGCAAGGACTTTAGAACGCGACGAAGCGCTGGCTGAATTCGCCAGGCGCTACTTTACAGGTCATGGCCCGGCAACCTTGCAAGATTTTGTATGGTGGTCAGGACTCTCGGTAGCCGATGCGAGAGCCGGCCTCGCAATGGTGACATCCCAACTTATACACGAGGTTGTAGGCGGCCAGACTTACTGGTTTTCGACCTCAACAGCACCGGCGCATGATCTATCTCGGACAATATACCTGTTACCAAATTTTGACGAGTATACTGTTGGCTATACTGATCGCAGCGCCGTGTTTGACGCGGCGGATGCGACAAAGTTCGACGCTCGGGACAATGTCCTCAACCATGTAATTGTTCTGAATGGTCGGGTTGTCGGCACCTGGAAGCGCACGATGAAAAAGGATACAGTCAATATCACCCCGAGTCTCTTTGCGCCGTTGAACGAAGCCGAAACACGCGCTTTCGCTGCATCGGCAAATAGCTATGGTGCGTTTCTGAATAGCTCTGTGATTGTCACCTGCGAGGGGAACATGCACAGGCTGGGGTGATTGTGCTTGAAGGCATGTGGCATTATCCGCAGCGCGCATGCCCTGAACTGGTATTGCCAAAGGTGATCGAGTAGTTAGGGGCTGCGCAATATCGCCAGGAAGACGATTTGACGGCCAGGGCGACCGCGAGGGTCGGCCAAATTGCAGCGACACAGCCTTTCTTTTTCAGAAACTGCCCATGTTCGCAGGTCTGCCCCGTCAGTTCAGGGAAGAAGAAAATAGTTTACTTTATCTTCCTCTATGTTGTAATATGATCGAGGGGGGTATACCATCAGTTCGCCGTTCTTGTATTCCTAATGACAGAAGCACATGCTCAGGAGGTGAATATGCGAGGCCGTCACTCAACGGTAAAGATCTACCTGAACGAACACATTCGCCCTCTCCTGGTGGCTCTTCTCATCGTCACTATGCTTGTGGTCACTTCGGCCGGTGCCGCTGGGGCCAGCAGGCGATCAGGGCTCGCCCGCCCGCCGGCGAACGTCGACGTCAGTCGGCGGGCGGGCAACGAATCCGAGGAGACGGTAGCGGTCAACCCGACCAACCCGAACAACATTGTGATTGTCACGAACGTGGACCACCCGGCGGCCGGGTTGTTCGAGGGCGTGAGCTTCGACGGCGGCACGACCTGGACCAAGAATCTGATCGGGGACAATGACAACCTGGGAGATGCGTGTTGCGACCCCAGCCTGTCGTTCGACAGCTACGGCAACCTCTTCTTGACTTACCTCTACAACGTCGAGAACAAGGTCCCCATCGCCCTTAGCACAAACGGCGGCCTCCACTTCAACCTCATTGCGAACATCGCGAAGCCGCCGAAGCAGAGTCTGCCGACGAGCGGGGAGCGACGCGGCCTGTTCCGGTTCGTCGACCAGCCGACGATCACGGCTGGCGTGGGTGAGGTCTGGGTGGTGTTCAACGGCGGAGGTCCGATCGTGGCCACGGGAGCGCCTGTAACGGGGCTTGGGAAGGTCGGAGCCTTCATCACCCCCGAAGTCGTCCCCGGCACGAACAACTGCACGTACGGGGACGTCGCGATCGGCCCGGGGGGTGAGGTCATGCAGGTCTGCACACTCACCGAGAGCGGGCAGGGCGGTGGCAAGCTCTTCGTGAACGTGGACCCCGACGGACTGGGGCCGGTCGGCTTCGGCTCTCGGGTGTTCGTGACCGACACGCACGTTGGCGGGTTCGACTTCATCCCGGCGCAGCCCGACCGTTCGGTTGATGCAGAGCCTGGGCTCGCCTGGGACCGGACGGGGGGCCCTCACAACGGTCGCGTGTACCTGGTGTACACCCTCGAGCACCCCAACGAGAGCAACAACATGGACATCTACGTTCGCTTCTCGGATGACGATGGCGCCACGTGGAGCGACCCGGTGCAGGTGAACGACGACCACACGAAGAACAGCCAGTTCCTGCCGAAGATCTCGCTCGATCCAACTACCGGGAACCTCGCAGTGGTGTGGTACGATTCCCGGGAGGACCTCGGCAGCGGGGGGCCCGGCGATACCGACGGCGTGCCGAACGACGACGCCCAGTTCTGGGGGGCGTTCAGCACAGACGGTGGGCAGACGTTCACCGCGAACATCCAGATCAGCGCAGGCACGTCAAACTCGCACGATTCTGGGAACGCGATCGACTACGGCGACTACTCGGGGCTGTCGTTCTACGGCGGGAAGGCCCATCCGGCGTGGGCCGACAACTCGAACAGCACGAGGAACAACCCGGACGGGACCTTGCATGGGCTGGACATCTATACGGCCACGATTGCAGCCCCCTAGTGCTCGGTCCTCTTATGAATTGTTGGTAGCCAATCAACCAGGCCGTAGGGGCCGGTTCACCGTGCCCAGCGCCGATTTATCGGCCCCAATAGGCATCAACCTAAGATGGGAAGTCAGGCTGGCTCTAGCAGCAATGTCGTTGACAGAGTCTCGATGCGCACCATGCTATTCGCGGAAGGCGAGTCATGATATTTGCGCAGCACTTCGTTGCTGACGCGCATGATAGTCGCTTCATCGGTCACAGGCAGCGCGTGAACTGCAAGACGTTGTCCATCTACGTGTATCGCACCCTCTGGGGTGGCCGTAATCTCCTGGTACCAGCGACCATTGCGGCCACGCACAGAGCGGATATACACCTGGTTGTTATCGACCATCACCCAGATAATGGTACGGCGCGTTCGCCCTGGGATAGTGACCGAACGGGTTTCAATTTCAATTTCTTCAGTGTTCGCAAGCTGGTTCAGCATGTTTGCGTCAAATTGCTTCGGCATGAATTTCTCCTCTCGGAATGGATAGAGACCCTAGCGCTGGGTCAGTTTCTGCAATTGGAGGATGGTATTCCAATTTCTTCCTGTGCCTATGGTTTTCAGCTTTTTCTCGATCAAGGTAAGAGACAGTTTTGAGCGTCCAATGCCATTGGGATAATAGGCATACAATTCCTGGCCGATGAGGCAAAGTTCTTCAGGGCCGACATAGGTCTTCTGGAGATCTTCCATGGCTGTACTCTCAGGGCGAGTCGCTAGAAACAGGACGACCATCAACTTTGGCTCCTTCATTGTTTGGTTCTGAAATGGATTGTTATCAATTATATCTTGTAACTCGGCTGAAGTTCGAACCATGACTTTCACCTGGAAGCCGAATTTTTTGGCAAAGCCAACCTCAATTTGCCTCGGGAGTTGAGCCAGATCGGCGTCATCACTGGTAAATACCACGTTTCCGCTCTGAATGTAGGTGACGACATCTTTTAATCCCAGGGCTTCATGCAGTGCTTTGAGTTCATTCATCGGTACCGTCTGGTGACCGCCAACATTGATGCCGCGGAACAGCGACATACACCTGGTCATTTGTGTACCTCCTTCATTGTATGGTGTTCTCGGTTTGATCACTGGCAACCATTATACCAATCCTCTTGCTCAAAGGAAATCCATAGCGGCCAGGAAGGCCCTGTGAAACTCCAGGAAAGTCTCTCACTAAAAAAATCATCCTCTCAACGTCTAAATAGTGATTGAACAGGCTGGATATTATGAGGTAAGAAATATGTCAATTGAAGGACAGCAACTGAATGGTGGGCGCTATCACCTTTTATCGCTGCTTTCACGCAGCAACACAAGCGAAGTGTACCTGGCAGAAGATACTCAACTCAGCCGCCAGGTAGCGATCAAGATCATTTTACCCGAGACCTCCGCTTATCCCAGTGCAGATGCGACAGTATTCGGGTCTCGCCTCTTTATACGCGAGGTAGAGATTATCAAGACGTTCAATCACCCTCATATCTTGCCGTTGCTTGACTATGGGAATGAACCCGTGAACGGGATGATGCTTACCTACCTGGTTATGCCATTTTGCCGGGATGGTTCTTTTGCGGCCTGGCTTCGACAGCATAGCAGCCTGCTCCCTCCAAAAGATGTCGTAGAAATTGTACGTCAAGTCGCAGATGCCCTAAAGTATGCCCATGACCATCAGATTCTTCATCTGAGTATCAAGCCGTCAAACTTTCTCATCCAGAGTTGCGGAGAGAACAAGCATCGTCCTGATCTGCTACTGACCAATTTTAGGATAGTCAAATCCAGTAGTGCACCGGCGGGCGCGGGTCGAACTATCGACAGTAATCCAAGCTACATGGCTCCTGAGCAGTGGCATGGTTCTCCCGTCCCCGCAACAGACCAGTATGCTCTTGCAGTCGTGGCCTACGAACTCATCACGGGCCATCCTCCTTTTCAAGGCACTCCCGAGCAGTTAAGGGAGCAACATCTCAATGCGCAGCCTCAGCCGCCCAGCACAATCAATCCGCGCCTTCCTAAAGCCATTGACGAGGTGATCTTGCATGCCCTGGCAAAGAAACCAGCCGACCGCTTTATATCTGTAACAGCATTCGCATACGCCTTTGGACAGGCAATGCAGAATATGTCCGCCAACGCGCATAAATTGACCGAACCGAAGCCGGTGGCTCCTCCTAAAATCACTCCAGGCATAGTTGTTTCATCTGGCAACTATCCTGCTGGTATAGCGACAAGCAAGAAGCGTATCACCCCCTCTAATACGAAAGCAAACATATTACTGTATTGTGCTTTGACGGGAGCAATATGCTTTATAGTAGGTATCATGCTTAACACGCTCGGCATTTTGCCGCCCCTTGTCGCAAACATTGCCAGTAGCATCGGTGCTATGATAGCATTCATTGCCGGGAGTTGGGGTTTTCTTCAGAAACTTTTCCCCATGGATGTCTGGCTAAATGCAAGAAAACTGCCGGTAGTGTCATTTAGCCTGGTTACTGTGGTAATAATGACCATAGCGGCCCTATTTTTGTCCTCACTTAATGCAGTATCCACTGATCCCTACATTCATCGTGGGACGCTCCAGTTCGAAGACCCGTTGAAAGACAACAGCAAGGGGCGCAATTGGTACACGGGCCCTCGATACAATAATAATAATCATCAGGATATTGGAGCCTGTATATTCAAGGATGGGGGTTATCACGCTATCGAACCAGGTCATAGTCCCTTTTTTGTGAGCTGTCGTGATACTGCTGATAACTTCAGTGACTTCGTCTTTGAGGTACAGATGAAAATCATTCAGGGTGACATTGGGGGTATTGTTTTCCGTTACAACTCTACCACTGGGAATTCCTATTACGTCAAAATTAACCAAAATGGAGAATATTTTCTCGATCTGCAAATAGGCACAAAGAATGTCCTGGCGAGTGGACACCCACCATATATTCATGCTGGTTTGAATCAGACGAATCTGATTGCAATCGTGGCACAAGGCAACACCATTACTCTATTCGTGAACAATCGAAGTCTTGCTAAAGTGTCCGGTAACACTCTTAGTAGTGGTCAAATCGCTCTCTTCGCTGAACATGTGGGGAGTCCAACCGAGGTAGAATATAGCAATGCTAAGCTGTGGGCATTATGAGGAAACCTGCTCAACACCTTTTGGACTAAAATGGTAAGTTAGCTAAGGATCAGTCAGGTTTCCGGTCTTTATCTCATGATACGATATACAACCTGCTCAATGGCACGCTCCTGAGTGGCTCCATCCCCACCTTCTCGCCGTTTATAGTCACTTCATGTGTGACCGGGTGAACATGTACCGGCGGCGTAGCATTATTGAAAAGCATGTCTTTCTTGCCGACGGTGCGCGTTTGGCGCACGGGCTGGAGCTGTCGATTGCCCTTTAAACGTTTGCTGAGGCCTGCATCGAGCGAAGCCTGTGAGACGAAGGTGATGGAGAGCGCGCCCGCGGCCGAACCTCTGCCGCCAAAGAGCGGGCCATAGATTTGTGGCTCAGCGCCCTCAACCGCCGCGTTACCGTCGCCGAGCGCGCCCCAGGCGGGCATACCGCCTTTGATGACCATGTTGGGCTTGACTCCGAAGAACTTTGGTCGCCACAGCACCATGTCGGCCAGTTTTCCTGGTTCCAGTGATCCGATGTGCTGTGATAGGCCATGCGCGATGGCGGGATTGATGGTGTATTTGGCGAGGTAGCGTAGTACACGCTCATTTGCGTCTGCATCTTCCGATTGTGCCTGAGCCTGCATGGCGTGGGCCATCTGCCAGGTGCGCTGGATGGTTTCGCCTATACGTCCCATGCCGAGCGAATCCGAGGCGGTAATGCTGATGGCTCCCAGGTCGTGCAGCGGCGTTTCCGCGGCCATAGTGGTCGGGCGGATGCGGTGGCGAGCGGCCAGGATATCCTCTGGGAAGGCCGGGTTCAGGCCATGCACCGCCATAATCATCTTAAAATGCTCGGCTGGTGTGTGGATGCTGAAAGGTATGGTTGGGTTGGTTGAGGAAGGGATCACGTTGGGCTGCGCCACAATCTCCAGTAGATCAAAGGGACCGCCGCCTGCCCCTTCCGCGTGGTAGGCATGGACGGCGCGCCCGTTGATCGCCGCGATGGTATCACTCAATTCAGCCGATTCGTTCAAGCCATCGGTATGCATCGCCACTGCGACATCCATCTGTTCAGCAACCGAGAGACAGCAGTCGATGACGGCGGGGAAGGCTCCCAGGTCTTCGTGGATTTTCAACCCGCCCGCACCGGCCTCGATGCTCTCGATCAATCCCTGTGGACGGCTGCTGCACCCGCGTGCCAGGAAACAGACGTTGATGGGCACATCTTCAAAGGTCTCGAACATGCGCTGCAAGAAGAAGGCTGGATTGACGCCCACGTTCCACATCGGCCCCGCGTCCATGGCCACGAAGGTGGTGATGCCCGATGAAAGCGCCGTCGCAAACAGGCGCGGACTCAGCAGGTGTACGTGGCTATCGATGCCGCCGGGAGTAACAATTAGCCCATCACAGGGCAAGACGGCGGTGCTGGTACCGATCAAGAGGTCGATATTCTCGCTGATATCGGGATTGCCAGCGCGTCCAATGCCGACGATACGCCCCTCTTTGACGCCGATGTTGCCCTTGAGAACGCCCAGCACGGGATCAAGAATAATGGCGTTGGTGAGGACGAGGTCAAGCTCGCTTTCTCTCCCCAGGCGCGAGTTTGCCATCAGCCCATCGCGCACCGTTTTGCCAAATCCAGCCAGCACTTCGTCACCATAGGAGGTGTAGTCGCGTTCGATGCAGATGTACAGGTTGGTGTCGCCCAGGCGTAGCATATCGCCCGTCGTGAGTCCATAACGAGCGTGATAGTCCGCGCGGCTCATTTCAAAGGGCATAGTCGCACCTCCTTTGTCTCGCCTGGTTCCCAGCGCAGCCCGCCGCCTGCCGGAATATCGAGGTGATGCCCCTTTGCCAGTTCGCGGTCAAACTGCATGCGCGCATTGATCTCCCAAAACGGCATATGCGACGTAATCTGCACCGGGTGATCGGAGGTGTTGGTGACGGTCAGCATGATGGTGGACTTGCCAGCGTTGATGGTGATGGAGTCCGGCGAAGACGCTGGAATGGTGCGCGCTGGCTCAGTGGACGCCGCGCCCGTTCGCCGTATTGGATTCTGTAAGACGATCAGTTTGGTGCCGTCATCGAAAAGCGCTTCAACGTAGAGGGCCTTTGCCAGTTCCGCAACGCCCTCCATTACGTCGTTCTCGCTGAGTAGCAGCATTCCATGTGTGACCACTTCATCGTAGGTGCGCCCGGCGCGAGCCTCTTCCATCACTTCGTCGGTGATGAGCGCGACGGCTTCGGGGTAATTGAGTTTGATACCCCGCGCTCGCCGTTTGCGGGCGAGTTCGGCGAGGGTGAAGATGGTGAGGCGGTCTTGTTCTTTTGGAGTCAGTTTCATAGGCGTTTCCTACTTTCCGTCATCGAATAATCCCAGTGAGCAGATGATCTGCGGCTCCTGAAAAAGATGTTTGAAATCGAAAGCTTGCAGGTAACGCTGGATCTGCTGCCGGGTAGTTGCCATGCTTGTCGCCATCTACGAACTCACTTCCCATTTAACGTAATCTGGTTTTATACACGCAGGTTCATAATACTGGCTATTGGTTCAGTTGTAAAGCAGTAATAAGAACGAGGGTCAGTCCCAAAGAGCGTGCCGAAGAAACAGGATTATCCAAAAGCTCAATTCTTTGAGGGTGATGGAACGCAAGGAAGTTGAGATCAGAGGGAGATGGTCTATGTGTGGATCGTGTAGCCTTCCTTTCCCATCTGGCTCGGTTTCTCTTGCGTGGAGAGCTTGCCTGGTCTATACTTGCGGGGAAGCCACATGGTCAGAGGGAATGATCCGACCGCGCACCCATGCCAACTCTCTGCGCATCCCAGTTCATGCTGCACAGTCCCCCCAGGCAAGCAAGTCTTGAAGAGGTGGGTAGACCAGAGCGCTTCCCTCGCTCGTTGCTCTCCGTCTGGGGAGTGACCAGCAGACTCGTCTCATCAGGAGAAAGTAACCATGCCCACAGCAGCACTGACCCGACCTCGCGTGGTGATGGGTCTCATGTTCTTCCCGCGTGGTGGCTCTGCGCAGGTGGCACGCGGGTTGGCCCAGGTGCTGGCTGGGCAGCGGTGGGATGTGACCATCGTCTCTGGTTCCCTCCAGCTGCCCGGTCGCCCAGGTGATGCACACCTGTTCTTCAGCGGGCTTGACGTCTCTCCCGTCGACTACACCGCTGCGCTCTCGGCCGCCGACCCGTTGTGCGCTGACTCCCCACTGCACCCATCCTACGAGGACCGCCCCGGCGCACCCGACCGGGTCTTCGCCACCGTCGACGACCCTACCTATGAGCATCTGGTCGCCTCCTGGGCGCGGGTCCTGCACCAGGCTGGTGCCGCCACAGCCGACATCCTCCACCTGCATCACCTCACTCCGCTCAACGAAGCTGCTGCACGTGTCGCCCCCGATGTGCCGGTGGTCGGGCATCTCCACGGGACCGAACTCCTGCTGCTCGAGGCGATCGCGTCGGGGCCTCCGGTGCACTGGGTCCACGCCGAGGTGTGGGCCCAACGCATGCGCCGCTGGGCGAGCGCCTGCCAGCGGCTGGTGGTGCCATCGGCGACGCAACTCACGCGGGCGCAGGAGCTGCTGCAGCTCGACCCTGACCGCTATGTACAACTGCCCAATGGCTTCGATCCGGAGTGCTTCGATCGGCGTCCGATCGATCGCATAACCTTGTGGCGTCAGCTCCTCGTCGAGCGCCCCTGCGGTTGGTATCC